>ENA-ORXB01002278-ORXB01002278.1-sediment-metagenome-genome-assembly--contig:-NODE-2278-length-17183-cov-3.209985_pt1 | contig 17183 bp, 14 predicted proteins | sample MGYA00237863_ERZ511475 | MGnify/ENA primary metagenome ERZ511475 (study PRJEB26305, sample SAMN06343858) | sediment metagenome | isolation source: hot spring sediment | place: Canada: British Columbia... | reverse complement strand
TGACGCCGCGGCCACGTACGACCTTTCGGGCTTGAACAAAGTGAACATAGCCTATGCATCGATCTATCTTCCCAACAACGCGGCGAGCGGCACAGCGCTCTATCAAACCGTTTGCCTTGCCTCGAACGGGACGGCAGAGCGGTGCGGGTTGGGCAACGCCGGCCGGGCGATCGGGATTTGCATGGAGGGGTGCGGACAGACAGGCAATGCACGGATTGCCATCCAGGGCTTCCTGACGTGCGATTTCGACAGCGGCGTCACCGCGGGCAATTGGGTCACCGTCAGCACATCGCAGGCCGGCAAATGCGCGGATGCCGGGACTACAAGGCCGGCGGTAGCACTCGGGATCGCGCTCGTCACCCAGGCGGGGGCGGGCAGCTATGACCTGATCAGGGGGATTCAATGAGACGGGCATTGACTTTGATGTGGGCCGCAAGCGCAGCGTTTGGCGCCATCGAGCGCTCACCGGCGGGCTGCGCGAGCCGGCCGTGCACCTACACGCTGACCTGCGCTTCAGCGATCTGTACCAGTGCGGAATCGGCGGAGCTGCAGACGGTTCTCGATGAGGCCCACCTGGGGGACACGATCCGGCTTCAGGCGGGCAGGACCTGGACCGGCACGAGCAGTAACTTCGCCATTCGCGGTCGGCCGGGGGACGGCTGGTTGACGATCACGACGACGCTCGCGGACCGCCTTCCGCTGCCCGGCACCCGGATCACGCCGCATTACCGCAGCGTGATGCCGACGATCCGCAACGCGTCGGGCTCGCCGACCGCGCTGAGGTTTCCGCCGTCCAGCAACCCGGCGCGCTCCATCCGGATCGTGGGAGTCCGTTTCGACACGCAGGGGGGAAACCAGCCCTTGATTCAGATCGGATACAACACGACGGAGCCGTGGATTGAGGACCCGACCGACATCGTCATCGACCGTTGCATCGTGGAGAACTCTCAGTGGCTCACTTCAGCAGGGCAGCTGATCGGATCAAGAGGGCACCGCGTGTCGATCCTAAATTCCTATATCCAAGGCTCGATCAAACAGCCGACTGCCGAAGTGCAAAATATCGGCCGCGTCTGGGGGGAATGTAACATCCTGAACAATTACATCGCAGAAAACATGGGTGAGAACATCATGCTCGGCGGCACCAATCCCGACGTGGATGTAGAGCCATGGAATCACTCGTCGGGGGAGATCGCTTACAACGTCCTGATCAATCACCGTGAACGCGTGCCGCACCTTGACTGGCGGCCGAACACACGTTATTTCAAGTCGGTGATGGTCCGGCACGGCGGTGTGGACTACCGTGCGACGAACTCGGGAACGAGCGGCTCGGCGTTCACCCTTTATGACAACGGCATTCAGTGGGTGCAGGTGTCCGGGACTCCGAGCTCGAAAAACGTCTTCGAGATCAAGAATGCCAAGAACCTGAAGATCCACCACAACACCTTCGAAGGCTTCTGGACAAAGGCGCAATACCAGCTCATCGTGTTCAAAGTGGCCAACAGCAGTGCGCCGGCGGACTGCAAACCCGGCTTCAGCGGAACGGTGAACGTTGCCGGCGATGTTGTCACCGCCGCAGCGGGCGGAAGCCTGCCGGACCTGTGGTGGGGATCGGCCTCCGACGGGTCCTCCTGCGACATCACGATTGGCGGAACGGCATACAAGATCAAAGACTTCGATTTCCGAACTCCGTCGCGCGTCGTTCTGTCGGCGAGCGCCGGTAATCTGACGGGGGTCCCGTACAGTTACGGTTCAAGCACTTGCTACGGCGCATATCTTCAGAACATCGCCTTCGAGCATAATGTTGTCCGCAAAGGACCGCAGGCGTTCCAGATTGTGTCGATTAATAATGCTCGATTCAGTCGGATCGGGAATATCCGGGTGCGCAACAATCTGATGTACGATATTGACCGCAGCGTTTACTGCATGACGGGCGCCAATTGCAGTCTGTCACAAACGGCGTTGTATTTTGCGCAGATACCGCCCGGCGTTGATTTCTCCAATAACACCGTGGTGGAGACGGCGAATTTTCCCTACGGCATGGTGTGGGAAGGGGGCTACCAGTGCCGCGGCGCATGCCGTACGATCAGCCCCTGTGTGGATGCCGCCGGCCTGTACATGCCGATCGCCGGAGACACGCGGTTCGCCAATAATGTCATGCCGAAGGGAACGTCTCAGATGTTGCAGGGCTTCACACCTTCTCTGACCGGCTCCACGGTGGTGTCCGGGAAGGTCTGTGAGGGAGGCTGCACCAGCGAGAAATGGAGCGGCAACATACTGGTCGGGTCTTCCACGACGGGTTATCCGGCGGGCACCTTCAATCTCTGTCCTTCGGCCTCGGATTGCGCGGTGAACTTCGACTACAACGATCCGGTCTACGGGCGGCTGTTTGAGAACTACGCCGAAGGCAACTATAAGGTACGGACGGGCCACTTTGCCCAGAGGGGCGGCATGTATGCCAGGCAGATGGGCGCCGACTGGGATTCGCTTCCCATCGTGACCAAGCTCTCGACGGGCGGCATCGGCGTGGACGTGGCGGCGACCCGCACGACGATCCGTCTGGATTACAGAGTGACGGCGGGGATCCGACATGTTCCGTGTGTGGTGGAGGCCAGTACGACGCCGGATATCGAAGGTGGAAGGATTCCGGACCTCGACGCGGCGGTGCATCTCCGCCCCGACATCGACGGGCCGGCCAACGGCATGACGAGGACGGTGACGATCGGCGCGCGGACGCCGCTCGAAAGCGGGCGAACGTATTTCCTGCGGCTGCACTGCGGAGGCGCGTACTGGGAGGGGGAGGTGACGACACCGTGAGACCGCGGGCGGCATTCTGCGGTGGGATGCAGGGCAACGAAGGGACTCGTGGGTGAGGTGGAAGAGATCATGCGAAGGACTTTGATGTGTGCGCTTTGGTGTTCCGTGGCGGCTTTCGGGCAGAGACCCGACCACGGCCGGGTGGCGGCGGCGGGCAGCGTGCAGGACGCTTCGCAGGCGGCTGTGACGAGGCCGTTTCGAGTGGGGACGGCTTTGCCCGCCTCGTGCACGGTGGGACAGGCTTTCTTCAAGAGCGACGCACTGCCCGGCCAGAATCTGTATCTGTGCACGGCGACCGGCACGTGGAGCGCCCTTCAAGGGGGGGCGTCAGGCACGACGTACTATCGCGAGAGGGACTATGTGCCAGTGCAGAACCAATCGGGCACCATGCAGCTAGCCAATGGCTGGAGCACGCCCGGCACGAGCGCGGCGACGCGAGGCGGGGGCGGGACGGCTCCCCACGCCTACGGCTACCTTGCTTTCGCGGACGGGTCGGCTCCGATCTATGCGGTCTTGAATACGCGAATGCCGTCGGACTGGACGGGAGGGGCGGTGAACGCGGAGTTGACGTGGACGCGGGGCTCCGGGACGGGCAGCGGGGTCGTCTTCGGTGTAGAGGTGGCCTGCGTGGCGACCGGCGGAAACTATGTGACGCCGAGTTACGGGGCGATTCAGAAGAGAAGCCTGACGATTCCTTCGGCGGTGGACACGCTAGCGACCGCCTCCTGGGCGCCGCTCGCGCTACCTGCGTGCGCGCCGGCTTCGATGCTGGCTCTGCGGGTGAGCCGGGATCCGACCGATGCGGGGGACAATTTCACCGGCGAGGCGAGGATGGTGAACTTCACCTTGCGATTGCCGGTGCAGTAAACAGCCGGCCGGCGAATCAGCTTCGGGCCAGCGGCCGCTGAGAGCTCGCGACGAAGGGCAAGCTGCAACCGGTTCAGCGCACGGCGATCGTCGCGCCCTCCGGCGCCGCCACGTTGCCGATTGCCAGCCAGAGCGGCACGGCGTCGCCGGTGGGTGCGGCTTCAGGAACTTCGATATCGATTTGAAGCAGGCCCATGACGGATCCGGGGGAGGAGCCGGCATAGGTGACCTTGGCAGGCACGCCCCCCACAACCACCGAGACCGGAAGCTGCAACGGTTGAGGGCCGTCGGCCAGCTTTCCCTCCTGACAGGGGGGTGACAGCGGTCCACCGGAGGTCCCGAATAAAGAGACATACGATCCGCGACGCGCCGGGCTCTCCGGGCCATTCAGGGTCGCATCCTCGTGGTTGATGGCCCGAGCCTGTCCCCGGCCGCTCAGATCCACGGTAAAGATGCCCGGCCGCGTCGTGAGCACGGGCACGGAAACCGCTTCGGAACGTCTGCCGCCGTAGACCAGCTGCACCTCCGTGAGCGGTCGGCCTTCAATTCTCGCCGGAGCGATTGCGCCGATCTGCCGCTCCGAGACGTAGAGAAGCGGCGCGGCTTGTTGGTCGAATAGCAGACGAACGCCGCTTAACGTATCGGCCACCGGCCCGTTCTCGGGCAGCACCAACTGTCCGGGGCCGAGACGGCTACCGAAGATGGCAATGATCTCGCATGGGGCAACGCCCGCATTCGCGCCGCTGGCGCTGTTGGCGATGGAATTCAGCGAGAACCTCGGCTCGGGAAAGACCTCCGCGCCACCGGCCGTCACCATGACCGGAGTGCGCGCCAATTCCCGTCCGTCGGCGTCGAGTTCGATGGTGCGGTAAAAGAGGACCTGCGATGGATCGACCTCGATGGGAATCTCGCAGCCGACGGCGGGCGAGCAGGGGACGACACGTGAGGCCTGATAAGCCGGGATGGCGTCGGCGGTGCTGTCGTAGGAGTAGCCGAATTCGATCCGCACGGCGGAGACCCCCGGCGCGGAGGGCGTGTGAGTCAGGGTCACGGTTTGAGACTGCCCCCCCGCAGGCCTCGTGGTGAAGGAGCCGCTCGTGGCGTCCCCTCCGCACTGGAGCCGGTACCAATAGGTCCGGCCGGGCTCGAGCGGAACGTTCTTGCCGATACGAATCATTCTCTGGGGGCCAAGGCGCGTGACGCTGTCGGGCTGCTGATCCGTGTCGGGACGCAGGAAGCGCCGCGGGTCGAGGTCGGGGACGGGCACGGATAGATCTCTCTCCGTGCTGACCTCAACGACGCACGGGATGTGCGCGACCGGCGCGGTGACCTCGTAGGTGAACAGAGCCATCCGATCGGTGGGCACGACGCGGAGGTTCTGGATGCGGGGCAACCGGTCCCAGTCGACGCCGATATCGCGCCCGTCGGTGCCTCCGCGCCAGGCGTAGTGGCCGGCCCGCACACGGTAGATCCCGGCGGCGAAATTTTCAAAGAGCCTGCCAAACCGGGGGTCGTCGAAATCAAAATTGACCCCGCAACCCCGGCGCTCCGGGCAGAGGTTGTAATTGTCGCCCGTACGGTATCGAGTCAGGTCGGCTCCGACAATGATGTTCTTGTTGATCTGGGAGGCCGGGCAGGGCTGCCCCCCGCATAACTTGGCGTCCAGCGTGGCGCTGCCTTCCGCGGTGCCCTGCCCGAGTACGGCATTCTCCGATCCGCGCGGAAAGACGTTGTTGAGCAGTTTCGTGTCTCCGGCGAAGCTGGAGCTGGGGCCTTCCAAATAAAGACCGATCCTGGCATTTTGGGCGATCACGGTATTGTTGGAGAACTCCACACGCGGAGGGAGCTGGGCCAGGGAGAGGTACCACGACAGAAGGCTACCGGAGCACTGGCCGGCAAAGTTGCTCCACTTCTGGCAGTCCAAATCGGCAAACAGGTTGTTCGTAACCGAGATGTCACCGATGCGGCTTCGAACGCCGTTGTTCCACGTAACGATGCTGATGCCCGTGGGACCGCTGCGCACAATGTTGTGGCGGAAGACGACGTCCCGGTCCCAGGCTGCTTGACAACCCGGCTGACCGTATGTGTACGCGACGTCGCTCCGATTGCCGGCGTCCGTCTTCAGAAGAATCTTGTAGTCGTCGGCCGCTTCGAAGGATTCGATCTCGTAATCGACGCCGCCGATCTTGATGAGCATGGGATTCACGCCGCGCTGCGTGGTGGGATGGTGAATGTTGGGCAGCGGCTTGCTGTCGGCGGAAGTCACCACGCGGCCGTTGACGTTCACCCGGCCGGAGAACTCGGGCACGCAGTCGCAGGCGGAACTTTTCGGAGGGCAGTTGTTCAACTTGAAGACAATGTTGTTGTTCTGATTCGTGTCAAACCAGTGCTTGTCGAAAACGTTGTACTCGATGGTGACGTCCCGAGCGTTCTTGATCTCGAAGTTGTTCTTGCTCACCGTCCGGGCGTTTCCCTGGGCGATGCGCACCCAGACGATGCCGTTGTCGTTCACCGTATCCCCTTGATTCGGCGGCCAGCCGGGTTCGACGTCGCCGGTCACGCCCGAGTTCCGCGCCTGGAAGACGGGGCTGTTCGGGAGTTCGGAGGACGGCCGGATGATGCGGCCCTTGAAGACCACTAAACCGGGCCGCCACCGAACGAAGCGCATCCTCTCTTCGACTTTGGGAAAGTAGTTGTACCGAATCTGCGCGGAGAAAGCCGCCCCCTCGAAAATGGGGCCTGTGCCGCCGAACATCAAGTTCTCCGTGGCTCCACCCACATAAGAGTTCTCGAGTATCAGCGGGCCGGTCCCTTGCTCGGCCGATATGGACTGGGTGTCGGAGTTCAGCTCGCGCGCCCCGTCCAAATACGAGTTCTTGATCACGGTCGCGCGGGCGTGCACATGCACCAGGCGCCGGATGAAGACGCTGAAGTCCTGGTCAAACAGGCATCGATCGACGATGATGTTGTCGGGCTGGTTGGCCGCCGAAATCGGCCGGGCGGGGTAGGTCCAGTTGAACTCATTGCCGTCATTGCCGATCATCAGCACCGCGATCTGCGTATCCACCAGGGAGGTGAAGCGCAAACCGACGAGCTCGATATATTCGGCCGGCCGGTCGTGGCCCGCCAGGCCCAGCGCATAGGCGTTGGGCGCCGAGACGGCGATGGTGGGCAGCAGTTCGGCGTAGGCGGGCGTGATTCGCGTGCCGGGGGCGGGCAGCTTGTCGAGTTCGGTGGTGGTGATCGTCAAGTAGCCGGACTCCCCCGGCCGGCGCGTGATCTGGAGACTCCGGGCGCTCGGAAAGATCCGCCCCGCCTGGAGCTTGATGGTGTCGCCCCGGTAGGCATCGTCAAGCGCCGCCTGCACCTCCCGGACTTCCGCCGCCGTGCAGGTGCGCGCCGCGCAGGTGATGGTGTAGGTGCAAGGCCGGGAGGAGCAGTTCGGGGGCTCTTTTTGAGTGGCCGCGAAGACCGACGAAGCTAACAGGAGCGCGATGGAAGCTCGCATAGAAACCTCGGTGGCGCCCCTCATCCCGAAATTATAGCATGCCGGCGCCGACGACTCTACAGATGGAGGCGGCCGTCACCGTCGCCGCGAACTAGTTGCACGAGTCCATCGGCGACAGGGGTCGGTGAAAGAGCCTCCACCAGCGCCGGCGAGCCCGCGAACAGATAGTTGGAAGGGCCACGGCGGAAGCCGGCCGCAAAGAACGCCTGCTGCCACCGGGGAAGCGACTGGTTCGTGATCACCAGGTCCGCCCCTTCGGCCCCCAGAGCCTCGTCGGCGAGTGCGGCCACTGCGAAGCAGGCCTCCGGCCGCGCTGCGGCATCCAGCACGGTGCCGACCCGCAGGTTGCCGAAGTATTGATTCTCACGCATGTCCGTCAACAGGGCCGCGGCCCAACCCACGGTCTCAGCGGCGGCCAGGATCCGGAAGATCCGTAGGCGCGGCTCCTGGGGCGGATAGAGCTCCGGCAACACGGCGGCCTCACGCCGGACGCCGAAGCGGAGCTCGGACCGATAGGCGGCCCAGACCGAATCGGCCCAAGCTCCCCAGGATTGCTCGCGAACCAGGCTCAGGTTGCGCGGGATGGCGCGGCGCCGGCGGTGGAGCCACAGGCGACCTGCCGCGCCAACGCCGCTGAAGGCGGCCAGACGGACGGCGAGACGTTTCGGCCAGGGAGACTGGAGGATGGGCATCTGCTTGAGGAAGGCTGCGGCGCGGTGTACACGAAAGAAGAACGGAACCTCCTCCGCGCTCCAGCCGAGCGAACGCAGCCGCCGCGGAAACGGATGGTTGAGGCTGCTCATGCCCACGCAGAACGCGAGGGGATGCTCGTCGAGAAGGTGGGCGATCATCTGGCGGATCACGGGCTGGAAGCGCTTGTCGACGATGCTTTCCGACAGCGGCGCTTGCAGGTTCGCCGCCAACACGTCGGCTCCGTTGAGCACGCACGGATAGACCACGGCCAGATACCCGCCCCGCACCTGGCTTTCCTCGAGAGCCACGTAGTGGCGGGCCCGGATCTTTCCCACATGAGAGGCTGCGGGCCGGGGATCGAGCGGAAGCAAGAACGGGGGCTGTCCTAAAGCGTCGATGAGTCGCTGGTTAAATGCAGCCACCGCCTCGCGATGCTCGGGACCTTGGGCAACGATCGCCAGTTTCATTTTAGGAGGTCCCCCGGAGGAGCTTTTCGCGGAGCCAGCGCCACTCCAGGCGCCGTCGCCATGCCGGCGTCAGCTCGGTCAGACCTCGCTGACCCTCCAAATAGCTGAGGAGGGTGCCAGCGGGGACAAACCAGCCGGGGCGGGAGGCCAAGCGACGCATGCGGGCGACGAAGGTGGCCTCGAGGCGGCCCTGCTCGACGAAGCCGAGTCCGAAGTGCGTGTACACGATAGAGGCGCCCCCGCCTTCTTCGAGCTGCTCCATCGTCTTCTCGGTCAGCGTTTTGAGGAAACTGCGGCAGTTGGCGCCTTCGCTCGCGGCGAACCAGGCACGCACCGACGGCCGGTCGGGATCATAGTAAGGCATCCAGGGGCAAGCCTCGAGCGTATTCAGCCCGGCGAAGACAAAGTTCCGGCACTAGCCGATCCGCCGCCGGCACACATCGCCCCAAAAGGTGGGATGGCCCGGCACATGGCCGAAGAAGCGGCCGGAGGTGCGCCCGAACATCGCGCCCTGATAAAGTAGCCGTGCGAGGCCGCTCACCCGCGCCGGCCCCCAGTAAACCGCCTCCTCGTTGTAATGGTTCGCCATGGTCACAGGGTCGTGGCCGAAATAGTCGCGAAACCGGTCGAGCGCCTCGATCGTTTCCGCCCGAGTCGTTGAGTGGCAAGTGGCGTTGTGAAAGGCTATCTCAAAGCCGCGCTCCTGAAGCTCCTGGCAGTGCCGGAGGAATGCGGGGTTGGCGCAGGTCTCGCCCGGGGAGTTGGGCTCGCGGGTTGGCGCCAGCGGCCAGACGGCTTTGGTGGTGCGTAAGCCGAGGTCGCCGAGAAACTCATAGACGAGGCGGCTCACCTTCTCGTCCTGGCTATCTGGGTCGTCGAAGATCGTGAAGGCAAACTGCCGTCCGTTTGGCCAAGTCACAGCGGTCGCGCCCCCAGAAGCGCCCCGCCCCCGGGTAGCCATCAGGCGGATTATAGCACCGCGGCGGGCCGCTCATCGGCATCCGGCGGTCACGGCGCAGCAGGGCCGCCGGTCTCTTTCAGGTCCTCGGGGAAGATGGCGTAGCCGGGCGGGGGCGGGTAGAGCGACTCGAGCAGCTCGAGCCTGCGGCGCAGATGGCGGCTGGCGATCTGGCGCGGCCCGGTCTCGACGTCGATGTCGCAGCAGATGCCGTGCAAGTAAAGCGTCAGCGTGTCAATGAAGGCCTGGCGCGCGTACTTGATAAAACCTTTCGAACGGTGCTGTACGCGGCGCGCGCGCCGCAGCAAGGCCTGTTTGAGCTGCCAGCTCTCCTCATCCACCTCCCCGTGAACGCCGGCGTGGAGCTCCTCGCGCAGAATGCCGTAAAAGGGCTCAAGCAGCGCCTCCGTGGCTACGTCGGCGGCGATTTCCGCAATGACGTGGAAAAACCGGTAATGGTGATCCGCCACGTCTTCGTCTTTGACGGCGAAGACCAGGGTGGTCTCCTCCGGCTTGACGAGCCTCGCGGTCCAGACCTGATGTTTGGCGTCGGGCCGCTCAAAGGCGACGTACTCTCCGTTGCGAGCCTCCTCCGAGCCGGGGTTGAGCGCCCTGGCCAGGTAGGGAACGAGGAGAACCGAGATGCGCGGCAACGCCGCGCACAACTGGGGCGGCAGGGCGGCCACGGGCTCCTCAAGGTACTCCTTGATGTCCTCTTCGGTCAGCGGCAGGGCGGTGAAGAAATAGGAAAACCGGTTGTTGAGGGGAATCATCTGGCCGCGGATCTGGCGTGCCAACTCCTCGACCGTCAGTTTTCCCACGTCGGATTGCAAAGCCATTGGGGGGAACTAGTCCAATTATATTTCATCGGCGGCTCGGCGCCGCGGGCGCACTCAGCGTCGGCGCAGCTCGAGCGCGATGTCTTCGCGATATTCGGGAGCGGCGAGGTAGCAAGGGCCGCCGGGGTGCTCTAGGGTTTGCGGGCCCTCGATGCGGCCGTCGCGCGGATGCCACCAGCGGAGCGTGTAGGCTCCGGCGGGCAAATTGAGCACCAGCGTGGCGCGGAGGGCGCCGGTCCGCACGACATAGCGCGGGAGTTGGTCCCGAAGAGCCTTCCCGTGATGCAGGTAGAGGGCGTAGGCGCTGCCGTCTTCGGCCAACAGCCGGGCTGAGGCCTCCTCGGGAACCCCTCCCAGGATGAGCTCGTTTCGCGGCTTCATCCGGAGAAAGTGGAATCCCTCCAGGAAATCGATGAGCGCCTTGAGCTGGCGGCGCAGCGCCGGACCGCCGCCGCCGGGCTGCGTCTTGGGGAATTCGAACGTGCCGTCCTCGTGGCCCACGGTGAACGAGTAGTCAAGATGGTTGTAGTGCCCGCCGCCGGCGAGGATGAAGTCCCAGCCCTGTATGCGGTAGGGCTCGTCGAGCGTGCCGTCGAAGCCCGTCTCGTCATAGCCGATGAGGCGGTTGGTCCAGTAGTTCATCGCGACCGCGACCGGGGGGCGGGCGTAATGGAAATGCAGGATCGAGATGGCGGGGTGGGGATCGGTTACGGCTTGGGCGAAGTTGGCCACGTTGCGCGCCACCAAGTGCTTGTTCGGCAGCTTGGCCTCGGTGGCGGCGATGAGTTCGGCGATCCGGTGCTGCCAGGCGAGCGTCACGCCGTGGAAGTACGGCTCGTTGCAGATCTCGAAGGTGACGTTGTCGTAGCGGTTGAGTTCGGTGACGATTTTGCGGACGAACTCCTCCTGGCGGGCGACCAGGCGGGGATGCTTGAGGGTCAGGACCTCCGTGCGCGGCGCCTCGGGCATGCCGTTGATGTTATTGCGGCTATGCAAGGGGCTGGCCTCCCACATATAATCCGTGTAGTAAGTACAGAACAAAGTCACCTGCACCAGAATTCCCCGTTCGGAGGCGTAGCGAACCAGGTCATGGAGACGGGAGAAGTACTCCGGGTTCCACTGGTCGAGATCCCATTTGTTCAGCCCGTCGAGCGCTCCCGGTGTTGCCGTCCTCCGGTACGGTGTGACAAATCGGTCGGCGGCCGGGGCCAGCGTGTTCCGCGTGATGTTGAACGAATCCGGCGCCTCGCGGTAAAGCCCGGTAAAGATGCGGCTCATGCGCATGCCGTCGCGGGCGAGCGTGTCGAAGTACTTGCGGTAGTCGAAATCGCGGTTGATCAACGCCCCGTAGTGCTCGGCGGAGGTAACCACCAGAAACGGCTTTCCGCGGAACAGATAATAGCGGGGATTGTCGGGGTGGAGGCGGACGGGCTCGGCGCCGTTGGCGGCCAGAGCGAACACCAATGCGGGCAGCCAGCGAAAACTCATCGTTGAGCCATTCTACACGGGCTGCTGACGCCAAGAAACTTTCCGCCGCCGGCGAGCCCGGACGGGACTATAATTGGGGCATGCAAAGGAGGGTGGCGGTCGCGCTGCTCTGGGTGGCGGCGGCAGGGGGGGCGCAACCGCTCGACGAGGCGGAAGCGCTGCTCGAACGGGTGCGCGCCCGGGCGCGGGAAAACCTGACGCGCTTGCCGGACTACGTCTGCCTCCAGATGGTGGAGCGCACCTACCGGCGCGCGCCGGAGCGGCCGTTCGAACCCCTGGACACCCTGCGGCTGGAGGTGGCGCTCGTGGGCGACCGGGAGTTGGTGGCCTGGGCCGGCGCCTCGCGTTTCGAGGAAAAAGACGTCACCGACCTGGTCGAGCGCGGCACCATCGGCAACGGAGCCTTCGGTCTCCATGCGCGGAACATCTTTCTGTCAGAGGCGCCGGCGTTCCAGTTTGCGGGCGAAGAGCAGCTCGGAGAGCTCCGCGCGTTTCGCTTCGACTTCCAGGTGCCGCTGGAGCGGAGCAGTTACCGGTTGCGGGCGCCGCCGCGAGCCGCCCGAGTCGGCTATCACGGCAGCTTCTGGGTGGAAGCGGACACGCTGGATCTGGTGAGGCTCCGCGTGATGGTGGACGAGATTCCGGAAGAGCTCGGCATCGTGCTGGCGAGCGGAGAGATCCGCTACCGCCGCGTCCTTGTCGGCGAGGGCGAGTTCCTGCTGCCCGAGGCCTCCGAGCTCGTGATGATCTCCTCCACGGGAGAGACCTCGCGGAATCTGACCCGATTCGGGAATTGCCGCCGGTATGCGGCGCGTTCGAGCCTGTCCTTCGCTGGGGCCGGCCCCCCGCCGGCGCCGGGTGCAGGCCCGCGGAGGCTGGCGCTTCCGCCGAGGGCGGTGATCGAGCTCGAGCTCGAAACCGAGATCGATCCCCGGAGCGCGGCGCTGGGTGACGAGGTGCGGGCCGTCGTGGCGCGACCGGTCAAAGAGCGTAACCGGGTGCTGGTGCCCGCCGGCGCGGTGGCGCTCGGCCGGCTGGTGCGGCTGGAGCGGCAGGAACAGCCGGTGGAGCACTATCTGATCGGCTTAGAGTTCCATACGCTCGAGGCGGGGGATCTCAAAGGCGAGCTGCGGGCCACCATGCGCCGGGCGGGCCCCGCCTCCGGTCTCATCGAGCAGGCCAAGCGCCTGGATCCCACCTTCGACCCGCGGCGCAAGCGTCCGTTCATGCAGATCCTGGTGAACGAGCAGCAACGCGGCCAGGGTATTCTACACTGGCGGGCGAAATACCCGGTGGTGAGCCGGGGCCTCCGGATGGAGTGGGAGACCGAACCCTGACGCACGACCTTATTGGATGACCTGGGCTCGGAAAACAAACAGCCGCGTCTGAGGGTCTTCGTACACCTTCGGCGGGCAGCCCGCCTTCTGCGCCAGGGCCTCCAGGAAATCCCGCGCGGTCCAACTGCGGCCCTCGGCCACCTGAGGGAGAAGAAGACCCGAACGCGTCGCGGCGCGCAAATAGCCGCCGTCGCGGTGGACCCGGAAGCGGGAGGGTTCCGGCAGCCACTTCATGGGCGAGAGGATCGAGATCTCCACCTCCAGACCGGTCTCCTCAGGACGCACAGGCGGGAATCGCGTGTCCTCGAGCGCGGCGGACAGCGTCAATTGCGGAACGGCGGAGGCCAGCGGATCCGCCTTGGTGCAACGCCCGACGCAACCCCGCAGCCGGCCTTGCTGGTGAAGCGTGACGAATGCGCCCAAGCGGCGCAGCAGCGCCGCCGAAGCTCCCGCCGGCGGCACCGGCTCCGGCCTTCCGGTCTGCTGGTAATGGCGAAGCGTCGCGCGGGCGCTCTCCAGCAAGATGCGCTGGTCCGGCTCGGCCAGCAGGTAGGAGGACCAGGGGAAATAGCCGAGCGTCGCATAGCTGACCGAATGCGAGTAATCGCCGGTGATTTCGCCCGAGGTCTGGTAGTCGAGCGTGACTTGGAAGATGTCTTCGGCCGCCGGCGAGGCGCCGAGCGTTTCTAACAGCAAGGCAACCGGCTCGCGGCCGCATACGGTTGCGCGCGCCGCCTCCAGCGCCGCAAGAAAACGTTCCGGCTCGAGACTTCCGGCGGCTTCGATAAAGCCCTCGTCGAGCTTTTCCAGCCGCATGGCGACGGCGGCGTCCGTCGCGAACGGTTTGTAGCGGAACGCGTCCCCGTAGTGGGTGAAGTCGGAGCTGGCCACGAGGACCCGCTCCGGCGTGAGGAGCTCGACGAGAGCCGCGGCCGCCTGGCGGCGCATGGCGGGCGAAAGCGAGGTGACGTAGACGGGAACGATCGTCGCCGCGGGCACGGCGCGCTGCAAGAGCGGAAGCTGGATTTCGATCGAGTGGTCGCAAAGGACCTCCTCGCGCAGGGAGCCGAAGCCGGGCCGGGCCAGAAGCTCTCGCGCGAGTTCCCGATCGACCGGGACCTCGCCGAGCGGAGTCCGGTAGCGATCCACGGGAGGAATCCAGGCCCCGGCCGGGCCGCCGTGGTGGGTGAATCCGAGGACCACTACCGTTCGAGGCGATTGCTGCGCCAGGTGGCGGTAGGCCGCCGCGGCGACCGTGCCGGAGTAGATCAGACCGGCATGGGGCACGACGAAGGCCAGTCCGCCGGGAAACAGTCCCGGACCGGTGCGGGCGGCGGAGCGCTCGAACAATTCCTCCAGCAGCGCGTTCAGGCGGGGGCGATCGCCGGGATACCACCTACCGCTGTAAGGCGTCGTGTGACAGACTAGTGTGCCCATCTCCGCCTCCGACGAGTATTGTACCCCGGATCTTTAGCCGAAACCTCCGGGCGTGGCTGGTGGCGTACGGAAGATTTCGTGAGATTGGCGGCGGGGCTGTAACACTAAACCGAATGTAGGACTGGGAACGGTTCGCCACGTGGCAACCGGGCATTGCTTTCATGTCAATTCCAAACCGACAAAGAGGAGGGCAGGTTTCCGTGATCCGTTTTGTATTCGTGTTCGCAGGGATGACCACGGCGTTGCTCCAGGCACAAATCGAGGGTTTAGAGGTGCGCGGCGTTCGCCGCACCGCCGCTGGCGCCGATGACAGGAACTACATTTGGACCGACGCCTACGCGACGGCTGACCCTCAGGGTCCGACGATCCATTGCAAGGACGACGGCATGAAGTGTCGAATCCCCGCTCAATTGCTGCAACCGGCCCGGCTTGGCCAGCACCACGATACAACCCTACAACAGGCCACAGTTGAAGCAAACCAACTCCTTGCGCAGCTCCGACGCAGCGCTCCGCCAGGCAAGGCTCTCTGTCTGTATCGCAGCGTTCACGGACCGGTGCTCCTGTGGACTCAGCCCGGCCCGAGCCGAGGTGCAGCCTCTCCTCCGCCGGGCAGCGCAATCACCGATCCGCAGGCGATTGCCGACTTGCTCGGTATCCAGCCCCCGGCGGGGCGTATAGCGGGTGGAACCCTGGAGGCGCAACTCGAGTGGGACCCTGTCATTAAATCCTACGTTTGGGTATGACCGAAGCCGGGCACCAATTGCGTGATTCACCCGAAACTGGGCACAGCCACGTCCCGGACGGTCTTCGACGATACGCTGACTCGGGCGACGGAGCAGCTCAACGGCCTGTTCGATCGCGTGGCTCGGCGTCCGCCGCGGCCCGGAGTGCGCCTCTGCCTGTTGTTCCTGCCTGCCGGACCGGTGCTGGCTTGGACCTCGGAGGGCCCGGGCGATGAGAGTGCGAGGCGGCAGCGTATGTCAGCAGATAGCCCGGAGTTCGATCGGCTCTCGCGTGAGCTCCTGGGCCTGCAATAGATCGCCGAGTCGAAAACGGGAGCTGGCCGGTCACTGAGAGGCCGAATTGTCCGAACCTGTCGGCTCGGAGGCCGGTTTGTATTTGACGATAATCGAGACGCGGCGATTGGAGGGATGGCTGGGGTCTTCCGGCTTGCGCGGCCGGCGGTCCGCGTAGCCTCGCACCTCGTCGACACGCCCTTCGCCAAACCCCCGCTGCTCCATCAGCCGCCGCACGACGTTCGCCCGGTCGGTGGAAAGCTCCCAGTTGGAGTAGCCGTTGTTTGAGGCAAACGGGCGCGAGTCCGTGTGACCTTCGATGAGCAGCTTGTTCGGCAGCCGGGCCAGCTCGGAGGCCAGCATGGCGAGCATCTCGCGGCCGGAGCCCGTCGGTTCCGCACTGCCGGATTCGAAGAAGGTGCCGACCTCCTCCTCGAGCAGTTCGATGCGGAGGCCCTCGCCGGTCACCGTCATCTGCACCTGGTCCTTCAAGGCCGCCAGCTCGGGCATCTGCTTCATGGCCGCTTCCAGTTTTTCGCGGAGCTTGCCCATGTCGCTCCGGCTCACGCCCAGGCTTTCGCCGAGGCCGCTTGGCCGGAGCCCTGTTCGGCGCCGCGACCGGAAGGGTCGCGAAAGTAGCCGGCGACGGCGCGCTGAATCTCTTCGCTGGTGTTCATCAGCCAGAGCACGATGAACAGCGCCATCATTGCCGTGACGAAATCGGCATAGGCGACTTTCCAGGCGCCTCCGTGATGGCCGTGGCCGGCGACCTTTTTCTTGACGATGATGACCGGCTGGGTTTCGGGCTTTTGCGTCGACATGGAGCGTCAGGACTTTCCGCGGCAGGCGTTCTCGAGCTGCTTGAAGCTGGGGCGGACGTGGCCCGGAATGGCCCGGCGGGCGAACTCGACGCTCAAAAGCGGTGAAGTGCCCTTCAAGAAAGCCGTCAGGCAGACCCGGATGGCGTGGTAGAAATGTCCCTCCTCTTCGGCGGTCTTGCTCATCTTGGCGGCCATCGGGCCCACCAGCCCGTAGCAGAGCAGGATGCCGACAAACGTGCCCACCAGAGCGGCCGCGACTTTGTGGCCGATCTCCTCCGGCGGTCCCCCTAAAGCGCCCATGGTGATGACCACGCCCAGCACGGCGGCGACGATCCCGAGTCCGGGCAGGGAATCGGCGACTGCGCTCAAAGCGGCCACGGGCTGGTGAGAGTAGTGGTGGTGGACTTCCAGGTCGACCTCCATCACCTGATCGAGGTCGTGCGGGGACGGGCCTCCCGCCATCGCCAGCCGCAACGTGTCGCAGACGAAGTCCCGCACATGAGGGTCCCAGCCCTGGAACAGGTCGCTCTTTTCCGGCTCCTCGATGTCGTTTTCAAGAGCCGTCAGGCCTCCTTTGCGCGCCTTCTGCATCAGGTTGTAAAGCTGCGTGAGCGTCTTCAGGTAGTAGGCCTCGGTGAAGCGCGATCCGCCGAAGACGTGCTTGATGCCGCCGAGGATGGCCTTGAGCACGTTGGGCGGGTTGGCGATCAGGATGGTGCCGCCGGCGGCGCCGCCGATGATGAGCAGCTCGGCGGGCTGAAACAACACCAGCAGATTGCCGTGCGCCAGCACATAGCCTCCGAGGACCGAACCGAAAACGACGAGGATTCCGAGGATGCCAAACATATTCGTTCAGCCGATTGGATCGAGCCCGCCGGGCCGGCTTCTTCCCCCCGGGCATGGGCCTGCCGAAAGCCGGGCGTGTTCCAGTTGAGATC
>ENA-ORXB01002276-ORXB01002276.1-sediment-metagenome-genome-assembly--contig:-NODE-2276-length-17203-cov-3.412180_pt1 | contig 17203 bp, 17 predicted proteins | sample MGYA00237863_ERZ511475 | MGnify/ENA primary metagenome ERZ511475 (study PRJEB26305, sample SAMN06343858) | sediment metagenome | isolation source: hot spring sediment | place: Canada: British Columbia... | reverse complement strand
TACGGCGGCCGCGACCGCCGCGCGGAGCTCCTCGTGGTGCCGCACCGTGGCCGCCCGCTCGACCGGGACCTCGACCACCTGCACCCCGCCCTCGGCGAAGGCCCGCTCGAGCGCGGCCGGAAGGTCCTGGGCCTGCAGCACGAGCGCGTGCCCGGCGCCGGCCGCCCGGCACACCGCCTCGAGATCCAGCCCGTGCGGGGTGACGAACAGCGGCTCGAGCTCGGGCAGCTCCCGTTGGGGGAGCATCGAGAAGATCGCCCCGCCGTCGTTGTTCGGGACCACCAGCACGAGGTCGATCCCCCGGCGAGCGCTCCAGATGAGCGAGCCCACGTCGTGCAGGAGCGACAGGTCCCCGGCGAGCGCCGCCACCCGGCCGCCGGCCGCCGCCACCCCGAGCGCGGTCGAGACGAACCCGTCGATCCCGCTCGCGCCCCGGTTGCCGAGCACCCGGAGCCCTGTGCGCGGCCGCATCGCGAGGTCGAGGTCCCGGATCGGCATGCTCGAGGCGACCACGAGCGTCGAGCCCGCCGGAAGCCGGGCGGCGAGGTCCCGGGCCACCCGCGGCTCGGAGGGCTCGCTCCAGCCGTCCAGGACCCCGTCCACGGCGGCACGGGCCACGGCGTCGGCCCGTCGCCAGGCCTCGAGCCAGGCCGAGCCCTCCCGCGGCGGGACGCGCGCCAACGTCGCCCGCGCGAGCGCCTCCGCGTCGACCACGAGGCGCCGCTCGGCCCGCCGGTGGGGGTCGGCGACGAGGTCGTCGGGGTCCACGATCCACAGGCGCGGCGCCTTCGCGCAGAGCGCGAGGGCCGGCCTCGACGTGGGCGCCGCCCCCACCTGCAGCACCGCCTCGGGCTCGTGAGCCGCCGCGAAGGGCTCGGCCGCGAGGAGCGCCTGCCCCGCCTCCAGGGCGCCCGGCACGCGCAGCCCCGAGGTCGGCTCGGCGAGCAGCGGCCACCCCACCCGCCGCGCGAGCCCCAGGACCGAGGGCGCCGCCTGCCGCAGCGAGCCCGCGAGCACGAGCCCGCGCTCGGTCAAGCCGAGGAGCTCCACGAGCGCATCCACCTCCTCCCGCCCCGCCGCGGGAGGGCCGCCGCCCTCCGCGAGAGGCGCGCCCGCCCCCTGCGGTTCACGCCCCGGCCCGCTCGGGACGAGGGGCTCCCGGAACGGGAGGTTGAGGTGCACCGGCCCGGGCGGATGCCGCAAGCTCCGGGCCCACGCCTCGTGCGCGAGCCCGTGCCAGACCCCCGGCTCCGGCCGGTCCCCCGGCACCGGCGCGTCCGGCGACCACCGCACGTACCGCCCGTAGAGCTCGACCTGCCAGATCGTCTGGTTCGCCCCGACCCCCCGCAGCTCCGGCGGCCGGTCGGCGGTGAGCACGAGCAGCGGCACGCGCGCCATGGCGGCCTCGACCACGGCCGGGAACAGCTCCGCGGCCGCGGTCCCGCTCGTGCAGGCGACCGCCGCCGGCCGGCCGGTGGCCTTCGCGAGACCGAGCGCGAAGAAGCCGGCGGCCCGCTCGTCGAGGTGCACGTGCACACGCACGCGGCCGTCCCGCGCGAGCGCGAGCGCGAGCGGCGTCGAGCGCGACCCGGGCGAGACGCACGCGTCGGTGAGCCCGGAGGCCACGAGGGCGGCCACGAGCTCGCGCATGCACGCGAGTGCGACGTCCCCCTCGGGGCCCTGGGGCGGGTTCATGCCGCGGTCGCCCCGGCGATCCACAGGCCGAGCGCGAGGAGCGCCCCGAAAGCCACGGTGAGCAGCGAGGTGTCGACGAGCACCGGCACGAGGGCCGCGCCCTCGGCCGAGCCGATCCGCTCCATCGTCCGGATCGCGAGCGGCCACGAGGCGAGCGCGAGCAGGGCCCACATCGGCAGCCCGTGCCCGGGAGCCGTGATCCCGACCAGCGCCCCCGCCACGACGGCGGCGTACGCGCCCGCGACGAGCGCCCGGTAGAGCCGCCGCGCCGCCCGGTCGCCGATCCGAACCGCGAGCGTCCGCCTGCCGGCGGCGGCATCGGTCTCGATGTCGCGCACGTTGTTCGCCTCCAGGATCGCGACGATGAGCAGCCCCATCGGCACGCTCGCCCACCACGCCGCCTCGCTCACGCGCTCGGCGTTCACGTACGCCGTGCCGGCCGTGGCCATCAGGCCGAAGAACACGAAGACCGAGACCTCGCCGAGGCCGAGCCCCGCGTACGGCCTGGGCCCACCCGAGTACAGCCAGAGCGCCGCCATCGCGAGCGCCCCGAGCGGCACGAGCCAGAGCGTGGTCGCCAGCGCGAGCGCGAGGCCCGCCACCCCCGCGACGCCGATGCAGGCCACGGCCGCCGCGAGGACCGCCCGAGGTGAGGCCAGCCCGCTCGCCACCAGGCGCGTCGGGCCCGCGCGGCGCTCGGTGTCCACGCCCCGCACCCCGTCGTGGTAGTCGTTCGCGTAGTTCGCCCCCACCTGGAGCGCGACGGCCACGACGAGGGCCGCGACCGAGCGCCAGGCCACCGCCCGCCCCGCCGCGGCCATCCCGACGAGCACCGGCGCCACGCTCGCGCCGAGGGTCCGCGGCCGCGCGCCGTGCCACCACACGCCGAGCCGAGCTCGCACCGGACGCTCCACCCGCTCAGGGCCGTCGGGGGAAGCGCGAGAAGTCCGGCTCGCGTTTCTGGAGGTAGGCGTCGCGCCCCTCCTGCGCCTCGTCGGTCATGTAGTACAGGAGCGTGGCGTCGCCGGCGAGCTGCTGCACCCCGGCGAGGCCGTCCACGCCGGCGTTGTACCCGGCCTTCAGCAGCCGCAGCGCGAGCGGGCTCTTCGCGAGCAGCTCCTTGGCCCAGCGGACGGTCTCGAGCTCCAGCTCCTCGAGCGGCACCACGGCGTTCACGAGGCCCCAGGCGAGGGCCGTCTGCGCGTCGTACTGGCGACACAGGAACCAGACCTCCTTCGCGCGCTTCTCGCCGACCTGGCGCGCGAGCAGGTTGATGCCGTAGCCCCCGTCGAAGGAGCCCACCCGCGGGCCGGTCTGCCCGAACCGCGCGTTGTCCGCGGCGATGGTGAGGTCGCAGCAGACGTGGAGCACGTGCCCGCCGCCGATCGCGTAACCCGCGACCATGGCGATGACCGGCTTGGGCAGGCGGCGGATCTGGATCTGCAGGTCGAGCACGTTCAGCCGGGCGATGCCGGTCCCATCCTCCACGTACCCGTCGTCGCCGCGGACGCGCTGGTCCCCGCCGGAGCAGAACGCGAGCGGGCCCTCCCCGGTGAGGATCACCACCCCGATCCCGGGGTCGTCGCGCGCGGCCTCGAACGCGTGCGAGAGCTCGCGGACGGTGAGCGGCCGGAACGCGTTGCGCACCTCGGGGCGGTCGATCGTGATCTTCGCGATGCCCTCTGCCGTCTCGTACCGGATGTCCGTGTACTCGCCGGCCGGGCGCCAGTCCAGGGCGGGGGTGATGGTTCGCATGAGCATCCACTCCGAGAGCGAGGACTCGAACGGTTCCCGCTAGCCTATCGCAGGTGAGCCGCCTCGCCGCGCTCGATCTCGCCCCCGGCGATCTCGTCGCCGTGGCCCTGCCGCCCGGCCCCGGGTGGATGGACCTCGTCCGGAGGATCTGGGACGCGGGCGCCGCCCTCCTGCCGGTCGACCACCGCCTGCCCGAGCCGGAGGTGCGCCGCCTCCTCGACCGCGCCCGCCCCACGGTCCTGCTCGCCGCCGACGGCCCCGTCCGGCGCCCCCACGGCCTGCCCGAGGAGCATGGGGTCGCCCTCGTCGTCCCGACCTCGGGGACCGCCGGCGAGCCGAAGCTCGTGCGGTTCGATCGCGCCGGTATCGACGCCGCCGTCGCCGCCTCGGCCCTCGCCCTCGAGGCGACGCCCCAGGACCCCTGGCTCTGCTGCCTGCCGCTCGGCCACGTCGGCGGCCTGCTCGTGCTGCTGCGCGGGGTCCTGCTCGGGGCGCCGGTGGTGGTCCATCCCCGCTTCGACCTCCACGCCGTGGCCCTCGAGCGCGGCGTGGCCTTCACCTCGCTCGTGCCGACCATGCTGCTCCGGCTGCTCGAGGCGGGCGTCCCCCTCTCCGGCTACCGGGGCGTCCTCGTCGGTGGCGCGCACCTCGCCGCCGACCTCCGCGCCCGGGCCGAGGCCGCCGGCGCGCCCGTCGTCGAGACCTACGGCCTCACCGAGGCCTGCGGGGGGATCGTCTACGACGGGCGCCCCCTGCCCGGCTGCGAGGTGCGGGTGAGCGACGAGGGCGAGATCCAGCTCCGAGGTCCGACCCTCATGCTCGGCTACCGGTTCGATCCCGAGGCCACGGCCGCCGCCTTCACCCCCGACGGATGGCTGCGCACCGGCGACGCCGGCGAGCTCGACCGCGAGGGGCGGCTGCACGTGATCGGCCGTGCCGACGAGCTCATCAACACGGGCGGCGAGCGGGTGTGGCCGCAGCGGGTCGAGGCCGTGCTCGCCGCGCACCCGAAGGTCGCGGAGGTCGCCGTCGGCGGCCGCCTGGACCCGGAGTGGGGGCAGCGGGTCGTGGCCTGGGTCGTGCCGGTCGATCCCGCCGACCCGCCCACCATGGCCGAGCTGCGCGACGCGGTCGCCGAGCGCCTGCCGCGCTACGCGGCGCCGCGCGAGCTGGTCCTCGTCGAGGCCCTGCCCCGAACCTCCCTCGGGAAGCTGCGGCGATCGGCGCTGCCGGCCGCGGAATAGCCGACGGTTATCCTGCATGGGAAGGCCGCTCGGCGAACCGGGCCTTTCCGGGCGGCCGGGCCGCGCGTCGGAGGAGGAAGGCGGAGGCATGGAGGACGAACGCAAGGTCGTGATCCTGGGCTCGGGGCCGGCGGGCTACACGGCGGCGATCTACGCCGGCCGCGCGGGGCTCCGGCCGCTCGTGCTGAAGGGCCTCGAGGCCGGCGGCCAGCTGATGCTCACGACCGAGGTCGAGAACTACCCGGGGTTCCCCGACGGGATCCTCGGCCCCGAGCTCATGGACGCGATGGAGAAGCAGGCGGCGCGCTTCGACGCCGAGATCCTCCTCGCGAGCGCGACCGAGGTGGACCTGTCGACCCGGCCGTTCACGGTGCGCGCCGGCGAGAGCGCCTGGCGCGCGCGGACCCTCATCATCGCGACCGGCGCGAGCGCGCGCTGGCTCGGCGTCCCCGGCGAGGAGAAGCTCCGCGGCCGGGGCGTCTCGGCCTGCGCCACCTGCGACGGGTTCTTCTTCCGCGACCGGGAGCTCATCGTCGTGGGGGGCGGCGACACCGCGATGGAGGAGGCGCTGTTCCTCACGCGCTTCGCCCGCAGGGTCACGATCGTCCACCGCCGCGACGAGTTCCGCGCCTCGAGGATCATGCAGGACCGCGTGTTCGCGAACGAGAAGATCGACGTGATCTGGAACGCGGTGGTCGAGGAGATCCTCGGCGAGGACGCCGTGACCGGTGTCCGCCTGCGCGACGTCCGCACCGGGGAGACGCGCGAGCACCCGATCGACGGGGTCTTCGTCGCGATCGGGCACGACCCGAACACCGCCCTGTTCCGCGGTCAGCTCGAGCTCGACCCCGACGGCTACATCCGGGTGCAGGAGCCGCGGACCGCGACGAGCGTCCCCGGCGTGTTCGCCGCGGGCGACGTGACCGACCGCATCTACCGGCAGGCGGTGACGGCCGCCGGCCAGGGGTGCAAGGCAGCGATCGACGCCGAGCGCTTCCTCGAGGAGCTCGGCGAAGGCTAGGGCGCCGGGGGCGCCACGGCGCGGAGGGGCTCCGCGCCTCGCAGGGACCGGCCGCCGCGAGCGGCCACGACGGACGGAGGGAACGGACGACGATGACGATGATCGGAGCGCTCACGGAGGCGGACTTCGAGGAGCGCGTGCTCCGCTCGGAGACCCCGGTGCTCGTGGACTTCTGGGCCGAGTGGTGCGTGCCCTGCCACATGGTCGCGCCGGTGGTCGAGGAGATCGCGCGGGAGAAGGGCGACCAGCTCCTCGTCGGCAAGCTGAACATCGACGAGCACCCGGCCCTCGCGCAGCGGTACGGCGTGATGAGCATCCCCACGCTCATGCTGTTCGTGAAGGGCGAGGAGAAGGCCCGCGTGATCGGCGCGCGCGGCAAGGACGCCATCCTGCGCGAGATCGACCCGCACCTGTCGTAGCTCGGCCGCGGGTTGCCGGTCCCGCCCCGCCCTGCCAGGCTCGCGGCGTGCGAGCGATCAGGCCCGGCGATCGGGGGGAGGCCGTCCGCGACCTCCAGCACCGCCTGACCGAGCTCGGCCACCGCATCGACCCGGTCGAGCTCGACGGCCGCTTCGGCCCCTCGACCGAGCGCGCCGTCCGCGAGTTCCAGCGCTCGCGCCGCCTCCCCGAGGACGGGGTCGTGGGGCCGGACACCTGGGGTCAGCTCGTCGAGGCCGGGTACCGGCTCGGCGACCGCACCCTGTACCTGCGCTCGCCGGCCTTCCGCGGCGACGACGTCCGCGAGCTCCAGCGCATGCTGAACGCGCTCGGCTTCGACGCCGGCAAGGAGGACGGGATCTTCGGCCACCGCACGCTGCACGCCGTCATGGAGTTCCAGCGCAACGTCGGCGCGAGGGCCGACGGCATCGTCGGCCTGGACACGGTCCGGACGCTCCGACGCATGCGCCCCCCCGTCGGCGGCCCCGGCGCCTCCGTCGTGCGCGAGGCCGAGGCCGTGCGCGCGATGGGTCGCGGGCTCGCCGGCTCGGTCGTCGCGATCGACCCGGGGGACCCGGACGTGCCCGACCTCGCCGCGCTCGCCGGGGACCTCGCCGCCCGCCTCGCCGACCGCGGCGCCGAGCCCGCGCTCCTGCGGGGCCCCGACGCGGCGGTCCGCGCTCGGACCGCGAACGCGCTCGAGGCCGCGCTGTGCGTGGGCCTTGCCCCCTCGGCCGACCCCGAGCGCGCGGGCTGCGCCCACTGGGGGACCGCGACCTCGCACTCCCCCGCCGGGCAGCGCCTCGCCGAGCTCGTCCTCGCCGAGCTCGCCCGGGCCGGCGTTCCCGAGGGCCGGATCCGGCCGCTCGGGGTCGCGCTGCTGCGCGAGACCCGCATGCCGGCCGTGCTCGTCGAGCTGCCCGTCCCGGCCGTCGCGGAGCCCGCGCGCCGGCGCGAGCTCGCGGGGGCGGTCGCGCTCGCCCTCGAGCGGTTCCTCGGCGGCGCGCCCTGACCGCGCTCAGCCGCGGCGGCGCGAGAGCACGGCCATCGCGAGCCCGAGCAGCGCGCCCAGCCCGAGCGCGAGGAACGCCCGCTGCAGCTCTGCCGGGGTGACCTGCTCCATGCCAGGATGATGCCACCGGCGGAGGGCCCGCCGCAGCCGCACGGAGGAGGACCGATGCGCTTCTGCCTCATGCTCGAGGGACAGGAGGGGGTCACCTGGCCCCAGTGGCTCGCCGTCGCCGAGGCCGCCGAGCGCCTCGGCTTCGAGACGCTGTTCAGCTCGGACCACTACTTCTCGGTCCAGGGTGTCCACGGGCGGGGCTCGAACGACGCCTGGACGATCCTCGCCGGCCTCGCCGCCCGCACCGAGCGGCTGCGCCTCGGCACGCTCGTCTCGCCGGCCACGTTCCGTCACCCGGCCGTCCTCGCCAAGGTGGCGACGACGGTGGACCACATCTCGGGCGGCCGCGTCGAGATCGGCATGGGCGCCGGCTGGTGGGAGGAGGAGCACCGCACGCACGGCTTCCCGTTCCCACCGGTGCCCGAGCGCTTCGAGATCTTCGAGGAGCAGGTCGAGATCGTCCACGGGCTGCTCACCACGGAGCGCTTCTCCTTCGAGGGGGCCCACTACGCGCTCGAGGACTGCGAGTTCCTGCACCGGTCGGTGCAGCGTCCCCACCCGCCGATCATCCTCGGCGGCACCACCGCGGGCCGGCGGATGCAGCGGCTCGTCGCCCGCTTCGCCGACGAGTTCAACACCGTCGGCGGGACCCCCGAGGAGGTCCGGGCGCGCTTCGAGCGCATCCGCTCGGGCCTGCGGGAGGCCGGTCGCGACCCCGCCGAGGTCACGACCTCGCTCATGACCTGGTTCTACGTCGGGCGCGACGAGGAGGAGGTCCGCGAGCGCATCGAGCGGGCGCGGCGGCGCGACCCGAGGGCCGGCGCGTTCGAGGAGTACCTCGCCGAGATCTCCCGCGACTGCATCGTCGGCACCCCCGAGCGGGCGATCGAGCGCCTGCGCGAGTACGAGGCGGCCGGCGTCCAGCGCATCGTGCTCAACCACGAGCTCGTCGACGACCTCGACCACGTGGAGCTCCTCGCCCGCGAGATCCTCCCGGCGCTCGCGGCCGGCTGACCCCCGCCGCCTCCTCCCTCTCGCCGGCGCCCGGTGCTAGGCTCGAACGCCCATGGCCACGTTCGACGTCGACCCCTACGCCGAGCTCTACGCGCGACGCACCGGCGGGATGTCGGCCTCCGAGGTCCGGGCGCTGTTCGCGGTCGCCGCTCGACCCGAGGTCGTCTCCCTCGCCGGCGGCATGCCCTACGTGCAGGCGCTGCCCCCCGAGCAGGTGATCGAGCTCGTGGAGGCCGTCCTCGCCGAGCGCGCCGACGTCGCCCTCCAGTACGGCGGCGGGCAGGGCTCGCCGCTGCTCCGCGAGCGCATCGCGATGCTCATGGCCGAGGAGGGCACCGACGCCGACCCCGAGGACGTCGTCGTCACGACCGGCGCGCAGCAGGCGCTCGACCTCATCGGCAAGGTCCTCATCGACCCCGGCGATCTCATCGCCGTCGAGGCCCCCTCCTACGTGGGGGCCCTCTCCGCGTTCAGCGCCTACGAACCCCGGTTCCTCACGATCGAGCTCGACGAAGAGGGCATGGTCGTCGAGCAGCTCGAGGAGGCCGTCCTCCGCGGCGAGCGGCCGAAGCTCGTTTACACCGTGCCGAACTTCCACAACCCGGCCGGCGTGACGATGTCGCTCGCCCGGCGCGAGCAGCTCATCGCGCTCTGCCGCGAGGCCCACATCCCGATCGTCGAGGACAACCCCTACGGGCTCCTGCGGTTCGAGGGCGAGCCCCTCCCCACGCTCCGCTCGATGGACCCGCGCAACGTGATCTACCTCGGCACGGTCTCGAAGGTCTTCTCCCCCGGCGTCCGCGTCGGCTGGGCGCTCGCCGAACCCGGTGTGCTGCAACGGTTGGTGCTCGCCAAGGAGGCCGCGGACCTGTGCGGGAGCAACCTCACGATGCTGCTCACCGAGCGCTACCTGTCCACCGAGGCCTGGCGGGTGAACCTCGCGCGCCTCGTCGAGACGTACCGGCGCCGGCGCGACGTGATGCTCGCGGCCCTCGCCGAGCACTTCCCCGCCGACGCCTCGTGGACCCGCCCCGAGGGGGGCTTCTACGTGTGGGTGCGTCTGCCCCCCTACCTCGACGCCCGCGCGCTCCTCGCCGCGGCCGTCGAGCGACGCGTCGCCTACGTCCCCGGCACGGCCTTCTACCCCGACGGCCGCGGGACCGACGCCATGCGCCTGGCCTTCTGCTACCCCACGGAGGACCGGATCGTGGAGGGGGTGCGGCGGCTCGGGGAGCTCCTCGCCGAGGAAGAGGAGCTCTACCGGTCGCTGTCGGGATGAGCGGGGAGCGCGTGGCGGTGCTCGCCGGGGGGCGCTCGCCGGAGCGCGAGGTCTCCCTGCGATCCGGCCACCGGGTCGCGACGGCCCTGCGCGCACGCGGCTACGACGCCCTCCTCGTCGATCCGGCCGAGGCGCCGCTCGTCGAAACCCTTTCCGCTGCAACGGTTTCCGCGTGCTTCGTCGCGCTCCACGGCAAGGAGGGGGAGGACGGCACGGTCCAGCGGCTCCTCGAGCTCCTCGATCTCCCCTACACGGGGTCGGGACCCCTCGCCTGCGAGATCGCCTTCGACAAGGTGCTCTGCAAGGCGGCCCTCGACGAGGCCGGGGTGCCCACTCCGCCGTGGGCCGTGGTCGAGGCGGCGGCCCTGCGCGACCTCGGCGCCGGTGCCCTGCTGCACCGCCTCGCCGAGCGCGTCGGCCTCCCGCTCGTCGTGAAGCCCTCCCGCGCCGGGTCCGCGATGGGCCTCACGTTCGTCGATCGCGAGGGGGACCTGCCCCACGCGGTGATGAGCGCGCTCGCCTTCTCCGAGGCCGCGATCGTCGAGCGCCGCGTCCCGGGGATCGAGATCGCCGCCTCGATGCTCGGCACGCCCCGGGACGTCCTGCCGCTCGTCGGGATCTTCCCGAAGTCGGGCGTCTTCGACTACGCGGCCCGGTACACGCCCGGCGTCACCGAGTACCAGGCGCCGGCGCGGCTCGACGACGAGGTGGGGGAGCGCGTGCGATCCGTTGCGGCGCAAGCCTTCCAGGCGTTGCGCCAGCGCGACGTGAGCCGGGTCGACGTGATGGTCGACGGCGAGGGCCGCCCCTGGGTCATCGACGTGAACGTGTGCCCGGGGATGACCGACACGAGCCTGCTCCCGATGGCCGCCGAGGCCGCCGGGGTCGCCTTCCCCGAGCTCTGCGACCGGATCCTGCGTCTCGCGCTGGCTCGGGCCCCGGTCGGCGCGGGCGACAAGTAGTCTGAGTCAGACTAGAGGCGGTCTTCCTCCGGGGCGAGCCCGGGGCCCGAGCCCACGATCTCCGAGACGATCCGCTCGAGATCGTCGGCCGAGCCGAACTCGATGATGACCCGCCCGCGCCGGCGCCCCATCTGGATCGTGACGCGGGTCGCGAGCTGCTCCGAGAGGATCTCCTCCACCTCCGCGAGGGACACGGGCTCGTCCCGGGACGCGCTCGGCGCCGGCTCGGAGCGGGGCTCGGCCGCCTGCTCGAGGTAGCGGCGTACGAGCTCCTCGACCTCGCGGACCGAGAGGTCCTGGGCCGCCGTCCGCAGCGCGAGCGCCTTCTGGGCCTCGGGATCCGCGAGGGAGAGCAGCGCCCGTCCGTGGCCGGCCTGGATCTTCCCCTCGGCGAGCAGGGTCTGGACCTCCGCGGGCAGCTGCAGGAGCCGGATGGTGTTCGCGACGTGCGAGCGCGAGACCCCGAGGCGCTCGGCCAGGGTCTCCTGCTTCAGCCCGAGCTCCTCCAGCAGCTCGCGGAAGGCCTCGGCGAGCTCGATCGGGTTCAGGTCCTCCCGGTGGATGTTCTCGATGAGGGCCTCGCGCAGGGACTCCGCGTCATCGCTCTCGCGCAGGATCACCGGGACGGTCGAGAGACCGGCGAGCTTCGCCGCCCGCAAGCGGCGCTCCCCGGCGATCAGCTCGTACCCGGTGCCCACCTTCCGCACCACGATCGGCTGGAGGATCCCCACCTCCTGGATCGACAGCGCGAGGGACTGGAGGGACTCGTCGTCGAAGGTCGTCCGCGGCTGGCGCCGGTTCGGCGCGATCGCCCCGATCGGCACCTCGAGCAGGCCGGAGCCGCCCTCCTCGGGTGCCCCGGGGATCAGGGCCGAGAGCCCCCGGCCCAGTCCTCCTCGCTTGGTCATCGACCTCCTCCTCTCCGGAACAGGCTCCATCGCCGCCTCGCGGGGCGCTCCGCGGGCGCCGCCCCCTCCGTCTCGTGCTCGCCCGCGGCATCCCGATCCACGATACGGACCACGCTCCCCGGCTCGGCGGCGACCTCCTCCTTACCCTCGGGCTCGAGATCGATCTCCGCCAGCGGCGGTGGGGGCTCCGGCGCCGGTTCGCCCTCGGCCTCCGCTCGCGCCTCAGTCTCGAGCTCGGCGATCCACGCCTCGGTCCCGTCGGCGTCCGGCGACCTATCCCCAGGCTCGAGGACACGTGTAGCCTCCCGCGTGGGACCGGCGCCCGTGCTCTGCGGCGCTCGCGCCTCGGTGGCCTCGACCTCCGCCTGCTCCCGAGGCCCCTGCTCGCGGCTCCGGCGTCGAGCCGCCGCGGCCGGCCCGCGCTCCGACTGAAGGTCGGGCTCCTCCTCGAGCTCAGGCTGGCTCTCGGACGAAACCGAGGGCTCGACCTCGGGCCGCGCCGAGCCGACCTCGGCCTCGAGGATCACCTCCCTCTCCTCCTCGACCTGCACTTCCTCGGCCGCGAGCGTCGCCGGCCCCGCGCCGACGGCCGCCTCCCTCACCCCGACCTCTGCCTCCGTCTCAGGCTCACCTTCCTCGGAGGCCTCGGGCTCGAGCTCCTCGGTCGCGGCCGCGTCGGGCTCGGGCCGCAGCGGCCGGGGTGCCTGCATCGGTTCGGGCTCCGGTGGCGGCGCGGGCGTCGCCGGGAGGCGGTCGAAGGCCGGGATGGGCTCGTCGGAGGGCAGCCGCGCCGCGACCTCGCGAGCCAGCTCGCGGTAGCACTCGGCTCCCCGCGACCTCGGATCGTAGACCGTGATCGGCTGGCCGAAGCCCGGCGCCTCGGACAGACGCACCGTCCGGGGGATCACGGTCTCGTAGACCCGGTCGCCGAAGAAGCGCCGAACCTCCTCGACGACCTGCTCGGAGAGCTTCGTCCGCGGGTCGTACATCGTCATCACGATGCCGGTCAGGTGCAGCCCGGGGTTCACGTTCTGCTGGACCAGCCGCACGTTCCGCAGCAGCTGCCCGAGACCCTCGAGCGCGTAGTACTCGCATTGGATCGGCACGATGAGCTCATCGGCGGCCGCGAGCGCGTTCACGGTGAGGAGCCCGAGGGACGGCGGGCAGTCGAGGAAGACGAAGTCGTAGGACCCGTCCTTCAGCGGCTCCAGCGCCCGTCGGAGGCGCAGCTCGCGCGAGAACTGGCTCACGAGCTCGATCTCCGCGCCGGCCAGGTCGATGGTCGAGGGGATCGCGAACAGTCGCTCGACGGGCGTCGGGACCACCGCGCCCTCGATCGGCGCCTCGGCGGCCAAGACGTCGTAGACCGTGATCTCGCGACGCTCGTGCCGGATCCCGAGCCCCGTCGAGGCGTTCCCCTGGGGATCGAGGTCCACCACCAGGACCCGGTAGCCGAGCTCGGCCAGGGCGGCCCCGAGGCTCACGGCGGTGGTGCTCTTCCCGACCCCGCCCTTCTGGTTCGCGACGGCGATCACCCGCGTGCGGCGGGGAGCGGCGGCTCGCCGCCGCTTCGGGCTCCGCGGCTGGCTCGTGGGCTCGTTCACGTCCGGGCTCTCGGTCCCGCGGTCCTGCGAGGTCGCCGTGCGGGAGCGCTGGCGGGTGCGAGCGCCGGACGGCGACGCCTTGGAGGGGGCGGGGTCCGCCGGGACGGCACTGCGCCTGGTCACTGCCGGCCCATGATAACGAGCGGACCGGAGCCTTCAAGCACCGGGGCGTCCACCGTGCTCAGGCACCGTGCGCCGGGCGCCGAGAACGGGCCGCGTGCACCGCGACCGGCGAAGTAGACGAGCCGACCCCCCTCGCGCAGGAGGGGCTCCGCGAGCCGCCAGGCCTCCTCGATCGGGGCGAGCGCCCGAGCGAAGCACAGGTCCGCGTCCTCGGTCAGGTCCTCGATCCGCGCGGCGCGCACCCGAACGTTCTCGAGGCCGAGGCGCTCGACCGCGAGCTCGCAGAACGCGGCCCGCCGCTGTCGGCGCTCGACGAGCGTGACGGAGAGCCACGGCACGGCGATCGCCACCACGATCCCCGGCAGCCCGGCCCCCGAACCGAGGTCGAGGGCGCGTGCGTCGTCGGCCCGCACCACGGCCGCGGCCCTGAGGCAGTCCAGGACGTGGCGCTCTCGGAGGCGGCCGGCGTCCCCCGCCGCGATCATCCCTGCGGGCACGGCCCGTTCCCGCAGGAGCGACTCGAGGCGCAGGAGCTTGCTCGCCGCGTCCTCCGACAGCTCCACGCCGAGGGCGCTCGCCTGGGATCTCAGGCGGCTCACCTCGGCACGGATCTCGGGCTCGCGTTTCACGTGAAACAGCACCTTCAGGGTCGGCGCCAGCGCCGGCGGTCCCTCGCCCCTCCAGCGTTACCGGCGGTCGAGCGGGCGCGCGTCCGGCCGGCTCGGGGGGATCCGCCCGCGGCTCCCGCGCAACCTTAGCCGCTGCGACGGATCACGACGCGCCGCTCCGGCTCCTCGCCCCGGCTGGAGCTCTCGACGCCCGGGATGGTCGCCACCGCGTCGTGCACGATCTTGCGCTCGTACGGGTTCATCGGCTCGAGCTCCTCCTCGCGCCCCGTCCGCGCGACGCGCTTGGCGGCCTCCCGTGCCCGGGCCGCGAGCCGGTCCCGCTGGCGCTTGCGGTAGTCCTCCACGTCGACGATCACCCGGCACCGCATCCCAGTGCGCCGCATCACGACGTGGCGGGTGAGCTCCTGGAGGGCCTCGAGCGTCTGGCCGTGCCGGCCGATGAGGAGCGCCATGTCGTCGTCGCTCGCGCCGGCCGCGAGGACGTCCACGTACATCGTGCCCTCCTCCAGGTTCGGCTCCACGCTCGCGTCGATCCCCATGCGGGAGAGCAGCTCCTCCAGGAACTCCGCGGCGACGTCCGCCTGCTCCTCGAGCTCCTCCTCGCTCGGCAGGTCCGCAGCGCGCTTGCGGCGCACGAGCACGATGGCCTCCTGCCCACCCAGGCCGAGGAAGCCCGACCGGGGCTCCTGGAGGACCTCGACCTCGACCTCCTGCTCGCTCGCGCCCAGGCGTGCGAGGGCGACCTCGACGGCCTCCTCAACGCTCGGGCCGCTCGCCCGGATCTCCTCCACCGGATCCCTCCGTGCCCGGCCCCTCGGCCCGGGGCTTGCCCTTGCCCGGCTTCCCGCGGTCCTTCGGCCTGCCCCGGTCCTGGCCTTTGGCCGTCCCCTTCCCGGTCGGCCGGGAGGGCTTCGCGCCGCCCGCAGGCCGGCCCGGTCGAGCCCCGCCACCCGCCTGCCCCCGACGCCTGCGCTCCTCCTCCGCCCGCTCGGCCATCTGCGCGAACAGGCCCTTCCGGGTGGATCCCCGGGCGGCGCGCTCGGCGAGCTGCTCGGCCGTGGGCCGCGTGCGCAGCATGAAGTGCTGCTGCCCGATCTGCAGGATGTTCGAGGTCGTCCAGTACAGCACGAGCCCCGCGGGGAAGAACACGCCGAAGACGCCGAACATGAGCGGCATGACCTTCAGCAGGGCTTGCTGCTGCTGGCTCGCCGCACCGGGCGGGCTCGCCTTCTGCATCTGGCGCTGCTGGTAGTACGTCGTCGCGAACATGAGGGCCGCGAGCAGGTAGTAGGGAACCCGGTCCACGGGGCTGTCCCCGCAGTTCACGGGATAGACGACCTTCTTCCCCTCGACCGTCGTGCTGTCCCCGAGCTGCGCGTTCGGATCCCCCGCCTGCGTGGCCGAGCACAGCAGGTTCACCCCCAGGAACGAGGTCCCATCCGGCGGGCCCGGCTCCTTCGGGACCTGCTCCAGCGAGGTGATGGGTTGCGGGATCTGCGCCTGGATCGCCTGGTAGAGCTTGGTGCCCTCGGGGATGTGGATGGGGTGCTGCGGGTGCCGCACCACCGAGTACATCGCGATGAGGATGGGGAACTGCAGGAGCACCGGCCAGCACCCGGAGAACGGGTTGACCCCGTACTCCTTGTACAGCTTCATGATCTCTTCCTGCTGCCGGGCCTTGTCCTGCCGGTACTTCTGCTGGATCTGCTTGACCTTGGGCTGGATCAGCTGCATGTGCTGCATCGAGCGGATCTGCTTGATCCCGAGCGGCAGCAGGACGAGCCGGATAACTACCGTAAGAACGATGATGGTTACGCCGTAGTTCGGGATGACGTCGTAGATCCTGGCCAGGACCCATCCGAGCCCGTCGAGGAGCGCTTGCCAGGCGCCGAGCGCGATCACCGCGCGACCTCCGGGCTCGCCTCGCGCGCGCGCCGCGCTCCGATCCCAGGCTCCCGGCGTGGCGGCACGTGATCCACCCCTCCGGCGGTGAACGGCCCGCACCGAGCGAGCCGCCAGGCCACGAGCGCTCCGCCGCGGAGCGCCCCGTGGACGCGGATCGCCTCCTCCGCGTAGCGCGAGCAGGTGGGGTAGAAGCGGCACTGGCCGCCGAGCCACCCCGAGAGCAGGAGGCGGTACGCGCCGATCAGCCCGAGCAGGAGGAGCCGGGCGGGGGCGCCGAGCGCCCACAACACGCGCCGGGCGCCGCTCACGGGCTCATCACCCGGGCGCGCCGAAGCAGCCGTTCCATCTCGGGCACCAGATCCTGCGTCTTCGCTCCTCGGATGCTCGCGCGCGCGACCCACACCACGTCGTACCCGGCCCGGACCCTCGGCGCGACCTCGCGCCACGCGGCCCGCATGATCCGCCGCGCGCGGTTCCGGACGACCGCCCCGCCGACCTTCCGCCCGGCCACGAACGCCACCAGGCCCCGGCCGGGCGCGACAAAGGCTACCATCCGGTCCCCGTGCACCGGCTCCGCGCGATCCAGGACCTCGCGGACGTCCGTGGCGCTCAGGCGGACAGGCGCGCACGCCGCTTGGCCCGGCGTCGCGCGAGGATGGCCCGCCCCGCACGCGTACGCATGCGGATCCGGAACCCGTGGGTCTTCTTCCGTCGGCGGTTGTTCGGCTGGAAGGTGCGCTTCGGCATGGATGGCCTCGTGGTCGGGTGGGTCTCGCGACCGGCAGAGTATACGGGAGGCGGGAGCCGCCGCCCAGGTCCGCGCCGAGCCTCGCAGCCGCTCGGCGCGGCCGGCGACGGATCGGCCCGAAAAGAGCGCCAAGACCCGCGGCGCGGCGCCGCTTGTGGAAAACGCCGGTGCTATAGTGCGGCGCGCTTCCCCACGAGCGGGCGCCGCGTTCCCCACCGGACGCTCGCTGCAGCTTCCCCGATGGTTTCCACACCTGTGGAAAGGCACTGTGGATATGGCCGTGGCATCGTCTGACGAGGCGGCCGAGCGCACCTGGTCCCGTGTGCTCGAGCGCGCCCACCGCGAGATCTCCGAGGTCTCGTTCTCCATGTGGTTCACGGGGGTCCGCGCGACGGCCCTCCGCGACGGGGTCCTGGAGGTCGTCGCGCCCTCCACGTACGTACGGGACCGTCTCGCCAAGCAGTACGCGCCGCTGATCGAGCGCGCCGCATCCGAGGTGGCCGGCGCACCGGTCCAGCTGCGCCTGGTCGCCTCCGACGAACCCAGGACGCCCCGCGCCCCGGAGGGGCCACCGGTCCCGGACCCGCGGACCTCCCTGCGGCCCGCCCGCATGGGCGCCCCCGGCCTCCCCTTCCCGAACTACACGTTCGAGACCTTCGTCCCCGGTCCCTCGAACCGGTTCGCCCACGCGGCCGCCATGGCCGTCGCGGAGGCCCCTCCCTCGAAGGCCTACAACCCCCTGTTCATCTACGGCG
>ENA-ORXB01002275-ORXB01002275.1-sediment-metagenome-genome-assembly--contig:-NODE-2275-length-17229-cov-4.041103_pt1 | contig 17229 bp, 13 predicted proteins | sample MGYA00237863_ERZ511475 | MGnify/ENA primary metagenome ERZ511475 (study PRJEB26305, sample SAMN06343858) | sediment metagenome | isolation source: hot spring sediment | place: Canada: British Columbia... | reverse complement strand
TTATAGAAGGAATGCTTGCCACTGCACCTGAAAACATTAACACCATACCCAAAGACATGGGCATCCCTAAATTAACTAACCCCTTGATTATTGGAACTGCTGCAATCTGGTTTAAAGGAATTACCAATCCAAATAATGCAGTAATAAAAAATCCTGAAAATCCATGGTATTTCAAAATTTCTTTAAAGAAAGTTTGCGGTACGAAGGCATATATTAATGCTTCAAGAAATATGGCAAGGAGAGTTAAAGAGCCAATAAATAATCCCATATCTTTAAACCTATCCAAGAAGAATCTGAACCTGCTTTCTCTTGGTAGTACTGTCATCGTTTTTATTTTAATTTTATTTTCACAAGCTATTTCGTATGATGATTTCAGTTCACCATTTTCATTATATACTGGAACAATCCTTATACCACTTTCATCATAGTATTGCAATCTTTGGAGCAATAAAAAACAAAAACCTATCATCACTCCAAATAAAGCTGAAAAGACAAGTTTTGCAAGCGCAAAATCCATTCCTAGACCACCATAAGTAATAACAAATGCTTCAGGACCCATTACTGGCGAAGTAAAAAGTAAAGAAATAATTGGTGGTAGTGGAACACCTGCTGCTGCAAGAGTTATAGCAATTGGCAATATCCCACAAGAACATAGGGGTGATAACATCCCTACAAGAGTTGCAAAGAAAATGCCGGTTTTTATCTTTTTCTGAAGAAGCATCCTGATTTTTAAATCCAATTGATAAGTTTTTATTAAAGCAGCAATAAAAATACTCAAAAAAGTAAAAAACCACATTTTTTGTATTTCAGTAAATACAACATCACGAATAATTTTTAAATAACCTATAATTTCCATATTTTTTATAAAAATTTTGTTATGAATAATAATTCTGGATCTCCATTGAGCACAAACTCATATAATTCTTTATAAACCTTTTTTTGCGAATCGAGCAGAGATGGTTCTTTTTCAGCTTTTGATCTAATTATTGCATAATTTTGTAGTTTATCTATAAGTTCTTCCGAAAATAAAACTTTTAGTTTTAAATTTTTTCTTTTATTCTCAAATATAAAGATCATTTTATTTTCATCACAGACAACCAAATTATTATTTCCGTACGTAGCAGGAAAACTTACTTGCAAACCATCTATAGCACAACTTCTATAGTAAACAGTTACAAATGCAAACCTATAATCATTCCTCTTTAACTTAAGCAATTTTTTTGCCAATTGACCAGCCTTATATCCAATTGTGGACATAGGACATTTATGTCCATGAAACCATACAAGTAATTTAATCCCTTTCATAGATTATTTCTAAAAAGTATAATGATGGGGACAATCAAGCTGATACAGCCTTTCATATCCTGCTATCATATCCTTGGTAAGCCAAGGTTTTATATCATTTAAAGCTTTAATAAAAGACTCTCTATCAACTACATTCTTACCATCCATTACTGCAAAGAGAGATGCTTTTTTGTACAGGCTCTCTATATCCCACCCAACATAACCCTCAGTAAGTTTAGCCAATTCTTCTATACTTACATCATTACTTAAATTTTTAATTCTACTCAAATAAATTTTTAACATATCTAAACGATCTTCAAAATACGGTGGATGAATATAAATTTTTCTATTGAATCTTTTTTTTTCTTTTATCAATGATTGATCAACTACATCAATACGATAACATCCACCTACCAACCTGACTTCATCATACTGCTGAACCCGATCAATTTCACTAATAAAAAATAAACGAAAATCATCATCGCTGAAAGTTGGTGGTTTTCCCCTCAAATTACCATGTCCCCATTCATAGTTACAATTAGGTCTTGGTACAATCCAATCACAATCGGAAATATACAAAACACAAGGTGCTTCTGAAATAGCAGCATCGATTGCCTCTTTCAAGGCATTCTTTTTGTTCAGAATTTCCTGACCTGAGACATAGACAAAAGTTACATTAGCCCTAAACGCAGATGCTTCTGCAAGCATTGTCATACCTACACCAAGAGGTCCCCAGAGCATAACACCCTTGGGTAGTTCAAGTCCCATATTTAACAATTCATTTCTTTTTGTAATAGGAAAAACAATTAATTCATCCACTTTCTTCTTTACATCAAACAATCCACCTATATCTTTAAAATCAAGCTTGGGTTGCCTTACTTCATAATATATCTTTTCAAGGATTCTATGCATTAAACACCCTCAACTTCTATAAATTGAGATTCCTCTGGTATCCTGTCAAAAACTATCATAAAATCAAGTAGTTTTCCCGGTGGCACATCAACATTTACCATTGATTTCCCCATCTTATTATTAAGACCTTTTTCGATTTCTTTATAGGTGAGTTCTTTTAATTCGGCTTCTGTAAATATATTACCTGCGAAAACAACCTTTTCTAACAACTTCATGTTATTCTTACCATAAACTGTACATTTTACTTTCAAAAAACTTTTTGGAACATTAAACTCATTTTTAATTTTACCCGTTACAATGAAAATCTGATTAGGTTCTTTTGCCTCTCCATATTTGGTCTTGACATTAGTTATACCAATACTCCCCATACTCTCAATCATTTTTACCCTTTGCCACCACATATAACCGGTACCACCACCACCAATGATTATGACGATTAAAATGCCCAATAAAATACCAATCATACTGAATCTTCTGGGTGTCTGTGTTAAAAAATCTTCTGTTTCAGGAGGTAAATTACTGTCCCCAATAGTTTCTCCCTTATCCTTTTCAACAGGTTTTTCAGTATTATCTTCCCGATCCCAAGCTTCTCCTAATTTATCATCAATGACATTGCCTTCATTAATAACAAATTCATCATTCTCTTTCTTTTTATCTAAATCTTCTTCTCTCTCATTAAAAATAAAACCATTTGCGGGTTCAGGCGTAAAATCTTGTTCTGAATTTCGAAAAACAAATTCATCTTCTTTTTCTCCCGCAGGAAAATCAAATTCTATTTTCTGGTCTTTTTCACTCTCCTTCTCAAATGTAAAATCAAATTGTGAAGTCTCGAAAATATCTGTTTGTTCTCCTGAAATCTTACTCTCTTCAGGCTCTTCTACCTTAAACTCCTCACCAGTTTCTTCTTTCTTTTCTTCTAAATCAAATTTTATTCCACTATCTATTGAAGTTTCCAATTGAGCTTCGGTCTTTTCAATCTTGGAATCCTCAGAAAATTGCTCCCATTCAAACTCTTGCTGATGTTCTTCTTCCTTTTCTTCAAAAGCAGGTTTTCCAGAAAAAATATCACTATCCCATTTTTCAAATTCCTGTTGAACGGGTGGTGTCTCAATTAAACCAGTCTGCTGATTTGTTTCGAACAATTTTTCCACTTCTTGGACTTCTTCTTGTTGTTGTGGAAAAACAAAAAAAACATGGTTGCATTTTTTACATTTAACTTTAACCCCTTCAGGTTTTACTTTAGAATCGTCTAATTTAAACTTAGCTTTACATTCATCGCATTGTATTATCATAACTATACCCCTTAATCAATAATTAAAAAGTAATTGCTCCTTTTAAAGAATAAACAGGTTTAAACTCGTTTAACTCTATTTCACCGGTTATAGATAATAAAACAAGTGTTAATCTTGCACCAACAAAGGCTTTATAATAAGTCTTCTTTTCCTCTTTCAAACCAAGCCCTAATGGGAATGACGATGAAGCATATCCCCTTGGAGTGCTCTCAAATCTATTTAAACCCACCCCACCATAGGGTGTTATCATCAAAAAACCTTTGCTAATCGATGCATCAATACCATATGTTTTAAAATCAAGTTCACTCACACCAGATAATTGTGTATAACTTCCCCTTAATGCTACAGCTGGCATGACCGTACTACCTTCAAGTATTGAATACTTTACTTCTCCACCATATAATTTAATATTTGTATCTGGCACCTGTGAATAGAAGGCACCAATATCAAAACCTAAGGGGAGTCCTTTTATCGCCCTTATCTTTGGAATGAAAATATATGATGGTGCATCTCTATCTTCAACAGCATTCTTCCAGGCTCCATCACTTATATTCAACGCTGTTATTTCAACTCCAATATCAAACCCGGTAATTCCCAGTGGTTCTGCCGGAGCAAGGGGTTTGAAAGATGTTGCAACTGCTAATTCTTTTGAAAAATCTCTAAATGTTGATTGGGTCATACCAAGAGAAAACTTGATGTCATCAATCGCCAAGGAAATACTAAATGTAATTAATACAAATAAAATAGCCAAGAGAAACTTTTTCATATTAACCCCCTTTTATTTTACATTTTTTTCTGAAATTTGTAATGGAAAATGTTTTTTTACCCAATCAATTTCTTCTTCTTTAGTAGTTATGCTCCCTCTTAATCTCTCTATTATTAACCCATTAAAAATTTTTGTAAATAAAGGAGAAGGGGTATATCCCAATTTTTTCAAATCTTCTCCATTAAGTAAAACCTTTATTTTTGAAAAATCGGTAAAATATAAAGAAAAAAATCTTTTTATTTTTTCATCGTCAATCTTTGCCATTAGATAGAGACTGACCTCTATTTGCAGATCTTTAAGAATAAAATAAATTTCATAATCTTCTTTGATATTATTTAATTGATTTAAAAGTATAGCCGCTCGCCTCTTAAAATCAATGATTGACTTTGATAAATTTCCTCTTAAACCCAGATCTTTCACAACTTCTTTTACTTCATGAAAATCTAAGTTATCAAAGAGACACAAAAAATAAATTAGCAACTTATCTAATTTTATTCCCGTATATAATAATTCATACCATCTTATTAATTCTTTTGCCTTAATGAAAAGATTTCTCAGATCTTTCCACTGGATATTCTTACCAATATATTTCATCAAACCCAATTCATTTATTCTATCCATTATTTTGATGAGTTCTTCTTCTTGAAATATTAATTCTATCTCATTTAGTATTCTTGGCCCCTTTATTAAAGAAAAAATATCCATTTTAATGGCATTTTTGATTAAATATAAGGTGTGTTTGCTAATTCTAAAGTTGAACCTTGCCTCAAAACGAAGAGCACGAAATACTCTGGTTGGATCCTCTACAAAGCTTAAGTTATGGATAACCCTGATTATCCCCTCCTTAATATCTCTTAAACCACCGAAATAATCTATTAAATTCCCAAAACTTCCAGGATTTAGCTTTACTGCCAGTGTATTGATTGTAAAATCTCTTCTATAAAGGTCTAATTTTAAAGATCCCCATTCAACTGTAGGTAGACTTGCAGGAGATGGATAATACTCAATTCTTGCGGTGGCCAAATCAATCTTTTTACCGTCAGAGAATATTAAACTTGCAGTTCCAAATTTTTTATGTTCCACCACTTTAATTTTTAGCAGTTTACTAATGGTCTGCACCATTTTATGACAGTCACCTTCAATCACTATATCAATATCATAATTAGACTTTCTCAGAATTAGATCCCTTACAACACCACCCACAAGAAACGCATTATAACCAAAGCTCTCAGCTATTTCTCCAATCTTAATTAACCTTTCTTGTGTCTCCTTATCAAATAATGTTTCGATCAGATATTTTAGATTTTTATTTAATTCGTTTTTCCTTTCCCCAATTTCCTCTTCTTGAATGGATTCATCCTGAATAATTCTTAAGAAATCTGTCCTTGTAACAACACCAAGTGGCTCTCCCTCATCGTTTACAACGGGCAGTAATCTCTGTCTTCCCCTGAAAATAAGTTCCCTGATCTCATTTATATCAGAATCTGGCTTTATGCTGAAAAACTCTGTGGTCATAAAATTTTTAACTGGAAATTTATCATATCCATGAAATGCTGCTTTTTCTACATTTTGTCTTGATATAAGACCAACAATTCTAATTTTGCCTGTTTTTAATTCTTCACAAACAGGAACCATATTAATATTGTACCTTGTAAGAACCTCTTTCACATCTTCTATTGTGGAGTCTGGTGATACGTACTTCACAGGCATTGACATAATATCCCTTGCAACTTTGGGTTTTTCTATCCTTTTTCGTAGCTCTTCCAATAACATCTCCTGTACCTGAACCATTGTTAGATCCTTTACAGTTGCAGATGCAGCGTATGAATGCCCTCCACCACCAAAAACAGACAATATCTCTCCCACATTTACCTCTGGTATTCTACTGCGGGCAGATATGAAAATCCTATCACCAAACCTTCCTATACCAAAAATTACTGGCAGATTTTCTATATCTTTTATTTTTTGAACTAAAATAGCAAAATCACCAATGAACTCTTCAGAAGAAGCTACTGTGATTCCCACATTATGGCCATATATATTATAAATTCTCAAATCGTTCAGCATATCATTTAGCAAACCAATTTGTAATCTTGATGTTTCTTTGTAAACCAATTCTTTAACTGTCTCTAATTTTGCACCTTTTTGCAATAACCACATACACGCCTTATAATCATCTGGAGTTGTTGAAGTATATGTTAATGTACCAGTATCCTCATAAATACCTGCCATCATAACTGTTGCTTCATAGGAAGTAATCTCAATATTATTTTTCTCCAGGATTTCACATATTATTGTTGTTGTGGACCCAACTTTTTTATAAAATTCCTGATCCCCCCTGTAATCTCCTTCCTGAAAAGAATGGTGATCATAAATATGTATTTCTGGTTTAAACTTTTCAATATACTCTTCTAATCCACCCAATCTCTTGGGGGACCTTGTATCTACTAATATAACTTTTTTTAAATTTTCTATTTTCAAATCTCTAATTCTAAAAATTTTTCCTATACCCTTTTCACAAATCTCTTCAACCACTTTATTAATAGCCTCTTCCTGAGAACCTAAAAAAACCATTAAGGCATTGGGGTATAACTTTCTCACCCCAATCATAGCACCTATCCCATCAAAATCTGCATTAGCATGCGTGGTAATAATCTCCATAATTATTTAGCCCTGGGATGAAATTTATAGTAAACAGATTTCAAATGTTCTTTTGTCAGATGAGTATAAATCTCAGTTGTAGAAATATCCGAATGTCCTAACATTAACTGAACTGAATGTAAATCAGCTCCTCTTAACAACAGATGGGTTGCAAAAGAATGCCTTAATGAATGAGGACTTATGGATTTTATATTTGCTTTAATAGCACAATCCTTTATTAACTTCCAAACATACTGACGGGTGATATGCTTTCCTTTTTTTCCTGGAAATAAAAAATCCCTCAAATCATTATTTTCTAAATACTTTTTCAGCCAATATAAAGCTTCTTCGCCCAAAGGTATTATCCTTTCTTTATCGCCTTTACCTTTTACAATAACAAAACCAACTTGAATATTCAATTGTATTAATTTTAAAGTTATTAACTCTGAAACCCTCATACCAGTAGCATATAGAAGTTCTAATATTACTCTGTCCCTAAGCCCCTTTTTTGTGTCAGTTTTAGGAATGTTTATTAAAGCCTCTACTTCCTCTTCGGATAACACATCTGGTAATGATCTTTTTAATCTGGGTAATGTTATATTAAATAATGGGTCCTTTTCTATTATACCTTCTTTTGTTAGAAAATGAGTAAATTGCCTTAATGAAATCATATTTCTTACAATGGTTGTTATTTCTCTTCCTTCTTTCTGAAGATGCTCGAAAAAACTCATAAAATCTTCTGTAGTGAAATTATTATCTTTTTTATTTCCTTCTAAAAATTTAAAGAAATTTTTTATGTCACTGGCATAAGATTCTATGGTTTTTGAAGAAAGTCCTTTAATTACCATTAGTTGCTGCAAAAAGGAATCAATATGTTGATGCATAGTAAAATTATAATTTAAAAAAATTAATGATTCCATTAAATAAAAAACTTGTAAAACCCAATTCAGTTCAATAAAATTTATCAATTAATGCAAAAAAAAGTAGCCTTAAAATCTTTAACTCTCTTAATAATCTTATTATTTTCAATATTTTTTACAATTAAATATAACATATTATCCATAATTACGGACCAGCATAAACTTATCGAATTCGTTAATTCCTTCAAAACTCTATCCATATTTATATTTATCCTGCTCCAAATAATACAGGTTATTATTGCCTTCATTCCAGGAGAAGTTACTGGGTTTATAGGCGGTTACCTCTTCGGCACAATACCTGGAACAATTTATTCCACTATTGGTTTAACACTGGGTTCAATAGTTGCCTTCTATTTAGCGAGGGTTTTTGGCAGACCTCTTGTACTTTTTTTTGTTAAACAGGAATATCTGAACAGATTTGATTATTTAATGACCCATAAGGGAACTTCAATTTCAGCCTTTCTTTTTTTAATGCCCGGCTTCCCAAAAGATTACTTATGTTATATACTGGGATTGAGCAAAATCGCACCAAGGGTATTCATAATTATATCAACTTTTGGCAGGATAATGAGTACTTTCTTGCTATCAATAGGTGGCAGTTTGATAAGGAATGAACATTATAAAACTTTTATCACCTTCTCGGTTATTGTATTGATAATTATTGGTTTTTTTTACATTTATAGAAATAAAATAGAAGATAAACTAAAAAAACTTTTACACAAATATCAATGAGAGATAGCTTTTAGTATGTAGTTTCTTATATATTCCATATCTGTATCTTTTATCTTCTCACCATTCTTTTTAACATAAAAAACATCGACAGCCCTTTCTCCATAGGTTGAAATCTTTGAAAAATAAATATTCAATGATAACATGTTCAATGCGCGTGTTATCTCGAATAATAATCCCATATGATCATTTGCAAAAACATCTATTATCGTAAATTCATCTGAGCTTTTATTGTCAAAAAGCACTTCATTTTTTTCTTTAAAAATACTTCTCTTATGATATTTCTTAGCCTTTGCAATGACAAGTTCATCGATTTTTTCGCCCCTACTAATGATTTTGGATAAAATATCCCTCAACTTATCAAAAAGATGTGCATCTATTTCAATATCGTGTTTGCCCATATCAACTGTAAATATGTCAAGAATATTCCCATTATTTCTCGTATTTATTGTAGCACTTAAAATATTAAACCCCACATAAGTAAAGGCACCAGCAAGCTGAGAAAAGAGCCCCTGTACATCCTTTGTAGCTATAATGATTTCTGATAATTTATCACCCCGTTTATTTCCAATTTCCATGATAAAATCACTGCCAGAATTCAAAAACTTATAATCTAATTCTAAATCCCTGATGATTGTTCTTATATCGTTTGATAATAAATAATTTTTAGGTAGAATGTTAATTAAATCAATCAGATGTTCCTTTTGTGCCATCATTAACTGCTTTTTTAATATTTCTATTTTATAAAGTATATTATCTTCTATGAAATCACTTATCGGGACAGAAATTGTTTTAAAAGCATTTATAAAATTATTATACAAAGTACTATACAAGTTTTCTTTCCATGAATTCCATATTCCTTCTCCAACACTCATCGAATCTGCAACAGTGAGAAAATACAAATACTGAAAAAACTCTAAATTTCTTATCTCTTCGGAAAAAACCTTTTTTAAAAAAATGATATCAGAAATATCTCTATGATGGGCTATCCATGAAAGTAAAAGATGTTTTTTAACAATAAACTTTAAAAGTTCTGAATCTTCGTTTGATAAATTCATTCTTAAAACAATTTGTTCTACAATTCTACTACCAATATCTGCATGATTTTTACCCATTCCTTTTCCAATATCATGCAAAAGCGCTGCAAAGACAAGAATCCATGGCTTCTTTATTTTCTTTCTTATCTCAAAGTAATCTTTTTCAAAGAAATCCCAGATCATTTTTGCTGTCATGAGAGAATGAACATCAATTGTATAAATATGATATGCATCAAACTGCATCTTGTGATAAATACTATTAAACTCTGGTATTATAATTTTTAAAAAATCTGACTCATACATCTGCATAATTGTATTAAAATTATCCAACCTGTCTGGAGATAAAATATCCATAAAGAGCTTTTTCATCTCATCATCCCAGGAATATAAGCTTAATTTAGTTGAAAGTTTTTTTATGATATTAATTGTTTTAAAGGAAATTTTTTTATTATATTTTTTTGCATAATAAAAAGCCTTTAATAGTATTCTTGAATTCTCTTCAATATCCCTTTCATAAACACATATTTCCCCCTGCCCAAAACCTTCAATTGTTATTCCTCTATCTATTTCTTTTCTTATATAATTTTTTGGTCTTTTTAAAAGTAAGTCATAATGATGAAAGAGTTTTTTTGAAATCATAAAAACTTCGTGTGTTTTTCTATAGTAATCACCCATAAATCTTTCAACTTTTTCATAGGCTTCAATACCGGTGTATTCTAAAAATTCTGCTACCTTTTCCTGCAATTCAAAACTTAATATTTCCTTCTTGCCCGATTCAAAAAAATGTATATAACTTCTTATGATTGATAAAAAATGAAATGCATCCTTCAACATTCTTTCTTCATATCTTTCTACGAAACCCGCATTATAAAGAAATTCGAAGTGCTGAATACCAATAATCACCTGAGCAAACCATCTAATATAGTGAAGCTCTCTCAGACCACCAATTCCTTCTTTTATGTTGGGTTCAAGAATATAGGGTGATTGGTTATATTTTTTATATCTTAAATCATATTCTTCCAATTTTAACTTTACATATTTTTTTCTATTTTTTAACAAAAAATTTGAAAAAAAATTATCGCACCACTTTTCATATAAAAAATAGTTTCCAGCAATAAACCTTATATTCAATAATGATGTTATTGTAGCAAGTTCCTTTTCTAAATCTAGCATTTCATTCCACTCTTTAAATATATAGCTAACTTCTATTCCGCAATCCATAATGGGCAGAAAAACTTCCTGAATCAAGTTTGTTAAGTCACTATTTTTTGCATTTTTAAAAACTATTAAAAAATCAACATCCGACTTCGGGTAGAGTTCTTTTCTGCCAAATCCACCCACTGCACTGAGAAAAACCTTTTTATCCAGCATATTGCGATTAATTGATTTCGTATATAAATCTGTAACTAACTCATTGAAAAAATTCGTTCTTTGTTGGAACAAAATAATTGGGTTTTTTGTTCTCAGGAATAACTTTTTTTGTTGTTCATTAAATAATGTTATTTTATCTCGCAACAACTTTTCTTCCACTATCTTCTTTCAACGTTGCTGTTTTCATTATGTAATCCCTTATCCCCTCAAAAATCCCACGGGCAATATATTCTCTATACTCACTCGTAGCAAGCATTGCTCCCTCTTTTTCATGGGTAATAAAAGAAGTTTCTACAAGAATGCTTGGCATTGCAGCCCCTATGAGGACATAAAATGGACCCTGCTTAACACCTAAATCATTTATTCCATTATTAATATTTGATATTTCGCCAACCAATCTCTTCTGAACTAAAGAAGCAAGTAGGGTAGATTCATTATATTTAGAACTTACAATTAAATCCCTGAGTATAGCCTGAACTTCATCCACTCCCTGTATTGTAGTGGCATTTTCTCTTGCTGCCACTTCTTTAGCCCGTTCTTCTTTCGCAAAATCCAGAAAATACGTCTCAATACCTTTAGCATTTTTATTTTTACTTGCATTCGCATGAATAGATATAAATAAATCAGCTCTTTTTTTATTAGCAATTTTCGTTCTTTCATCAAGAGTTAAATAAAAGTCATCATTTCTTGTATATATCACTTCTATCTCTGGAAAATATTTCTTTACAAGAGCTCCAACTTTTAAACTTATATCAAGCACTACATCCTTCTCTTTTATACCATTGTAACCAATAGCTCCCGGATCATGACCACCATGTCCGGGATCTAAAACAATTTTTTGTACTGTCAAACTATAATTTTTCGTATCTACCTGGTTTACTTTCTCATCTACTTTAATAGCACTTTTTTTTGTCTGCTCACCAAAAACGTCAACAATTATTCTGACTGGATTTTCGAGAAGATATACTTTATAACTCTCCAATTTCATTATGTCTATTACAATCCTCGTTATCTCTTTAGTAAACTGGCCAACCCTAATTTTATCCACATATTCATCTGAGATGGGAATATTTTGTGAAATTCCCTCTCCAATGACAGCATTATGAATATCAACAACAATTCTTTTAGGTTTATTTGCCTCGGGATCCTCTCTAAGAAACTTATATTCAAAGGCTGATTTATTACTTAATTCAATAATTACTTTTGTGAAATTTCCACCACTTTCTTTTTTTATAGAGAGTAATCTGGTCTGTGTTGCAGTAGATCCAACACTTTCTGAACCCTGACTTTTTTCTGAGGAAGTAAAATTTTTATCTTTTTTATAAAAATTAAATAGTTCAAGTTTTTTCCTTGCTGCGATTCCAAAACTATTATTATTAATTGAAATTTTTTTATATATATCGAGTGCTTTTTCTAAATATCGTTCATTTCCTGTAGTTTCAAAAAGTTTTTCCATTACATCGGCGCAGAAATAAAGTGACGGCAATTTATCTTTTTCAGATCCCCTCTCGGAAAAATCCTCAAATTTTGAGTAAAATTCTTTTAGTTTCTCTTCTTTGATTTCCTTTTCAGTATGTTTATAAGTAATATACTCTCTTTTTAGCTTTTCAAAGGGAGACTCCACCTTTTTACTTCTTTTTACAGGCCTTGCACCTGTAAGAATGAATAAAAATATCATTATAAAAGCTATGCTAACCTGATATCTTTTTAAAGGCATTTGCTAATTCCTCCTCAGCATCTGGCAACATCTTCAAATAACTTTTAAATTTTTCAGTAATTTTTTCTTTCTCGGCTAAATTGCAAACAAAATCCATATCATCAAACCACTCTTTCACCTTTTCTTCATCTAAATGGTAATAACCATCTCTATGTATTATAACTTCCTTATCATATTTAGGTGGAGAAAATAATACTTCACTTTCAGGATAACCAAAAGCCAAGGTTGTTAAAGGAAAAACGAGTTCAGGTAAAGATAGCTTCTCTTTCAGATATTTGTAATCCATTAGCCCTGTTTTTCCAGTCTGAGACAACATTATAGATTTAAGCCCCATTCCTTCTATAGCGATAGCCATATTCATTGCTGCTAATGAAGCATTCATTATTGCCAGTGTATAAAAAAAATAAGGATATTTTTTGAAAACCGGATCAATTATCTCCAGCCTTTTCAAATCAGCACAGATAATTATAGCAGCTTTGCCACCAAAGGGTATTGGATTACTAAATTTCTTAAACCACGATTCATCATCAAAGGGGAAAAAACTCCATGTCTGTAAATTAACTGTGGAAGGAGAACTGGCACCAGCTGAAAGTACTTTCTCAATTATATCTTGATTTACTTTTTTTTTTGAAAATCTTCTGCAACTTTTCCGATTTAATATGACATTCAAAACTTCGTTACTTTCTTTAACGGATCTTTGCTGTAGCAATAAATTCAACAACTTAAGAAAATATTTCATCAATCCCCTATTATCTCTTTAAGTTTTCTTAAAAAATCAAAGGCCTCGAGAGGTGTTACCTTGTTTAAATTTAAATCTTTCACTTCATCAAAAACCCTTTTTTCAAGCGAGGAAAATAAAGAAAGCTGGACTTTTTCTTCTTTCATAATTCTTTTTCTATTTGTACCTTTAATAAGTTCGTTTTCTAATTGTTCTAATATCTCTTTTGCTCTTAAAATTACTGATTCCGGAAGTCCTGCCAGCTTCGCTACATGTATCCCATAACTCCTATTCGCAACACCTTCCTGCAGTTTGTGTAAAAAAACTATATCCCCTTTCCACTCCCTTACTAAAACATTATAGTTTTTAATATTCTTAAAAGTCAAGGAAAGCTCAGTAAGTTCATGATAATGGGTTGAAAAAAGAACATAGGGCTTTTTATCATGTAAAGCAAGGTATTCCAGTACTGCCCACGCTATAGCCATACCATCATACGTACTTGTTCCTCTACCAACTTCATCAAGTATTACAAGACTTCTCTCATTGGATTCTTTTAATATCCTCGATGTTTCTAACATTTCAACCATGAAAGTACTTTTTCCTGCTGCCAAAAAATCAGATGTTCCAATTCTTGTAAAAATCTGTTCAATTATAGGTAATTGAGCATACTTAGCAGGGACATAAGAACCGATTTGTGCCATTATAGTGATCAATGCTACTTGACGCATATACGTTGATTTCCCAGCCATATTAGGACCGGTAATAAGCATAATATTACTTTCTTTATCAATTACTGTATCATTAGGTACAAAGTTATCAATAGATCTTTCTACAAAAGGATGTCTTCCTTCAAGAACTTTAAACTGTCCATTATTAACAAGATTAGGTCTAACATAATTATACCTTATTGCATTGTTTGCAAAATTAACTAAAACATCTAATTTAGCTATTATTTCAGAAATTTTCTTAATTTCTTCTTTATACTTCAAAATTTCTTTTATTAATTCTGAAAATAGTAAGATCTCTAACTGCTTCGACTTCTCTGAAGCAGTTAGAACTTTTTCTTCCAATGCTTTAAGTTCATCAGTTATAAACCTTTCAGCATTTACAAGTGTCTGCTTTCTATGATAATAGTCAGGAATATTGCTTAAATTTGCTTTTGTTACTTCTATGTAGTAACCAAATACTTTGTTAAATCTAACTTTTAGTGACGTAATTCCTGTCTTTTCTCTTTCTCTTTTCTCATATTCTATTATAAACTTTGCTCCTCCCTTAAGTATTTCTCTTAACTCATCAAGCTCCCTTGAGTATCCATCTTTGATAACACCACCATCTCTTATATTAGTAGGTGGTTCGTCAATTATTGCATTTTCAATCATTGAAATTACATGGGATAAATCAGGTAATAGAAAATCTCGTGAAATATCGGGTATCTCTTTTATCAACGCATTTATTTCACGAACCTGTTTCAAACTATTAGAAAGACCAACTAAATTTCTTGGATAGGGACTATAAGATTCCAGATTAGTAAGTATCCTTTCAAGATCTGAAATTTTTTTTAGAGTTTTTTTCATTGTTTCGAGAAGATAAGATTTATTTATTAATGCTCCTACAGCATCCAGTCTTTCATTAATTTCATTAATATTAAGTAGCGGAAAAGCCAGGTAATTTCTCAGAAGCCTACCCCCCATTGGAGTTACTGTGTTGTCCATAATTGATAACAAAGTAAACTCCTTTTTTATATCCAGTAGGGGTTCAAAAATTTCTAAATCCCTTTGGCTGTTTTCATCAATAAACATGAATTTCTTTAAAACAAACTCCTCTGCTCTGCTAAAATCAACTGAATTTATCAAAACCACATTTTTCAAATAATATTCTAATAAAGGTAATGCATAATTTTTAGGCTGCCCATTACAAAAGGATATAAATTTATTATTATCAACAACACTAACTGGGAAATGGAGTTCATAATTCCCATTTAATATCTTATTTTTGTCTTTATCACAGATTATCAATTCACTAATTCTAAACCTTTCAAAAAAATCCCTTTTCAAATCATCGGTGAAAAAATACTTTATTTGTCCACAAGAAGCATCAGCAAAAGAAACATGAACCCTATTTCCATCAAAATAAAGGGCTGCTATAAAATTGTTTTTCTTGGGGTCTAATATATCGAGGTCAATTATTGTACCGGGTGTTATTACTTTCACCACTTCTCTTTTTACAACACCCCTGGCAGTACGCGGATCTTCAACCTGATCACACAACACAGCTTTATATCCAGCCTGTATTAACTTATTCAGATAAAAATCCACAGCATGATAAGGGACTCCACAAAGTGGCACTGCATCTTTTTCACCCTTATTTCTACTTGTAAGAGCGATATTAAGTATTGTTGATGCTTTTACAGCATCATCATAAAAAAGTTCATAAAAATCACCAACCCGAAAAAAGAGAAAGGCATCCTGATACCTTTCTTTTATAGAAAGGTATTGCTGCATCATAGGAGTTAATTTTTCTTCTTGCCTTTCCATAAATTATCTAAAAGAAGTATCTATATTTTAGATTTTTCTTTCATTCTTTGAAATATTGGATAAATGCGATCAAAAGTTTCCGATAGGATCTCATGTAAAACTTTCGTGTTTGAAATAATTGGCATAAAGTTAGTATCACCACCCCATCTTGGAACAATATGCCAATGTAAATGATCTGCCACTCCAGCTCCCGCTACAGCACCTATATTCATACCAATATTAAAGCCCTGTGGATTATATGCTTCTTTTAAAACCTCAGCACTCAAAATTATATTTTTCATAATTTCTGTATACTCATCCACTGATAAATGGCTAAGATCATGGGTATGCTTATATGGAGCAACCATTAGATGTCCATTATTATATGGGTATTTGTTTAAAAGAATAAAGCTATATTTATCCTTAAATACAACAAGGCTCTCTAATTGAGGTAAAAGCTTGCTTCTATTACAAAAAATACACCCCTCTTCTTTAAGTTCTTTTTTTTCAATAAAATCTTTTCTCCATGGTGCATATATATTCTCAACCATTTTAAATCTCCTCAAACTTAAACTTCATTTCTTTCCCATTTATTTCAATAAAGCCTATACTTCTTTTGGAACCATATCTATTATCAAAGGGTGAACCAGGGTTAAATAGTTTAATCCCTTCAAACTCACCAATATAAGGTTTATGTGTATGGCCAAAAACTATACAATCAATCCCTTCACTTTCAAACTCTTTTATGACTCTTTTCTCAATTCCCTGTGGAGCTCCGTACCCATGTATCAATCCTATCTTTACATTTTCCAATTCAATAACCCTTTTATTGGGTAAATTAACACCAAAATCCATGTTCCCCTTTACAGCAAAGATGTTCTTATCAACCCCCTCAAATATTTCAGGATCAACAATATCGCCAGCGTGTAATATTATACTACAATCCCGAAAATAGTACCTGGCAAGATAATAGAAACGAGTATCATGTTTTTTTAGATGAGTATCCGAAACTACACCAATTAACATAAATTTCAATTTTCTAAATATTTATACAAAGGTATTATATAATTTGGTATTCTTAAGTCAGAAAGTAAAAGGAAAAATTGACTCTTTGCATCTTTTTCAGAAAATTCACCCAACAAATCAAACAACATGCTCTTCTTTTTCTTGCCGTAAATTAATTTAGGTTCACCCTTTATACCAGAAAGATTTTTTGCTATTTCAAACTTTGATTTTGCCTCCTCGGTCCAGGGACAATATGCTGTGAAATTATTAGCGATATTATCTTTTTTAAACCCTGCATACCCATATCTTCGCCATATTGCCCAGA
>ENA-ORXB01002264-ORXB01002264.1-sediment-metagenome-genome-assembly--contig:-NODE-2264-length-17356-cov-4.369408_pt1 | contig 17356 bp, 15 predicted proteins | sample MGYA00237863_ERZ511475 | MGnify/ENA primary metagenome ERZ511475 (study PRJEB26305, sample SAMN06343858) | sediment metagenome | isolation source: hot spring sediment | place: Canada: British Columbia... | reverse complement strand
GGCAAAGCGCAGAAGTGCTCAAACACCGGATCCCAAGTCGAGGTATACAGGAACGCGAGCCCATAGCGAGCAATGGCGACTCTTGCGTCCAGAAGTAGCAAGACCACGATGCCTGCCAGCAGTAGTGTTGTTGTCCCCGCCAGGGCGGTCACTAGCAGCCGGAATGCCCTGTCGCCGCTGTGCTCGCCGCCCGCCGTGCCTCGATCACTACGTATGTCCACCGTTGGCTGCAAGGCGTGCACCTCTCTTGCACAAGATGTCGGCAGCGCCGGCGAGCATGCCCCCGTCAAAGCCCACGAGGGCGATGGTCCTCGCCCCCGCGCGCCTCGCCGCCCCGAGAGCCCGCACCAGGCCGAGCTCCTGCCCGCGCCGCGAGAGGGCCACGACCACGTCGCCCTGGGATACGTGCCCGCGCATCTGCTCCGCATAGAGGTCCTCGTAGACCCAGTCGCCCTGCCAGGCGGCGACCTGACCTGGGGCGCTCTGGAGTGCTACCGGTGAGAAGCGAAAGGCGCCGGCGGCCACACCGCGGGCCAGCTCCTCGCTGAGGTGCCGGCCCGTCAGCTCGTCGGATGGCGCCGCCAGCACAAAGACCCGGCCCCTGCGCTCGTGCACTTCTTGCAGCGCCCGAGCCGCCTCAAGGATCTGCGCCTCGGGCACCGTGTGCAGCGCCTGATGCACTTGCTCACGATAGCCGGCAATCGCGCCGGACGTCGCAGCTTCTGGAACGTCTATGGCTCGCCTCCAGCAGGGTTTGGCCCATTCGTACCCATTACCTCTGGACCGGCCGGGCCAGGGTGAGGCGTATCATGGTGCGCCCGCGCGGGGCGATCACGGCCAGGAGGTCTCCAGAAGCGGAGTCACGATGGCCTCCTGTATGACCGAGTCGTCGCCGCGGCTGACGATGAAGGCGATGAGCTCTGCAACGGCGCGGGGGTCCTGCAGCTTGGCAGGATCGGGCATGGGGATATCGGTATTGGCAAAGCGGTCGAAAAAGTGCGTGCGCATGCCGCCGGGCACGAGGACGGTAGCCTTGATGTTATAGGGGCGTCCCTCCACGCCCAGCCCGCGGGTAAAGCCGACCAGGCCCCACTTGGAGGCGTGGTATGCCGCTGCCTGCCCCCAGGCGCGCTTGGCAGCTGTCGAGGCCACATTCACGATGTGCCCCCGCCCCTGGCGCTTCATGACCGGCAGGACCGCCTTGCAGAAGAGGAAGGGCCCCCGCAGGTTCACGGCGATGACCTCATCCCACTGCTCGATGGTCATGCGCTCGATCGCGACGGTGTGGTCGATGCCGGCGCTGTTCACAAGAATGTCGATGCGCCCGTGCTCCGCCGTCGCGACGTCCACAACGCTCTGCACGTCCTCCGGGTTTCTGACATCGGCCACGAGCGCGACGGCCGGCCAGCCTTTCTCCCGGACCTCGCGTGCCACCCGCTCCGCCTGCGCGCCGGAGACGTCGACAACCAGCACGGTCGCACCAGCCTCCCCAAGGGCGTGGCAGGTAGCCTCCCCGAGGCCGGAGCCTCCTCCGGTGACGATGGCAACCTGGCCGGCCAGTGTCTGCTGCATGCCGCACCCTCCTCGCTAGTTTGATGAGCGCCTGCGCCTCGCCCGTCTCCCGGCCTTCCCTGACGCAGGGGAAAAACAGCAAGCGGCGTGCCAGCAGCGTTTCCAGGCCAGATAACCACCAGGAGTACCCGGCTCGTCAGCCAGCGGAGCGGGACCGCAGCCGGAGGGCGAGGCCAACGGTCAGCGCCGTCACCAGCACCCCCCAGGCTTCGACGGCCGGGAGACCAACGACCCCCGCCGCAGCCAAAAGGGCGCCATAGTTGAGGGCGCTGTGCAGCCCCGCGGCCAGGAGAAGATACTGCCACGTCCGACCCGAGGCATAGCCATAGGCCGCCAGTGCGGCTGCACCAACGTGGAACGGAACCGCATACAGGCGCTCGAAGAATCCTACGAGCGCCTCAGGCCCCAACAGCTGGACGGTGGCCCAGGACCAGCCCCCTCCAAAGATAAGGTTAAAGACCCAGAAGGCCTCCATGGCGCCATAGCCGGCTCCTGCCGCGGCTCCGGCGGCCAGCCCAGCCCGGCGGTTGCCCCGACCATCCAGGTGCCGCAGGGTCACGGCGGCCACGAGCAGCTTGGTGCTCTCCTGCACGATGCCCGATGCCAGCACGCCCGGGGCGCCGGCAAGGAGCAGGTAGCGCCTGACGCCTGAAGCGCCGAGCAGCGCCTGTGCGAGCAGGCCCAGCACGCCCTGCACAGGCACCTGCACCAGAGCAATGCTCAGCGGAAAGAGGAGGGCGCCAGCCCCGATGGCCAGCCACAGCGGTCTGCGGCCAAGCCACCCACGGGCAAAGTACACGAGCGCGGGCGCGACAAAGAGCGCTGCCAGGAGGAGCGACCGCCAGTCCGGGCGGCCGACGAAAGAGAGAGGATTCATGTCACGGCTCCCATGGGTGCACGGCCCGGCTCTCGGCCGATGGGCGGCTAGTCCGCCAAGAGCACAAGACGCTGCGCGCCGTTGTCGTACTGAAGCATCCGGTGTGGGGGCTCGACTTCGTACCAGACCTGCTGCTTAGACTGCCCAAAGTCCAGCTCCACGCGCCAGCCCTCAAAGGTCCCGGCGGGGACCTCGACCTTCTCCCGGCCCTGCACGCGCACTGTGGTGTTGATCCTCAAGGCGTTGGCCGGGACTATCAGCAGGGTTGCGGCCTCATAGCCCTCGGCAAACGGGATTGCGCGCAGGGTCATCAGGAGCTGATCATTGTCCAGGATATTCCGCGACACTTTGACGGCAGCGGAGCGCTCCTCGCCGTTGACGAGAGCGTTGATATCCACCTCGTCGCCGGAGTAGGTGTACTCCACCGTCGCCTCGGTGCCAGGCGCGATGATTTCCTTGTGGCCGCGCAGCGGCCGCAGGGTAGTGGCGTCCACCAAGACCCGCGACGATTGCCTGATCTCGCCAGCCTCATCGGCCTCGGAGAGCGCCCAGCTCTCGCCCTCACGGGCTACGCTAAAGGTGGCAGTGCCCACTCTGTTGCCCTCGCGGTCAAGGATGTCGTAGCGGGCTGCCTCGTCACCCTGCCAGGGTGCGCCGCCGAGGGTCAGGGCTGCAGGCCCGGCCCGGCAGCCTGCCGCGAGGCTCATCACGGCGACCAGCGTGACGCCGAGCAAGATCCGCTTGCGCATGGTTCCTCCTTGTGTCGCGGCCGCCGCCTCCCCCTCGGCCATGCGGCGGGCGCGCTGCAGCATTATACGTGTAACTGGAGAGTTGTGCCAGGTGCCCGGCCCGGCCGTATCGTCTCGACTCCGCCGCTTCACGCGACCGGCAGACTCGCCCTCTGTCACGAAGCATGGTAGAATCTCTCCAGTTCTCCGCCCGCTGCCTGCAAACAACGGAGTGACCCCATGGCCGCCAAAGCGCATTTTCTCGCCTTCGACCTCGGCGCCGAGAGCGGACGTGCTGTCCTCGGCGCCCTTGACGACACAGGCCTCGAGCTCACCGAGATCCATCGCTTCCCCAACGGGCCGGTGCGCATCCTCGACTCCCTGCACTGGGACGTGCTCCGCCTCTTCCAGGAGATGAAGGCGGCGCTCGCCAAGGCCGCGCCATACGACCTGCAGGGCATCGGCGTCGACACCTGGGGCGTGGACTGGGCCCTGTTGGACGCCTCCGGCTCCCTCGTAGGCCTGCCCTACCACTACCGCGACCGGCGCACGGACGGCATGATGGCGCGCGTCTTCGAGCGCGTGCCGCGCGAGGAGGTTTTTGAGCGCACGGGCATCCAGTTCATGGAGATCAACACGCTCTACCAGCTCTACGCCATGTCGCTCAGGCAGCCCGACCTCCTCGCCGCCGCCCGCACGTTCCTCATGATGCCGGACCTGTTCAACTACTGGCTCACCGGGCAGAAGGTGTGCGAGTTCACCGACGCCACGACCAGCCAGTTCTATGACCCCCGCGCAGGAGACTGGGCCCGCGACCTCCTGGAAAAGCTTTCGCTCCCCCACCAGATCCTGGCGCCGGTCGTCCCGCCCGGCACGGTGCTGGGTCCTCTCCTGAGCAGCGTACGCGACCAAGTCGGCCTTGGGGCGGTACCCGTGATCGCTCCAGCCTGTCACGATACCGGCTCGGCAGTTGTCGCCGTGCCTGCGGCAGCGCCAGACTTTATGTACATCAGCTCCGGCACCTGGGCCCTCGAAGGGATCGAGGTCTCCTCGCCCGTCATCACCGCCGAGACCCTGCGGCACAACTTTACCAACGAGGGCGGCGCCGGCGGCACCTTCCGCCTGCTCAAGAACATCGTCGGACTGTGGCTGGTGCAGGAGTGCCGCCGGGAGTGGGCGCGCGAGGGGCATGAGATGTCCTACGACGAGCTGACCCGCCTTGCCGCGGAGGCTGAGCCCTTCCGCTCGCTCGTGAACCCCGATCATCCTATGTTCATGCCTCCCGGCGACATGCCCCGGCGCATCCGGACCTACTGCCAGGAGACCGGGCAGCCGGCCCCTGAGACGTACGGGCAGGTTGTGCGCACGGCCCTGGAGAGCCTCGCCCTGCGCTTCCGCGTGGCCCTCGAGCAGCTCGAGTCCATCGCCGGCCGGCGCCTGAGCCCGATCCACATTGTTGGGGGCGGCTCGCAGAACCGGTTGCTCAACCAGCTCACGGCCGATGCCACGGGCCGACCGGTCATCGCCGGCCCCGTCGAGGCCACCGCCATGGGCAACATCATCGTACAGGCGGTCGCCCGCGGCTATATCGGCTCGGTACAGGAGGGCCGCGAGCTTGTGCGCCGGGGCGCCGGCGTGTGCGAGTATCAGCCGCGCGATACCGCGCCCTGGGACGAGGCCTACGAGCGCTTTGTGCGGCTGCCGGTGCAGTAGCGATCCCCGTCCCCCGGCGGACGCGGCCGCGTCCGCCGGGGGAGGGGAGCGGCATTGGAGGGTGTCTCAGGACCGTGGAGGCGCGCGGGCCAGCCCGGGCAGAGCGGGATGACTGTCACACTCTCCCTCCACCTCAAAGGTCCCCGGGCATTTCGCGGATGTAGCGTCTTTTGCCCACCGGTGGTATAATGTGGCCCGGCGTCCTGTTCGGACCCTCGCGGTGGCCGGGCCATTCCTCATCCGCAGGCCTCTCCGAGAGATCCCAGAAGAATCCGAGCTCCGGGCAACGGTTCGCCTGGCGCCCTCGGCTGCGCCGGCTCTTGCCTTGCGCCGGCGGAGCGGGATGACGCAATGCGAGCTCACAGCAGAGGTACGCCATGAGGTACTTTGGTTGCGCCTACTATCCGGAATACTGGGGCCTCGAACGCGTCGACGAGGACGCTCGCCTGATGCGTGAGGCTGGCATCAACCTTGCGCGTATCGGCGAGTTCGCCTGGTGCCGTATGGAGCCCCAGGAGGGACACTTTACCTTCGACTGGCTACATCAGTGTGTCGAGGCGCTCGCGCGCCATGGCATCGACGTAATGATGTGCACGCCTACTGCGGCGCCGCCGGCCTGGCTCACGCACAAATACCCGGATACGCTCCTCGTCCGCGCCGATGGCGCCCGTGCCGCCCACGGCGGTCGCCGCCACTACTGCCCCAGCTCGCCGACCTATCGCAGTCACGTGGAGCGCATCGTGGACCGGCTGACGCGCGAGATGAGTCAGCACCCCAACGTCGTGGCCTGGCAGATCGACAACGAGCTGGGCCATGAAGCCGGTCCCTGCCACTGCGAGAGCTGCCAGGCCCGCTTCCAGGCCTGGCTCCGCGAGAGGTACGGCTCCCTGGAAGAGCTGAACCGCCGCTGGGGCACGGGGTTCTGGGGCATGGACTACTCGGCCTGGGAGCAGGTGCGCCTGGCCAGTGAAGGATGGCTGGCCCCGAGCCGGCTCCTCGATAGCAGGCGCTTCTGGAGCGACATGTGGCTCGAGTTCGCCCAGCACCAGGCTGCCATCATCCGCCGCAACCATCCTGTGGCTCGGGTCACGACCAACGGCATGGGGCCTATCTACAACGCCATCAACTACTACCGGCTCTTTGACGGGCTCGACGTGGCGAGCGACGACCTATACTTCGACATCGGCACGATGGACGCAGACGTCGCCGCGATGAACGTCTTCCGCTCCCTCAAACCGGGCCAGCGCTTCTGGATCACCGAGACCGGCGCCGGCGCCCTCGACTTCGGCCGGCCGCCCAAGCCGGAGCAGTTCCGCGCCTGGGCCTGGAGCAGCTATGCCCATGGCGCCGAAGCCTATATGGTCTTCCGCTGGCGGACCTGCCTCTCGGGCCAGGAGCAGGAGCTTCAGGGCATCCTCGAGCACTCGGGTCACCCGGGGCCTCGCTACAAGGCGGTGCAAAAGTGCTTCCTGGAGATGAAGCGCATCTGCGACCAGCTGGGCGAGCTGCCCCTCCCGCAGGCCCCCGTCGCCATTGTGCAGGACTATGACGTGCTCTGGACGTACGAGTCCTCGATCGTTGGCAAGGATGTGGACTACCCCGGGCAGATCTACCGGCTGCACCGCGAGCTCTACGACCGGCACATCGTCGCCGACATCATCCCGCCGGAGCGTGATCTCTCGGGCTATCGGCTCGTGATCCTGCCATCGTTGGTGATCGTCAGCCCCGACCTCGCGGCACGGCTTGCGGCCTTTGTCGAGGCCGGGGGAACGGTCCTGGCAACCGGGCAACTCGGCCTGCGGGATGCCAACGGCAACTATATCCCTGCGCCCGGGCCCGAGCACTTGGCCGATCTGTTCGGGGTTATGATCCAGGGCGGCATGTACCTGCACAGCCATGTCGACCCCGATGAGGCGATGTGGGTCCCTGCTCAGCAGACCGGCCGGGTGCCGATTGCGCTCACAGGTGTCCTCGGCGGCCAGATGGCCGCCGGCCGCGCCTCCGTTTGGGCCGCAGACCTCACGGCCAAGGGTGGCATCTCGGTCTGCAAGTTCACCGACGGTGCCTACGCCGGGCAGCCCGCCGTCGTCTACAAGGCTACCGGGCAGGGGCACACCCTCTATGCCGGGGCCATCGGCCTGGCCGATGAGCTGCACAGCGCGCTGGTGAGGTATGCGCTTTCGCTCGCCGGCATCGAGCCCGGCCCCGAGACTCGCCGACACGTCGAGATCGTCACGCGCGGCAACGTGACCTTTATCATCAACCACACCGCGCAGAGCACGATTGTCAGGCTCGGACGGGAGGGCAAGGCGGTGCTCGGCAGCTTCCGGGGAGGGGCGGCGGAGCTGCCGCCGTACGGGGTCTGCATCGTGCAGTAGAAGGCACGGAAACGGCGTAAGAATGTCACATTTCGGCACAAAACCTCTGGCGTGCCAGAGGTCTTTGCGCTACAATAGTAGGAGATGGGGCCGGCAGCTTGCGCTGGTCGGGAGCTGGGCCTACATCACCGAGAACAACGAAAGGGCTAGAGAGCGTCCAGTTCATGTGCGAGTCGTTAGTTGGCCGCGCCCGCGAGCGCATCCGCCTGGCCCTCCCGGGCCGTCAGGTCGCCTGCCGGGCAATCATCTTTGACAAAGATGGGACACTGGTCGACCCAACCGGGTTTCAATCCCGTCTGCTTATGACCCGCGCGCGAGCGTTGCGTGCCGCAGCGGAAGCGAGCATAGGGCCCCTACAGGGGGCCAGCTCTGACCTCTCGCGCCGCCAATCCACCGCCAGCCCCGGCAACCCTGCGGCCCGCCCGGAGGAGACCGCCAGGCAGCAGCCTGCACCCGACCGACACGCCCCGGCCGACCCGCCACCTGTGGCGGACCCCGATGGCACCCTCGGCGTGGCCGACCTGCCCTCCGGCGCCACCTTGCTTCCCGGCGTGGCCGACATGCTAGAGACCTTCCGCAGCCTCGGGCTGCGGCTGGCCATCGCTACCGGGGACCGGCGCCGCCGCGCCGAGGCCACCATGGACGCCCTTGGCGTCGGCAAGTGCTTTGCCGCCATCGTCGGCATAGACGACGTGGCGCGCGGCAAGCCGGCCCCGGACATGGTCGATGCCGCCTGCGCGCGCCTTGGTTGCTCGCCTGAGGAGGTGGTCGTCGTCGGGGATAGCCCGGCCGACCTGATGATGGGGCGCGCTGCCGGAGTGGCCGCCTGCATTGCTGTGACCAACGGGCTGGGCATGAGCGAGCGCCTCGGCGCGCTGGCCGACGCCGTGCTGCACTCGGTCGCCGAGCTTCCCAGCCTGGTCGTCTGTGAGGAGTAGCTTCGCAGGCATGGGGGAGACTCTTCGCCTGGGCTACGTGGGCTGCGGCTTTATGGCCCAGAAGGTCCACCTGCCGAACTTGGCCTCGATCCCCGAGTGCCGGGTGGTCGCGCTGGCGGAGGTGCGCCGCAGGCTGGGCCACAAGGTCCAGGCGCGCTTTGGCATTCCCAGGCTGTACCCGGACCACGAGGCGCTGCTGGGCGATCCGGAGGTCGACGCGGTCGCCGTCTCGGCCGACTTTATGGTCCAGGGGGAGATTGCGCGCGAGGCGCTGCTCGCGGGCAAGCACGTGTTCATGGAAAAGCCCATGGCCATCTCGCTCTCACAGGCCATGGGGATCGTCGAGGCTGCCAGGCGGTCCAACAGGCAACTCATGGTCGGCTATATGAAGCGCTATGACGCCGGCAACGAGCTCGCCAAGGCGCAGATCGACGAGTTCAGGGCGTCGGGCGAGCTCGGCCCCATCACCTACGCCCGCAACCATGGGTTCTGCGGGGACTGGGTCGCCGGACTCGACACGCCAATGGACACCACCGATGAGCCCTACCCCCGCGTGCCGCCCCGTGGCCCGGAGTGGCTCCCCGCCGAGTTCCTGCCTCACTATCTGCAGTACCTGCAGCAGTACACCCACAACATCAACCTGCTGCGCTGGTTCCTCGACGCGGGGGACAGGGTCGGCGTCCGTGCGGTTGATCTCGATGACGACGGCTACACCGGCGTCGTGGTGCTGGATGTAGCCGGCGTGCGTGCCGTCGTCGAAAGCGGGACGCTCTCCCACTACCGCTGGGATGAACACACCCAGGTCTACTTCCGCGATGGCTGGGTCAAGACCTGGGCTCCGCCGCTCTTGCTCAGGCAGGTTCCGGCCGAGGTCGAGGTATACCGGGCCGGCAGCCAGCAGACCTTTACCCGGCCCATCCCCCGGCCAGCAGCCTGGACCTGGAGCTACAGACGCGAGGCGGAGCATTTCGTCCGCTGTGTGCTCACCGGCGAGCCGGTGCGCTCCTCGGGCGAGGACACTCTCACCGATGTACGGCTCTTTGAGGAGATTTACCGCATCTACCTGAAGGGCCGCGGCGTCCTGTAGCGGCGCGACCCCCTTGGCCTTCAGGCGGCAAGGTAGCTCCGCAGGAGCGTCGCCGCCTCGGGGGCCTCACGCTCCCAATCCTCCCAGCGGCACTCCACCGATATCCTGCCCCGGTACCCTGCTTGCCGCAGATAGGCGAAGAGGTCGGCAAGGTCATGCTGGCCCGTCGGAGCACCCCGGTCGGGATCGGAGACGTGCACGTGCCGCAGGAGGTGCCCCGCATCCAGCAAGCTGTTGAGGGGCTCTTGCTCCTCCTGCATGTGGTAATAGTCGGCCAGCACCCCAACCCAGGGGTGGCCCAGGGGGCGCACGATCTCCACCGCCTCGGCCACGGTGTGCACCAGGTTGGTCTCGGCCCGGCGCAACGGCTCGAGGGCGATGGCCACGCCGTGCCGGGCGCCCGCATCCCCCATGACCGCGAGCACATCGCGCACCTGCTCGAGCGCCCGAGCCACCGGAAAGCCTGCCGGCGCGGAGCGCGCCCGCCCACTGCCAAAGACCATGACCGCAATCCCCAGCTCGGCGGCGCGCCTCACCGCCGCGTCCACGTAGGCCCGCGTCGCTGCAAGGTCCGCCTCGGGGCCCGTGAGGCGCCAGTCGCCCGGGAAGAACACGTTGGCCGCCTCAACCGGCAGCCCCCCGGCGCGGATCTCGGCGCGCAGCGCCTGCCAGACCTCTTCGCCTTCCGCAGGGCGCAGGTTGTCGACGACCGTGAGCTCCACAAAGTCGTACCCTGCCTTGCGCGCCGCGGGGATCTGCGTGCGCGGCACACAGCAGCCAAGCCTCATAGTAGCCTCCTCCGAGTGTACGCTACAGCCCTCGGGCCGCCGGCAGCTCCACCAGAAAGGTCGCTCCAGGGCCCTGGTTGTTGGTCACCGAGATGCGGCCTCCGTGCGCCCGCACCACGCCATAGCACATGGAGAGGCCGAGGCTCGAGGTCATTCCCCTCTCCTCGAACACAGTAAACGGCTCAAAGATCCTCTCCAGCACCCCGGGCGCAAAGGCCGGCCCATCGTCCGAGACCGCCAGCCTGACCCGGTCCCGATAGGTCGCCTCGATGGTCAGGCTGCCCGCTCCCCGGCGACTGGCGATCGCATGGAGCGCATGCTCCACCAGCTCCTTCAGTACCCTGGCCAACTGGAGCCGGTCCCCGACGATGGGCGGGATCCCCTCCGCGATGCGCACCGCTACCCTGACGCCGGCGGCGCTGATCGCCGACTCGAGCGAGTCCAGCACCTCCTTCACTAGGCTCGACACCTCGATCTCGGTCGGAGCGATCGGCTGCTGGCGGGCAAAGGCGAGGAGCTCCCGCACGACCTGCGCCGCCCGCCGTGCTCCGCGGTCAATGCGCTCGAGGGCGTCATGCACCTCAGGAGGCAGGCTCTCAGTGCGGAGCATCTGTGCGTAGCCGGATACGATCGCCAGCGGGTTGTTGAGCTCATGGGCCACGCCGGCCACGATGCGGCCAAGGGAGGCCATCTTCTCGGCCTCGATCAGTTGCGCCTGCGCCGCACGCAACTGCCTCATCTGCTCCGTCTGCCCGGCGTAGAGTTGGGCGTTGTCCAGCGTGAGGGCGCCGAGGGCCCCCAGCCTGAAGCCCAGCTGTGCTTCACCAAGGTCAAAAGCCCGCCGGGTGTATCGCCCGAGGAAGAGGAAGCCGAGGGGCACGCCGCGGGCGCGCAGTGGGACGGTCAGGGATGTGCGAACGCCCAGAGCCGCCCCAAAGAGGGCGATCAGATCGCCGTCCTCGGGCCAGCGGGCGATCAGGGGCTGCCCGCTGGTCGCCGCCTGCCTCGTGGCCGGGAGGCAATCGAGCGATATCCGCTGCAGCCCGGTGGCCTCCACCCTCTTGCGGCTTACGCCGCGCACGAAACGCAGCTGCAAGGTGTCGGTGACCGGCTCGTACCCGTAGAAGGCGGCCAGATCGCACGGGAGGAGGTCCCTGGCCTCGTCGACCAGCATGCGGGTGATGGCCTCGGGGTCAAAGGTGGCGCTGAGGAGCTGGCCGATCTGCAGGAGCAGCGTCGACTCGGCGGCGCCCTGCTCCATGGCCCGCCACTGGTTTGCCCGCGCCAGTGCCGCCGTCGCCAGGCCCGCGAAAGCCGCGACCGCTTCAGGCTCTCGGAGCGTTGGCTCCGGGCCGCGGCCGAAGAGCCCGAGCAGCCCCAGCCGCCTGCCCTCACGGAGGAGCGGAATGAGAGTTACGGAGGTGCTGCCGGCGGCCGATAGCAGCCTCCGCACCCAACGCGGAGCATCGCCCTCGGCCAAGTCCTGCACGCGGTCGCCCAGGCTCGCCACATCTTCTTCGGAGACCCGTGGACTCGCCTGGGGCGCTCCCGCCAACCCCTGCTGCGCCTGCAGGCGGTAGCAGCCGGAGGCCTCATCCGGCGTGAGCAGCACGGCCGCATCGGCCTGAAGCGCGCTCGCGGCCTGCTCGACGATCACAGCCGCAGCCCTGCTGGCCTCCAGCACCTCGGCGAGGGCCTGCGCGGCCCGCAGCAGGGGATGCGACGCGGGCTCGCTACCCTGCCTCTGCACGGCGTAAGGCGGTCCCCCGCCCTGCGGCACGCTGCCCTCTGCGGCCCGCCCGCCGCGGCCACCGGCCTCACGGCTACGGGCCGGGCCGGCCGCCTGCTCGTCCTCGCCGGACCTGTGTGCGATGATCGGTACCATGGATGCCTCACTCGGGGAGGAGCCGGGCTGTGCCGGGGGAGCGCCGGGGCACTTGGGAACCGGCACGCAGCGCGCCACCGTCAACGGAACCCGTCAGTAAGCGAGGCCTGCCTCGGCCGGCGGCCTCAGTAGGCGTTGCGGTCGCGAAAGATGCTAACCAGCGTTCGCAGCAGTATCTTGATGTCGAGGAGCAGCGACCAGTTCTCGACGTAGTACAGGTCGTACTTGGTGCGCTCCACGATGGAGGTATCGCCACGCAGCCCATTGACCTGAGCCCAGCCGGTCATGCCCGCCTTCTCCCGATGCCGGTCCATGTAGCGGGGGACGACTTGCCGGAACTGCTCAACGAACACGGGGCGCTCGGGCCGCGGGCCGACCAGGCTCATATCCCCGAGGAGCACGTTGATGAGCTGTGGCAGCTCGTCCAGCGAGGTCCGGCGCAGGAAGGCGCCGATGCGCGTCCGGCGCGGGTCCTCGCGGCTCGCCCAGACGGGCCCGGTCTCATCCTCGGCTCCCACTCGCATGGAGCGGAACTTGAGCACCGGGAAGGGCCGCGCGTCCAGTCCCATGCGTATCTGGCTGTAGAAGACGGGGCCGGGCGAGTCCAGCTTGATGAGGAGCGCGATGAGCAGAAACAGCGGCGAAAGGAAAATGAGGCCGATGGCGCTGCCCACCACATCCATGGCGCGCTTCAGGCTCAGGCGCCAGCCACGCAGAGCGACGTTGCGCATGGTGAGCATCGGCAGGCCGTTGAGGTCGCCGAGGGAGAGCTCGGTCGCCATGATCTGGAACACGTCCGGGAAGACCTTGATCACGACGTTTTCCCGCTCGCACTCGTAGATCAGGTCGAGGAGCTGCTCATGCGGCGCCTCGGGCAGGGCGATGACGACCTCGTCGACCCCCTCGTTGCGGATTGTCTGCCTGAGGGCGCTGTGCGGCCCGAGCACCGGCAGCCCGGCGGCGCTCTTGCGCCCAGGCGTCTCATCGAGGAAGCCGACGACCTCGTACCCGAGGCTCGGCGACTGCTTGATCCGCTGCGCGATCATGCGCCCGACATCCCCCGCTCCGACGATGAGCACCCGGTCGGGATTCCTCGCCCGCACGCTGCGGCGCCAGGCACCCACGACGAGCCTGCCGACCATCACAAAGACGATGGCAAAGAAGGCAAAGTAGATGATCATCAGGCGGGGATAGTCGAGGTCCTTGTACACGAAAGCAGTACCCGCCGTAGCCACCAGCGTGCCGATACAGACGGCCGCAGTCACATTGTAGAGCTGATCGACACGCGAGACGTTGTGGGGCAGATGGTACAGGCGGTAGAAGAAGAAGGTGACCAGCAGGCTGAGGACCTGCAGGACCATCATCCCGGCATAGCCGCGGAGAGGCGCGATGTTGAGAGCCGGCGGGTACTTGACGATCGAGCGCAACTGGTAGGCGGCAAAGAATGCCGCCATGATCATTGCGGCATCCATCACGACCGTCGCCAGAGTGAACCAGAGGCTCTGCTTCCTGCGCATGGCGATCGCCTCACCGGGTTGCTGGCCCGACCAGCCGGCTTTGAGCGCGACAGGGCCTATACATCCCTGACAGGCAGACGCTTCTCGTCCGCCTGAAGTTCCGTCGTCCTAGGCCGACGCTACCCTTCTCTTCGCCGGTGGCCGCAGCCAGTTCCGCAGCAGCGCCAGTGCCCCGAGGACCACAATTCCCGCATAAATGAGCCAGTTGAGCAGGAAGAAGGTGCGTCGCTCATAGTGCTTGCGGTGGAAGAGGGCCATGGCCTCGTAGAAGTGATAGATCGAGGCGGTACTGCGCTGCCGGGTAGATGCCCCCTTGTAGTGCAACACGGTAACTGCAGGGTAATAGTAGATCCGCCAGCCACGCTCCTTGATCCGGTAACAGAGATCGATATCCTCGCCATACATGAAGAAACGCTCGTCCAACAGCCCGACCTCATCAAGAACCGGGCCACGGATCAGCATGAACGCTCCGACGAGGCTATCGACCTCGGCGAGCATGTCCGGATCGAGGTGCTCCAGGTTGTAGCGGGCAAAGCGGGGGTGCCGCGGGAACAGTCGCGACAGGCCGGTCAGCCGGTAGAATGCGTTCTCGGGCGTCGGGAAGGACCGCCGACAAGCCTTGTCCAGGCTGCCATCCTGCCGGACGAGCTTGGGCCCGACGGCCCCGGCCTCGGGATGAGACTCCATGAACGCGAGGAGCCCTGCCAGGTCGCCAGGCTTCAGGAGCGTATCCGGGTTGAGGAGCAGGATGTATCTTGGCGTGGCCCCTGCCCCATAGCCGGCGGCCCGCAGCCCCACGTTGTTGGCCGCGGGATAGCCCGCGTTGCGCGGCAGAGCGATCAGGTGCACCCCCGGGAACTCGGCCTGCACCATGGCCGCACTGCCGTCGCTCGACCCATTGTCCACCACGTACACCGCCAGCGACCCCTCCAGGCGGCTGGCAAGGACGCTCGACAGGCAGTCCCGCAGCAGGTCGCGCGTGTTATAGTTCACGATGACCACCGCCAGGTCGACGGCAGGCCGTGGGGTCGGGGCCGGGTTAGCCATGGCGCGCATTCTAGTACAAAGTGTTCGAGTGGTCAATTGGGGAAGGCTCCGACAACTCCGGGCGCTCCGAAGGCAGACGGACGCCCCCACGTCATTTGACCCCCTCCCCCGAAGATGGCATACTTCCGCCAGCCCCAAGCTGGCCTTCTTCTCAGGGAGATGAGCCGTGACCCACAACCGAGCTCTCTGCGCGATGCTGGCCGCCGTCCTCCTCATGGTTTCGGCAGCTGCCGCCTGCCGCCCGGCGCCAACCCGCTCTCCTGTAACCCCCGTACCCGGCACACTGGAGGCGCCGGAGCAGAGCCCCGAGGCGCCACTCCCCACCCTGCCCCCAGGCCCGACTGCGGAGCCCACACAGGCCATCACGCCCACCCCAGAGCCGCCCGAGCCGACGCCGCTGCCCGGCAACTGGTCCCTCGTCAGCTTGCGCGAGGATGCGGTCCTGGTCGGCGACGCCTGGGGCGCCGAGAGCAGGCAGGTGCTCTCGCTCGGAGACGCAGTTGGCATCGCCCTCCATGGCGATCAGCTCGCCTATGTCGCAGAAGGAAGCATTCTGCTGGCCAGGTTGGATGGCTCGGCGCCCCGCCGTCTGGCCGATGCGCCGCCCTCGTTCCTCCTTGGCCCTGACCTGGTCTGGACCGGGGATGGCCAGGCCCTTCTGACCGTTGCGGACCGCGAGGATGCCTCGGCCACTCAGACCGGGACCTCCATCGATATCGGCGTCGTGAGCGTGAGCAGCGGCACCTGGCGGCCCGGCCTCTCCCTCGCCGACCGGGCGGGCGTGACGATCCTGCGCGCTCCCGCGGCCGATGGAGAGATACTCCTCGTGGCCTGGGGCGCCGAGCCCGCATTCCAGGAGGCCCTGCGCTACCACCTGAGTACTGGCGACCTCCTCGCCTCGATCCCCATGGCCGGGCAGGCGGAGGCCATCCCTTCGCCGGACGGACGGTTCATCCTCACCACCCTGTTCGACGAAGCCCGTGGGGCGATGACCGACCTCCTCTACGACCTCACCGACCCGGCGCTCGGCCTGCGCCAGCGATTGACCCTCCCTGCCGGCGCCCACTCTGCCAGAAAGTCTGCCGCGCTGAGGTATTCTGCCAGTGCAACCGCCCACTGGCGGCGCTGGGGGTCGGGGTCGGCAATCGCCAGTCCCCAGCCAACCGCCTGAGTAAAATCATCGCCTCCCAGTGAGGGCAGCAGCAGCGCAGCTGTATCCGCCGGCAAATCGCTCAGGTAGTAAGAAGCAAAAGTGACCGCCCAGTCGGCCTGTCCTTCCTGATAGGCCTGCCACACCTGCCCCCCGCTTTGATACTGAGCGACCACCTGTGGGAAGGTGCCCCGCCGCGCCCCCGCCGAAAACAGTTCAAAGACCTGTTGAAGCAAATCGGCCTGCAACGCGGGTCGCCCCTGCAAATCCTGCACCAGTCCGCCCAGCGAGCGGTAGAGAGTCAGTGTGAACAGGGCCTGAGGGTCATCCCCCGCAAAGAGCAAGGGATTGCCAAACGCCAGAATTTCATCCCAGTTCTGAGGGGGATTGCCGCCCACCGCAGCCGGGCGGTAAAAGAGCATCAACGCATCGCCGGCAAACGGCAGGGCAAAAGGAATATCCTGCACCTGACTCATCTGACGCGCATAGGGGTACCAATCCGCGGTGTTCAATTCCTCGCTGATTTCATCGAGCGGGTAAATCAAATCTTTCAAGGCGGCCGCTTCCAGATCGCCGCGGCTGAGGGCAATCACCGAGGGCAACGCCGCCGGCGCTGCGGCCGCAGCCGCCGTCAGCGATTCCAGCAAACCGCCGGGGCCGGAGGTTGCCTTGATGCGCACATGAATCAGAACGCCGGGATTTTCTTCCATGAAAGCGTCCAGCCTTTCACGAATCAACTGCCCGGCCGGTGTTTGCGCCGCAGGGTCGAATTGCGGCGGCAGCCACAGGGTCAGGGTAACCACCCCCACCTGCGTTGGCAAAGGTTCCGGCGTGCTGGTTGGTGGGGTTTCTTCCGCCGGCGTTACCTGCGGCTCAGATGTCAGGGTTGGGGCCGGGCTGAACAATCCCGGAAATACAGGCTCCAGCCACTGCACACAACCGGCCAGCAAGGCCAGAATCAGCAGCGCACCGGCAAGCCGCATCCGCGCCGGTGTAAACCTTCTCATTCCCTCCCCCTGACGGTGCAGACCGATGCGGGGAATTCCTCGGCTCATTTCAAATCAACCGGCGATTGCAAAAGCGCCGTCAACAAACGCACGGCGTTCTGCACATCATCAAAATCCACCATTTCAGAAGGGGTGTGAATGTAGCGGCAGGGAATCGAAAGACAGCCAGCCGGTACCCCGGCACGGGTCAACTGCATGGCACGCGCATCAGTCGAACCACCCTCCAGAATTTCCAACTGGTAGGGGATGCCGCTCGCTTCGGCAGTATCCGCCATCCAGCGCACCACCCGCGGGTCGGCAATCATTCCGCTATCCTTCACCTTGATGGCCGGGCCTTTGCCCAGCGCAACGGCCATTTTTACTCCCTTGGGGGTATCGCCCGTGCCGGTCACATCCACCGCCTGCAGATTGGCGCGCACGCCCTCGCCCTCCTCGCCCGGGTGGGCTGGCCGGGGGAGGCGGTGCGGCTGGGACAGGTGGGGGACCTTCCGGGCCTAGGGGAGGGGCTTCCCTCCCCGGCCCTACTGGTAGTGGGGGAGGTGGTGGGACTTTATGGCGAACTCCTGGGAAACAGCGGCCTTTAGCGAGGCGGAAAAGGAGGCCGTCTACCGGGCCCTCTTTACCCGGCGGGACATCCGCCACTTCCGCCCGGACCCCATCCCGGAGGAG
>ENA-ORXB01002260-ORXB01002260.1-sediment-metagenome-genome-assembly--contig:-NODE-2260-length-17397-cov-11.921767_pt1 | contig 17397 bp, 20 predicted proteins | sample MGYA00237863_ERZ511475 | MGnify/ENA primary metagenome ERZ511475 (study PRJEB26305, sample SAMN06343858) | sediment metagenome | isolation source: hot spring sediment | place: Canada: British Columbia... | reverse complement strand
AGACGGGTGACCAAGGGGGTGGCGATGTTGTAGGGGAGATTGGCCACCAGAAGGCTATTTTCCGGCACCTCCTCCCAAGGGTAGGTGAGGGCATCGGCGAAGACCAAATGGACGGGAAGACCCCTCAGGGTTTCCTCCAGCACGGGCTTAAGCCGCAGGTCCTTTTCGATGGCCGTGACCTGGGCTCCCGCCTCCGCCAGGGCCCGGGTGAGGACCCCAAGGCCAGGCCCTACCTCGTAAACGGGGCCGGTGAAGGGTTTGGCCGCCTCCACGATGCGCCTTAGGTGGGCTTCCGAAACCAGAAAGTTTTGCCCCAGGCGCTTGTCGGCGAAAAGCCCGTGGCGCTTCAGGAGTTCCCGTATTCCTTTGGGGGAGGTGAGGTTATTGAGCATGGCTCAGGCGCTTGACCACGGGGCGCGGGGGCTCCTTCTCCGGGAAAAGCTCCAGGTACTCCCCTAGGTCCAGGGCGTCGATGAGGGCGAAGCGTTCCTTGAGCAGGATGCCCTCCTTCATGGGCACATGGCCGTACACGCCGTAGCGGTAGCCCATCCGCTCCACGTAGTCGGGGGTACGGAACCACCAGGTTTTGGGCTCGCTTTGGGCGTAGAAGAGCTCGTCGTACTCCTGGAGCCAGGGCACGGGCCCCACGTGGGCGAAGTGCACCCCGTGGAAGACCACCTCCCGGGGGAAGCCCGCTATCCAGGCCCTGAGGGCCTCGGGAAGGGGGCGCCCTCCGTGCTCGGGATGGAACTCCAGGTGCTTGAGGTGCTGGTTTCCCAGGATGGGTTCTCCCCTCAGCACCGCCTCGTCGTGGTTGCCCAGGAGGATGGTCACCTGCCCCTGGGCTGCCTCCTGAAAGGCCTTTAGCCGGAAGAGCTCCCGGATCTGGGCCCCTGCCGCCAGGCGCAGGTGGCTTGGGTCCAGGGGGTCGAAGGGGCTAAGCCCCGTCAGGCGTTCGTAGTCCCTGGGGGTCTTGGGGTGGACCAGGTCTCCCAGGAGGACCAGGTGGGTCTTCCCCGAAAGGAGCTCCTCCGTGGGCTTAAGCCCAGCGTCCGCCAGGCCCTCTGCCTTCAGGATCCGCCAAAGGGCGGGGAAGTTGGCGTGAAGGTCCCCGACGGCGATGATTCTCATCCCTTAAGCAGGGCCCTGAGCTCCCCGTAAAGCCGCTTGGTTTCCTCGGGGGTTTTGCCGTAGCCGCCGTACTTGGTAACGATTTTGGCGGCCTCCTTGCCCAGGCCCTTTTCCTTGAGCCTTTCCAGAAGCTGGTCGATGAGCCGGTAGGCCTCGGGCTTTTCCTCCCCAAGGCCCTCCTCCTCGCCAGGGGAGGGTTCAGGCAGCTTGGGTGGGGTGAAGCGCCCCTTTTCCGGGTCGTAGTCCACCCACTGTTTCTCGAGGCGGTAGAGGTACCGGCCCACCCCGAACTTCACCGCGGCCCTCTTCAAGGCATCGGAGAAGGCCGCCTTCAGGGAATCCCCTTCCCCCACGTCCTCCTTGGTCACCCCCAGGACCGTGAGGCGGCACTTCACCTCCACCAGGCGTTCCCGCCGCTCCCCCCGCTCATCCTTCACCGCACGCTCGGCGTCGGCCAGCACCTCGTAGGCGTCCTGCCACCCCTCGGGGCCCACCACCCGGTCCAGCCGGTCCAAAACGGTGCGGGCATCCACATAGGGGACCACCAGGGCGCGTTTTTTATCCCGGGAGAGGGCCTCGATGCGCCACTGCACCTCGCCGGGGGGGAAGGGTTCGGAGAGTTTTTGCCAGACTTCATCCATAGCTAAAGTGTACTTTAGGCCACCCTCAGGGGTTAGGGGGGAGGGTAGGTTAAGCTAGGGTCATGCGCAGAATACTCGGGATGCTACCCTTGCTGGTTCTGGCCTGGGCCCTCGAGGTGAATCCCACCGGCTCCGCGGAGCTCCGCATCACTGCCACCCTCTCCTTTAACCTTTTCCCCCAGGCGGTGGTGGTGGAGCGCCTTCCAGAGCCCCAAGGGCTCGTGGTGGTTTACCGCTACTCCCAGGCGGGGGCGATCTTCCGCTACCACGACGAGGACCTCCGCCGCCGGGGCTGGGTGCGGGTCAAGTACGAGGTGAAGAAGGACGAGTGGAAGGCGGAGTACAAGAAGGGTAAGGCCAAGGCCAAGCTTTCCGTGAAGGACAAGAAGGGCCGGGTGGAGGTGCGGCTTAAGGAAGGGGACTAGACAAGGCCAAAGCCCCCCGCTACCATATAGGGCGCGTGGGGCCGTGGCGCAGCTGGGAGCGCGCCTGAATCGCACTCAGGAGGTCACGGGTTCGAGTCCCGTCGGCTCCACCAGAAAAACCTCCCGCCTGGGCGGGAGGTTTTTGCTTGCGCTGCCTAGTAGCCGGTGGCCGAGCTCGGGTTCAAGAGGGGATGAAGGCTCTGGGGGGCCAGGGTAACCCGGGCGGGCTGGACGAAGCCCAGGGGTAAGGGGGTTGCGTCAATGGTGGCCACGGCGGAGAGCACCTTGGTGTTGCTGGAATCGTAGTAGAGAGGATAGTCGTTGGGGCCCGGCACCAGCACCGAGGAGCAGGCGATGGTCACGTCGGTCATGCCCTGGGTGATCTGGTGGGGGCGCAAGGAGGCCTGGGGCAGGGTGTTGTAACCGCAGTCCACTGCCTGGCCGGTGTTGGTCATCACCGCTCCCATCTTGCCCAGGAAGTCGTTCTCCAGGGTGATGGCGTCGTAGTAGCCCTGCCACTCCCCGATGAAGACCACCCGCCCGCCCTCGGAGGCGAACTGCTTGAACACGTTGATCTCCCCGTTGGTGAAGGTTTCCCTGGGGTTCCAGAGGAAGATGACCTTGACGTCTGCGGGGAGGGCGGTGATGGAGCCTGCGGTGGACCCCAGTTCCTCTATGGCAAACCCTTCCCCAGCGATGATGCTCCGCATGGTGGAGAGGTTGCTGTCGTTGCATTCCCCGGTGCCGCCGCAGGCCGAATCCCTCCCGCGGTCAAAGAGGACCTTGGTGCCGGTTCCCCGGGGGCCGGAGGTGGTGTAGTTGACGAGGTTCTTCACCATGAGCTTGTTGTTGTCGTTGGCCATACCGGTGTTGTCGAAGGGGTTGATGTCGTTGAAGACCACGATGTCCTTGCCCGGGGGTGGGGGGGTGGTGCCGCACCGGTTCACGACGAACTCCGTGTGCCCCTGGGCCTGGTTGAAGTTGTAGCTGGGGGTCATGAGGAAGGCGTGGCCGGCCACGTGCAGGGTGTCCCCGGGGTTGGCCCCTAGGTCGGCCAGGGCGAAGGCGTAGGTGAAGGTGCCCACGTAGGGATCGTGTACCGCCTGGGCGGGGAAGTCCCACCAGTTGCCGGGAGCGGAAGTGCCCGCGTAGGCATGGCTTTCCGTAAGTTGCCAGGGCGAAACCCCGGAAAGCCGCACGAAGAGGGTGTCCTGGGTGTTCCACACCAAGAGGGTACCCACCTGGCCCAGAGGGGCCTCCGTCACTTTTCCACAAGCCTGTGCGGGGTCGCCCCCGGCGTCGTCCCGTGGTCCTGGAACCGCCATGTTGGGCTTGACCCCCTGGGGGCTGGAACAAGCGCCCAACGCCGCCACCAACGCCACAATACCCAAACGCCAATGCCGAGAAATGCCCATACGAATACGCCTCCAATCCGGTCCAATGAGACCAGGATTAGGGTAAACCCGACCCAGCGTTACAGGGCCGTTACAACGTTACCGGCTTTCCAGGAGCCAGTTCACCAAGGCGTTCACCACGTCGTTATCCGCCAGGAGCTCAGGGGCTTCCACCACCCTTTGGAAGAAGGAGCGGACCATTTCCAAGGGGGGGTTCTTCAGCAGTTCCTGGACGCTCTTTCCCGCGTAGGGACCCTGGGGGAGGGGGGCGGTGAGCCGGGCGCTGGTGGCCAGGGGAGCCGCTTCCTTGAGAGCCTCCAGGGTCCTTTCCAGAAGGAGCCGGTCCCCATCCGGGCCCAGGGTTTCCCTGGGGGTGAGGAGAGGGTTTCCGGAAAGGTCCCGCACCTCGAGGCCCAGGGCATAAAGCTTCCGGGCCAGGCTTTCGGGACCCACCTCCAGGGGGATGAGGGCCTGGGCCTCGCCGTAGCGCACCTCCAGCACGTACCTGCCCGGCTCGGGCAGGCTGACCGCAGGGGCCACCTCCTCGAGGGCGGTGGTGAGAGGAGGGAAGCCCAAGGGCTTCTTCTCCTGGGCCACCAGGGCACCTTCCTTGTAAAGGAGGGTTTGCAGCTCGTGCCGGGGAAGATAGGGGCTTCCCGTGAGCCTGACCTCGGGGAAGACCGCTTCCCCGGCGTGGAAGGGCCTGGCCTCCAGGTCCCCGGGGATCAGGGAAAGCTTTTTCACCTCCAGAGCGAGCCTTCCCTCTTCCTGATGCAGGGCCCTCCTTGCCGCCTGGGTCAGGGGATGCCGGGGGTGGGTTTCCAGAAAGGCTTGGTAAAGCCCCTTGGCCGGAAGCCCTGCCCGTTCCGCCACGTAGGCCCGGAAGAAAAGGGCCAGGGGCTCAGTTCGCCCCTCCAGGTCCTTTAGGGCCTCGGGGAAGTCCTCCCCCTGGTCCAGCCTCAGGGCCCGGTCGTAGGCGGCCTTGGCCCCCAGGAGGTCCCCGTAGATGGCCTTGAACAGGCCCAGGTTGTAGTAGGCGGTGGCGTTGGGCATGAGCTCCACCGCCCGCTTTGAGGCCAGGATGGCCCTGGGGAGATCCCCCGTGAGGTAGTAGGCCCAGCCCAGGTTGGTCCAGTAAAGCCAGTAATCCGGCCTGAGCCGGATGGCCTTTAGCAGGGCATCCCTGGCTTCTTCCCCTTTTCCCTCGGCGAAGGCGGCGAAGCTGACTTCTTCCCAGGCCAGGGGAAGTTCGGGGAAGGCTTGGGCCAGGGTGCGGGCCGCTTCCCTCCAGCGCGGGTCCTCGAGGGTCCTAAAGACCAGTTCTGCGGCGGTCTTTTCCAGGACATCCCCTTTCAGGAGGGTTTCCGCCAGCTTGAGGGCTTCCTCCCGCTTACCCTGGGAGAGGAGGGCGAAGGCCCGGTAGGCGGGGGGGAGCTTCCCTTGCCAGAGAAGGAGGAGCCTTTCCGGAAGGATCCCCTCTAAAAGCCCGCTTCCCCTCCCCTCCTTGAGGTCCAGGGCGGACTGGTGGAGGGGATCGGGGTTTTCCCCCTGGGCCAGGGCCCTGAGCTCCTCCTCGGAGAGGGAGGGGTGGGGTAGGGGACTGAACTTTTGGGCCAGTCCCTCCCCTTGGAGCCAGAGCCAGGCCAGGTCCGGGGTGGCGAACCGCCCCTCCTTGACCCCTTCCCTGCGGGCCAGGAAGAGCCTCAGGCCCCCTTCCTCCTGTTTGCCCAGGAGGACCCATTCGGCCCCCGTGGCCGCCTGGACCAGCCGGGCCCCCGCCCGGGTGTAAAGCCCTCCGGTCAGGTCGTAGCTGCTCCGCCAGGGCAGATCGGGAAGGAGGAGGGCCAGGAGGGTGGGGGGAGGGGCCTTGAGGCCTTGGGCGAAGGCCTGGGCCAGGCGGAAGCCCTGGGGGCCTTCAAAGGGCAGGACCAGCCCCTGGGCCAGGCCGAGCCCCAGGAGAAGGAAAAGGGCGAGGAAGCGCCTTGGGGTCACCATGGATGCATTCTAGCGCCTTTCCTTGAGAACCATATAAGCGAAGCGGAAAAGCCTGGGAGCCCTTTTCCAACGCTTGGGGTCGAGGCCTACCCGGAGAAGCCACTCCAGGCCGAGCCTCTGCGCCCAGGCCGGGGGTCGTCGGGCCTCGCCGGCCAGCACGTCCAGGGTACCCCCCACCCCCATGGCCACCTTGGCCCTCAGGTGGGCCTTGTGCCGGTGGATAAAGGTTTCCTGCCTTTCCCCCATGCCCACCAGGAGGAGGTCCGGGGCCTTTTGCCGGATGTCCTCCACCACCCCTTCCTCCTCCTGGAAGTAGCCGTGGTGGTGCCCGACCACCTCCGCCCCGAGCCGCCTGGCCTCGAGGGCCGCCCGCTCCGCCACCCCGGGCCTGCCCCCCAGGAGGTAGACCCGGATACCGGGGAAGCGGCTTAGAAGGGCCAGGGTGAGGTCCACCCCGGTGACCCGCTCCTTGAGCTCCAGGCCCAAAAGCCTTTTGGCGGCCCAGAGGATGCCCACCCCATCCGGGGTTACCAGCTCCGCCTCGAGGATGGCTTGCCTGAGGGCCTGGTCCTCCTGGGCCCGCACGGCGATCTCCGGGTTCAGGGTGACCACCTGGTGGGTGCCTTCCTCCTTTAGGAAGCCCTGGATTCGGGCCAGGGCCTCCTCCATCCGCACAGGGTCCAGGGGAAGGCCTAAGAGTTCTACCCGTTCCATGCCACAAACCTCTGGGCGTAGCGGTCCTGGGTCAGGCCGAACTCCGCCTTGGGGAAGAAGCGTACCCCGGCAAGCCTGGGCACCACGGGATCCACCCCGATGAGGCTTGCCCGCGCCAGCTCCTCCGTGCGCCCCTCCTTGTGAAGGGCCTGGCCCTCCGGGCTTTGGAAGAGGGCCTCCTGGGGATCGGGGAAGGCCTTGAGGAGGGCGGTGGCCAGGGTGGTGGGGCCATCGGGGGAGAGGCGCTTCTGCAAGAAGCCGGCGGCCACCACCGCCGAGAGCAGGGGCTCCGGGGCCCCGGAGGGTCGGAGCACCAGCCCCTTTAGGCTGCGAAGGGCTTCCAGGACCGCTTTGGCGTTGCGAAACCCCGCCACGTACACCTCCTCCTCCCCGGGCAGGAGGCTGGCGTTAAGGAGGGGAGCCACCAGGATGGCCTTTTTCCCCGCCACAGGGGTGCTTTCCAAGTCCACCAAGGAAAGCCGGCCGTGGAAGCCCTCGGGAGGGAAGCCTTCCACCTCGCCCAGGAGAAGGACCCCTTGTCCCAGTTCCTGGGCCAGAAGGCGGGCCACCTTGGGCCCTGGGGCCACCCAGACCTCCAAGGCTCCTTGGGCCAGGAGCTGGGTGAGGAGGCTTCCTGCGGGGAGGACCTCCACCAGGACCAGGGGGCCACGGGCCGGCGTAAGGCAAAGGTCAACCCGGCACACCCCGCCATGATACCCTAGCCTGGGCGTATGCGGCTTAAGGACTTGGGCGAGCGGGCGCTTCTTGGGAAGCTTGCCCCCATCGGCTATCCCCCAGGGGCTCCCCTGCCTCCCGGGGATGATGCCGGGGGGGTTTGGGTGGGGGAGGTAGCCTGGCTTTTGAAGACGGATGGCTTTCTCTACCGGGAAGTGGCCCTCCTGGGGATGGGGCCCTTTGAGGTGGGCTTCCGGGGGGTGGCGGCCACGGCCTCCGACCTTCTTTGCAAGATGGGAAGGCCCCTGGGCTTTACCCTGGGGCTTTTTCTGCCCCCGGATTTGGAGGAGGACTTCGCCCTTGAGCTGGTCAAGGGTGCGGCGGAGGCGGCAGGGCGGCTTGGGGCTGTGCTCCTTGGGGGGGACACCAACGCCGGCGAGGAGGTGGCCCTCACCGTTTCCGGCTTTGCCCTGGCGGAGGTTCCCCTACCCCGGAGGGCCCTTCCAGGGGACCTCCTCTACCTGGCCGGGGATCGCTGGGGCAGGACGGGGGCGGCCATACAGGCCCACTACCAGGCCCGGGACCTGGGGGCATATCCGAAGATCCGGGAGGCGGCCTTCTACCCTTTGCCCCGGCTGGAACTCTTAAGCCTCAAGGGCCTCCTCCGGGGTGGCCTGGACTCCTCGGATGGCCTGGCGGAAACCCTTTGGCAACTTTCGGAACAGGGGGTGCGGGTGGACCTCGAGGCCCTTCCCCTTTACCCCGATGTGCTGGCCTTCGCCGGGGATGAGGTCCTGGCCCATGAGCTGGTCCTTTACGGGGGAGAGGAGTTCGAGGCGGTGCTGGTGGTTCCCCCGGAGCGGGAGGCCCAGGTCCTGGCCCGGGCGAAGGAGGCGGGGCTTCCCCTTTTTCGCGCCGGCCAGGTGTCCGAGGGAGAGGGGGTGTACTTCCTGGGCGCACCCGTAAAGCGGCGGGGTTACGCCCACTTCTAGCTATACTTGACCCATGCGGGCCTTCAAGGCGCACCTCCGGGGAATCTCCCCCTATCCCTACAGGAAGGTGGAGGCCCCGGTGAAGCTGGACCAGAACGAAAGCCCTTTTGACCTTCCCCAGGCCCTGAAGGCGGAGGCCCTGAGGCGCCTGGCCCACCTTTCCTGGAACCGGTACCCGGAGATCCACGCCGAGACCCTGCGGCAAAGGCTTGCCGCCCGGGTGGGATGGCCGGAGGAGGGCATCGTCCTGGCCCCGGGTTCCAACCTCCTCATCCTGGCCCTGGCGGTGGCGGCGGGGGAGGTTTTGGATGTAAGCCCCTCCTTTCCCCACTACGCCCATGCCGCCCGGGTGACAGGGACCCCTTACCGGGCCATACCCTTGGAGGCAGGGGAGGAAGGATTCGCTTTGCCTTTGGAGGAGCTTCTTTCCGCCTTCCAGGGCGGGGTCTTCTTCCTTCCCAACCCCCACGCCCCCACGGGGACCCTTTTCCCCGAGGAAGCCCTTTGGGCCTTGGCCGAGAGGGCCAAGGAGGTGGAGGGGCTACTGGTGGTGGACGAGGCCTACCGGGAGTTTGCGGGCACGGACTTTAGCCCCTTGGGGCGGGGAAACCCCCATGTGGCCTTCTTGCGCACCTTTTCCAAGGCCTTCTCCCTAGGAGGAGTGAGGGCGGGTTATTTGTTGGCCTCGCCGGAGGTGGCTGCCCTTGTTCGCGAGGTGCTTCCTCCCTTTGTCCTTCCCGCCCACACCGGGACCATCCTGGAGGTGGTCCTGGAAAACCCCGGCTACGTGGAGGCGGTGGCGGCCCACGTGCGGGCTGAGCGGGAGCGGGTTTATGCGAGGCTTAGGAGCCATCCCACCTGGCAGCCCTATAGGAGCCACACCAACTTCCTGTTGGTGCGGACCCCGGATGCTGAGAAGGCCTTCCGCCACCTTCTCGCCCAAGGGATACTGGTGCGCAGGCAGGACCACTACCCAGGCCTTTCGGGGTGCATCCGGGTCACGGTGGGCTCCAAGGAGGAGATGGACGCCTTTCTGAAGGCGGCCTTTGAGGTGGCCTATGCGTGAGGCTTCCGTGGAGCGGGCGACCGCAGAAACCTGGGTGCGGGTGCGCCTGGGCTTGGATGGACCCCCTGGGGGTAAGGTGGCCACGGGGCTTCCCTTCCTGGACCATATGCTCCTCCAGCTCCAGCGCCACGGGCGTTTTCTCCTGGAGGTGGAGGCCAAAGGGGACCTCGAGGTGGACGTGCACCACTTGGTGGAGGATGTGGGCATCACCCTGGGCCAGGCCTTAAGGGAGGCTTTGGGGGAGGGAAGGGGCGTGGAACGCTACGCCGAGGCCTTTGCCCCCATGGACGAAACCCTGGTGCTTTGCGTCTTGGACCTCTCGGGAAGGCCCCACCTGGAGTACCGTCCGGAGGAGTGGCCCGTGGTGGGGGAGGCGGGCGGGGTGAACCACTACCACCTCCGGGAGTTCCTAAGGGGGCTCGTCAACCACGGCCGCCTTACCCTGCACCTTCGGCTTCTTTCCGGCAGGGAGGCGCACCATGTGGTGGAGGCCAGCTTCAAGGCCCTGGCCCGGGCCCTACACCGGGCGACCCGGATCACGGGGGAGGAGCTTCCCAGCACCAAGGGGGTGCTCTAGGGCATGAAGGCCCTGCTCATCGACTACGGTTCGGGGAACCTTCGGAGCGCCGCCAAGGCCCTCGAGGCGGCGGGCTTTTCCGTTAGCGTTTCCTCGGACCCCCGGGCACACCTCGAGGCCAGCCTCCTGGTCCTTCCCGGCCAGGGCCACTTCGGCCAGGTGATGCAGGCCTTCCGGAATAGCGGTTTCGTGGACCGGGTCCTGGCCCACCTGGAAAGGGGCCTTCCCTTCCTGGGCATCTGCGTGGGCATGCAGGTTCTGTACCAGGAGAGCGAGGAAGCCCCGGGGGTCAGGGGACTGGGCCTGGTGGAGGGGGTGGTGAGGCGCTTCACCCAAGGCCGCGTGCCCCAGATGGGGTGGAACCGGGTGCGCTTCGCAGGCGCTTTCCAGGAGCTTTCGGAGCGCCACTTCTACTTCGCCAACTCCTACTACGGCCCCCTTACCCCCTACTCCCTGGGCCGAGGGGAGTACGAGGGTACCCCCTTCACCGCACTTTTGGCCAAGGAAAACCTCCTGGCCCCCCAGTTCCACCCGGAAAAGAGCGGGAAGGCGGGCCTGGCCTTCTTAGCCCTGGCCCACCGCTACTTCCAGGTCCTCTAGCCGGATGAGCCTGCCCTGGGCGCCGATGGCGGTGGCGGCCAAGGCCCCGGCCAGGTTGGCCAGCCTGCCTGCCTCCAGGGGGCTTTTCCCGCTCAGGATGGCGTGGGCGAAGGCGGCGGTATAGGCGTCTCCGGATCCCGTGGAATCCACGATGTCCTCCACGGGGAAGGGTTCGATAAGCTCCTCCCCTTCCGGGGTGACCACAATGGAACCCATGGCCCCCACCTTGATGGCCAGGTGGTGGAAGCCCTCTTCCCGGAGGCGGGCCACCCCTTCGGAAAGGGAGGAGGCCTCCGTCAGGGCCAGAAGCTCCGTTTGGTTCATGAGAAGCCAGTTTACACCCCGTAGGTACCTTAAAAGCTCCCTGCCCGCTGCCCGTACCGCCCCGGTTCCCAAGTCGGCGAAGATGGGCATCTCCCGCTTCCTGGCAGCCTCGAGGACCTCCACCGCGTAGCTGCGGCTAGGGCCTCCCACCAGGGCGTAGGCGGAGAGGACCACGGCGTCCGCCTGGTCCAGGAAGCGGGGCTTGAAGAGGGAAGGGTCCAGGTAACGGCTTGCCCCTTCGGCGCTCACCATGGCCCTTTCCCCCCCCGGCACCAAAAGGATCAGCACCGAGCTGGTGGTGTGATCGGGGTCCTCCTGAAGGTGCCTCAGGTCCACCCCCACCTCCCGCACCCGGGAAAGAGCCAGCTCGGCGAAGGGATCCTGCCCCACCCGGCCAGCCAGGTAGACCCGGTGGCCCAGGCTAGAGAGCTGCGCCGCCAGGGTGGCCCCGGCGCCCCCCGGTTTCATCAGGGCACGGCGGGAAGGAACCTCCTCCCCTGGCTCCGGTATGCGCTCCACGAAGAAGAGCAGGTCCACGGAAACATCGCCCACCACGAAAAACCGCATCTTGCCTCCTTCCCACAAGGCACAGGGTTTGCCCTTACTATAGCGCAAGGGCCCCGTTGCTTTGGGAGGAGTATACCTCGGGCTTATGAGAAGAATATAACAAGTGGCCTCACGAGGATGGCCTTATACCCTTTCTCGCCGTACCGCCCTCCATGGGTGCCCGAGAACACCCCTTGGAGAAGGGGTGTACCAAGGTACCCACCTTGGCGAGAGCCAAGGTGGGGTGGTTTAAAAGCGGCGGTCCACCACCAGGCCGCCTTCCAGCTCCCCCACCATCTCCACCTCGTCCACCCTTAGGCCCGTGGCCTTGGTGATGGCCTCCAAAAGCCCCGCTGGCACCTTCTCCGCCTTGAGCCGGAGAACCAGCTTGTCCGTGCCCTCCAGCTTCCTTTCCACCACCACCTGGAAGCCCTTGGGGTCCAGGCCGAATCCGCCCAGGATGGGGGCGAGTTCCGTGGGGTAGAGCTTTACCCCCTTTACCTTCACCATCTGGTCGGTGCGGCCAAAGACTCCCCGGGGCAGGACGGTGAGCCCTTCCCGCCTTTCGGCCACGGCCAGGTCCCCGGTGCGGAAGCGCACCATGGGCATGAGGGTACGGCTCAGGGCGGTGACCACCAGTTCCCCCTTTTCCCCGTCGGGCACAGGCTTCAGGGTTTCGGGATCCAAGACCTCCAGTACCGCCATCTCCGGGATCTCCCATAGCCCGTCCTTGCTAAGCCTTTCCCCGGCCACGATCCCGAGCTCGCTGGTACCGTAGGCGTCCAGGGCGGTGCATCCCAAAAGGGCTTCCACCTTTTCCCGGAAGCCGGGGACGGAGGTAAAGGGCTCTCCCCCTGCCAGGAGGAGGGCAAACCGCCCCCCCGCCTGGCCCACCTTGAGGGCGAAGGAGGGGTTGGTGACCAGCACGTCAAAGCCATAGGTCTGGCCGATCTCGGCAATGCGGGAGGCCTCCCCTGGGCCATGGGGGAAGACCAGGTTCCCCGCCCGCCAGAGGGCCTGGTGGAAGAGCCACCCCCCAGCGAAGACGTGGTAGCTGAAGGCCACCAGCACCTTTTTGCCGGTGAGGCCGAGCCTGCGGTAGTGTTCTGCCAGGGCCTCGGTCTGGTAACGGAGGTCCTCCTGGGAAAGGTACTCGGGCATCCAGCCCATGAGGGGGCTTGGGGTCAGGTGCATGAGGCTTGCCCCTTCTGGGGGCCTGGGGTTTTCCTTAAGGTAGGCCACCCATTCCTCGCGGGTGGTGAGGGGAAGCTCCCCTAGGTTTTCCAGGGTGACCTCCTCCGGGTGGACTCCCTTGAACTTCTCCCGGTAAACGGGGTGTTCCTTGGCCGCGCGCACCACTTCTTTAAGCCGAGCGTTTCGGTCCATAGCCTGCCTCCTTACCGCTCCCGCAGGGAACACAGGGATTATACCGGTTCGGGAGCCTGGGCCAAGGTGAGGAGATGGGGAAGGTCCCGGGCCAGATCCTCCCAGGTGTCCCGCCGCAGGGTGATGTGCCCCACCTTGCGTCCCGGGCGCACCTCCTTGCCGTACCAGTGCAGGTGGGTTCCGGGAAGGGCGAGGACCTGGGCGAAGTCGGGCTTCACTCCAATGAGGTTGGCCATGGCGCTATGGCCCCGCGGGAGGGTACTTCCCAAGGGGAGGCCCAGAAGGGCCCGGAGGTGGTTTTCGAACTGGCTGGTCTCGGCGCCCTCTAGGGTCCAGTGGCCGGAGTTGTGAACCCGGGGGGCCATCTCGTTGAAGAGGAGTTCCTCTCCTACTTGGAAAAGTTCCAGGGCCAGCACGCCCACGTATCCCAGGGCCTCCATGGCCTTCCTGGCGTAGATTTCCGCTTTCTGCTGCAGGGTGGGGAAAACCCCTGGGGCCGGGGCCAGGGAAAGGCGCAGGATACCTCCCTGATGGCGGTTTTCCACCAAGGGATAGAAGGCCACCTCCCCGGTTCGGCTCCGCACCCCCAGGATGGAAAGCTCCCGCTGGAAGGGAACGTACCCCTCGAGGATCAATCCCCCTCCCCCCAGGGCGTGGAAAGCCCTTTCCGCCTCCTCCCATGAGGTGAGAAGGGCCTGGCCCTTACCGTCGTACCCGCCCCGGCGGGTCTTGAGGAGGGCGGGGAAGCCCAGGGCCTCGAGGCCTTCCCTAAGCTCCCTGAGGCTATCCACCCGGCGAAAGGGAGGGGTGGGTATCCCCAGGCTTTGCATGAAGGTCTTTTCCGCAAGGCGGTCCTGGGCCACCTCCAGGGCCTTGGGTGGAGGAAGGACGGGAAGCCTTGCCTCAAGGAACCGGGCGGCTTCCACCGGCACGTTTTCGAACTCATAGGTGACCAGCTCAAGCCCTTCGGCAAAGCGCCGGAGGGTCTCTTCGTCCAGAAAATCCCCTGCCACCAGCTCCCCCACTTGCCCGGCGCAGGCCTCGGGGGAGGGATCCAGGAAGCGGAAGGAAAGCCCCAGGGGATAGCCCGCCAGGGCCAGCATCCTCCCCAGCTGGCCCCCGCCCAGGATGCCCAGCCTCATCCTTCCTCCCGGGGATCGGGGTGGGCCAAGACGGCCTCCGTCTGGGCCTTGCGATAGGCCTCGAGGCGCTCCATCACCTCAGGGTAGGAGAGCCCTACGATGCTGGCAGCCAGGAGAGCGGCGTTCACCGCTCCCGCTTTCCCGATGGCCAGGGTTCCCACGGGGATGCCGGCGGGCATTTGCACGATGGAGAGAAGGGAATCCAGGCCCTTCAAGGCCTTGCTTTCCACCGGCACCCCCAGCACGGGCAAAGGGGTGTGGGCGGCGGTCATGCCGGGAAGGTGGGCAGCCCCGCCAGCTCCGGCGATGATCACCATAAGCCCCCGCTCCTTGGCGGTCTTGGCGTACTCCGCCATCAGGTCCGGGGTGCGGTGGGCAGAGACCACCCGCACCTCGTAGGGGATGCCTAGGGTTTCCAGGGTTTCCGCCGCATGGCGGAGGGTTTCCCAGTCGGACTTGGAGCCCATGATGACGCCCACCAAAGGCCGCATCGTACCGGATTGTACCAAGCCCTCCCGCCTGTGGTAAAAGGCAGGCCATGGATGCCTTGGAGCTCCTTCGGCTCAACCTCCTCTCCCCCATGGTCCTGGCCTTCGCCCTGGGGATGGCGGCCCGGCTTCTTAGAAGCGACCTCGCCTTCCCTGAGGCCATGTACACGGCGCTTTCCATCTACCTGCTCTTCGCCATCGGCTTCAAAGGGGGGGTGGAGCTTTCCAAAACGCCCCTGACTATCGTGCTTCTTCCTGCCTTGGCCACCCTGGGTTTGGGGCTTTTCCGGCCCCTTTCCAGTTATGTTCTGGCCCGCCGTTTTTTAGCCCTGGGCCGGGTGGATGCCGGGGCCCTGGCCGCCCATTACGGCTCGGTTTCCGCGGTAACCTTCCTGGCAGCCCTCACCTTTGCCCAGGCGGTGGGCCACCGGCCCGAGGGGTTTTTGCCCACCCTGGTGGCCCTTTTGGAGGTGCCCGGCATCGTGGTGGCCCTGCTTTTGGCCAAGCGGGGGGGTGGGAACCTGGGGGAGGCCTTCCAGGAGGTCCTCACGGGGAAGAGCGTGGTCCTCCTGGTGGGTGGGCTTCTCATCGGGGCCCTTTCCGGCGAGGCGGGGATGGAACGGGTGAAGCCTTTTTTTGTGGATCCCTTCTACGGGGCCCTCACCCTTTTCCTCATGGACCTGGGGATGGTGGCGGCCTCGAGGTTCGCCACCTTAAGGCAGGTGGGCTTCCGTCTGGTCCTCTACGGAACCCTCCTTCCCCTCTTTCACGGGGCCATAGGGGTCTATGTGGGGCACCTGGTGGGGTTTTCCGTGGGCGGGGCTACCGTCTTGGGGGCCATGGCAGCCAGCAGCAGCTACATCGCTGCCCCTGCTGCCGTGCGCATCGCCCTGCCCGAGGCCAACCCCAGCCTGTATCTGGCGGCAAGCCTGGCGGTAACCTTTCCCTTTAACCTGGTTCTGGGCATTCCCATCTACCATGCCTTGGCCCAATGGATGGGGGGGTGAAGCATGGACCTGGTGCCTTTGAAGCTGGTCACCATCGTGGCGGAAAGCATCCTGGAGAAGAAGCTGGTGGAGGAGATCAAGCGCCTGGGGGCCAAGGGGTACACCACCGTGCCCGCCAGGGGAGAGGGTTCCCGGGGCATGCGCAGCCTGGACTGGGAGGGCCAGAACATCCGCCTGGAAACCATCGTTCCCGAAGAGGTGGCCCTTAGGATCCTGGCCCGCTTGCAGGAGGCCTACTTTCCCCATTACGCCGTAATCGCCTATGTGGAGAACGTCTGGGTGGTGCGGGGGGAGAAGTACATCTAGGCTTTGGGCTTTCGGCGCAGAAGGGGAAGAAGGGCGAGGAGGAGCAGGATAGGCCAGAGGAGCCAGGCGGGAAGCCTTTCCCCCAGGAAGTAGGCGAAGAGGACGAGCCCCTGGGTCCAGAGGAGGCTTCCCAAGGCGGTTAGGAGCAGGTAGGGCAGCCAGGGAAAGCCCATGGTCCCCAGCAAGAAGGGCACCGCCGTGCGCATGCCCGGCACAAAGGGGGCAAGGAGGAGGGCCGAGGGGCCGAAACGGCTTAGGAGCCTGATGGCCCGCTCCCTTAGGTGCTCGGGAAAGCGCTCGAGGAGCTTTTGGCCCAGGATCCGCCCCAGGCCGTACCCCACCGCGTGTCCCAGGTAGCTTCCCAGGAAGAGGAGGGGAAGGAGGGGGAAGAGGCTTAGCCTTCCCTCCCCGGCCAGCGCACCCAAGGCCAGGAGGAGGGTGTCCCCTCCGGGCACGAGGAGGCCGAAGGGGAACCCCACTTCCAAAAAGAGGAGAAGGGCCGGAAGAAAATAGGTCCAGAAGCTCATCCTATGAGGGTTGGGCCGCGGGCTTGCGCAAGGCCCATAGGCTTCCCAGAAGGAGCACCGCCAGGATGAGGAGGCTGAAGGCTTCCTTGTCCAATCCCACGGCCAGCTCGGGGCGGTGGAGAATCTCCTTCGTGAGCTTGTCCCAGCCGCCCACCAGGAGCTTCACTCCTGCAAGCCCCACCACCACGTAGGCCAGGTGTTTGAAGCGAGGGTAGCGGTCCAGGAGGGTGACCACCAGACTGGCCAGCATCCTGAGGGCCAGGATGCCCAGGAAGACCCCGGTGTAGATGACCCAGAGTTTATCGGAAAGAGCCACGGCCACCAGAACCGAGTCCACCGCGAAGGCTAGGTCCATAAGCTCCACTTGGGCCACCACCTTCCAGAACTGGGCCGCGCTCACCTCTAGGGGCGGGGCGGCGTGGGCTTCTTCCGGCCGCAGGAAGTGCCTTAGGCTCACGTAGAGCAGGTACGCGGCGCCCAACACTTGGACCCACCAGAGCTGGATGACCAAGGCGGCAAAGAGGAGGGCGAGGCCCCTGAGCACGTAGGCTCCCAGGATGCCGTAGAAGAGGGCCTTCCGCCTGAGGTGAGGGGGAAGCTTCTGGACCATTACCCCCAGGATCAGGGCGTTGTCGGCGGAAAGGATCACCTCGAGGGCCACCAGAATTAGGATCACCGAGAGGACACTGGCTTCCATGCGCACCTCCCAAAAGATGAAGACCACCGCTTAAGCGGTGGTCTTGCCCGGGCTTTCCGCCCCCAGCCTCCCGGGGCCCATGCCCGTCTTGACGGAAGGCTGGCCTTGGGGCTACTCCCCAACCGGAAGACATTGTGCCACACCCGTGGCGGTTTTGCCAGGACCAGGAAGCTTTTGGGGAATGGTGAGCCTGGGTGGGCAGGATGCTGGGCGAAGGGGTATCCTGTGAAGCATGGACGAGAGGCACCGCGAGGGTTTGCCGGAGGGGCAGGCTGGCTTGCAGGAAGGGAATGCGAACCAGGCGGGGGGCAAAGAGGGTCTGCCCACCAAGGAGCAGATCCTCGAGGCCTTGAAAGTGGTCTATGACCCGGAAATTCCCGTGAACATCGTGGACCTGGGCTTGGTCTACGATGTGGAGATCCACGAAAACGGGGTGGTGGACCTCACCATGACCCTTACCGCCATCGGCTGCCCGGCCCAAGAGATGGTGAAGGCGGATGCGGAAATGGCGGTGATGCGCCTTCCCGGGGTGCAGGGGGTGAATGTGGAGTTCGTTTGGACTCCTCCCTGGACCCCTGCCAGAATGACCGAGGAAGGCAAGCGCATGATGCGCATGTTCGGGTTCAATGTGTAAGGGGCTCAGCTGGGTGGTATAGTGGGCCTCGCATGGTTTCAAGCCTCGTTTTCTTCCTGCATGGGGTCCACTCCCCAGGTTTCCAGGTAGAAGGCTCTCAGTTCCTCGGGCGATATCGGGGAGATTTCCC
>ENA-ORXB01002256-ORXB01002256.1-sediment-metagenome-genome-assembly--contig:-NODE-2256-length-17421-cov-3.056215_pt1 | contig 17421 bp, 14 predicted proteins | sample MGYA00237863_ERZ511475 | MGnify/ENA primary metagenome ERZ511475 (study PRJEB26305, sample SAMN06343858) | sediment metagenome | isolation source: hot spring sediment | place: Canada: British Columbia... | reverse complement strand
CCGCTTGTGATCGACTTGGAGGATGTTGGCGCCAAGTTCGCCAAGCCGGCTTGCGATCTGGCCGAGAATGCCGGGGCGGTCCGGAATGGTGAGGCGGAACGACACGATCTGCTCGCCGCGCTCGATGGCTCGCTGCGTGGCATAGGCTGCTTCGTTGATCTCATTCTGGATGTAGCCCGCCTCGATGGCTGCCAGCGCCCCGCCCATGGCGTCTATGCGCGCGATATATTCCGCCGCACGCCGCTCGATCTCGTCGGTCAGCGCTTCGATGGCGTAGCTGCCCGCCAGCGGATCGACCGTGTCGGCCACACCGGACTCATAGGCGATGATCTGTTGTGTGCGCAGCGCCACCTGCACCGCCGCTTCGGTCGGCAGGGCCAGCGCCTCGTCCATGCTGTTGGTGTGCAGGCTCTGCGTGCCGCCGAGCACCGCCGCCAGTGCCTGCAACGTCACGCGCACGACGTTGTTCTCCGGCTGCTGCGCCGTGAGCGTGCTGCCGCCCGTCTGTGTGTGGAACTTGAGCTGCCAGCTACGCGGGTCCTGCGCCCCGAAACGCTCGCGCATAAGGCGCGCCCACAGCCGCCGCGCGGCGCGGAACTTGGCGATCTCCTCCAGGAAGTTGTTGTGCGCGTTGAAGAAAAACGATAGCTGCGGGGCGAAGTCGTCCACCCCCAGCCCGGCATCGAGCGCGGCCTGCACATAGGCGATCCCGTTGGCCAGGGTGAAAGCGACTTCCTGCACGGCAGTGCTGCCCGCCTCGCGGATATGGTAGCCGCTGATGCTGATGGTGTTCCACTTGGGCACTTCGCGCGCGCAGTAGGCGAAGAGATCGATGATCAGCCGCATGGAAGGCTTGGGCGGGAAGATGTACGTCCCCCGTGCGATGTATTCCTTGAGGATGTCGTTCTGCACCGTACCGCGCAGTTTGTGCGGCTCGACGCCCTGCCGCTTGCCGACGGCAATATACATCGCCAGCAAGATGGCAGCGGGCGCGTTGATGGTCATGCTGGTACTGACCTTGTCCAGCGGGATACCTTCGAACAACCGCGCCATGTCGTGCACGGTGGGGATGCTCACGCCGACCTTGCCCACTTCGCCCAGCGCCATGGGGTGATCGGGGTCATAGCCGATCTGCGTGGGCAGGTCGAAGGCGACGCTCAGCCCCGTCTGCCCGGCATCGAGCAGGAAGCGATAGCGGGCATTGGTCTCCTCGGCGGTAGCGTAGCCGGCGTACTGGCGCATCGTCCACAGCCGCCCGCGGTACATGGTCGGCTGCACCCCGCGCGTATAGGGATATTCGCCAGGAAAGCCGAGCTTGTCCAGGTAAGTCTGTGCGTCGCCATCCGGCGGCAGGTAGACGCGCTCCAGTTCGATCCCCGACGAAGTCTGGAACGACGGCTTGCGCTCCGGAAAGCGCGTCAGCACTGGCCGGAGGACGGTCTCTTCCCAGCGTTGTTTCGCGTCTTGTAGCGAGTCGGTCATCTCCATCCCTCAGATCAAAAAATGCGCTCACCCCCTGCTCGTCACCATCAGCAAACGCGGCGCGCCCATCATGAACGGCACCAGGCTCAACCAGCTATACCCTTGGCAGGCGGTGAAACCTGCCGCTTCGATCAGCGCCAGCAGTTCGCGGTACGTGTACAGCCGCGTGGGTAGCTCAACGGTCGCCGTGCGCCCCCGCCCCACGATGATCAAACGCCGGTTGAGCAAGGCCGTTGCAGGGTCGTAGTCGCGCTCTTCCAGCACCAGCAGATCGTCGTCCACACGGTCCCAGGGACGCTGTCCCAGGTGTGGCAACATTGTCTCGGCGATGTGCGTGTCGAAGACGAACTTCGCGCCCGGCTTCAAAGTGGCAGCGACCGCGCTCAGGAAAGCGCGGTTGCCCTCGTCGTCGAAGAAGCCGAAGCTCTCCCAAAAACAGTATGCCCCGTCGAACGCCTCGCGCCAGGGCAGATCGCGCATGTCGCGCCGCTCCAGGCGGATCACCGCCTCCAGTCTGCGCTCCTCAGCGCTGTGGCGGGCATCGTCCAGCAACGCCGCGTCGTTGTCCACGCCCGTCACCTGGTGACCGCGCCCCGCCAGCTCGAACGCCAACCGTCCCGCGCCGCAAGGCACATCCAGCAGGTGCGCCGGAGCACTCAGACCCAGCAGCATCTCGATGTAGTCGGCCTCGCGGCGCGTCTGTGCTGGTGATTTTCCCTGCCGGAACACGGCCCGCACCAGATCGTCCGCCCTAGTCACTTTGGTCTGCCCTTGTGCCTGCCAGGTTGCCCGGCCTGGCCCGCCACCACATAGGCCGTGTTGCAAACCTTGCAGTGCAGCACATCACCGATGCGGTTTTGGCCCGGCTTACACCCGTCTACCGTGCAGTCCCACAGCCGTGCTCCGCAGATATAACACCCCCGCGCCAACCGGCGCGCGTCGGAGATTTCGATCACCTGGCTCATCGTTGTCAGCTCCCATGCTCACCAGCCGTGATCACTGCTCGCCAGAGGACCAGAACTCAGGCTACCCCTGCGCCCGTCCGTGCGCCCGTGTCAGCGCGGCCAGGCGTTCCCAGGGTGTGCCGCTGATGTTCTGTGGCAGGGCATCGGGCAGACACCGCCAGCGCCACTGCCCCGCCGGGACGCCCGGCTTGTTCATGCGCGCCGTCGCCCCCAGCCCCAGCACGTCCTGCAACGGCACGACGAAAGTGTGCGCCGGCGAGGCCATGCCCATCTGGATCAACTCCCAGTTCGGCTCGTCTATGCGATCCTTGCCCACGTAGCGCCGCAGATGCTCGCGCTCGCCAGGGCTGGACTCGTTCGTCCACCAGCCCCAGACGGTGTTGTTGTCGTGCGTGCCAGTGTAGACCACCATGTTCGGCACGTGATTGTGCGGCAGGAAGCGGTTTTCCTCGCCTTCGTAGCTGCTGAAGGCGAACTGCAGGATGGCCATACCCGGCAGGTGCAGGCTATCGCGTAGCGCGATCGCCGCGCCCAGGTCGTCGCCCAGGTCTTCGGCGATGATCGGCAACTGATCCAGTTCGCGGCCCAGCCCAGCGCTCAGGGCGCGGAAGAAGCCGATCTTCGGCCCATTGACCCAGCGCCCGCCCTGCGCGGTAGGACGATCGGCGGGGATCTTGTAGTACAGATCAAAGCCGCGGAAGTGATCAATGCGCACAATGTCCACCATCTGCAGGGTGGCCCGCACGCGCTGAATCCACCAGGCATAGCCCGTGCGCTGATGCTCCTCCCACAGGTACAGGGGATTGCCCCAGCGCTGACCGGTCGCGCTGAAGTAGTCCGGCGGCACGCCGGCGATGAAGTTGGGCCGCCCGTAGAAGTCCAGGTCGAACAGTTCGGGGTTGACCCACACATCGGCGCTGTCGTGTGCCACATAGATGGGGATGACGCCGACAATGCGGATGCCCTTGCTGTTGGCGTAGGCGCGCAGTGCATCCCACTGACGGAAGAACACCCACTGACGGAAGCGATGTTCGGCAATGCGCGTGGCGTGCATGTTGCGGGCCGCAGCCAACGCCTGCTTCTCGCGGAAGACCTCGCTTTCCGTCCAGTCTACCCAGGGCCGCCCGCCGTGATACTCCTTCAGCGCCATGAACAGCGCGAAGTCGTCCAGCCACCAGCGATCCGGATGCCGACACCAGGCTTCGCAGGCAGCGACAGCCTCGCTATCGCGCACGAAGCGGTCGTAGGCCAGCGAGAGCATCTCATCGCGGAAGGCAATCGCTGCCGCATAGTCGCATTTGCGCGGCGAGAAATAGGGGCGCTCCGCCAGCTCGTCGGCGCTCAGCCAGCCGTCGGCAACCAGCCCGTCGAGGCTGATCAGATTGGTGTTGCCCGCAAAAGTCGAAAGCGCCTGATAGGGCGATTCGCCGAAGCCCGTCGGCCCCAGCGGCAACACCTGCCATACGCTCTGCCCGGCAGCGGCCAGGCAATCCACGAAGCGGTAAGCCCACGTGCCCAGATCGCCGATGCCATATGGTCCGGGTAGCGAAGTCGGGTGAAGCAACACGCCGCTCGCGCGGGGGAAAATCGCGCTGTGTTCAGACACGCTGTGCCTCCTCCAATGCGCCCAACGCCAGAGCAAACCCGCCGCACACGCCCGCGTCGTCGCCCAGCCCCGGCGGGACGATGTAGTCCTCGTACGTCTCCAGGCGCGGGTGCACGAAGTAGGCGTTGGCCAGCTCGGCCACTTTGGCGCGGATCATGGGGAACAACTGCCGCTGATGCATCACGCTGCCGCCCAGCACGAACCCTTCCGGTGACAGCACGGCCATGATGTCCATGATGGCATGCGCCAGGTAGTGCGCTTCCAGTTCCCACGCCGGATGGTCGGGCGGCAGCGTCTCGCCGCGCTGACCCCAGCGCTTCTCAATGGACGGACCAGACGCCAGCCCCTCGAAACAATAGGCGTGAAACGGGCAGACGCCGCGCTTGAGCGGGTCATCGGCGCGAATGGGCAGCAGGATATGCCCCATCTCCGGATGGATCAGGCCGCGCAGGGTGCGCCCTTCGTGCATGCCGCCGCCGCCAATGCCCGTGCCCACGGTGATATACACGAAAGTCTGCCACGCGCGCGCGGCACCCCAGCGATGCTCGGCCAGCCCCGCCCCATTGACATCGGTGTCGAAGCCGATCGGAATATCCGGAAAGGCCCGCTGTACCGTCCCGGCCACGTCGGCAAACGACCAGCCGGGCTTGGGCGTGCGTGTGATGAAGCCGTAGTGGGGCGAGGCAGGATTGAGATCGACCGGCCCAAACGAAGCGATGCCGATCGCCGCCAGTTTCTCGCCGCGCGCGGTCTGCTGCGCCTGGAAGTATTCCACGGAGCGGCGTAACGTTTCTTCGGGTGTAGTTGTCGGGATGCGCTCGCGGTGCAACACCCGCCCGCTCGTGTCGCCAATGGCGCAAACAAACTTCGTCCCGCCCCCTTCGATACCGCCAACCAGCATAGAGTGCCCCCTTTCTGCACGATTGTTATCCGGCGCGTTAAGTTTGTACGCGCCTTCCGTTAAGTTTGTAGACCCCTGTTCATAACCTGTTCAAAACCACACTGAAGAGCGGTTTATGTGAGTCGGTCGAACACCTCCGGAGGAATATCAATCCCTTCGAAATTGGCGAAGGTCAGGTCGCGGAAGGCCAGATTCAGCATTTGTTTGAGCTGCGCAAACATGCCCAGGTAACTGGTGCCGATGCGCGGATGTTCCGCCAACCCCAGCGCGTCCAACGCTGCCACGATCGCCGCGCGCGGCCCTTCGATCTCGCAGAAGTTGCCGAAGGGCATCTCGTCCAGCACCACTTCGACCTCGCCCAGGCGGTACGTCGTGCGATACTTCTCATAGATCACGAAAGGCACATAGCCCAGCGCTCGCAGAATACCGTCCATCGTCTCAAAGTCGTCCACGGTCACTTCGGCCTCGAAGCGCGACATGATGCCCTCGTTGATGACCGCCGGGCCTTTGTAGGTCAGGCGGACGCGCGTATCGCGGCGCAGGCGCAGCACGATGTACTGTCGGCTCAGGTCGCCGCCGGGCGTGTCGTAGCGAATATTATGCTCGTAGGTGCGCGGATGTTCCAGTACGGCGCCCGCCGCTTCCAGGCGTTCGGCCAGCGGGGCCAGATCGCCCACATAGAGCTTGACCTCGGTCTCGTCCTTGTCGCCCATCCGCCCCTTCCTTACCAGAGCAGGGTTTCACCACAGAGAGCACGGAGAGCGCCGGGGGAACACAGAGGAGAACATTCTCTGTGCGTTTCTGTGTCCTCCGCGTTCTCTGCGGTGAAAAAAGCCTTTCTCGAACCCTCAAACCGCTGGCACAGTGCCCCATTCTCGCGTACACTAAGAGCAAGAGGCCAGCACGCCCACTGTACCACTGCGCCGCGCTCCTCACAACTGCGCCTGCGGTGAAGCTCACTCTGCACGCTGTGGAGAGAATGCGCTCATGCCCAACGATCACATCCGCGCCGACTACGACGAACTGGCCGCCATCGCCCACGAATTCCAGCAGGAAAGCCAGAGTGTAGACGCGCTGATCTCGCGCCTGCAACGCTGCGTGGACGAACTGGAATACGGCGGGTGGATCGGGCGCGGAGCCAGCGCCTTCTACGCCGAGATGCACAACGACGTGTTCCCCGCCCTGCACCGCCTGGCCAACGCCCTGTTGGAAGCTGGCGACGCCGTTAATCGCATCAGCCAGATCATGCGCGAGGCGGAAGAAGCAGCGGCGGCGCTGTTCGGGCGGCCCAGGTAAACGCTAGCCGCCCCAGATGCGCTCCCACAGGATGCGCGGCGACCCTTTGCGCATCCACACGTTGGCATTCTTGGGCGGGAACCAGATCATCTCATAGTCGGCGTCCAGGTACGGCCCGGCGTCCTCCGGCTTGACCCACAGTTCCAGCACCACATCGGGCTTGAGCGTCCCGATCGAATAGGCGTAGTCCCACTTCATGTGCCCTGGCTTGAATTCCGGGATGACCGTCTGATCCATCGGCAGATGCGCGATGACCGGATCGGTCTTGCCCAGCAGGTCAATACAGGTGCGCTCGGCGAAATAGGGCACGATCCCCACGCCGGCCAGGGCAACGGTGGCGTCCGGCGTGGTCAGTGCCTCCAGTAACAGCGCCTGCTGCACCTTGGCCTTGTTCTCGCCTGCGTAGAGCGACGGTTCGAGCAACAGCCATTCCTTGAGCGCGCCCGTGCCGTAGGTGTAGTTGAACGTCACCAGCAGGTAGAGGCCGCTCGCCAGCAGCCCCGCTCGCAGCGCTGTTAGCTGTGGTTGCCACCGGCGGCCCGTTTCCGTCAGCGCGCAGACGCTGGGAGCGAGCGCATGATAGGCGGCGCGTAGCAACGTCCACAACAGCACGAACCACAGCGGGATCGCCACGCTCAGGTAACGGTTGGCTCCGCCATAGTGTTCCCAGGCATCCCCGCCCACGTAGATGCTGTAGAGCATCTGCGCGGCGAAGAGCCAGATCAACAGCCGCACAGCCCGGTCGCGGCGAAAAATCAGCACCGCCAGCGGCAACGCGCCCCAATGCACCAGGAAGCGCGTGGCGATTTCGTAGCCGTGCGTGATGCGCTTGATGGCCGGGTAGCCCGCCATCTTCAGCGTGTAGGTGTTGGGCAGCCACTCGCCGAAGTACCAGCGCCGCCACAGGAACTGCGGCACCAGAAAGGCGGCCAGGATCAGCGGGGCGAGCAGAGCGTGACGGGCGCGGTGACGGCGATCCTGCAGCGCCAGGAACAGCGCCAGCGCCCCAAAGGGCACGGCCATATCCGGACGCACCCAGGTTGTCGCCCCCAGTAACAGGTACGGCCCGGCGCTGAAGCGCCCCGCCCGCAGCGCCCGCAGCGTCCACCAGGCGACAACCGTCAGCGTCAGCGCCAGGACGCTGACCTCCGTCCCCTGCAAACTCCAGGTATTGAGCGGCAGATAGAAGCCAGTGAAAATCGCCGCGCCCACGCCCACCCAGGGATCGCCGGTGAACAAGTCAGCCAGTCGCCGGACGACGATCAGCGTCAGCAGCATGAAGATCGCCCCGCTGACCTGAATGCACAGGCTGGTCAGCGCTTCGTCCACGCCCAGCAGGTGGAAGAGCGCCATATAGCCCACCCACAGCGGGTTGGTGAAGCCCTCCACGCGCGGACCGCCAGGATTCCACACCAGCCCCTGCCCTTCCGCCAGATGACGCGCGTAGCGCATCGAGATCATCATGTCGTCGAAGAGCACAAAATAGCGCTTCGTCTGCGGGACGTAGCTGCTTTGCTCGACCAGGGCGCTGGTCTTGAAGATGAACGCGCCAGCGTACAGCGCATAGACGACTAGAATCACCACGAACCAGGCGCGCGGATTGCGCAACAGCGAACGACTCATGCCGTCAGGTTTCCGTGTGCGATACCGATGGCCGCGCATTGTAACCGATCGCCCCGCGACCGACCAAACCCTTCGCCGCGGGGGCACGTGTATGCGCTTCATACCCCAGCCATGCGCGCTTGCGACGTGCCGCGTGACAAAGATGAGCAAGAGGATGAGAGCTGTCGGGCAGAAAGAAAGCCCTCCGCTGCTCGCAGAGGGCCAACCTGCGCGGTGCCAGATGACCGCTACTCTTCGCGAATCTGCGCCTTCTGCAGACGATTGCTGTAGTCCACGAAGACCGTCTTGATTTCGGTGAACTCGTCAATGGCACTGGTGCCCGCCTCGCGCCCGCCGTTGCCGGTGTTCTTGACGCCGCCGAACGGCAGATGCACCTCGGCTCCAATGGTCGGCGCGTTGATGTAGGTGATGCCCGTTTCCAGGTCTTCGATGGCGCGGAAGGCCAGGTTGACATCGCGAGTGTACACCGACGACGACAGCCCGTACTCCACGTCGTTGGCCACGCGGATGGCCTCCTCGTAGCTGTCCACCTTGATCACGCTGAGCACCGGCCCGAAGATTTCCTCTTTGCTGATACGGGTGCCGTGCTCGGTGGCGAAGATGGTCGGTTTGATGAAGAAACCGCCGTCGTATAGACCGCCGGTGAGCCGCTCTCCGCCGGTGATCAGGGTGGCTTCCTGCTTGCCGATCTCGATGTAGCTCATGATCGAGCGGCCCGCCGCCTCGTCCACCACTGGCCCCACGTCCGTGCGCGGGTCTAGCGGATCGCCCACCACCAGCGCTTCGGTGCGACGCACCAGCATATCCATGAACCGATCGTAAATGGCTTCGTGCAGGATCAGGCGACTGGTAGCCGTGCAACGCTGCCCTGCCGTGCCGAACGCGCCGAAGAGCAACCCCTCCAGCGCCAGCTCAAGGTTGGCGTCGGGCAAGACGATCTGCGGATTCTTGCCACCGAGTTCCAGCTCGACCGGCTTCAGGTGTTGCGCCGCCGCCTGATAGATGGTGCGCCCGGCGGGCACGCCGCCAGTGAAGGACACCGCCTTCACGCGCGGATTCTCCACGATCTCCATACCCACCGTGCCGCCATTGCCCGTCACCACGTTCCACACGCCGGGCGGCAATCCCGCCTCAGCGAAGATTTCGACCAGCGTCGCCACGCACAGCGGGGTCAGCGAGGCAGGCTTGAAGACGATGGTGTTGCCGCTGATCAGCGCCGCGCCCACCTTCCACATGGGGATCGCCATCGGGAAATTCCAGGGAGTGATGCAGCCCACCACGCCCATTGGCTGGCGGACGGTCATGCAGAACTTATTCGGCAGTTCGGAGGTCGTCGTCTCTCCCAGCAGGCGCCGCCCTTCGCCGGCGATATATTCCAGGAAGTCTATGGCCTCCTGCACGTCGCCCTTGCCCTCGGCGATCACCTTGCCCATCTCGCGGGTGACCAGGCGACCCAGTTCTTCTTTGCGCTCGCGCATGATCTGCGCGGCCCGCAGCAGGATTTCGCCGCGCCTGGGCGGGGGCGTCCGTCGCCAGGACGGGAAGGCTGCCTCCGCCGCGTCAATGGCCCGCTGCACGTCGCCGCGCGTGCCCAGCGGAAAGCGCGCCAGCACTTCGCCGGTCGTCGGATTTTTCGTCTCGAACCACTGTCCGCTTTCGGAAGGCACCCATTCGCCGTTGATATAGTGACCGTAAGATCGCACCACTGCTCTCGCTCCTTGTCCTGACCGTTCTGTGGCCGCACCGGGCAGACGATACCGCACCAGCACATTGATAAGAATAATTTTATCAATATTAATTGACTTCTGCACGGTGCGATGGTTCTCCCACAGTCACCGGTCCCAGATAGACGATCCCTTCAGCGGCCCAAGGGCGCTGACCGCGCACGGCCAGGCGCTCCCCGTTGACGGGATCGAACCAGCCGACGTTGAGCGCGTAGTCACCGGGCGACAGATCGTCGGGCAGCGGCACGCGCACGTCCGATACCCAGCGCGTCCCACCCGCCCAGGCATCGGTGGGGATAGCCGGGTAACCGTCGAACTGCGCCAGCGGAACCGCCGTCACCGGATCGGCCAGATGCACGAACAGCGCATAGCGCCCCGGCAACGCGCGCTCCGATGACCTGCGCAAGGCAATGGCAGGGCTTTTCTTCGGCTACCGACTGGATACCGGCTTGCCCGATGGCATCGGGTACCGTGAGGAAGGCGCAACATGGCGTTTGCCGCGTGAGGCAGTGCTGCTGATCCCGTACGGAAACCTCCGAAACTCACCGGAGAGTTGGTTCCGCTATGCGCAGGCGCGAAACCGCTTCCTGTCCGCCGACATCTTCGCCGCATGGAACGAGCAAGAACTGCAGTTCGGCATCGCCTGTCACGAAGCCTGCGATGTGGAGATAGACATCGATGCCGACAACAACGGCTGGTTCTCCGGCAATGACAACCTGAATATTCGCCTGCGCGTGCGAGGCGTCGCGAAGCCGGAAGTCACCGCCCGCGTGTGGGACGGCGGCTGGGTACGTGGGTGGAATCTCCCGCTCCTTCGCTGGAGGTCAGTACGTTACCCGATGGGCGGTTGCTGTACCGCATCGGCATCCCGCGCGGGACGATTCGCTGGCAGGCAAACGCGCTGGCTGGTGTGCGCATCGCACTCACCGGCGACAGGGGATGGTGTTCCGCTTTCGAGCCCTGGGTACTGATGCAGACGCGCTTTGTGCGTCGGGCGCGGTGAGCGGAGATGGCAACGCCGATTGTTCTGGAAGTGCGTGATTTGAGCGTGCCGCCCCGCGTGCGCTCAGAAGTTTCGTTCACCCTGCGCGAGGGGGAGCGGTTGTGTATATATGGACACAGCGGCGCAGGCAAAACAACCCTGCTTCGCGCCTCGCTGGGGCTAACCCGTTATCGCGGAGAGGTGGTCTGGCACGTGCCTCGTTCCAGCACAGGCTACGCTGCGCAAAGCCCTCGCCTGCTCCCGCGCGCTACCACCTTACAGCAGATTCTCTGGTGCGCCCAGTTGCACGGCGTCTTCCTCTCACCGCACGGGAGTCGCATTCATGAACTGCTGAACGGTTGGCGTCTGTGGGCGCACCGACAGAGGATAGCAAGCCGCTTATCCCCCGGTGAGCAGGCGAAGCTGGAGATGTGCTGTGCGATGGCGGTGGCGTCGCGTCTGCTGGTAGTAGACGGGTTGCTGGACACACTGGACGAAGCGACGCGAACAGGGTTCTGGGAAGAAGTGGACGCCCGCTGCGCCCGACGCGAGCTCGCTCTGCTCTACGCTACCAGTTCTACCCGCGAGGCGGAGATGGCGGACCGCGTGCTGTTGCTTCACGAGGGACGGTTGCTGGCGATGGATACACCGGAGCGACTGCGTGCCCGGACGACGCCCGACGTGGTTCGCTTACAGCCTGTGCAGGATTTCGGCAAACAGCAATCGCTGAAAGTATACATCCGGCAAAGCGAAGAGGATATCATAACGCAAGATAACGGCATAGCAAGGGAGCACATCCTCCAGCGTATGCCCACGATAGAAGATGTGCTGACCGCTCTGTTGCGTCAGGGAGGATGGCAGTGAAAGCGTTCATGAGGCTGGGGACGATGTGCCTGTGGCTGACGGCAACCAGTCCGGTTTGTTGGGCGCTGATAGCCGTTGCTCTGTGTAGCGTGTGGAAGTGGCATCTGCCTCAATGGGTGTGGCTCTGGATGTTCGTGTGTGCTGCTGTGGTCGGTCTGGTCCTCTCTCTGTTCGTTGAAGCCGGAGGAGGTTTATACGACCGTCTCCGGTTCGCCCGATCGGGGCGCATCGTGATGGGCGCAGCGGCGGCAGCGATAACGGTGTTCGCGCTGAGCCTGTGGGCTATCAGCTCTGCCCTGCTAAGGCAACTACCGTAACGCCATTTTCACTATCCTCGGGATGTGAGCCCGCCGCCAGTGGGGGAGTACCGGTCCTTAAAGAAGGCACCGAAACAGAGCCTTCGTGGCATCAAGGGGGTGGAAGAACAGGCGCACCGAACGATGTAGTGCAGAGGTATGCAGGGAACCCCCTGTGCGAAGCATCCGGCGCGGTGAGCCATAGTTGGCGGGACGGTCTGTTTTGCCGTTACGACCATCGCTTGCCTCTCCCCCACAAACAACGCTCTTCGTAAGCTTCGCAAAAATTTTTCAAAAAAAAACTTTCTGCACCCCTCAAAGACGCGCGTTTTGGTACGAATTTTGCATATATATACCGCAGGAAGGGTCCGATATAAGGGGACACGCCATAAAGCACAGGGGCAAACTATGCTGTTCCTGTCGGCGCCGGGCAGAGCAGCTAGTGAGTCCTAAAGGAGAAAAGGAGGTATCTCGATGAGAATCAACCTGATCAGGCTTCTGCCTGCGGTGTGGGCGATAGCGATGCTGCTGGTTATCAGCCTGGCGCCGATCGCACTGGCACAGCAGGCGAAGAAAACCGCAGCTCCCCCCGGGGTGCCGTTCTTGCTCCTTCCGGGCAGTCCGCTGGACGTGTTCCTCTCCGCGCCCGGAATACAGCCTCCCTTAATCTACAAAACCTCCACTGCACACACCCGCCCCGAAAAAGCCAACCCCAACCGACCTGTCGGTCCCCAATACCTGCAGGAAGGACAGGCTCTGGGCAATGAAGGCGTGGTGGATGCCGGTCGCTTCCCTCTCCCCTTCGGCACCAAGGGCGAGAAGGTTGCACTGGCTTTCCTCAGCGGAGAATACGTGCCACCACAGGGCGAAAAACTGCAACCCGCGCTGGCACAACTGGCGCAACAGCGCGCTGCGCAACTCTCCACGCAAGGCTCCGATGCCAGACCGGCAGTATACGCGCTCATCCTGCTCAACGGCAGGCTGGACGAAGGCTTGCAGGCATGGCTGGCAGAGCGCGGGGTGGAACTGTTCGGCTTCTACCCGTATACCGCCTATCAGGCACGCATCCCCGTAGATGCCCTGAACGAGGTGGCGTCGCATCCGCAGGTGCGCTGGGTGGGTCAACCCAACCCTGTGCAGAAGTTAGACCCGGAGTTGCTCTACTTCATGGGCGACCGGACGGGTGAGCGCATCTGGCTGTATGTGAACCTGTTCGCGGCGGATGAAGGTGCGAAGGAAGCCATTGCGAGCATGGCGGCGGAGACGGGTGTATACGACCCTTCGCTGGGTGTGTTCGCGATAGTGGCGGATGCGGGGACGGTGAACCGTCTGCTGGACATGGATGCGGTGCTGTTCGTGGAGCCGATACGCCCGTCCCATACCATGCACACACAGTCGCAGGCGTCCATCAACGCCGACCTGTTGTGGTATTACGGACACGATGGTCGCCCCGAAGGTGGGCGTCCCATCAAGGTAGGTGTGATAGACAGCGGTTTAAACATCTACCACTGGGATTTCACCAACATCTTCGGTGGCACCGGCGGTTACAACCGCACCGATGAACAGAACTGGTGGAACGACCTGCTCGGTCACGGCACACATGTGACGGGCACGTTCATTGGCGAGGGTGTGGCGCAGTTTCGGTATCGTGGCGTTGCACAGGGTTTGCGCGACACCGATGTGGACGGCTTCGACCTGCTTATCAGCAAGGTGTTCCGCCGAGCCTCCGACGGGCGCGGTGTATCAGAAGGCAACTCTGTGTACGAAGGGCTGCTGGACATGCAGGGGCGCGAAGCGCGCTACACCCGACAGGTGTTCAATTACAGCGGCGGTTCCAGTGGCACAAACTTGACGGGAACGGACGCCCAATCTCGTAAAGTGGACGAGATGTTCCAGCAAGGCATCGTGCCGGTGATCTCTGCCGGGAACGATGGTCCGGGCGGCAGCACCATCGGCAGCCCGGGTGTGGCGAAGGGCGCGTTCACTGTGGGCGCGATATATGATGACGTGCCCGGCTACCTGGACCTGGTGACCGACTACTCTTCGCGCGGTCTGACGGGCGACAGCCGCACCAAGCCCGACGTGGTTGCGCCCGGCTCATGGATAGATTCCTGTAGCAACAGCAGTAACAACGGCTACGCATACGGCTGGAGCGGCACGTCGATGGCAGCACCTCACGTGGCGGGACTGGTCGCAGGCATGATAGGGCACTATAACTTCCCCGCCTGGGCGACCAAGTCCACCATCATTGCCAATGCCATCAACCTCGGGCAAGCTTCTACCGCACAGGGTCGGGGAAAGGTAGATGCCTTCCTCTCGCACTACAACACGGACGGCTGGTGGTACACCTGGTGGTGGGGCAACGGCGGAACGGGCGATCTGCGCTCGGTGGATTTCAACCTGCCGCAGAACGCCTCGCTGTTGCGTATCGTGCTGGTGTACCCGGATGCACCCGCGCCATCGGGCGGTAGCGTTGCGCTCAAGAACGACCTGGACCTCTATCTGGACAGGGCGCCGTTCAGCGGTGGAGCCTCCGGTGAGTGGTTGTCCATCTCCTCGCGCGATAACGTGGAGGTCATCGATGTGTATAACGCCCCTGCGGGTGACTACCGCATCAAGGTGTACACGTACGCGCAGAACGAGGGAAGCTCTCAGGCGTGGGCGGTCACCGCACGTGCGGTGTACGGCTCGGTCTCGCCCAATGTGAACCTAGTGTTCCAGACACCTGTTGCGGTGCAGCCTAACGTCAACTTTGACGTAATCGGCTGGGCACAGGCAGGGTCTTACGTGGCTTCGGGCGTGTTTGGAGACATCGACCTGCTGAGTTCCGGTATCGCTCTCAACGGCATGACCTACGTGCGCTATGCGCCAGGTGGTACGGAAGAGAGCGTGTACTTCGCGGGCGAAGACGGCATGAACCAGGGCAATATCCCTGCAGGCTACTGGCGCAGGCTGGTGTGGAACCTGAGGGGCACCACCGAAGGCGCGAAGAACGTGCGCTATGACATCAATTCCATCAACGGCGGAACCGCCTCGGTGACCAACACCATCATCGTGGACGGAACCGCCCCGGGCAACTGGCAGAACTTCTGGCCCGACTGGGCGACCTACTCCACCCCCGACTGCTGGATACAGGTACAGGACTCTCTCGCCGGTTTGAACACCGGCGCGCTGTATTACTGGTACTGGACCAGCGGCAGCGGCGTGCAGGGCCCGTTCGCCTGCAACACAGGCGCAGCCAATGGCTCTACCGCTCTGGAGTGGATATGGGCAGCGGGCGTGCCCTTCAACCAGGAAGGCGGAAACTGGGAGAACCAGATATACTTCCGCGTCTTCGACCGCGCAGGCAACTACAGCGACAGCGGCTGGCAGAACGTGAAGATAGACCTCACCGCACCACAGGACTGGCAGAACTTCGCCGTCGCCGGCGTGGGTTCCACCGGACTGACCCCCACTGTCACGGTAGAGGTCAGAGACATCGTGTCGGGATTGGCTCCGTCCGCACTGGCGTGGTACATCTACTCCGCCGATGGCGGCGCGACATGGAACGGCTGGTATCCCACCGCCGTCACCGGCTCGGACGGCACAACCGCCTTCGAGACCGTTACCGCGTACGATGTGCCCTTCAACCAGCAGAGCGCAACGCAAAACCAGATATTGTTCGCGGTGCGCGATGTGGCAGGTAACTGGAGCTACAGTCCGATATATACGGTCGCCACGAAGTATACCACCTCACTGGAGCTGGATAACGCCTCGGGGACCATCGGGCAGCCCGCTACACTGACCGCTACCCTGCGTCGTGTATCGGATGGCGCGCTGTTGAGCGGCAAAACCGTGCACTTCACTGTGGACGGCACGAACGCCGGCTCAGCGAACACGAACGCCTCTGGAGTAGCCACCCGCTCGTGGACGGTAACCACAGGCGTGCTGGGCGACCGCGGGATGGTCGCGTCTTTCAACGGCGATGCCGAATACCACGAGTCGTCCAACGATGCTGTCTTCCGCCGCTATGCTAACACCACAGTGGAGGTAGCAAACACGAGCGGACGACGCGGAGACACGGTGACCCTCAGCGCCACCCTGAAACGCGCACACGACGGCGCACTAATCGGCGGACGTACCCTCGACTTCAAGGTAGATGGCTCGTCTGTCGGCAGTGCGGTGACCAACTCCAGCGGTGTCGCCAGCCTCAACTACACCATCCCTGTGGGCGCATCGTTGGGAGCGCATACTATTCGGGTGGACTTCGCCGGAGACGACCCGCTCAATCCCAGCAGTGGCACGGGCACATTGACCGTCTCCGCCAGCACCCGCCGGGTAGCCGGAACGGTAGACCTGCAGGACTTCAGCGGTGACCCGAGCACGCAGTCGGTAACCATCGAAATCCGCAATCCGGGAAGCACCTCCCCGCTGGAGACACACGTGGTATCTCTGGATAGCAGCAGTCAGTACTCCTTCGACACCGCGCTGAACGGCACGTTTGACGTGGCAGCGAAGGCATCGCACTGGCTGAGGCAAGTGCGTGGTAGCATCTCCATCACGAGCAACGTCACGGTGAACTTCAGCCTGGTCAACGGCGACATTGACGATGACAACGAGGTGACGCTGTTCGACTTCGGTGCGCTGGTTGCTGCGTTCGGCAGTTTGCCCGGCGACGGCAACTGGAACCCGAACGCCGATCTGGACGGGGATGAAGAGGTCACTCTGTTTGACTTCGGCATTCTCGTACGCAATTTCGGCGCCATCGGGGACGAGTGATAGACCCCTTACCTGCGTCCCCTCTCCCGAGTCTTCGGGAGAGGGGACGTGGGGAGGGCAACAACTTCAAATCCCATCGTGTGCGTCAGCTGGTGGGGAGTGCTCCTGACCTCTGCGCAGTACAGCAAGCAGTGGAGCTACTACATCGCTATCTACCGCAACAAGCCGGGAACCTGTTAACCGGTTTCGCCTGCATAGCCGCTGCATTAGCGGGCATGTGAATCCGGCGGATTGTGCGGCAAGGCAGTTCCATTCTGGCAGGCGAACCTCGCGGTGAGGTGGTTTAGCCCCCACCCCAGCCCTCCCCGCGAGCGGAATCGATTCCTCCCCGTCCACGGGGGAGGTCAGGTGGGGGTGTTTCGTACGGCTCGGCAGGAGCCTCGCCCTCTGCGTGGTGTAACCTTCACCCCACACTGTACGTCCTACAGTTGAATTGACGCGCCGAAGGGGGTGCTGGTATCATGAAGCGTTCTCGATGGTGGGTTTTGCTGATTCCTGCGTTTGCGGCTGTTGCGTTGCTACTGCTCTACCGGGCATATCGCCAGCCGCAGGTTTACTCGCTGCAGGGACCGGAATCGCCTGCGGTGCACGGCACGCCCGACAGGTCGGGGGCGCCGATGGCGGGAGAACCCCTTCTGAAGCAAATGCCGATGTCTGGCGCTCCCGCGATGGGCGGGGTGATGGGCGAGGGCGGCGCGTCGGATGGTGGACCGACTCTGGCTGCGCTCACCGCCAGCCAGCCGGAGCACCCCCTGTCCCGCGCCGTGTGGCAGCTGGCCGCCCTGGTGCTGCCGGGCCAGGTCGACCGACGGCCGCCGGGTGGCCCCTGGTGGGCCTGGGGACAGCGGCTCTTCGGCCGCGGGAGGAGGGAGCCGGCATGACCGCCGCGGCCCGCGAGGACCTGCTCCAGCGCCTGCGCGAGGA
>ENA-ORXB01002255-ORXB01002255.1-sediment-metagenome-genome-assembly--contig:-NODE-2255-length-17426-cov-6.358234_pt1 | contig 17426 bp, 16 predicted proteins | sample MGYA00237863_ERZ511475 | MGnify/ENA primary metagenome ERZ511475 (study PRJEB26305, sample SAMN06343858) | sediment metagenome | isolation source: hot spring sediment | place: Canada: British Columbia... | reverse complement strand
TGGCGAGGCTCTTGCCTGGGATGACCGTGGCGCCAAGCTTGTCGGCATGGATATCGATGAGCGAGAAGCGTACGAACTGCCCGCTGTTCGCACCCACCTGGAACTGGAGCTGCCCTGCGCTGACATAGGCAACACTATTGGTGCCTGTGGCGGTGTTGCCCTGCTCGGTCAACAGCAACACATTGCCATGCGCATCAGACACCCGCAACCCGGAGTCGCCCACTCCACGCCCGCCCGTAAACAGCACGGCGGTCAGCCCGGTACTGGTGCTTGCCTGCACATTCACCACGGCATCCGTGCCTGCCACCTGGGCGCTGGTGCCTGCGGTCGCGACGAAGCCTGCCGTGTCGTGCATCGTGATCTGATACTGGGAGCCATACTCGCGCTGGCGCAAACGAATGATATAGCTGCCGTTGGCGAAAGAGGCTTCTGCCATAACACCCGTGAGGTTCGAAACCGCGTTCACCTTGTTTAGGAAGGTCTCCAGCGTGTCGCTGCTTTCCGCGTTGATGGTATGCCCATTGATGACGATATTGCCCGTTCTGCCGATTTGGGAAGTAAGAAAGGCATAGGTGACCCCACCGGCATAGGCGGCACGTGTGGCCCGAGTCACGACACTGATTTCGATATAACCTGTGGCGGTCGGTAGTCCGGCAAAAGTCCCCCCGATGAACACCCCCGAAATCAAGTTCGCGTTGGTAATTTGAGCTGAGATGCCTGAGGTGCCATCCAGCAGCTTTTTGGTACCGAAGGCGGTCTGGTCTGCAATGCGATTGATGCTGTCGATGAGGGCGTGGATTTGCGTCTGGTCGGCTAACAGCGCGTTATAGTCGTTCACCCCCGTGTTGGCAGCGTGCAGCACGAGCTGACGCATGGCGCGCAGTGCGTTATGTACCTCATCGAGCGCCGCTTCTGCTGTTTTGAGCATATTAGTGGCGTCCTGCGCGTTATTGATTGCCTGCTGCAGGCTGGCAATCTGAGCACGCAGGTTCTCGGAAATGATCAATCCGGCGGGGTCATCTGCCGCACGATTCACACGCAGCCCCGATGCCAGCCGCTCTATGGTGCGCCCCAGCATATCCGATGTCTGAGTCAGGTTCCTCAGCGCATTAATCGCCTGAATGTTGGTATTGATCCTCAGGCTCATCTGTTAGACCCCCTTGTAATGCGGGTAGACCCGCAATTTTGCTGGTGGAGATTATCGGAGGCTCACTGACTAATCTTTAGAGGACATCCGTTGCAAAGGGGTATCTGGTGCGATGGGTAAAAAAATCCCTCCCCCGCCATAGGGAGACAGGGGGGAGGGAACGATTGTCTGGCTAAGAGAGCTACCTTGTGTTGATATGTAGCTGCTGCGCACCTGGCTCGAACCCCAGCTCTGCGTTTAGCGCCTTACCGAGCAGCGAGGCAGGCACCATCACCCGCCCGTTCACGATCCGCAGCGGCGTTTCGGTCGCCAGCCTCTCGCCATCCAGCACGGCGCGATTCGCTCGCACATCGAGGATCAGCGTGCGCCCGTTGAGTTCCACAGTGGCCACCTTGCGCTGGTTGTCCCAGCGCACCTTGCCACCTGCCTGCTCGAACACCTGCCGAATCGCCACTAACGGGATGCCGTGCTGCACGCGCGGTTCCACATCGAAGGGCACGGGACGCGCATCAAGTAGCACCTCAAAGCGCGTGATGCCGGTGGGCAAGCGCGTACCGAAGGTAATCGGTAGCCAGCTTGTTCCGATTGGGGCGTGCGGGGTGGCGGTGGGAGGCGCGAGTGCGAGCCGTGGCGCAGTGAGTTTCTGCCCACGCATCTGGGGCGAAGCAGCCGCCGGACGCAACGCACTCGATGCCTCGCTCGGATGGAATTCACGCAGCGTCAGCACTGCTGGGGCGCTCGCCTCCTGCGAGGGCACTGGTCCAGCAGGTGGTGGAAGAAGCCGCTCAGTTCCACTGGGCTGTGTCATCGCCTGCACGACCCGATAGGGCATCCTCGGTGCGCTTGTCGGCTCGGTCGCTTGATGCGCTTCCTGCGGCGCACCTGCTTTGGGCGTGGATGGGAGAGGCACTGGCTCTATCTGCGGTCGGCTCAGACGGCTCTCCATCGCAATCTGTCCTGCCACCCTTTCAGGTGCGCGTAGCTCGGTCGTCATCGGAGTAGTAGACGGCTCAGCAGCAGGTGTCGCCAGCGACGGCTCATTCAAGCCAACCTGCTCGCCCGATTGGGGTGGCAGCGAACGGTCGGTGCGTCCGCCCGGATTGTTCACGAACACACGGGTGATGGGCGACTTAAAGGTCTGGTTGCCGTCGAAGCTCCACGCTTCGATGGTATGCCAGCCGTTGCGCTCCCGTGTCGTATCCCAGTGGTACACATAGGGTGCGTAGTTGCACAGCGTGCGCACCTGCCCATCGATAAAGAACGAGACATAAGGACGCGATTGTCCAGAGACCCGTACCTCGATGGGCACCGTACCTGAGACCTGGGTTCCATGGCGCGGGATAGTAATGGTGATGGGCGCGGTCGGGTCAGGCAACAGTTCGATCTGCCCGCGCAGCGTGCTGATCAGATTCCCACGCGCATCATAGAGGCGCACAGTCGCCTCATGAATGCCGGGTGGTAGCCCTGCGCTGCTGAGCGGGATTTGCAAACTGGTCGCCTTGCCCGAAACCTGGCGATAAGCCACCACGATGCCCCCGATTTCCACCTCGGCCGCAGCGGGCGACATCCCACGCAGCTGCAGTGTGAGCGTGTCCGGCGCTCCCCGTACAATCCGCGCGGTGCCCTGCACATGCTCACTCGCAAGTGCGAACGACGACACGCTGGTCAAAGCCAGTGCATGGTAAAGCCATTTTGTTCGGTTCGAACCCATCCTTAGACCTCCTTGCTCGCTGGTCGCTCCCCTGACCCCACGCGCCCCTTTAGCAAAGGGTGGGTGAGGGGTTCGCTTACCTATTCGCGCGAAACCCTATAATTTCCTGCCTTTTGGGCGATTCCTGCTGCAAAATCGGGTAAAATCTGCCCGATTCAACGCGCTACCCCTTGACTTTAAGGGGTGGCAATCGGCTAAACTACTATTGCCCGCACGGGGAGTGAATATGAAGGCGTGGCATGGACGGCTACTGGGCAGGCGAGGTGGCACAACGCGGTGGGCAATTAGAGCGCATTCCTTGCTCACACCCCGCACGGGCGCGTCAGCCCACTACGTAGGCAATGGAGGGGACCAGCATGGCGTATAACATGACACCGGATGAACTAATCTACTTCGACGAGACAGGACTGTGCTTCAACCAGATGCAGGACGAAGAGCTTGTACAGTATGCGAAACAGGGCTGTCAACGCGCCACCGAAATCTTGATCCGACGCTACCGTTCCCTTGTGGAGAGCAAAGCGCGCGCCTATTTCCTGATCGGCGCCGACCACGAGGATGTGGTGCAGGAAGGATTGATCGGTTTGTACAAGGCGATTCGCGACTTCCGCTTCGACCGCATCCCGTCCTTCCGCCCCTTTGCCGAACTCTGCATCACCCGCCAGATTATCACTGCCGTCAAAACGGCTACCCGCCAGAAACATCAGCCCCTCAATGATTATATCTCGCTTTATAACCCACTCCAGAACAACGGCGAGGAGTCGGACAGCTGCTTGGTGGAGGTTCTGCCCGACCCGAACGCGCTGAACCCCGAGCAGTGGATCCTGGAACGGCGCGTTCCCCAAGCGGTGCTGCGTCTGGTGCGCGAACTGCTCAGCCCCCTCGAACTGCAGGTGCTCGAGTGCTATCTGGATGGCTTGTCCTATCGAGAGATGTCAGAGCGGCTCAATCGGCACACGAAGTGCATCGATAATGCCTTGCAACGAATTAAAAAGAAACTGAAGCAGGTCTACGAAGAGAACTACGGGGAGCAGTCGTGCGGCGCGCGTCGTAAGCGGTGCGTGCGCATTGCTCCCGAACTGGAAGACACCACCCTATGAGCCGCGCTCTCTCTGTCGAAACGGACGCGCTGGCGGTCGCCCGTGAAGTGTTGCAGGTCGAAGCGAACGCGATCCTGCGTTTGCGCGACCAACTCGACACAGCGTTCGTGCAGGCAGTGCAGGCAATTCTACATTGTGAAGGGCGACTGGTCATCAGTGGCGTGGGGAAATCGGGGGCGATTGCCCGCAAACTGGCAGGCACTTTCAGCAGCACGGGCACACCCGCCCTTTTTCTGCATCCGACCGAAGCCGCGCATGGGGACCTGGGCGCCGTGACCCCCAGCGATGTTGCCTTGCTGCTGTCTTACAGTGGGGAAAGCGATGAGCTGATCACGCTGTGCCCTGCCATCAAGCGGTTGCAGGTGTTCGTGATGGTCATGACGGGGCGACCCGATTCGACGCTGGGGCGGATGGCGCATCTTGTGCTGAATGTGGCGGTGGAGCGGGAGGCATGCCCCCATAATCTGGCGCCGACCGCCAGCACGACCGCAATGCTGGCACTGGGTGATGCACTGGCATTAGCCGTGATGGTCGCCCGCGGCTTTACCCCCAACGACTTCGCACTCAATCATCCAGCAGGCACGCTTGGCAGACGCCTATTGCTGCGGGCGCACGATGTGATGCGCACGGGCGACGCCCTTGCCGTTGTGCATCAAGACGCCCCGCTGCGCGACGCGCTGTTCGCTATCACACGCGCGGGTGCAGGGGCTGCCTGCATCGTGGACAATAACGGCGTGATGGTCGGGCTTATCACCGACGGCGATATCCGTCGATGCCTGCTGCAAAATGAGCATGCCCTGCACGCGCCGGTGCATCAGGCGATGACGCGCACCCCCTATGTGTTGCGGGGCAACCCGCTCGCCATCGAAGTGCTGGAGAAGTTCCAGAGCCTGCCCGTCAAAATCGGCGAGATGCCCGTGCTGGATGAATCGGGACGCCCCATCGGCATGGTTACCCTGAAAGACCTGCTGCGCTGCCTGTAGCATTCTGTCAACTCATCACTATACGCGAGAGAGACACCGCCATGGACGCTAAGCACAGTGCACTCAGAGGTCTCTATGTGATCACCGATCCGCATCTGGGTGGAGGGCATTTGGCAGCGGCGCATGCCGCGTTGCAAGGGGGGGCGCGAATCGTGCAGCTGCGCGACAAAGAGGCGACCACGCGCCAGCTCGTCGAGTATGCGCAAGCACTGCGCGCGCTCACCCGCGAATATGGTGCCCTGCTGATTATTAATGACCGCCTCGATGTCGCGCTGGCGGTGGAAGCGGATGGCGTGCACCTGGGGCAGGATGATATGCCCGTGCCGCTGGCACGACGCGTTGCAGGTGAGCAACTGATTATTGGTGTTTCGGCAGAGACGGTGGAAGAAGCGCTGCGTGCCGAATCGGAAGGGGCAGATTATCTGGGTGTCGGACCAATGTTCGCCACCGCTACCAAGCCCGACGCAGGGACGCCTGTTGGGCCTGAGCGCCTGCGCGAAATCAAGCAGCATGTGCGCCTGCCCGTGTTCGGCATCGGGGGCATCACGCTTCAGAACGCGGCCCATGTCCTCCAAGCGGGCGCAGATGGCATCTGCGTTATCTCCGCCATCCTGACCGCACCCGACCCCGTGCAAGCCACCCAGCAGTTTGCTGCCCTCTGGGCCTAAAACCGATGACCCCCCTATCGCCACGCTCACTCGGGCTGTGGCACATATAGAAGTGGAACCCCACGCTCATTGATCTTACATTTGAAACGACCTTGCGGGGTGGAATAGAGCAGGGTTTTATCGTCTAACCAAGCAATCACTCCGCCCGTTTCTGGATGCTGCTCCCACGGGCTGGTGTCAATAGAGTGGTATTCATGGGTGCGTAGATCCATGATCCATATTCCCGCGTCCCGAGAGTTTCTAACCACGAAGGCGACGAACCGCTCGCTGGGCGAGAGCGTAGCCCGCACGATGCGCCCTTCAGTCTTGTAGAGGAGTCTTAATGCAGACTCTGAGCCAGCCTGCACCCAGAGGGAGCTGAGATAACCAGGGTACGACCGTACGGGGGGAAGGATATAGAGGTGGACATTTCTGCCGCGAATTTGATGATGAGCCAGTCTCCTGACCGCTGCATCATACAAGTTTTCAAAAATATAGTGTTCAATTACATAGTCGGGGGTGAGATAGCTGTGGGCAGTAAAGGGATACTGCCGTGGCGCCGACTCATAACCCAATATAAAGCTGAGATAAGCGACAGTTCCGAACAGGCTGACCCAAAGCAGCTTTTTGAAGCGAGATTTCCAGCGTTGCCATCTTTCCCGCCTGTTAATTTGCCGAGTCACGGCTATTCGCGCCTTCTGATTCGCCTGTTCGAGCCGCTTTTGGATGACCTGATACAGGGTTTCGCGAGGGATACCTGCTTCATCTGCAATTGCTTCCAGCTGACTGAGCGACACATACTGATTGGAGAGGTTCACCGCCTCGGTGAGGATTTCAACAACCTCATCGGGTGTGAATCGAAGAGGTGTCGCGCCTGACATCTCCGTCGCCTCTAACCGCACATAGGTCTGCCGCATTTTCTCAGCCCCAGAACTAATTGTACCCCAACGCTTTCGACAAAGCGTTCCCTATTCCTGCCCTCTATCCTAAGATCGAAAATAGAGATACATCACATAGAGCAGGTAGGTTCCGCTCAGGAACGCCAGCGCGAACACTGCGATTAACCAGGCAGCGTTGTCGGCAAACAGCAGGCTGAACAGCAATATGAAGTAGAGCAGCACGGTGAGCGCCATCGTCCAGTAGAGCCGTTTCGCGTATGGGTTGGGTGGGCGCACCACATTCCGACAGACCGGGCACTCGGTCGTGTCGGGGGCGTCAGCGTCCAGTTTCGCTCCACAATGGGGACAGGTGCGCATCCCGTTTTATGGCCAAGCGTGATACACTTCGGCGATGTCGCGGGTGAGTGGGCGGACACGCTCCTCCAGCGCTTTCATCTGGTCGGCCCTGAGCGGCTTGAACTCGCGTGCCGCTTGCACCAGCTGGCGCAACTGTTCGCGGTTGCCAGGCACAATCACCGCGGTGTGTACAGGGTGACTCAGCGCATAGCGGAACGCCTCGGACACGCTCAGCTTGTTCTCGCCCACCAGCCGCCCAATACCCATCACCTTCATCACCGCCAGACCTACCCGGTGCTTCTGCGCTACGGGCAGATAGTGGCGAATAAAGGAGCGGGCATGATGCGCCTCCGTGGGGTTAAGCGGGAACAGCGTCATATCGAAAGGGAACCGCTCCAGCATTTGGATTAGTACCTGCGGGTCGTTGTGCCCTGACACCCCGATGAAGCGCACCACTTTTTGCTCTTTCGCTTTCTCGAACGCTTTCATTGCGCCGTTGCTGGCAAAGAGGCGCTCCACCTCATGCGCATAGGACACATGATGCACGATCCACTGGTCGAGGCGGTCGGTGCGCAGTCGTTTGAGGCTGTTTTCGAGGTCACGCATTGCGCCATCATAGTCGCGCTTGTCGCTTTTGGTGCTGAGGTAGACGCGCTCGCGTCGCCCTTGAATCGCCTCGCCAAAGAAATCCTCGCTGGCTCGGTAGACGGTTGCCGTATCCAGATAGGTGATGCCCGATTCGATCGCTTCTTGAATGATCGCAATTGCCTCTTTGCGATTGTTGGGGTCAGCTAACGCCCATGCGCCGCCCAGGGAAAGGATGGGCATCTGCACGCCTGTCTTGCCAAAAACGCGCTTCGGAATCTCGCTCATTGTTTGCCCTCTCGCAGGGAGTACCCATGCTCGATCTGTTTCCAGTAGGTCTGGAAGTCGAAGCCGGGGCTGTGTGCGGGCACATGGCACTGCATGCAGGATTGCTCGCCCGCCTTGCCCAGCTTGTTGTTGAGCGGGTCCTGCACATGCTTACGGGCAGGTCCGTGGCAGCTCTCGCAGCCCACATCTTTGAGGTGTGGTGTCTTCTCCATACTGACGAAGCCGCCTTCAAACTCCAGCCCGACCACATGGCAGACGACGCATTCGGGGTCTTTGTCGTGCTTTTCGTCGTTCAGGGTCTGCATCGCCTTGGCATGCTTGCTGCGTTCCCAGATGCGATAGTCCTCGGCGTGACAGGGTCGGCAGGCGCGACTGCCGGCAAAAGTGTCGCCATTCAGCGTGGGGCGACGCGCGACCTGCATCAACAGCCCTTCCGCATCCACACGCGCAAGATAGCCCAATTTAATCTGCAGGGTGTCGGCGTCATCCTTGTAATCTTCGGTCAGACGAACATGCTCGATTCGGGCGACTGTTAGCTTGGGGTTGGTCTCGCGCTCCAGATAGGCAAGTCCGACAAATTTGGCGTCGTTGCCGCTGAACACGAGGCGCGTGCTACCCACCTGTTTCGGTGGGAGCGGTCCATCGCCACCATGGGCGTAGATGATCAGGTCAAAATAGGGATGTTCCCGAGCGATCTGTTCCGCCTCCTGTTGGGTGCCGTGCCAGAGCAGGATGCGCAGCTCGCCTGTCGTGCGGAGTTGCTCGCGCAGGGCGTCGAGGTGGGACATGGCAGGTATCACCTGCAGCTCTGGATTGCGCTGGCGAATGGCGTCAGCATACCGCTCGGAAATCAGCCCTACTATTAATACTTTGAGCCTACGCCCATCGTGATTCTTTTCGACAAGGGTGAAGGCATCAAACAGGGGTTTGCCACCGCTGTCCATTACATTGCCGCAGAGCACTTTGCCCTGAAATCGCTGCTGAAGCGACTGCAGATAGGTCAGCCCCAGTTTGAAGTCATACTCTCCGAGATTGAGTGCATCGTAGCCCATCAGGTTGAGCATTTCGATAAGCGTTTCGGCTTTCAGTTCATCCTGGCGTCCACTGGCTTTGGTCAGGTCGCCGTTTTCGAGCTTGAGCAAAGCGTACTCTCTCGCAAGTTGCTTGAGAAGGGTGGCGCGGCGTGGGATGCCACCGACCATCGGCTTGCTACAGCCGCATGGGGTCAGGTAGCCGTTGATTTCGCAGCTGAAGGCAATAAGCAGGGGCTGCTCAACGCTGGCCGGCAAAGCATCCGCGGAGCCAAAGATACCTTCACGCCCACTCAGCGTGAACAACCCCAGCAAGCCCAGCAGAGGCAGCAGCCAGACCGCCAGCTGGCGCATTACGAACCTCCTGTCGCCGCGATCACATTCGCGGTCAGCGTGATCTGGATGGTGGGCTGTTTTGGATCGTCGGTCTCGACGGTCAGCTTATGTTGTGCCACGCCCGCGGGCCAGCCACCCTTGTAGCGGACGATCAGGCGATGCTGCTTTCCATCCTCCATCGATTCGTGGTTCACCTCGATGGCTGGGTCATCCGCCGTGATTTTGCGGATCTGGAAGCCCTTGTCGCGCCGTGCCAGCGTCACGATGCGTTCCACCGGCAGCTGGGTCTGGGGCGTAATCACGCCAAAGAACACATTGGTTGGCGTGACGATGATACCCTTCTCCGCCATGACGGTGATGCTGAGCTGCGGCATGCGTTGCGAATTGGTGCGCGCCACCACCACGAAGTTGTTCCGCCCGGGGGGCGCGTCGGGATTGATGGTGATTACCACCTTCTGGCGCTTGTCGTCGATGCGCTGCGCTTCGGCTTTTACAAAGGGCGCGCTGCAGGTCAGCTGCTGAATCTCCAGCGGTTCATCCGTGTTGGACACAATCTCCACTTCCTGCACGGTGGGTCCGTCCTCCTTGAGGGCGACGGTGAGCGTTTCACTGGGACGTACCTCAAAGGCGGTCTTGATATTGGCGGTCAGCCGAAGCGTCAGATTGGGCTGATCGGGGTCGTTGGTCGTAACTTGAATCGTCTTAATTTGATTCCCGCGGAAGCCTGCGGTGCGCAGCTCCGCTTCTAACACGCCTTCTTGCTTCGGCTGAATGACCCGATCGTAGTGGGGTGTGACGCAGCCGCAGCTGGGGCGAGCGGTAATCTCCAGCGGGGCATCGCCTTCGTTGCGCACCTTGAAAGTGAACTTTACATTATCCCCCTGCGCAACCTCGCCGAAGTCATGTTCCATCGGCTCAATAGTGATTTTCGGCTTGGGGATGTAGACGGCAACGCGACGAGTGGCATAGTCAATTAGCTGGCGCCGAATCTGGATGAGATTGCGGGCACGCTCCACCTCCTCTGCAGTGGGCGCGGTGGGTAGCTCCTCGCTATTCCACACCGGTCCCATAATCTCGGTATCTTTTTGCGATTCGGCAAGCCCCAGATAGGTGCCAATCGCCTGTCCTACCAGATGGGCGACCGCTTTTGCGCTCTGTGGCATTTCGGTATAGGGGATGTAGGTCGCGATGCGGGCACGCACACGGCGCTTCTCCCCCTTCTGTGGAGGCAGTGTCAGTCGCGCTTTCCCATGCATCAAGCGGAACTGTCCTGCCGTAATCTCGGCAACATCCTCCTCAAACACGATCTGCACATCGGCATTTGCCTCATCGTCAGTCCACTCCAGTCTAGGATTACCGTTCAGTGCACGGCTCCAGTTGTTGACCGCATCGTTCGCCGCTTGCCGAAATGAATCGCGCAGATCGACAGGAATGGTTGCCCAGCTGGCGTAGACGCGAATCGTTTCGGGCACATCGATGCCCTTGAGCAGGTTCATCGCCCCGTCAAAGTCGGATTTTGAAAGCAGGTTCGCTGCCTGATAGAGCTGGTCATATTCCGCCTTGTTGGTGTATTCAGGCGGCAGCGGGGCGCGCGGTGCGCTCTGGCTCCAGACCACGCTCATCGCCCATAAGGCTCCTAGAAAAAGCACAGCTCTTTTCATCGTTCGGACACCTCCTATTCAGAGTAGGTACGGACATGATACCCGATAGAACCATCACACAGAGAGGGTCACCTCTTCACTCCCCGTTTCCATTCTGGCAGCCTCAAACTCTAGCTCAGAGCCCCCGTTACTAAACTGGAGCAGTACCATCAGCAGGTCAGTATCGTCGCCGATGCTGTCGCTATTGATATTCTCCGGCAAGTTCGCCCCTGTCTGACCAAACACAAACATCATTGCCTGCCAGCGCTCTAACGCACACACTCCCCAAAACGCGACAGCACCATCAACAGATCCTGCTCATCCACAATCCCGTCCACATTCACATCCTCCGGACCATACCTCCGCCCAAAGCGAAACAGCACCATCAGCAAATCGGCATCGTCCACACAGTCGTCTCCATCCACATCCCCCTGTATCCCAAACCGATCCAGGATCACATCCCCAAGCCCCTCAGCTCCTAAGAGAATATACCGCCCGTCCCCAGAGAGACCATAACCAAATCGCGCAGGACGATCGCGGAAAAACTGGGGATAGATCTCGTTCAAATCTGACCACCCACGCCCCTCCTCCCAGAAAAGCACCAAATCTCGCACAAAATTCCAGTCGCGGTCGTATTCGGAACCCCCCAGCAGCATCACCCGCCCATCAAAAGAAACCCTATGTTTAAAGGGGGAAAAGCGCATGTTAGCCGGCACCGGCTCATATCTGTCTTCATCCGGAAACCAGCGAGCAAGCCCAGACCACTCAGGATGTACCCCGACCCCTATGGCGACGCGCCCGTCCCCAGAAAGCCCCCCGAAATTGGAAAACGGCAGCGAACAGCGGGTCCCCCACCCCGCCCGCCAGAAAGCGCTCTGAAAATAGTTGCACGCATCCAAGATCTCGCGCCCGCTGGCAGAAAAGTCCTGAACCCTACCCATCAGATCGATCAATTCCGTTTGCCCTGTGGGCGACCAGCGTACCGCCCACCGCTCCTCATACCCACCTCTCCAGAATGCCGCTGCTCCCGCGACCCATTCCCCATCCCACGAGACCTTCAGCCCCACCGCTCGGTAGGTGCCAGGCGGAAAGGGCAAATATTCTATCCCCACCCCGCGCCGCCAGCGAAACGGGCGCAGCGACGGATCGCGCGGATTACCGTACAACTCATTCCCAAGCACCACGCTGCCATCATACGAAACATCCCTCGCATAGCCCCAGATCGCCTCCCGCGGATCGCGCGTCAAGCCCCCATCCCGCTTCAAGTACCACCACCTGTCCCGCACCGTCCACATCGCAGGATGAGGTTTATCGGTAATTGCCGAGCGAATATCGGTGAGCACAACCTGCCCATTGGGAGACAATCGGGGCAGTCCACCCCCATAGCTACGCCCCGCTCCTTCTCCGTCAAGCCTCACAAGCCGCTGCCCATACAGCAGCGCCACAAAACCACAACACACCAACGCCACAAGCCCTATCCGGCGCATCATCTCAACCCTCCTGCTCCAGAAGCACGGGGGCAGGGCAAACCGCCCTGCCCCCACACCACACGCTCTATCCATCCCCTTGCGTCCCCACATTCGTCGCCACCAACGCCGCGTCCTCCTCGTTCACCACGCCGTCGCAGGTCACATCCGCCTCACTAAGACCCGTCGCACCTTGACGCTCCAACACCGCCACCAAGTCCACCACATCCACCGCGTTGTCCTTCACCACATCGCCGTTGCGCAACACCAGCGAGTAGCGACCACCCGGCTGCCAACTTAGCCGCACCCGCCGACCCAACCACGACCGATAGGGAGGCACATACAGCTCGTACACCCCCGCGGGCAGGTCGCTCCACAACCGCAGCACCACCCGCCCCTGCTCATCAGGACGCGCCATCGGCAAGGTGTAGCTCGCTATCGTCGCCCCCGTAGCCGCATTCCGAAACTCCAGCGTCATCGGCTCGCTCTCTATCGCCTCCGCCTGTTCCGCGCTGATGCCCTGTACCCCTTCCAGCTCCACCGTCAGCGTAGCAGGCTCCGCCACCACCGAACACGCAGGGGCTTTGAGCTGCACCCACGCCGCCTTAGAGGGCACCCCGTTCCCATCCACCAGAAAGAGCATATACCACCCCGGCGGCGCAATCGCCGGATCCCACGGCGCTGTCGCCACCAACGAACCACTGTCAGGATAGGTCAGCAGAAACCGCAACCGCACCAGACGCTGCTCAAAGTTGAACGAGTGGGTCACCGAACCAGAACGCATCAGCACCACCGAACGGATGCCCTGACTATCGCCTGCCAGCTGGTAGGTAATCGCAAAGTCCTGCCCGTAGTTCAGCTCGGTGTGGGAAAAGCTCAGAATGCGCGGGCGATCCGTATCCCCACGCCGCGTGCCATCCGACTTGAACAGATAAGGAGGCGAGTAAAGGGTCGGCACATAGTTGTCTACTACCCTGCCTGCCGAATCCTTGGTTGCCGATCCCGCGGTCAGCACGCGCCCATCCGGCAACAGCAACGCCGTTGAATGATACACCCGCGTGCCATCCTTAATCCCATCATTATCCTCATCGGTGTCGGGAGCCGACGCGACGACCTCCCAGCGACCCAGCGCGGTGTTCTCCGAAGGGGGCGTGTACAACAGGGTCTGCCACACGACATTATTCGGGTAATTCCACGGGTCAGGCTTATTCCCGCCTACCACCAGCACTTGCCCTGTGGGCAGCAAAACCGCGTTGAGATGCTTCCGAGCAGGGAAATAATCGGGAAGCTGGGCATGCCGAATCGTCAACTGCCCGTTGGCAAAGTCGTTCAGGTCAAAGGAAAGGGCTGAGGTATCGCCTGAACCCCCAATTGTAAGCACACGGCTCAACACCTGATCCTGCCAGCGCTTCGGGTTCTCTTTCGGGTTAGGCAGTAAAACCGAAGTGCCTGAACCGCGATCTATATCACGGCGGGGTACATACTCCTGCCACCGCGACATCGGATTAGACGGATCCTCCAGATAATAGGTCGCCCTACCCGGTCCCGTGTACACCACCCGCGCCTTCAGCTGACCATCCTGCACAAACGACACCAGATGCAAACGAGGATAGTTCTCCCGAAGCCCACTATATTCTATGGCGGTAGTGCTTCGCGTCACAGCCCTCGTGCAGGGGTCAAAAATCTCGTGATACTGAGTAAGTTGTAGTGGTGTATCGCAGACTAAGTCTTGAGCCGCGTTCCGAAAACCATACTGGGTGCCTCCAACAATCAGTACCTTGCCATCAGGCAAAGCCACTACACTCGGATACCAGCGCGGCTCCGGCGCATCACACACACGCGGCACCAGCGGGAAAAAGGTCCACCACAGGTGCTGCCGAAACGCCGTCTCACTCCGACGAAAGTTCTGCGCCTCAAAGATGGTCCACAACCGCAACCCAATATAGCTTCCCACGCAGTTCCCAACCTGTCCGTACAGCCCCCCGTTCCCACCAGCAGCAAACAGGCGACCATCGGGCAGCAACAGATGCCCCGAACAGAACAGGTTATAAGGCGGGTACTCACCAGGGTTATTCCAAGGATGCGTGTCAAACAGGTAGCGCACATAGCCAAACTTCGCCGCTTGGGTTTCGCCCTCCTCCGGATGCCAAAGCAACACGGAGGTTGTGCCTAAACGCGACACCAAGTAGTCACTTATCGCCGCAAAGTAGCAGGGTTCAGCCTCTGGTGCCGACACCAAAAAGCTACTGCTGTCGGCACGCAGGTCATTATAGCCCCAGAGTATCACCCAGCCACGCTGCAACGCCCCTGTCTCTCCCGAAACAGGTAGCAACGCCGCGTGAATACCGTAAATGTCTTGCCAGGCACCATCGGGTGCCCAAGCCGTTGCAGGGTCGTAAGGGGGACAATTCCCGTTAACATCCAGGTCTTGAAGGCACTGATCCCAACTGAACCTGTTCGGATTGGTACGCCACTGAACCACTTGGTTGTTATAGTAGAGCCGTTCCCATTTGCCCAGCTGCGCTTCGTTCTGGGCAAAGAGATGCACAGGGAGAAACAGTTGGACGCAGAGCCACATCAGCAGTACCTGAGAGAAGCGTTCAATTGCCAGACGCGTTGAATTGCGGGGAACGCTTACGCCACGCGCGCCAGTCTGCCCCCCCCGCGCCATTGTGCTGGAGGGCATTGCGCACTGCTAACGCCAATCCTCTCATTGTTTTAGACCTCCTCACACAGGGTTGCCTGCTTTTTTCACCGCAGGCGATTTTATTATACCCCATCGAGAGGGCGTTTGTCAAGGGGGACGGAGGCTGTTCGAAAATTCCGTTGGGGTCGGGTATTCTGAAGACGATACAACACGACAACACGCTAAACCCCCAAAACCAACTTTGACCCCCTCCCGGTTGGGCACATCTATGCCTACGCCCAACGATTCACTCAACAACACCTCCCAACCCAAACGGCGCGGCAGACTCCTCAAGCTCCCTTGACAAAGCCTTACGTTGGGGTATAATTAGGTAGCGTGGTGGGATCAGCAACACAAACACCCACCCACGAAAGGAGGTTCAATGATGAGACATGGGTTCTTGATTTTCGGCATCGCTGTTCTGGCGACTCAGTTGCTGTTCGTGCCAGTAGGCGCGCAGAATGCGGCGCCCGTTGCAACGCTGGCAGAAGAAACGCCCCGTACATTTATCGTCGATCCCTCAAACTTGCATATTTACCGCATCCGCGTGGGGAGCGATTTTCAACCCGCTGGTACATTGCCCGACCCATATGTATTGCCCAGACGATGATGGTGCGCTGGGCACCGACCGGTGGACTTGCTCTCAGCTATACTTCGCTGGTGCCGGGTACCACAAACACGCGCGCCGATGATATGGTGCTGTTTGGCGGCGCGGCAGTCGATCCTGGCACGGGATATGATACATCCACCCCCGTTGCCTGCATCAGCGAGATCGACACGCTATTGGTGAACGCAGGCACAACGGATGTAACGGTGGATATCACTCTCAACATTCACCCATGGACCGGCATCTTCGGTACGGGTGCGCTTCCTTCTATCTTTACCATGACCGCCACCGGGGTTACACTCCCTGCAGGTAGTCTGGTACTGCTGACATGGAATATAGCGGCGGCGAACAATGGCAACCCTCTTCCCGTGCCCAAGGCGACATGGATCAAGCTGAGCGCGCCGTTCGGCACCCCCACCACGGTCGGCTGGATCATCTCCAATAGCACGCCCGGTAATACCTCCTTCCTGCCCGGACGCGGCTACTTCCGCACCGATCCGATGGCAACTGGAGGTTTTGTGTTCTCAGTTCTGCCTCAGGGCAGCCTCGCCTTTGCGGTGCGTGGCACGCACAACTTCGTAGGGCAGTTAGACCTCAGTGCGCTGGCGGACCGCGCGAAGCCGAAAGATCTCTGGTCCATCGAGATTGACGAGGATGGCACTGCCGATCCCGATGGGGATGGTGTCGAGGAGGGGCTGCGACGCAACCTCATCGAGGTCACGGTTACGAATGACGCCGCCACACCCTTCTCCTCGCGCTTTGTGACCTACATCGATGCGAACGGTCGCTTCACGCTACCCGTAGACCCGGCGATCAGTGCGATTAAGGTGCGTCGCTGGGATAATGCGTTGGCGGCGACCTTCACGCGCCCGTCGGCTGGCTGGAGCACCGACCCATGCAGCCCGACCGATCTGGGTGCGGTAACAGTCACCTTAGGTGATGTGGACGGTAATGGTGTCATCGACGACGCGGACCTGCTAACCGTGCTCTTCGGCTTCGGCAGCGGCGAATAACCCGGAGCCTTCACCTTCTCGTTCAATCCCCCTCCCCTTTTGGGGAGGGGGAGTCTGTAAAGCCTGCCATTCCTGGCGGAATCGTGCCAGCCCTTGCAGGAACGATTCGTCAATACGGTAGGTCATCACCTCACGCAGGTAGCGAGCGCAGAGCGCGTGAGGCAGCCCGGTGCGTCGTGCCTCACTTTCGATAATCAGCTCCATGTGCGCCTCGCCCCATGCGAAGGCGGTGTGCATCAGGTCGGTCAACAGTGGCAGGGGTGCGTCGGGGTTCGCCAGCCACACCGCCCAGATGAACGGCAGACCTGTCCACTGATGCCATGCCTCGCCCAGGTCCAGGACAAAGAGACCCTCGCCTGTTGCACTCATGCCAGCATCGCCAATCAGCAGCGCGGCATCTGCCTGTTGCAGCATGGTTTTTAGATCAGGCGGCTGATGCTGGTAGTAGGGCTGGGCGCCATAGACCCGTGTTAGCAGGATTCGCACGAGCGTGGAGGAGGTGAGTGAGCTTTCATCCAGCGCAACCGTGCGGATCTGGTCGAAAGGCACTTTGCTGAACAGGCGCACGCTTAGCACCTCGCGGCGGGTTGCAATTGCGAGACCGGGCACCCACGGAGCTTGCGGACGGCGGAACAGCTCCACGGAGGAGACCAACGCGACATCGACCGCGCCCGCTTCCAGCCAGCGTGCCAGCACCGACGGCGCCGCGTAGCGCACTTCCGCCACCCGTTGCCCCGCTTCCGTCTCAAACCAGCGGGTGAGCGGTGCGCCGTTTATATAGGGCACACTACCAATCACCAGGCGTTGTCTCATAGGAGTCGATCCAGCAGGCTAAAGAGGAACAGTCCGATGCTGACATAGCCGTTCATCGTGAAGAAAGCGAGATCCAGTCGGCTCAGATCATCGGGCTGGACCCTGTCAGCAGGCTGGCTCTACTACGCAGGAGTCGCCTTC
>ENA-ORXB01002252-ORXB01002252.1-sediment-metagenome-genome-assembly--contig:-NODE-2252-length-17472-cov-3.178959_pt1 | contig 17472 bp, 20 predicted proteins | sample MGYA00237863_ERZ511475 | MGnify/ENA primary metagenome ERZ511475 (study PRJEB26305, sample SAMN06343858) | sediment metagenome | isolation source: hot spring sediment | place: Canada: British Columbia... | reverse complement strand
CCATCACGGGGAACGTCCTGCGGGGCAACCTGTCCGGCTGCGTCCTGATGTACGGCGGACCCGTGCGCGTCCTCGGCAACGCGGTCGTGGACAGCGGAAGCCCCTCGACCGGGTTCGGGGTCCTCGTGAAGGACGCCGGGGACGTCCTCGTGCGGGGCAACGTGATCCTGGACGATCGGGTGGCCGTGCACGTCGACGACGCCGGGCGCACGGGGGGCGCGCCCGCGCGCTTCGAGCGGAACCTGATCGCGGCCAACCACGTGGGCGTGGTCCTCTACCCGTCGGCCCAGCCGACGTTCACCGGCAACGCCTTCGTCGAGAACGCGGCTCAGGTCGTCCTCGGGGGTTCGGGGGTCGCGCGGGCGTCCTGGTCCGTCGATGGGATCGGGAACCACTGGAGCGACTACCAGGGCTTCGACGTCGACGGTGACGGGATCGGGGACGTGCCCTACGCGCAGAGCGGCCGCGTGGCGGGGCTCGTGGCGAGGTCCCCGGTCCTGCTCGCGCTCGCCTCCGGGCCCGCGCTCCGTCTCGTGGAGGCCGTGGAGGAGCGATGGGTCCCCAGCGAGCCGATCGTCCTCGACCCCGCGCCTCTCCTGCACGCCGTTCGCCCCCGCGTCCCGCCGTTCAGCACCGGGAACGCCGGGTCGGGGGCGCTCTTCCTGGGCGGTCTCCTGATGGCCGGCGCGGGGGGCGCGGGTCTCGTGCTCGCGCGCCGTGGGAAGGGGGGTGCCTGGGGTGCCTGAGGCCCTCCTCGAGGTGCGCCGTCTCACGAAGCGCTATCGCTCCGGTCGCGGTCTCCAGGGCGTGGACCTCGCGCTGCCCCGCGGCGTGATCGTCGCGCTCGAGGGGCCGAACGGGAGCGGGAAGAGCACGCTCCTGCGCTGCCTGGCCGGACTCGCGACCTATCGGGGCGAGGTGAGCCTCGGGGGGCGACCGCTCGATCGCTCGCCCGCCTCCCGAGCACTCGTCGGCTACCTGCCTCAGGTCCCCGCCTTCCCGGCGGAGGCGGTCGTGGGCGAGATCCTCGATCTCTTCGCGCGGCTCCGGGGGGCGGAGCTGGGCGATCTGCCCGAGGGGTTCCTGCCCGGCATGTCCGAGCCGATCGGGTCGCTCTCCGAGGGACAGCGCCACAGGGTGGGCCTCGCGGTGGCCCTGCTCGGCGACCCGCCCCTGCTGCTCCTGGACGAACCCTTGGCGAACCTCGACGAGGCGGGCCGCGGAACGGTTCGCGTGGTGCTGCGCCGCCGGTGCGACCGTGGCGCCACGGCGATCGTGACGAGCCCGTCTCCGACCGAGCTCGAGGAGGTGGCCGACGTGCTGGTCCGGATGGCGGAGGGGAGGATCGTCGGGGTGGAGGGGCTCCGACGTCCGGACCTAGATGCCCTGGGGGTGGGTCGGTGAGCGGAGCGGTCGGAGCCATCGCGGCGTGGGAGTTCCGGCTGGCGGCGCGCGCTCGATGGATCCTCGCGATGGGAGCGGTGTTCGCGCTCCTCGCCGGCGGTGTGACGTTCCTCGCCCTCGGTAGGGTCCGGAGCCTCGGGTCGACCGGGATCGGCCCCGCAGGCGCCGCCCTCGTGAACCTGGGTGTGCTCCTCCCCTCGCTCATGGGTCTGCTCCTGGGGGCCGGGAGCTTCGCCGGGGAGCGGGACCACGGGATGCTCGCGCTGCTGCTCGCGCAGCCGATACAGCCCGGGCGGGTGGTGCTCGGGGCGTTCCTGGGGCTCGCGGGCTCCCTGTGGGCGACGCTGGGCATCGGCTACGGCGTCGCGCTGCTGCTGCTCTCGGCCGTCGCGCGTGGGCACGACGTGCTCGCGATCGCGGTGCTCGTGGGGAGCACCTTCGCGGTGGCCGCCGTCGGGGTGGCGGTGGGCGCTGCGCTCGCGGCCTGGTCCCGGCGACGCCTCCAGGCCCTCGCTCTGGCCACCGCGCTGTGGATCGCGCTCGCGCTCGGGTTCGACCTCGCGCTCGCCGCGGTCGCGCCCACGGTCCGCCTCGGACCTGGGGGTCTCCTCGTGGCCGTGCTCATGAACCCCCTCGAGGCCGGCCGGATCCTGGCGCTCCTCGGGATGGAGCTGGAGGGCACCGCGCTCGGACCCTTCGGTGCCTACCTCCTCGTCCGTTTCGGGACGGCCGGGTCCATCGCGCTGCTCGCTGCCGACCTGATCGCGTGGGTGGCAGCCCCCCTCGCCCTCGCGAGGTCGGTACTGTCTCGAGGGGATCTGTGAGGGAGGGGGAGTGCGACTGTCGAGGGAGACCCGGTACGCGATCGAGGCCCTCGTCGAGCTGGCACGCCGACCCGGGCGGCTCGTCGAGGCCCGGGAGTTGGCGGCGGCCGCCGGCGTTCCCGGCCCGTTCCTCGCCAAGGCCCTCCAGGCGCTCGCCCGCGCCGGCGTGCTGACGTCGGTGCGTGGTGGCGGCTACCGACTGGCGCGGCCCCCCGAGCGCATCCGGCTGCCGGAGATCGTCGCGGCGGTCGAAGGTCGACGGCCCTTCAGCCAGGAGTGCATCTTCTGGCGCACGGACTGCTCCGAGCAAGCTCCGTGCATCCTCCACTGGCAGTGGCGGGAGGTGCGTCCCGTGCTGGAGCGGCGGATGGAAGCCACCACCCTGCGCGACATCGTCGCACACGTGGGTGAGGGATCCTGGCTTCGGCGGGCGAGCGGTGCGGAGGGCAAGGCCGAGAGGGCTCCGGGATCCTGAGCTCGCCTCCTCGGCGTCCGCGCCGAGACGGCGCGGTCTCAAGACGAGTCGCCCTTCAGACCGCGTCGGCGGGGAGCAGGACGAAGCGGCCGCCCTGTAGCGGCGGGACGGCTCGGAAGGCGCGCTCGTCGAAGGTGAGCAGGCGCCGGGTCCGGAAGCGAGCGGCGAGCACCACGATCGAGGCGTCGGCGAGACCGAGCTCGAGGTCCCGGTAGCGCCGGGCGAGCTCGGCCGCGGTGCGGAGCTCGGCGGGCGTGAGCGTCTCGACCTGGAACGCCCCCGAGGCGAGATCCTCGAGGAAGGCGAGCTCGGTGTCGACGCCGAGCCGGGTGAGGATGAGGAAGTCCGCCTCCGCGGCCGCGAAGGCGGGGGCGACGAGCGGCTCGCGGGCGCCGAGCAGGACCTCGGCGACGTCGGCGTGGTCTGGGTCGCGCCGATCCGCTTGGCTGTAGAGGGGACCGGCATCGACGATGATCGTCACGGCCGCGGGCGGAGCGTGGCGGCGAGGAGCTCCTCGGCTTGTCGTCCCACGGGCTCCCCGGTTCCCTCCCCGGCACCCAGGCTGCGGAACCGTCGCCGGCGGCGTGCGGTGACGCGCCGGATGCCATCCCGGATGAGCTCGGACTGGGAGCGCCCGGTCTCGGCGGCCGTGCGGCGCAGGGCCTCGGCCTCCTCCTCGGTGAGGTAGACGGTGGTCTTCCGCATGACATCGGTAGGGTACCATACACTCCCGCGACGCTCCGCCGCTCCGTCCGGTGGCGTAACGTCACCGGACGCCGCCCCCGAACCGCGGGATGCTGAGGGTGTGGCGCGCTGGATCCTCCACGTGGACCTCGACCAGTTCATCGCGGCGGTCGAGCTGCTCCGCCGCCCCGAGCTGCGCGGCCGGCCGGTCGTGGTCGGCGGGGACGGCGATCCGACCAAGCGCGGGGTCGTCTCCACCGCGTCCTACGAGGCCCGGGCCTACGGGATCCGCTCGGGCATGCCGCTGCGCACCGCGTACAAGCGCTGTCCCGAGGCGGTGTTCCTCCCCGTCGACGCCGAGGCGTACCTCGCGGCCTCGCGCGAGGTGATGGCCGTCCTCCGAGGCTTCCCCGCCGTCGTCGAGGTCGCCGGCTGGGACGAGGCCTACCTCGAGGTCGAGGCCGAGGACCCCGACGCGCTCGCCCGCGAGATCCAGCGGGCCGTGCTCGAGCGCACCGGCCTGTGGTGCACCGTCGGGGTGGGCGACAACAAGCTCCGGGCGAAGATCGCCGCCGGCTTCGGCAAGCCGGCCGGCGTCTTCCGGCTCACGCGCGAGAACTGGGACGAGGTCGTGGGCAGCCTCTCGACGGAGGTCCTGTGGGGGATCGGGCGCAAGACCGCTCGCAAGCTCGAGGCGCTCGGGATCCGCACGGTGGCCGAGCTCGCGCGCGCCGACGAGGCGCTCCTCGCCGAGCGCTTCGGCCCGCGGATCGGCCCGTGGCTGCGGGCGCTCGCGACCGGCGAGGACCGCACGCCGGTGAGCGCCGAGCCGTACGTGCCGAAGGGGCGCGGGCGCGAGCGGACGTTCCAGCGCGATCTCACCGACCCGGCCGAGATCCGCAGGGAGGTCTCGCGTCTCGCTCGCGAGCTCCACGAGGACCTGCTCGCCGAGGGCCGGCCGGTCGTGCGCGTGACCCTGAAGGTGCGGTTCGCGCCGTTCTCGACGAGCACCCACGGGGTGCCGGTCTCCCCGCCGACCCTGGACGCGGGCGTGCTCGAGCGGGTCGCGCTCGCCGCGCTCGAGCGGTTCGAGCTCGACCGGCCGGTGCGGCTCCTCGGGGTCCGCGCCGAGCTCGTCCCGCCCGCGTGATCACTCGGGAGCCGGGTGCCCCACCGGGATCAGGTACAGAGGGGCATGGTCCCGGGGCAGGCCGAGGATGCGCTGCACGTCGCGGTCGGAGAAGGCGCCGATCGGGACGGCGCCGAGGCCGAGCCCCACCGCCTGCAGGAGCACGTTCTGGGCGGCGTGCCCCGCCTCGAGGTGCACGTAGCGTTCCGCCCGTGCCCCGTACTTGACCTCCGTGCGCTCGAAGACCGCCGCGATCACGAGGACCGTCGGCGCGTCCCGGACGGCCTCCTGCTCCAGGGCGGCCCCGGCGAGCGCCGAGCGGAGGTCGCCGGTCGCGAGCAGCAGCGCGCGGTGTCCCTCCGGGACGTAGCGGTAGAGCCCCTGCGGGGTCACCGCGTAGACCTCGAGCGGGTACAACGCACCGGCCGATGGCGCGGTCCGGCCGCCCCACCCGGCGGTGATCCCCTGGGCGGACCACAGCAGCTGCGAGAGCTCCTCGAGCGAGAGCGGCTCGTCGGTGAACGCGCGGACCGAGCGCCGCTCGGCGAGGGCCCGCTCGAGGGGTACGGGCCCGCTCGTCCGTGGGACCGGAAGCTCGATCGTGGTACCGGCGATCTCGCGCACCCCTTCCTTCCCCTCGCACGCCACCAGGCTGAGGAGCCAGACGGTGAGCCCGAGCGCGAGGAACGACCATCGCACGGCGATCCCTCCCGCGAGCATCGCAGGGCCTCGGGACCAGCGCTCGGGCCGAACGCCCCACGAGACTCCGGTCCCGGGACCCTCAGAGCTCGTCCGGACCCACGACGAGGCCGAGCCGATCGGCTCCACGACGGAGCCTCCGGTCGAGCGTCACGAGCCGGCACCCCAGCAGCTCCGCCAGAGCCAGGTACTCAGCGTCGTAGGTCTTCGCGAAGCCGAGCTCGTCGGCGATCCGCCAGGCGGTCTCGCCGAGGCGCCGGTGGCGTCGCTCGCGGACGCCCGAGCGCGCGAAGGCCTCGAGCGCGCGACGGGCGAGCGTCTCGGAGATGTCGCCCCGCCAGACCGCCTCGTGGAGGACGGATCGGAACTCCGACCAGAGCAGCGGCGGTGCGACGAGCTCCTCGCGGAGGAGGCGGAACCCGTCGGGCGAGCTGCTCGCGGCGAGGGCAACGCTCGCGTCGATGACGAGCATCTCAGCGACCGCGCCGCGAGCGGTGAACGAGCCGGACCCAGTCCGGCTGTGGCTCACCGGTCCACGTCCGGCTCCACGCGGCGGGCAGATCGAGCGAGGGCCCTTCGAGGACCTGCGCGAGGTCGGCCTCCTCGATGAGGTGCTGCGTACCGATGCGCCGCGCGCGGAGCTTGCCCGAGCGGATCCAGCGACGCACCGTCTCGGGGTTCCGGCCGACCCGCTTCGCCGCCTCCGGCACCGTCAGCATCGTAGTCACATGCTACTCCATAGTGCACGTGCCTCCGACGCACGGCGAGCGTCGGTATCGTGCGGGTGTGGGCGGCTCGATCGCGGTCGGCACGAGCGGCTGGTCCTACGACGACTGGGCGGGCGCCTTCTACCCGGAGGGGCTCCCGCGCTCGCGCTGGTTCGAGCACTACGTGACGCGCTTCCCCACGGTCGAGGTGAACGCGACCTTCTACCGGCTGCCGTCCGAGGCGATGGTGCGCCGCTGGCGCGAGCTCGCCCCGCCCGGGTTCCGGTTCGTCGTGAAGGGCAGCCGCGTGATCACGCACCTGCGGCGGCTCGAGGGCTGCGAGGAGGAGCTCGGTCGGTTCCTCGAGCGGGTGCGAGGGCTCGGGCCCTCCCTGCGGGTGATCCTGTGGCAGCTGCCGCCCTCGCTCCATCTCGACGTCCCGAGGCTCGAGCGGTTCCTCGCGCTCCTTCGTCGCGAGGCGCCGGACGTGCGGCACGCGGTGGAGTTCCGCCACCCCTCGTGGCTCGTCGAGGGAGCCTTCGCGGCGCTCCGCGCGCACGGCGCGGCGCACGTCGCGGTGAGCTCGACGCGGATGCCGCGCGACCTCAGGGTGACGACGGACCTCGTCTACGCCCGCTTCCACGGGCTCGGCGGTGGGTACGCGCACGACTACTCGGCGGAGGAGCTCGCGCCGTGGGTCGCCTTCCTGCGCGAGGCCCACGCCCGAGGCCTGGAGGGGTACGCCTTCTTCAACAACGACGCCCGGGCGCGGGCGCCGAAGAACGCGGCCGAGCTGATCCGGGCGCTCGGGCCCGCCGCCGCCCCCTGGCCGGCGGCGTGACCGGCCTCGGGCTCCCGCGCGGACGGCCTCAGCCGAGGATGCGCGCGTCGCCGTAGCCGGCGCCGAGCTCGTGGTGCTCGGCGAAGCGGCGGGGGTGGAACTGCTCGAGGCCGGGAGCGACCTCGGCCCCCCGGACGAGGTCGGCCACGTGGCGCCCGAGGGCCGGCGCGAGCTTGAACCCGTGCCCGCTCGTGCCGGCGTCGACGAACAGGCCGGGGGCGATCTCGCCGATCACCGGCTGCCAGTCGGGGCTCACGTCGTACAGGCTCGCCCAGCCGCCCCGGGCCTCGGCCCCTGCGAGGGCGGGGACGCGGCGCATCACGCGCTCGGCCATCTCGGCGGCTTCGTCGTCGGCGAGGACCTCGGGGAAGTCGTCCGGGTCGACGGTCGGCTCGGGGTGGAGCGGCCCGACGAGGAAGAGCTCCTGCCCCTCGGGGCGGAAGTAGTAGCCGTTCGGCAGGTCGCCGTGGGCCGGGACGCGCTCGGCGCCGCCCCAGGCGAAGGTGGCGACGATGTGGCGCTCGACGGACAGCGGGAGGTCCACGCCCGCCTGGAGCGCGAGCGCCCGGGTCCACGGTCCGGCGGCGAGCAGCACGCGGGCGCAGGCGACGCGCTCGCCGTCGTCGAGCTCGAGCGACCAGCCCGCTCCCTGCGGGCGGAGGGTCACGACGCGGCGCCCGCAGTGGGTCCGCGCGCCGAGCTCGCGGGCGCGCTCGAGCAGTCCCTGGGTGACGAGCACCGGGTCGGCGTAGCCCGCGTCGAGCTCGAACGCGCCGAGCGCGACCCCCTCGAGGTCGAAGGCCGGCCAGCGGGCGGCGATCTCCTCGGGGGCGAGGAGCTCGGTCCGGATCCCCTGGGCGTTCAGGCGCGGGACGACCTCGCGGACGGCCTGCTCGTCCTCGGGCGGGTGCAGGACGAGCAGGCCGGTCGGACGGAAGCCGCTCTCGCGCCCCGTGTGCTCGGGGAAGTCGCGGATCATCGCGATGGCCTCGCGGGCGACCTCCGCGAGGAAGGCGTTCGTGTAGTAGGCGCGGCAGATCGCACTCGAGCGGCCGGTCGGCCCGCCCGCCGGCCCGCGGGGGTCGAGGACGAGCGTGCGGACCCCGTGCGCGGCGAGGTGGAAGGCGGCGCTCGCCCCGTGGACGCCCGCGCCGACGACGCAGACGTCGTAGCCCGGGCCGTGGGTGCCCACGTCCTCGCCCTGTCCCGAGGCCCCCATCGTGCCGGGGGCGCTACCGGTTCGAGGGGAACCCGAGGTCCACCCGGCTCGTCGCCGGGTCCGGCCAGCGGACGGTGACCGCCTTCTCGCGGGTCCAGAAGTGGAAGCCCTCCGGCCCGTACATCTTGCTGTCGCCGAAGAGGGATTCCTTCCAGCCGCCGAAGGAGTAGAAGGCGAGCGGCACCGGGATCGGCACGTTGATGCCCACCATCCCGGCCTCGACCTCGTACACGAAGCGTCGGGCCGCCCCGCCGTCGCGGGTGAAGATCGCCGCGCCGTTGCCCCAACGGTTGCGCTGGATGAGCCCGACGGCCTCCTCGTAGGTGGGGACCCGGACGACCGTCATGACCGGGCCGAAGATCTCGTCCTTGTAGCAGTCCATGTCGGTCGTCACGTGGTCGATGATCGAGGGGCCGACGAAGAAGCCGGTGCCCCACAGCGGGTGCTCGCGCCCGTCCACGAGCACCGTCGCGCCCTGCTCCCGCGCGCTGTCGAGGTAGGAGACCACCCGGTCGCGGTGCTCGCGGGTCACGAGCGGACCCATCTCGCTCTCGGGGTCGAGCCCGTCGCCGACCTTCAGCTTGGCCGTGCGCTCGAGGATCGCCTCCATGAGCGGGTCGGCGATGTCGCCCACCGGGACGACCGTCGCGATCGCCATGCAGCGCTCGCCGGCCGAGCCGTACACGGCCGAGACCGCCGCGTCCGCCGCCATGCCGATGTCCGCGTCGGGCAGCACGATCATGTGGTTCTTCGCGCCGGCGAGGGCCTGGACCTTCTTCCCATGGGCGGCCGCCGTCGCGTACACGTACTTCGCGATCGGGGTCGAGCCGACGAAGCTGAGCGCGCGGATGTCGGGGTGCTCGAGGATCCGGTCCACGACGACCTTGTCGCCCTGGACGACCTGGAAGACGCCGTCGGGCAGGCCGGCGTCGCGGAAGGCCTCGGCCAGCATGATCGAAGCCCCCGGATCCCGCTCCGAGGGCTTCAGGATGAAGCAGTTCCCGCAGGCCATCGCCGCCGCGCACATCCACATCGGGACCATGGCCGGGAAGTTGAACGGCGTGATCCCGGCGACCACGCCGATCGGCTGGCGTACCGAGTACAGGTCGTAGCCGGTCGTGACCTGCTCGCTGTAGTCGCCCTTCAGCAGGTGCGGCATCCCGGCGGCGAACTCCAGCAGCTCGACCCCGCGCTCGACCTCGGCGAGCGCGTCGAACAGGCACTTGCCGTGCTGCCGGACGATGACCTTCGCGATGTCCGTCTTGCGCTGGTCGAGCACCTCGCGCATGCGGAAGAACAAGGCGGAGCGCCTGGCGAGCGGCATCGCACGCCACTCGGGGAAGGCCTCCTTCGCGATCTCGACGGCCCGGTCGAACTCCTCGACCGAGGCGAAGTCGACCTCGTGCGTCTGCTCCCCGGTGACCGGGTTGTAGACGGGCCCCGTCCGGCCGGACTCCCCGGGTACGATCTTGCCCCCGATCCAGTGGCTGATCCGCTCCACGGCGACCATCCCCTTTCCGCGCGTGCTGCTCGGGCATGATGGTAGCGGCTCCTCGGTAGACTGCACGCGAGCGACCCAGGAGGCGAGGCAGATGAGCGAGCTCTCCGCGCAGGAGATCGTCGACCTGTGCATCCGGCACACGCTGTACGACTGGCAGGCGCAGAAGGCCGTGAACCCCATCCCGGTCGAGACGGCCAAGGGCTGCGAGTTCTGGACCGTGGACGGCAAGCGGTACCTGGACTTCAACAGCCAGCTCATGGGCGTGAACATCGGCCACGGTGATCCCCGCATCATCCGGGCCATCAAGGAGCAGGCCGAGAAGCTCCCCTACATCACGCCGTTCGCGGCGACCGAGGTCCGGGCCAAGCTCGGCCGCAAGATGGCCGAGATCATGCCCGGCGACCTCGACAAGGTCTTCTTCACCCTCGGCGGCGCGGAGGCCAACGAGAACGCGATCCGGATCGCGCGGATGGTGACCGGTCGCCACAAGATCGTCTCGCGCTACCGCTCCTACCACGGGGCGACCTACGCGACGATCACGCTCACCGGCGACCCCCGCCGGTGGGCGAACGAGCCGGGGATGCCCGGCGTGGTCCACGTGCTCGACCCCTACCACGGGCCGCAGCACCCGGTGGACGACGCCGAGACCGCGCTGCGGTACCTGGAGGAGACCTTCCAGCTCGAGGGGCCCGAGACGATCGCCGCGTTCATCCTCGAGCCGGTGACCGGGACGAACGGGATCCTCATCCCGCCCGACGGGTACCTCCAGGGGGTCCGCGAGCTCTGCGACCGTTACGGGATCCTCATGATCGCCGACGAGGTCATGTCCGGGTTCGGGCGCACCGGCGAGTGGTTCGCGGTGAACCACTGGGGCGTGGTGCCGGACATGATCACGATGGCCAAGGGCCTCACGTCCTCGTACGTGCCGCTCGGCGCGGTCGGCATGCGGCCGAAGGTGTACGCGTACTTCGACGACCACGTCTACTACGGTGGGCTCACGTACAACTCGCACCCGCTCGCGCTCGCGACGGCGCTCGCGATGATCGAGGCCTACGAGGAGGACGACATCTTCGAGCACGTCCGCAAGATGGGCGAGGTCATGCGGCGCCACCACCTCGAGCTGCAGGAGCGGCATCCGAGCGTCGGTCACGTCCGCAACATCGGCCTGTTCGGCATCATCGAGCTCGTCCGCGACCGCGAGACGATGGAACCGATGGCGCCGTTCAACGGCACGAGCGAGGAGATGAAGGCCGTGGCGCGGTACCTCGACGAGCACGGGCTGTTCACGTTCGTGCGGTGGCACACGATCATGACGAACCCGCCGCTCATCATCACCGAGGAGCAGCTCGCCGAGGGCTTCGAGATCATCGACGGCGCGCTCGAGCTCGCCGACCGCGCGGTCGCCTAGGACCTTCGGCCCTTTGACCGCACGGGCTCCGCTGTAGGACGATCGCGCGAGCGATCGCCCGCGCTCCGGAGGACCGATGCGGCAAGGGTCGTCACGGGTCGTCTCCTGGCCGTTCGCGATGCTGCTCGTCGCGATCGGCGGGCTCGCCGCGTCGGGCGGCGTGCTGCTCGGCTGGTGGGAGGCGCGCGCCGTCCGCACGACCGAGATCTTCGGGCGCGAGATCCTCGACGAGCGTACGCTGGCGGGCTCGGGTGCGTGGAGCGGGGCCGTGACGCTCGCCGTGGGGCTCGTCGCGCTCGTCGTCGGGGCCGTCGGGCTGCTGCGCCGGGCCCCCGCGCGCCGGGGGCCGCTCGCCCTGCTCGCGCTCGGCTGCGGCGTCCTCGCCCTCGCGGGGGTGGCGGTCGGGCTCGGGCAGGGCGGCGAGGCGGCGGCGCGCGCCCTCGGCGGGGCGGGCCGCGAGGTGGAGGCCTCGGTCGCGGGGGGCCTCGTGATCTCGGGGCTCGGGGGCCTCATCGCCGCGGCCGGTGGCCTGTTCGGGCGTGCCGCGGCGTCGGGTGGGGCGCTCGAGACCGTCGACGGGGCCTAGCATGGGCGCCGTGCGGGTCGCGCTCTGCCAGATGAACAGCAAGGCCGACGTCGAGCGCAACGAGGCTCGGGCGCGCGCGCTCCTGGAGGAGGCCGCCACGGGGGGCGCCGATCTCGCCTGCCTGCCGGAGGTGTGGCCGTGCCAGGGCTCGATGCAGGAGATGCGCGCCGCGGCCGAGCCGGTCCCCGGCCCCCGGACGGAGCTCCTGGCCGGGATCGCTCGCCGGCACGGGATGTGGGTCCACGGCGGCAGCGTGCTCGAGCTCGACGGCGAGCGGGTGTTCAACACGAGCGTGCTGTTCGACCGCTCCGGCGAGCTCGTCGCCAGGTACCGCAAGATCCACCTGTTCGACGCCGATCCGCCCGGTGGCCAGCCGAGCCGCGAGTCCTTCCTCTTCACCCCCGGCGAGCAGGTGGTCACGGCCGAGACCGAGCTCGGCCGGGCCGGCTTCTCGATCTGCTACGACGTGCGGTTCCCCGAGCTGTACCGGGCGCTCGTCGCGCAGGGGGCGACGGTCCTGTTCGTCCCGGCCTCGTTCCGGTACGAGACCGGGAAGGACCACTGGGAGGTGCTCGTGCGCGCCCGGGCGATCGAGGACCAGTGCTTCGTGATCGCCGCGGCGCAGTGGGGCACGTGGGGGCCGCCGGGCAAGGAGCGCCGCACGTTCGGCAACAGCCTCGTCGTCGACCCGTGGGGGCGGGTGCTCGCGCGGGCGCCGGACGGCGAGGGGGTGACCTTCGCCGAGTGCGACCCGGAGGAGGTCCGCCGCGTCCGCGAGATCCTCCCGGCCCTGCGCCATCGCCGGCTCGGCGCGATCTGCTGAGCCGCGGCCGGAGGGGCTCGAAGGGGTGGCGAGCCGGCCCGTCCGGGCCCTCCGGCGTATCCCCCGTTCGGCCGAAAGTCCTATGCGCTCGCACGCGGCCCCGGCCGATACCTGAGGACGAAGGGTTGGTCCCGAGAAAGGCAAACCGTCGGGAACGGCGGGACGCAAAGCTCCGGACCCTACCGCTCCGAGGAGCGCGGGTGGCCGAGCTGCCGAAGGACCGGCGCTCCACCTGGAGCCCGGTTCACTCCGGGACCCTGAGGTGGAGGCGCGGCGATGACGAGCAGTCGCATCGGGAGCCGGAGCGGCCGAGCCGCGGCCGGCTTGATGCTCGTCCTGGCGCTGCTCGCCTCGGGGATCGCGACCGACCACGTCCGAGCCGCCGCGCCGCACGCGCGGGTGGAACGGCTCCTCGCGCTCACGAACGATGCGCGGACCGAGCACGGCAGGTCCGCCCTCGCGCTGAACGCGAAGCTCTCCCGGTACGCGAAGGCGCACAGCCGCCAGATGGCGGAGGAGGGGAGGCTGTTCCACTCCGAGGATCTCGCGGCGCAGCTGGACGGCCTGGAGTGGACGGTGGGGGGCGAGAACGTGGGCGTCGGCTCGTCCCTCACCGATCTCCAGGAGGCCTTCCTGGCCTCGAAGCCGCACCGCCGCAACATCCTGCGGAAGGCGTACGACCACGCGGCGATCGGGATCGTGAAGTCAGACGGGAACCTCTGGGTGACGGTCATCTTCTACGGCTAGCCCCTCCCGACCTAGCTGTAGATGCGAGGAGCCCCGGCACAAGGCCGGGGCTCCTCTTCGCGTCCGGTCGACGGTGCCCGTCGTGGCTGCAGCGGTCCGTCAGGCCCGCTCGAGGTCCTCGGGGCGGTCGACGTCGGCCGGGGCCGGCTCGTCGAGCTCGACCCAGCGCACGGCCCCGGGGTGCGCGTCCAACCACGCCCGGGCGCCGACGTCGCCGTGGAGCTCGGCGAGCTCCGGCCAGGTGCGGCGGGCGAGGAGCGCCGGGCCGGGCCCGTCGCGGAACCGCAGGCGGATGGCGGCGGCACCGGGGTCCTCTCGGTACGCGCGGACGAGCGCGCGCACGTGCTCGGGGCGGATGCCCGGTTGATCGGCGAGGAGCACGACGGCGGCCCCCGAGCCCGGCGAGCAGGCCGCGAGCCCCGCGGCGAGCGAGGTCGCCTGTCCCTGCGCGTACCGGGGGTTGCGCACGGCGCGGGCGTGGGGCGGCAGCGCGAGGGCGGCCTCCACCGCGTCGGCGTCGTGGCCGAGCACGACCACGACCTCGTCCACCTCGCCGGCGGCGGCGTCGATCGCGTGCTGGACGAGCGGCCTGCCGCGGACGGTGGCGAGCTGCTTCGTGCCGCCGAAGCGTGAGCCGGTCCCCGCGGCGAGCACCACCGCCGAGACCGCGGATCGCGTGCGTCCGGTCACGGCCCGACCGTACCAGCGCGGATGGCGAGGGCGGACGCCATCGGGTAGGGTTCGCGCCGATGCGAGGGTTCGAGGGTCGCGTGGCGCTCGTGACGGGGGCGGGGAGCCCCACCGGGATCGGGTTCGCCTGCGCCCGCGCGATCGGGCGGGAGGGCGCGGCCGTGGCGGTCGCGGCGACCACCGAGCGGATCTTCGAGCGCGCGGCCGAGCTCGAGGCCGAGGGCATCCGGGCCGCCGGGTTCGTCGCCGACCTCACCGACGCGTCGGCGGCCGAGGCGATGGTCGCGGCGGTGCGCGAGCGCTTCGGGCGGCTCGACATCCTCGTCAACAACGCCGGGATGTTCCAGACCGGGCACGACGACGACCAGGCCGGCGCGGTCGTCGCGGAGCTGCCCCCGGAGCGGTTCCGCCGCGACATCGACCTCAACCTCATGACCGCTTTCCACGTGAGCCGGGCGGCGCTGCCCGGCATGATCGCGCAGGGCTACGGGCGGATCGTGATGGTGAGCTCGGTCACCGGACCGGTCGTCACCAACCCCGAGAGCGGCGGCTACAGCGCCGGGAAGGCCGGCATGGACGGGCTCATGCGGGTCATCGCGATCGAGAACGCGAGGTATGGCATCACGTGCAACTCGGTCCAGCCGGGATGGATCGCGACCGGCTCGCAGCTGCCCGAGGAGGCCGTGGCGGGGGAGCACACGCCGATCGGCCGCAGCGGGCGGCCCGAGGAGATCGCGGCGGTGGTCGCGTTCCTGTGCTCCGAGGACGCGAGCTACCTCACCGGCCAGGCGATCGCGGTGGACGGGGGGAACACCATCCAGGAGTACAAGGGGCCGCGCGAGGCCTGGTACTAGCGGGCGAGCGGGCCCGCCGTCCCGCCGGTCCCGCCGGCGAGCCCGGTCCCCTCACCGTGCCCGTCAACCTGGTGACGTCTCCTCGGACTGCGCCCGGTCCCCTCACCGTGCCCGTCAACCTGGTGACGGCTCCTCCGCCTGCGCCCGGCCCCGCCTGACAACCCCTTGTCAGGAACGTCCGAGGTGTTCTCTGACAAGGGGTTCACACGCATCGACGTCGCACGGGTCCCAGGTCGTCAACGGGTTGACGGCCTCGCCACCCGTCGGCCCTCGCCCTCCGTCGCGGCCCCCGCGTCAGCCCACTGCCCCCGCGCCTACGTGGCGGCCCTCGCCGGGCGCTCGTGGATCGGCCCGGGTCGGTCGCGCAGGAACCCGCCGCCCCGGCCCCGCTTGATCGCGACGATCTCGGCGACGATGGCGGCGGCGATCTCCTCGGGCCCCTCGGCCCCGAGGTCGAGCCCCGCCGGCGCCCGCAGCCGCTCCTCGTCCTCGGGCGAGATCGCCACGCCCTCCTCGCGGAGCTCGTGGAGCAGGCGCTGGGTCCGGGCGCGAGGGCCGAGCATCGAGATCGCACGCACCGGCGAGCGGAGCAGCTCGCGCAGGTAGTCCTTGTCCCGTAGGAAGTTGTGGGTCATCACGACCACGAAGGTCCGTGCATCGAGCGGCGCGCGCTCGGCGACCTGGTCGGGGCGCTCGAGCGCCACGAACCCCGCCGCCTGCGGGAAGCGCTCGCGCGTGAGGAAGGCCGGGCGGTCGTCCACCACGATCGGGCTCCAGCCCATCCCCGCCGCCGCCGCGACGAGCGGCACCGCATCGTGCCCGGCCCCGCAGATCACCAGGCGCAGCGGCGGCTCGAGCACCTCCACGAAGGCCCGCACCCCGCCGGGGAGCTCGCGCACCTCGGAGCGCTCGGCAGCGAGGAGCTCCCGCGCGGCCTCGACGGCCGCCTCGTCCACGGCCGGTGCGCCGAGCGAGCCCCGCCGCTCGCCCTCGGGCGTGACGAGGAGCCGGTTCCCCTGCTCCACCCCGGGGACCTCCGCACCGAGCACCGTGACCATGCAGATCGGGCGCTCCTGCTCGAGCGCCATCCGGAGCGCGCCCGCGACCTCGGCCGCCTTGTCGGCGGGCTCGACGAACAGCTCCATCGCGCCGTTGCAGCCGAGCCCCCAGCCCCACACGGCGTCGTCGTCGGCGGTGAGGTCGAAGGAGACCACGCGCGCGAGCCCCTCGTGCATCACGATGCGGGCGACGTCGGCGACGTCGTTCTCCAGGCAGCCGCCGCTGATGTTGCCGATCGGCGCGCCCTCCTCGGGCACGAGCAGCCGGGCGCCGGGCCGCCGATAGGTCGAGCCGCGGACCGCGACGATCGTCGCGAGGGCGAGCTTCTCGCCCCGGGCCGAGAGCGACTCGATCGCGCGCAGCACGTCGGTGAGCTCGCTCATGCGCGGATGGTACGCCAAGCTCCGTGAAGGAGGGCAACCCCTCGTCGTGCGAGAACTGAGGCTCGTCCCGACGGATCCTCGAAGCGAAGGGGGTTCACCGATGACGATCGATGACAGGATCACCCGTCTGCTCCGTGAGGCGGCGCAGGATGTCGAAACGGAGGTCCCACCCCCGGTGGAGCGGGTGATCGCGCAGGGGCGTCGCCGACGGCTGATCCGCGGCTCCACGGGCGGGGTGATCGCTGTCGGTACCGCGCTCGTCATGGTGTGGAGCCTCGTCCTCCTCGCCCGGGGTCTGGGCGGACCCTCCGAGCCGCGGCGGGCCGCAGCCGACGGTGGAGCGGCAGGTGCGACCCATAGGCTCATCCTCTCGGACGTCACCGTTCGCTATCCGTTCTCGGCGGCTCCGGAGGGAGCGGTCGTGGAGGAGGACGATCCGAGCCTGGATCCGTCGATGGCCAACGTGTTCTTCACCGCCACGTGGTCGGACGACCGCTGGCCCGGCGAGGTCTGGTGCACCTTCGAGGCGTTCGATGCCGGAGGTGAGATCGTGGGACGGGAGCGCGTGCTGGTCGGGGCGCCGATCCAGGCGCGTACCGGGCGTCTCCCCGGTTTCGGGCTGCCAGTGTCGGCGGAGCCGGTGAGCGCCACCGGCTCGTGCGAGGAGACGGACTACGTGTATCCGGACGGCCCCGGGTACGTCTTCGACGACGTGCAGGTCGAGCCCTCCCGCGGCGTGGGTGCGGAGATCCGAGCCACGGTTCGCTGGGCGACCACGGTCGATCCAGGGCCCCGGGCCTGCACGGTGGAGGTCACCTCGGTCGACGGCACGGTGACCACGGTGGCCGAGTTCACCCTCCAGGGCCCCGACGGGTATCGGACCGATCTCGCCGTGATCGCGATGCCGGCCGATCGGGTCGACTCCGCGCAGATCGACTGCCGCCCACTGCCGCGTCTGCTCCCGTAGGTGCGGGGCTCGCTCTGAAGCGCGGGGTCAGCCCGCGGCGAGGAGCGCCTCGAGCTCGCGCTCGCGCTGGAGCGCTCGCGCGTACCAGCCGCCCTGGGCGAGGAGCTCGGCGTGCGTGCCGCGCTCGCGCACGCGTCCGGCCTGCAGGACGAGGATCTCGTCCATCCCCTCGAGCCCCGCGAGGCGGTGCGTGACGAGCACGAGGGTGCGGCCGCGCGTGAGCGCGAGGAGCTCGCGCAGGAACGCGTCCCCGCCGGCCACGTCGAGGTGCTCCCGTGGCTCGTCGAGCACGAGCACCGGCGGGTCGGCGAGGAGGAGCCGGGCGAGCGCGAGGCGGCGGCGCTCGCCCCCGGACAGACGCGCGCCGTGCTCGCCGACCATCGTGCGCAGGCCCTGGGGGAAGATCGGAAGAGCACACGTCTGAACTCCAGTCACATGTCAATCTCGTATGCCGTCTTCTGCTTGAAAAAAA
>ENA-ORXB01002251-ORXB01002251.1-sediment-metagenome-genome-assembly--contig:-NODE-2251-length-17476-cov-4.394103_pt1 | contig 17476 bp, 13 predicted proteins | sample MGYA00237863_ERZ511475 | MGnify/ENA primary metagenome ERZ511475 (study PRJEB26305, sample SAMN06343858) | sediment metagenome | isolation source: hot spring sediment | place: Canada: British Columbia... | reverse complement strand
GCTTCCGTAAGCTGGCCGCCTTCCTCATAACCCACATACCCCGGCGGCGAACCCACCAGCCGGGACACGGCATGCTTTTCCATGTACTCGGACATATCTATCTGAATCAGCGCGGACTCATCGCCGAAGAGGAACTCGGCCAGGGTGCGCGCCAACTCCGTTTTCCCCACGCCCGAGGGTCCCAGGAAAATGAACGAGCCGCCGGGGCGCTTGGGGTCCTTGAGGCCGGCCCTGGTCCGCCGTATGGAACGCGACACCGCGACCACCGCCTCATCCTGGCCCACCACCCTCTCGTGCAGGGCTTCCTCCATGCGCAGCAGCTTGCTGCTTTCCTCCTCCGTGAGCTGACAAACCGGGATGCCCGTCCACGAAGACAGAATTTCCGCGATCTCATTCTCGGTTACCTGCAGCTGGTGGGAACCGAGAGGGATCTTCCACTCCTCCTCAAGCTCGGCCATCTCGTTCATGATTTCCTTTTCCCGATCCCTCAGCGCCGCCGCCGTCTCGAACTCCTGGGAAGCGATGGCCGCCTGCTTCTCCTGGCGCACCTGCTGCAATTTTTCCTCCAGATCCCGGAAATCCGGCGGAGCGGTCATGGCGTGTATGCGCATCTTCGAGGCCGCCTCGTCTATGAGGTCGATGGCCTTGTCCGGCAGGAAACGGTCGGAAATGTACCGGCTGGCCAGCCTGGCCGCCGCCACCAGGGCATCGTCGGTGATGGCCACGCGGTGATGGGCTTCGTAGCGGTCCCTCAGACCCTTGAGGATATCGATGGTGTGCTCGACCGTAGGCTCTTCGACCAGTATGGGCTGGAAACGGCGCTCCAGGGCCGCGTCCTTCTCGATGTGCTTGCGGTACTCGTCCAAAGTGGTCGCGCCGATGGTCTGCAGTTCACCCCGGGCCAGCGCCGGCTTGAGAATGGAGGCGGCATCAATGGCCCCCTCGGCGGCGCCTGCCCCGACCAGGTTATGCAGCTCGTCGATAAAAAGGATGATGTCGCCGCGGCTGCGGATCTCCTTGACCACCTTTTTCAAGCGCTCCTCGAAATCGCCGCGGTAGCGTGAGCCCGCCACCAGAGCCCCCAAGTCCAGGGTGTACAGCGATTTCCCGGCCAGGATCTGCGGCACCTCATTATTCACTATGGCCTGAGCGAGGCCTTCCACCACCGCCGTTTTTCCCACCCCCGGCTCCCCGATGAGCACGGGGTTGTTCTTGGTGCGTCGAGAAAGAACCTGCATGACCCTCTCGATTTCCTTCTCACGCCCGATAACCGGGTCCAGTTTATTCTGCATAGCCAGCTGGGTGAGGTTGCGGCCGAACTGATCCAGCAGCAGGTTGCCTTGAGGAGCTACCTCGCCGGGCGGCGCCACTTCCTTGGAGCTCGCCGCGGCGCCGGTAAGCAATTGCACCACCTGGTTGCGTACCCGGTCCAGGTCGGCGCCCAGCTTAGTCAATACTTGGGCCGCCACCCCTTCCCCTTCCCGGATAAGGCCGAGCAGGATGTGCTCGGTTCCGATATAGTTGTGCCCAAGCTGCAAAGCTTCCCGCAAGGAAAGCTCCAGCACTTTCTTGGCCCGGGGCGTGAAGGGAATGTGGCCGGTGGGCGCGGAACTTCCCCGCCCGATTATCTCCTCCACCTGGTTGCGCACCGCCTCCAGGCTGATGCCCATGGATTCGAGCGCCTTGGCCGCGACGCCTTCACCTTCCTGGATAAGCCCCAAAAGGAGATGCTCGGTGCCGATATAGTTGTGGTTGAGCATGCGGGCCTCTTCCTGAGCCAGCACGACCACTCTTCGCGCCCGGTCCGAAAATCTTTGAAACACTGTATGTACCTCCGAAAGTTCGGTTACTATCTGAAATTATCACACTCTTTATAACCTTTTCAAAGGCGTTCCGCCATGCCTTCGATCATCTCCCGTGCCGAGAAGCCGCCCTCGAAAGCAGAATTTTTAAGCGCCTTCCCAACTACTAAATCGTCACCCGTGCCCCCATACTTGAAGACTATGCGGTGAACGGTAAAACGGCGCTTGTCGGTGGTCCCTCAATCACGGCAAACGCTTTTTCTCTTTTATTAGACGTTTCGGGCCGCGTCCTTGATTCCCTTTTCAGAATTCGGGGCGGAGGTGGGGAAAGAGGATGACCTCGCGGATGGAATGGGCGCCGGTGAGCAGCATCACCAGCCGGTCAACTCCCAACCCGAGGCCTCCCGAGGGAGGCATGCCGTACTCCAAGGCCCGCAGGAAATCGTGGTCCACCACGTGGGCCTCTTCATCTCCCTTTTCTCGCTGGCTGGCCTGCTCCAAGAGCATTTTTCTCTGGTCAACGGGGTCTATGAGCTCGGAAAAAGCGTTGGCGATCTCTCTTCCCGCCACGATGAGCTCAAATCTCTCGGCCAGGAAGGGGTCTTCGCGATGTGCCCTGGCCAGAGGAGACACCTCGCGGGGGTAATCCATGACCAGCGTAGGCTCCCAAAGGTTGGGCTCCACCAGTTTCTCGAAGAATTCGGTGATAATCTTTCCCGGCCCCCAGCTTTTTTCCAAGGGAATTTCATGCTTCGAAGCCAGGTGCAGCAACTCCTTTTCGTCCGTCTCCGGGCCCACCGGCTGCCCCAGCGCCTCGCTAACCGCCCCCAGGAGGGTCACCCGGCGCCAGGGAGGCTCCAGGTTCAGGTCCTTTCCCAGGTAGGGGAAAGTCAAGGTCCCTTTGACCGCGCGCACCACCTCGACCAACATCTCTTGGAGAAACTCCGCCAGGTCGAGATAGTCCACGTAGGCCCAGTAGAACTCGAGCATGGTGAATTCCGGGTTGTGCTTGTAGGAGATGCCCTCGTTGCGGAAGTTGCGATTGATCTCGTAAACCTTCTCCAGGCCCCCCACCATACAGCGCTTGAGATACAACTCCGGGGCTATCCTCAGGTAAAGGTCGGCTCCCAGGGCTTGGTGATAGGTGGAAAAGGGGCGGGCGGCCGCTCCCCCGGGTATGGGCTGCAGCATGGGCGTCTCCACCTCTATGAAACCTCTGTGGTCAAGGAAGCGCCGCAATTCCTTTACCGTCCGGACTCTGACCATGAGGTTCTCGCGAACTTCCGGGTTCACGATAAGGTCGAGATACCTCTGACGGTAGCGCAGCTCCACGTCCTTTAGGCCGTGCCACTTTTCCGGCAGCGGTCGCAGGCTCTTCGAAAGCAGCTTGAAATCCGCCACCCGCACCGTCAACTCTCCCCGGCGCGACTTGAAGACCTTGCCTTCCACGCCTATCCAGTCACCGATATCCAAGTTATGGAAATTGGAGTAGGAGGGCTCCCCAAGGCCGTCCAGGGAGGCCATGATCTGAAGCTTGCCCTCGCGGTCCTGCAAGTCGGCGAAACAGGCTTTGCCGTGCCGCCGCAAGGCCATAACCCTCCCCGCCAGGCTTGCGGAATAGTCGCTTTCCTCGCCGTTCTTAAGGTCGGAGAAACGCTCCCTGATCTCGGAGGTGGTGTCTCGCCGGTCATATCTGAGCGCGTAAGGCTCGATGCCCTGCCTTCTCCAGTCCTCGAGCTTCTCAAGCCGCCTCTTTACCAGGTCTCCTTCATCTTCGAGGTAAGGTGGTTTAGTGTCTTCGCCCAAGGAACTCACACCTTGATAGACAGGTCAGCGCTCTATGTGCACGATACGGTACTTCAATACCCCCGAGGGAACCTGGACATCCACGATCTCGCCCGCTTTGCGCCCCAAAATGGCTTTCCCCACCGGAGATTGGTCGGAGATGCAGTTCTGGTCTCCCCTTGCCTCGGCGGCGCTGACCAGGCGGAAACGCAACTCCTCGCCACGCTCCACGTCCTCGAGGCAAACGGCGGAACCTATGGTAACCTCGGAGAGGTCTATTTCCTCCTCGCGTATCAGGCGTGCGTTGTCCAGGATATGCTCGATCTCCACGATGCGACCTTGCACGAAGGCCTGCTCGTGCTTGGCGTCATCGTACTCGGAATTCTCCATGATGTCGCCGAAGGACCGCGCCTGCTCAAGGCGCTTTGCCACCTCCCACCTCTTCACGTTCTTCAGGTACTCCAGCTCTTCCTGCAGTTTCTGGAAACCCGCCTGGGTGAGAACGATGTCGTCCTCTTTCTCTTCCCGGTACTCCACCGAGGCCGCATGTTCGTTAAGCTCTTCTCCCATCACCGAAACCTCTGTCTAAACTCTTCCCCGCAGGTAACAAAATGCTATTATAGGCCAGCGGAAAATACCAGTCAAAAGTTTCGCTCAAGCGGTGAGAGCCCATATACCATATATAACCATCAATAACCCATAGATAACCAAGGACGCGCATGTGCATACAACAGAACGTACAACTCGGCCGCCGACCGAATACGCAGAAGCCCTATCCCGGGGCGGAAATGCAAGACCATAGGGCCTTAAAGACGCTCCCTTTTCCGAAAGGCTAGAATAAAGCACGGTTATCTAGGGTATCATGCTATGTGAGACGTAACCGATACGGTCAAGGAGATGCGTTGCTTCTTGAGGAATTCTTTCAGCCGTCATCGATAGCGGTCGTGGGGGCGTCGGGCACCGCGGGCAAAGTGGGAAGGGTGGTGCTCGAGAACATACTCCACTCCGGGTTCAAGGGGAAAGTGTACCCCGTCAATCCCTCCCATGACCAGGTACTGTCCTTGAAGTGCTACCCCAGCGTCTCGGACCTTCCGGAAACGCCGCAGCTGGCGGTAATCATCGTCCCCGCCGCGATAGTGAAGGACATAGTGGAGGAATGCGGGGCTAAAGGCGTCAAGGCGGCGGTGATCATCTCCGCGGGGTTCAAGGAATCGGGAAGGGATGGGTACCGCCGGGAAGCGGAGCTTCGGGAAACGGCGCGGCGCCACGGCATCCGCATCCTGGGGCCGAATTGCCTCGGCCTGGCCGACACCTACACTCCTCTCAACGCCACCTTCGCCTCCAAGTCTCCCCTCAAAGGACGGGTCGCTTTCATGTCTCAGTCGGGAGCCCTGTGTACCGCGGTTCTGGGTTGGTCGGCCGAAGCGCATCTGGGATTCTCGCGCTTCATAAGCCTGGGAAACAAGATGGACCTCAACGAGAGCGATCTCCTGGAAGCCCTGGAAAAAGACGGCAACACCTCGGTGATCGCCGCTTACCTGGAGGGCGTGGCGGAGGGCGGGAGGTTCCTGGATATCACCTCGCGTTTGAGCCGCAGCAAGCCGGTGGTCGTCTACAAGGCGGGAACCACCGAAGCGGGGGCAAGGGCGGTTTCCTCCCACACCGGCACTTTGGCCGGCTCCGAAAACGCCTATATCGCCGCCTTTCACAAATGCGGGGCCCTGCGAGCCACCACCATCGAGGAACTGTTCACCCTTTCCAGGAGCTTGGCCACCCAACCACCGCCGCGCGGTCCGAGGGTGGCCGTCATCACCAATGCCGGGGGGCCGGGGATCATAGCCTCCGACGCCCTGGAGCACAAGGGGCTGACCCTCGCCACCCTGGGGCAGGAAACCACGCAATCCCTGCGGGAAAAGTTGCCGGAGGCGGCCAGCGTATACAACCCCATCGACATCCTGGGAGACGCCGGCGCCGACCGCTACCGCCTGGCTGCTGCCGTCGCGCTGGAGGACCCCAACGTGGATGCGGTGATGGTCATACTGACTCCCCAGGCCATGACCGACCCGCCGCAGGCCGCAGCGGCACTGGCGGACGCGGCCGAGAAAACGGGAAAGACCATACTGGCGGTGTTCATGGGAGGGGAAGACATAAAGGAGGCCGAGGAGATCCTGGCCAAGGCGGGCATCCCCAACTTCCGGTTTCCGGAGGATGCCGTAAACGCCTTGAGCGGCATGAAATCATACAGCGACTTCCTCTCCCGGCCCGAGGGTACCCGCGTGCGCTTCGAGGTGGATAAGGGCAGGGTGCAGAAGATCATCGACTCCGTCCGCGAGCAGCATCGCCTGGAGCTGGTGGAGGTGGAGGCCAGGGAAATTCTGGAAGCTTACGGTCTGCCGGTCGCACGCACCATCCTGGCCACTAATCTCGAGGAGTGCATTAAAGCGGGGCGGGAGATCGGCTACCCGGTGGTGGTCAAGATCGCCTCCCCCCAGATCATGCATAAGACCGAGGTAGGGGGAGTGATGGTAGGTATTGCCAACACCGACGACCTCATATCCGCTTACGAGAAGATAACCGCCAACGCCCGTAAGTTCGTCCCCCAGGCGAACATCTGGGGGGTCCTGGTCCAGGAGATGCTTCCTCCCTCCCGCGAGCTCATCCTGGGCATGAAGCGTGACAGCCAGTTCGGACCCCTGCTCATGGCCGGGCTGGGTGGGATTTACGTAGAGGTGCTCAAGGACGTGAGCTTTCGCCTGGCCCCGCTCAGCGAGGAGGAAGCCCACGAGATGCTGTACGAGCTTAAAAGTTACTGGCTGCTCAAGGGGGCGCGGGGAGAGACGCCGGCGGACATCGCGGCGGTTATAGAATGCATGATGCGCGTCTCCCAACTGGTCACCGACTTCCCGATAATAAACGAATTGGACATCAATCCCCTGAGAGTCCTGGAAGATGGAAAGGGTTGCCTGGCCGCGGATGCCAGGATCGTTCTGGAGGAGTGAGTAATATGGTCTGCCTCTATCTGACTTCCGAGTTTGGGATCGCCGGACTCCACACCATGTGCATAGGGCTGGGAAAGCGCTTCCAGGAGGAAGGGATAAAAATCGGCTACATGAAGCCGCTCGGCCACCGTTATTATGAGGAGGAGGGAAAAGCAACCGATGAAGATGCCGCCTTCATGCGCAAGACCCTTGGCCTGGAGGAGGACCTGGAAGACCTGTGCCCGGTTCTGCTCACTCCCAAGCTGGTGAGCGAAAGCCTGAAAGAAGGGCCGGGAGACCTGCTGCCCAGAGTCAAGGAAGCCTTCGCCCGCGTGAGCCGCGGCAAGGAGGTGGTGCTGGTGCAGGGTGCCTTCACTTCCAACCAGGGACGTTACCTTGGCCTTTCCGCCTACCAGCTGGCACCGGTCCTCGATGCTCGCGTGATCCTGGTGGAGCGCTACGACGATGTCTTCTTGGCTGACAACGTGCTCGGGGCGCGCGGCCTCTATGGGCCTTCCCTGATGGGGGTGATCTACAACATAATCCCCCCCAATCGTGAAAGCCTCGTGGAGGAAATACTGGCGCCGCGCCTGGAGAAGGAGGGCCTGGCGGTGCTGGGGAAGGTGCCTCGCGACCCTCTGCTGAATTCCATCAACATCGGAGACCTGGCCCGCCTCCTAGAGGGCGAGGTTCTCTGCGCCGAGGATCACTTGGGCACCTTGGTGAGCGACATCGTGGTGGGCTCTATGAGCCAGGAGCACGCCCTCTCCATCTTCCGCAAGCATAGCAACATGTGCGTGGTGGCGGGAGGCGACCGCAGCGACATCCATCTGGCGGCCATGGAGGCCAAGGCCCGCTGTCTCGTCCTGACCGGAAACCTTTATCCTTCCGGCATAATCCTGGGCAAGGCGGAGGAGTTGGGCATACCCGTGATACTGGTGGGCACGGACACCTTCACCACCGCCGAGCGCGCCGATCTGATCATTCGCAGCGCCCGCACCCACGAGGACAAGAAGTTGGAGAGACTGAGAGAACTTATCCACCGTTACGTGGATTTTCCCCGCCTCCTCGAGCTAGCCGGAATCAAATAATGATGGGAGTCTTGATTTTTCAGCTCATCTCCCAAAAGTGTGGGTAGATTCAAGGTGTTTGATGCGGCGCCATTATGAAAAGAGCAGGCAGCCAAGGTACCGGTATACCATCGCATGCCGGATGCCGGTCGCATAACCCTCACTTTATGGCAAAGAGCCTGATTTTTGATATCCCCAAAGGTATTTGAAGTGCGCTTTAGTTCAATGATAAGGGTCAGGCCTTGATTTATTGCATGGATTCGTTGCATTCGCCGGGGTTGAGGTATGGTTTAAATTTCCGATGAAAAAATCAATACCTGACCCCGATTGTAGCCTGAGGCATTAAAAATCAGACCCTATTAACTTAGCGATCGATGGCGCAGAGTAGGGGATAGGGGTTGACCGGGCCGCCTCCGTTGGGGTGCCACTCGAAGTGAAGGTGTGGGCAACCCCTGGCGTTACCGGTATCCCCCACGTAGCCGATAACCTGGCCGCCTCTGACCCGCCCCGAGGCGGCAAACCCGGCCAGGTGCATGTAATAGTATAAGTGCCCGTTATCGCCGTAAAGGAAGATATACAAGCCCGCATTGCCTCCGCTGCGCTGCACCACCGTGCCGCTGGTTATGGCCACACATGGAGTACCGTAAGCGGCCATGATATCGCATCCCTTGTGGGTGCGCCCCACCGAGCGGGGCGCTCCCCAATCGTTGACGTAGCTGTGCGGCCCGGCCACCGGGAAGTACAGCCCGTTGACCGGTCCTATATTCACGCTTCCGCCGCCTCCCCCTCCGCTCCAGCTGTAGCGGGAGCTCAGCAGGGAGGCCACCTCCTTATCCAGCCCGGCCAGGATAGCCTTCTGCTCGTTGAACTTGCTCTGGAGGGAGCTCTTCTGGCTGTTTAGCTTGCTGAGGTAAGACTGGTACTCGGACTTCTGGTTCTCCAGCTCAATTCTCTTCTGCCTTATATCCCCCATGAGCTTCTGGGTAGCCGCGATAATCTCGGCGTCATGGTTGCCGATACGTGACATGTAATTAAAGGAGTTGACGAAGGTGTTGAAATCGTCGCATTCCAGGAGCACTTCCATGGCGGAGAGGTTGCCTTCCTTGTACATGGAGACCACTCTCTCGGAGAGGATGGCCTGCCATTTCTGGCATTCCGCCTCCGCCTGCTGCAGCTGGGCCTGATTTTTCTCAATGCTCGCTTGGAGAGTTGCTATGCGGGACTGCGTCTGGTTCAGCTCGGAGGTCAGGCGGTTAAGCTCGTTCTGGAGCGACGCCAGCTGCCTCTCCACCGACCGTGCCTGTTCCTTTTTTTCGCTTATCTGATCCGCCAACGCCGGCATTAGCGCCTGCCAGAGCATGAACAACAGCGCTACCGCCAGCATAGCGGCCCGTAACAATTCGGATCTCGGTCCCTTCGCCGCAGCCTTCGGGGCAAAACGCAATTTCACACCGCCTTGTTCAACTATACTGGTTAATATTTTAGGGAAAGGGTTTCTCGGAGGTCAAATCGACCAACATTTGGGGGTTCACCCCTTTCCTCCTGTCCAATTTGGTTGGTTTGCCAGGACGACAGGGTGTTCTCACAATCTATTTCATCCCTGAAAGCGCCCACCGAAACGATACAGCATCCACTTTCGACACGGACCCCCACCCGCTACGGGGCAATGCAAACGCTCATCGGGAACGGTCTCTAGCCCCAACGCATCTCGATGATGCGCGGCCTCCCGTTGAGGTCGGGAAACACCTCCGCCTCCGGGTATCCCATATGACGTGCCCGCATGAGGAGGAAGTCCAGCTGGTCCTCTCCCGCCTCCATCAAAAGCCGACCTCCGGGCGAGAGCCAGCTTGGAGCCTGCTCCATGAGACGGAGATGCACCTCGCATCCCGTGGGGCCCGCCATCAGGGAGCGGTAAGGTTCGTGCTCCCTGACCTCCGGGGGGAGGCCCATATAATCGCTCTCCCTAATATAAGGGGGGTTGGAGAGGATGAAATCGCATCTGCCGGAGAGGCTCCCGGGCAGGGCATGAAGAAGATCGCCGCCGTGAAGGGCCAGGCACCCTTCCAGCGACAGGCGACGGGCGTTTTCCCTCGCCACCTCCAGGGCCCGGCCGCATATATCCGTGGCGTGCACCACCGCGGCGGGACACTCCCGGCAAACGGACAGGGCGATGCACCCCGAGCCCGTCCCGACATCCACCACCACCGGGTGTCCCCGGGCGGCCCCGATCAACTGCACAGCCCTTTCCACCAGCATCTCCGTTTCGGGGCGGGGGATGAAGACCCGGCGGTCAACAACCAGATCGAGATAGCGGAATCCCTTGCTTCCCACGATGTACTGCAGGGGCTCCCGTAGGGCGCGGCGCCGCACGGCCAGGGCGAAAGCCTCTCTCTGGCCCTTGGGAACCGGCTCATCCGGGTAGGCATAAAGATGAACTCTGCTGCGCCCGGTGCAATGGGCCAGAAGCAGCTCGGCGTTGAGACGAGGCTTGGCGACGCGGTTTCTTTCCAGATATTGCGTGGCCCAGCCAAGGAGCAGGGGAGTCTCGTAAACCGGTTCCGCCTTCATGCTCCTTCCCGGCCCCCCAGCTCTTTTAACTTTTCAGCCCTATCGGCCGCGGCCAGGGCCTCGACGAACTCGTCCAGGTCCCCATCCAGCACCTCTTCCAGACGGTAGGCGGTAAGCCCGATGCGGTGATCGGATATACGTCCCTGGGGATAATTGTAGGTGCGGATGCGTTCCGAGCGGTCGCCGGTGCCGACCTGAGAGCGACGCTCCTCCGCCTGCTCCCGCTGTTGCCGCTCCTGCTCCATGCGCAAGAGGCGGGCGCGTAGGATGCGCAGGGCCTTTTCCCTGTTCTGCAGCTGGGACTTCTCGTCTTGACAGGATACGGTAACCCCGGTGGGCAAGTGGGTCACGCGTACCGCGGAATCGGTGGTGTTCACCGACTGCCCTCCCGGCCCCGTGGACCTGAAGACGTCGATGCGGAGGTCGGCGGGGTCGATGTTCACCTCCACCTCCTCCGCTTCGGCAAGAACGGCCACGGTGGCGGTGGAAGTGTGGATGCGCCCCCCCGACTCCGTCACCGGGATACGCTGCACCCGGTGCACCCCCGACTCGTACTTCAACCTGCTATAGGCGCCCTTACCGCGCACGGAGAAGATGATTTCCTTGAAGCCGCCGAGGTCGGACGGGCTGGAGGAAAGGGTTTCCACCTGCCAGCCCAGCCGGTCGGCATAGCGCGTGTACATGCGGTAGAGGTCACCGGCGAAAAGGCCGGCCTCCTCCCCCCCGGCGCCGGCGCGTATCTCCATGATCACGTCCTTTTCGTCCCGGGGATCCGTGGGCAGAAGCAATATCTTTATCCTCGATTCCAGCTCCCCGATTCTGCCCTCCGCCTCCTGCAGCGAGTCGCGCAGGAAACTTTGCATCTCGGGATCCGTTTCCTCCTCCAGCATCTCCCGGGCCTCGCGCGCTTCATTAAGAGCGCTCCGGTATTCCCTGGTAAGGTTCACCACCTGGGCCATCTCGGCGTGGTTGCGCGCGAGCTCCGCGTAAAGCTGGCGATCCCTCAAGACATCGGGCTGCGAGAGTTTCTCCTCCAGCTCGTTGAAGTTCTTCTCTATCTCATCGAGTTTATCCATGAAAGCCATGACGTCACCCTCGATGCGGCCGTTCTTCCCTCTTCAGGAGCTCCCGCAACGCTGCCAGGGCTACCTCGGCCTGGCTTCTATCGGGCATCCTTGTGGTCAGCCTCTGCAAGGCCAAGCCAGGTTTTACCAACAAGTCCAGCCAGGGAGACCTCCTCTTGTCGGCCAGTTTAATTATCTCATAAGATATGCCGGCCACCAGAGGGATCACCGCCACCCTTTCCAGCACCCGCAACCACAGGGCGGGCCTCCCCAGGAAGGAATGGATCACCACCGCGAGGACCAATACGAGCAGGATAAAGGTCGTGCCGCAACGCAGATGGTCGGTATTCTGCGCCAACGCCCTCTCCGCCTCCAGAGGATAATCATTCTCGTAAAGATGGATGCACTGGTGCTCCGCTCCGTGATACTGATATACGCGGCGCATCTCGCCGGATAGGGAGGTGAGCATCAGGTAGGCGATGAAAACGGCCGCGCGTATGCCGCCTTCCAGCAGGTTCCAGAGCCAGACGGGGCTGTCCTTCCCCAGCAACTTGGGGGCCAGCCAGGTAGGAAAGGCAATGAAGAGGGCCACCGCCAGGACCAGAGCAACCGCCAGGGAAACGGTTTTTTCCAACCAGCCCATACCTTTCCCTTTCTCATTACGGCTATCCTCCTGCAGTGCCAATTCGGCGGAAAGGCTCAGCGACTTCCAGCCCAGGACCAGGCTTTCCACCAGGACGAATATGCCCCTGACGAAAGGCTTGTCCCATGAAGGATGTCTAAGCAAAAAGGAATTAACCGGCTCCACCTGGGTGTATATGGTTCCGTCGGGCTTGCGGACCGCCAGAGACCAGAATTTGCGCCCGCGCATCATCACCCCCTCGATAACCGCCTGACCGCCGATCCTCGCCTCACTTTCTTCCGCGGCAAGGGAAGGGGAAGCGTCCAGTAGCGCGGGTGCAGTCGAATGGTGGGACAAGGGTTATTCCTGGGTTTCCGCTCTCTTCGCCTTTTCCTCGGAGGGCTTCTTGCGCTGTGGCCTGGCCTTGCCGTAGCGGCGCTCGAAACGCTCCACCCGGCCTCCGGTGTCCACAAGCTTCTGCTTACCCGAGTAGAAGGGATGGCACTGCGAGCATATCTCTACCCGGAGATCGGGCTTAGTGGAGCGGGTTTTAAAGGTATTGCCGCAGGAGCAAGTGACCGTGGCTTCCACGTAATCCGGATGTATACCTTTCTTCATCCTTCTTAACCTCCGCTTTCCTCTTAACAATCACACAAGTATAGCAACACGCCAAACGCTTGAACAGGGTTGCGGGACTGCCGCAGCGGGGCCCCAGGCTTATCGAGAAAGCGCCATCTCCGGCCACCGCCGCCTGCCCGCCAGGCCTTAGGATATGGGCGACCTGGCTATTTCGTTTAAGAACTCCGCGTTGTTCTTGGTGTTGCGTATCTTGTCGATAAGCAGCTCGATGGCCGCTCCGGGGTCGAGGGCATGCAGCACGCGGCGCAGCTTCCACACCACCTGCGCTTCCTCCGGCTCCATGATCAACTCCTCCTTGCGCGTCCCGGACTTGTCGATCTCTATGGCCGGGAAGATGCGCTTGTCGGCCAGCTTACGGTCCAGATGCAGCTCCATGTTGCCGGTTCCCTTGAACTCCTCGAAGATAACCTCGTCCATGCGGGAACCTGTTTCCACCAGAGCGGTGGCGATGATGGTCAGGCTGCCCCCGTCCTCGATGTTGCGCGCCGCCCCGAAAAATCGCTTGGGTGGGAAGAGGGCGGTGGAGTCGACACCCCCGGATAGAATGCGACCGCTGGTAGGCGTCGCCAGGTTGTAGGCGCGGGCCAGTCTGGTAATGCTGTCCAGGAGAATGACCACGTCGTGGTTGTGCTCCACCAGGCGTTTGGCCCTCTCCAGAACCAGCTCCGCCACCTGGATGTGGTTGTCCGAGGGTTGATCGAAGGTGGAGCTGATGACCTCACCGTCCACCGACCGCTCCATGTCCGTGACCTCTTCGGGACGCTCGTCCACCAGCAGCACGATCAGCTTCACCTCGGGGTTGTTGTAGGTTACGCTGTTGGCGATCTGCTTGAGGATGGTCGTCTTTCCCGCCTTGGGGGGCGAGACGATCAAGCCTCTCTGGCCCTTGCCTATGGGCGCGATGAGGTCAATGATCCTGGGGGCGGTAACCTCGTCCGGCGTCTCCAGCCGCAGTCGTGACTTGGGAAAGAGCGGCGTAAGTTGCTCGAACTGCTTACGGTCCCGGCAAACCTCGGGGTTGTCGCCGTTGACCTTCTCGATCCTCAACAGGGCGTTGTATTTCTCGCTGTCCTTGGGCGGGCGCACCTGCCCCATGATCTCGTCCCCGCGCTTGAGATGGAAGCGCCTTATCTGGGACAGGGACACGTATATATCGTCCTCGCTGGGGAGGTATCCCCGCGTGCGCAGAAAGCCGTATCCTTCGGGAAGAATATCCAGTATACCGGTGCGCAGGAAAAGCCCTTCGTCCTCCACCTTGCGGTTGAGAATGCTTTCGATGAGCTCCTGCTTGCGCATGCCGGTGATTCCGGTCAATCCCATCTCCCTGGCTACACCTTGCAGATCAACGAGAAGCATGGATTCCAGCTGGGATCGGTCCAATGTCTTTTCCATTTTTCACCTCCTTCTCATCGCCTGCATAATTGAGTCCTCTAAAGATTTTTGATCTTCTCATAATCCTCCAGAAATCTCCTAATCCCGATATCCGTCAGTGTGTGCTGCGACATCTTCACCATGACCTCGTAGGGAATGGTGGCGATGTGCGCTCCGGCTTTCGCCGCCTCGGTCACGTGCATGGGATGACGCAGGCTGGCGGCGATAACCTGCGTGGGAATGGAATAGGTATCGAAAATGTCTACTATCTCCTCCACCACCGTCATGCCGCGGTTTCCAATATCATCCAGACGACCCACGAAAGGACTCACGAAGGTCGCCCCGGCGGCCGCTGCCAGTAGGGCCTGGTTGGCCGAAAACACCAGGGTCACGTTGGTCTTGATTCCTTCCTTGGAGAGGACGCTCACCGCCGCCAGCCCCTGCGGGGTCATGGGGATCTTCACGTTGATATTGTCGGCGATAGCCGCCAGCTCCCTGGCTTCGCGTACCATACCCTCCGTGTCCATGCTCACCGCTTCCGCGCTGATGGGCCCGGACACTATGCTCGCTATCTCCGCCAGGCAATCACGCATGCCGCGGCCCTCCTTGGAAACCAGGGAAGGATTGGTGGTCACCCCGGACAGGACCCCCCAGCCGTTTATCTCCCTGATTTGATCGACGTTCGCCGTATCAAGAAAAAGCTTCACTCCCCACCTCCATGCCTGCAAAGTCAGGTCAACTGCGTGACTCCGTTAGGCGCCTTTTCCTTCATGGCCATACCGTAGGCGGCGTTGATGATGTAATCCACCGTCTCGGAAACCGTGGTGTCCAGGTCCACGCATTCTATGGCCTTGGTGCCGGTGCGCTCTGCCATGTGCAGGATATAATCCTGTATTTTCCGGATATTCTCGAAATAGGCGATATACCTCTGGAAAGGCCTGGTCCCTTGAGTCTCCACCTCGCGGATATAGAAATGGCTGCGGTGCAGCTTCTCATCCTCCACCTTGACCACCAGAGGCACGATGAAAGCCTCCGGAAACTGCTCCGGGGCGATGAATCCAGGTACGATATGCGCTCCCTCTATGATGATATGGGTCCCCTCTTTCAGGGCCCGGTTGATGATGGCCCGCACCCCCACCAAGACGGAAAGGGACTGTTCCCGAAAACCCGCCACCACCGGGTCCACTTCCGGCGGCAGGGGGTGGATGAGCGCGGAATCGGCGTCGAAGGAAGAGGTGTGGATGGCCGGCATGAGCCTCTGGGAGAAGAAGGCCCGCATGACCTCGCGCACGGCGTCGGTGGAGACGATGCGCACTATGCTCAAGCGGTTGGCCAGCATGGTGGCGATGGTTGATTTTCCCACTCCGGTCGAACCTCCCATAAGGACGACCAAGGGCTTGTTGAGGCTGCTGAAGGAGATATAGCGCCAGTAATTGGCCGCGTAGTGCTCGCCGGCCTTTTCCATGAGGATGTCGTAGATGATCCTGCGGAGCTCCTTGGCCTGCACCTCCAGCCTTCCCTCCTCAATGAGGCGCTCCTCCAAATCCGAGGCCACGGAGTAGGCCTTCCCCGGCGACAGCCCCGAGGCCATGATGGCATTGGCGGTGAGCCCCTTGGAAAAGGGCACTCGGTGGCGCTCCTCGTCGAGGATGGTTATTCTCTGGCGCCGCTTTCCTTCTTCGGCCGTCATTGCCTATCCATCACCTTTCCGCAAACGATCTCAAAAAAGCCCTCCAGCCCCCGCTCTCCTTCGACGGGAACGGGAAGGTTATGGTAATAGATGATTTCTTTCCCTTGTTCCCGTCCGAAGCGCGTCACCACGTCCACCGCGGCCGCTTTTAGTTCCGTAAGCAGGACCTCCGCTTTCTCCGCCCCCCGCAGCTCTTGGGCAAGCACATTGCGATTGGACAGGCTGTGGCTCCTACCCACCAGAAAACATTCCTCTCTTTCCTCCAAATATCCTTCCAGCAATGCGCCCGCTGCCTCGGGCGCGGTTGTAACAAGGAATACTTTCCTGCCACGGATGGATTTCAAGGGATGAGGCCTAAAAATCGTGCTTAAGACTACGACATCGCCATTTATCCGCTCTACCCTTTCGCGGAGTTCCTCTATTTTTTGGGGAGACGCGAAGGGTTCTTCCGCCATTGTAATGATAACCGCATCGGAAATCAAGAGGCGGTAGGAACCCAGGAATCCCAGCGCCTCCTCCATCTCCTGGGCGGCGCTGATGACACACACCACGGCATCCGTGGCCACTGGGGGTATGCTGGATCCGCTCCCCTCCATGATCACCATGTCCACGGGCAGGCCATCCGCGAGGCGAGCCGCTTCCACGCAGTTGGTAACGAAAGCCTCGCCGGCCATCCCTCCTCCGCAACGCCGGCTGCCCACGGTAAGCACCCCGGCCATGAGAGCATCCTCGTAATGGTCGGAGGCGGCGTGCAGTCCTTTGTCCACCTCCGAGAGCAGAAAGTCGACGTCCAGTTCGCCCCTCTCGACTACATAAGGTTCGGGAGGCCCTCCTCTCCCCATGGCCACCACCACGGGGCGGCGCCCGCTCCGCTCCAGATATGCAGCCATCTCGGCGGAAATCGCCGTTTTACCGCAACGCTTGCCGGTGCCGATGACGGCACACGAGGGCTTGGTGAGGACTTTCTCCCGGCGTGGTGGCTTGAATTGGAAATCGGAGCCGCGGTAAACGGCCCCCGCTTGCAGCGCCAAAGCGGCCAGCCGCATACGCCTGGCGGGACCCAGCACGGGAAGATCGCTCAGGTCGATCACCAGGCGAGGTTTCCTTGTTGCCAGCAAGGCACGGAAATCTTCCTCGGGATCCGCGGGAACCACGAGCTCTATTCCCGATGAGGAAAGCTCGGAAAGGTCCCCAACCTTCTCCGTACCGCCGAGAAAATACAGGCAAAGCGGGCGCAGGCCCTCTCTTTCCCGTAAATAGCTTACGGCGGCCAGCACGGTCTCAGGTTGATGTTCCCCATCCACCAGGAATAGGGCTTCGATCTCATCCACCATAATTTACCTATTATTTCCTTTCCGTTTGATGAAGGATAATACAAGGACCTCTTAAAGTGGGCAATATGATAAGCGCTTCAGATATCCGAGATTATGATCTCCCTTAGTGCACCTGAAAACTCACGTTGGGTTTCGCTTACCCCCACCCCGAACTGAGCGATGACATCCCTCTCACCGAAAGGATACTTGCGGAAGATCTTCACCAGATCCTCGCGTATCTCTATGATGTTATAGCAAGGCTTGGTATGTCCCCGCAAGCGAAGCGTGGAAATGGTCCCGGCATTTACGATATACATGTCCTCCAGGTGCCATACGTACGGCACATGCTTGTGGCCGGTAAGCACCAGGTCCACCCCCGCATACGCCAGCAGCTCCAGGATGTCGCCGGCGTCATAAACGATGTTTCTTTCCCTGCCCGTACCCGGCACGGAAATGAGGTGGTGGTGCAAGGCGAATACCTTGAAATCCTCCACGGGCTCCAGGTTGTCCACTATCCACCCGTATCTCTCCCTTCCGATCTTGCCGTCGTCGCTGCTGGAGGCCGAACTGTTCG
>ENA-ORXB01002249-ORXB01002249.1-sediment-metagenome-genome-assembly--contig:-NODE-2249-length-17483-cov-15.954556_pt1 | contig 17483 bp, 18 predicted proteins | sample MGYA00237863_ERZ511475 | MGnify/ENA primary metagenome ERZ511475 (study PRJEB26305, sample SAMN06343858) | sediment metagenome | isolation source: hot spring sediment | place: Canada: British Columbia... | reverse complement strand
GAACCCTGGGTGCACTGAGGAGCGTCGATGGATCAGGTCACCGTGGAGGTAGTGCCCACCCCCAACGTCAACGCGTTAAAGTTCGTCATCAACCGCCGCCTGACCCAGGGGCGCAGCCGCACCTTCCGCACTGCGGCGGAGGCGGCGGAAGTGCCGCTGGCCCGCCGCCTGCTGGAGATCCCAGGCGTGGTGCAGGTCTTCGTGCTGAACGACTTCATCACCATCACGCGCGACCCGGCCACGCCCTGGGAGGCCATCGTCCCCCAGGCGGAGGAAGTGATCAAGAGCTCGCTGTAGTGCGCTGCGTGCGCCTCCGGGAAAGGTGGCGTGTGGGGGAGTGCCCTAGGGGAACAACCGCTCGCCGCTCTCCTCGTCCTCCACGGTGATGGCCACGGTGGGGCAGCCCTCGGCAGCCTCAAGGATCTTATCCACCCCTTCGCCGGCGGGGTCCACCACCGCGGACTGGCCGCCTTCGTTGAGGGCGAAGACTCCGGGTGCGGTGAGCACGCAGATGCTGGAGCCCACGCAGCGGTGGTAGTCCACGCGGATGCGCAGCCGCCTGGCCACGGCTACCACTCCACGGGTAGCTCGGCCAGCGCCCGGGAGACGATGGTGGGGTGGTACTCCAGCTCGTCGGTGGCCAGGCGCATGCCCGGGAACCGCCGCGCCAGCGCCGCGAACGCCTCCTGCCCTTCCAGCCGCGCCATGGGCGCCCCCAGGCAGACGTGGATGCCGTGGCCGAAGGCCACGTGGGGGTTGGGATTCCGCGTGATGTCCACCCGGTCGGGCTGGGGGAACCGGTCCGGGTCGCGGTTCGCCGACGCCAGCACCAGCAGCATCCTGTCGCCCGCGCGGATCGTCTTGCCACCCAGCTCTGCATCGACCCTGGCCCAGCGGAATGTGGCCTTCACCGGCCCGTCATAGCGCAGCAGCTCCTCCGTGGCCGAGAAAGCCAGGGAAGGGTCGCGGGCCAGCAGCTCCCACTGATCGCGGTGCTGCAGTAGAGCCAGCAGGCCGTTGGCCAGCAGGTTGGTGGTGGTCTCGTGTCCCGCGAACAGGAGGACCGTGCAGGTGGCCAGCACCTCGTCGTGGCTGAGCAGATCCCCTCGCTCCTGCGCCTGCACCAGGGCGGAGATGAGGTCGTCCCGCGGGTGACGGCGCCGCTCGTGGATGAGGGGCTCGAAGTACTCCAGGAGCTTGATCAGCCCCGCCTGGGATCTCTCCCGCCGCTGGGGGTCGTCCGCCCGGATGAAGAAGATGCGCGAGGTCTCGTCGGACCACTCCTTGACCGCCTCCCGGTCCTGCGGCGGCACACCCAGGTACTCGGAGATCACGATCACCGGCAGGTGGAAGGCGAAGGCGCGGATGAAGTCCGCATGCCGCCCCTGCTCCATCCCGTCCTGCAGCTCGGAGACGATGGCGCGCACCCGAGGCCGCAGGCGCTCCACGCTGGTGGGCGTGAAGGCCTTGTTCACCAGCATGCGCACCCGCGTGTGGTACGGCGGGTCCGTGAACACCAGCCACCTGGAGAAGTAGCGGATGAGGACGTGCAGCCTCTCCTGGTCGTGCGGGGAGAGCTCCTGCTGAAAGTGGGCCATGCGGTCCGAGGAGAGCCGCGCGGGGTCGCGGAAGGCCCGCACCACGTCTTCGTAGCGGGTCACCAGCCACCCACCCCAGCGCTTGTTCCAGTGGACGGGGTCGTCCTGGCGCAGGCGGGCGAAGTACGCGTACGGATCCCGCACCACCTCGGGTGCGAGCAGGTCGTCCTGGACCAGCACCCTGATCCCCCCTTCGGGGCTCCGACTCCCCCCATTGTACACTGCCCGCAAAGAACCTACGTCTTGCGCGATTTCACAGGGGTCGGGCGGGAAAGGCAGGCGGCTTGAGCGGCTCCGCCGTCGGGCAGGATAGACGCAGCGCATGCGGAATAGAAGCTACTACTCGAGTAGTAGGGGAACCCGTGCGTCCGACAACCGCCCGTCTCCTGGACGCCATGCGCGAGCTGGGGCTCACGGACTACGAGGCCCGGGTCTACCTCGCCCTCCACGAGTCCCATCCCGCCAACGGGAACCAGATCAGCCAGCGTTCCGGCGTCCCCTCGGCCAAGGTCTACGCCTCGCTACACCGGCTGCTGGGCCGCGGGCTCGTCACCCTCATCGACAGCCGCCCGGTCACCTACGTACCTTTACCGATCGACGAGTTCCTGGGCGCCAGGGAGGCCCGGTTTCGCACCCTGGCTGCGATGATCCGGCGCGACCTCCGGCCGGCGGGAGGGCGCACCTGGCGCGAGATGCTGTGGCACCTGGAGGGCTATGACCTCCTGCTGGACCGGGCAAGGCGTATCATCGCTGATGCGAGGCGGGAGCTGTACCTCAGCGCGTGGCGAGATCAGGTGGTCGACCTGCAGGAAACGCTCCACCGTGCGGTGCGGCGGGGGGTGCATGTCGCGGCCATGGTTTTCGACGCGCCTGACTTAGAGGTCGGCTACACGGTCCACCACGTGATGCTGCGCACGGTCTACGAGCGCCACGGCGACCAGATGCTCCTGGCCGCCGACGAGACCGCCGGCCTGCTCATGGACCGCTCCCGCGGGACGTGGTACGGCGTCTGGACGTCGAACCCCGCTGTGCTGCGGACCATCCGCAACTACATCCGTCACGACATCTACGCCAACAAGCTCTACTACCGGTTCGCCGACCTGCTGCACGCCACGTACGGCCCGGAGCTGGAGTTGCTTTTGGATGTCACGGCGGACCGTGTCTTTCCCACCGCGCCTCCGCCGCCGACCGTGGCCGCTGCCCAGGCGGTGCGGTCCGGTTCGGCGGTGCGGCGGGTGAGGGGGGGCATCACGCGGAGTAAGACAAAGCCTGGGGGAGGGCGCGCCATGGTCTCTGCGCCGGGTGACAGCGACCCCCGGGGCAAAGGAGGGCGATGATGGGAGCACCAGAGGCCTTTGGCATCACGCTGGACGGCCCATATTTCGGCCCAGGCCGGTGGGTCTCGCCGCTCAACTACCTGCCCGAGGTCCGCGCTCAGATGCGGCTTCCGCCGCGGGTGACGATCCACGACGTGACACTGCGTGATGGGGAGCAGACCGCGCGGGTCGCCTTCACCGTGGAAGAGAAGCTTTTCCTGGCCCAGGAAATGGACAAGATCGGTATCCCGTCCATTGAGCCCGGACTGCCCGCCACCGAGGAGGACCGCGATGTCATCCGCACCCTGGCCCAGATGAAGCTCAGAGCTCGGGTGACACCGTTGGTGCGCGTGCGCGACGATGACCTGCAGGCGGCCATTGCCTGCGGCGCCCCGGGGATGGTGCTGGAGTTCGGCATCAACCCGTTCCTCATCAAGTACGCGTACAACATGACCCCGGAGCAGCTCATCGAGAAGGTCGTGGTCCTCTCCCGCCGGGCCAAGGACGCAGCCGGGATGTACGTAGAGTTCATGGGCTGGGACACCTTCCGAATCCCCAGCCTGGACTACGTGAAGCGCTTCTTCGGCGAGATCATCGAGCGCGGCGCCATCGACCGCATTACCGTCTCGGACACCTTTGGCATGGCCCATCCGCTGGCCATGCGGTTCTTCATCACCACGCTCCGCCAGTGGTTTCCCGATACGCCGTTGGGACTGCACATCCACAACGACTACGGCCAGGCGACCGCCAGCGCCCTTATGGCCATCGCCTCGGGCGTGGACGAAGTGCACTGCTCCGTGAACAACCTGGGCGAACGCGCCGGGAACGTAGCCACGGAGGAGGTGGCGGTGGCGTGCGAACACCTGCTGGGCGTTCCCACGGGGATCCGGCTAGACGGCCTCTACCGGCTTTCCCAGATGGTGGCCGAGATCTCCAAGATCCGGCCGGCCTCCAACAAACCCATCGTCGGCCCCGGGCTGTTCGAGGTTGAATCGGGCATAGTCATCCACATCCTGCGGCAGTTCCGTGCGACGCCCCTGGGGGAGGTAGCGCTGTTCCCCTACCCGCCGGCGCTGGTGGGCCGCGAGGGACCCAGCCTGGTGGCGGGGCGAGGGACGGGCCGCAACTACGTGGAGATGACGTTGGAGGAGCTGGGCCTGCACGCTACACCGGGGCAGGTCGAGGAGATTGTGCGGCGGGTGAAGGCGGTGGCCCTGCGCCTGAAGAACGCACTGCCCCCGGCCGTCTACCAGGGCATCATCCGCGACGTGCTGGGTGCGGAAGCCGCGGCGTCCGTGCCCGGAGGTGGATCGCCCGCGTAGCGGTGCCATCCAGGCCCGACATCGAGAAGGGCAGGGGGGAGGAGCATGGAGAGCTATGTTACAGGCCGCACACGGGTCACGCTCATCGACCTGAGCGACACGCTGGAGAACGAGACCAGCGCCTTCGAGCCCAACCGCCACCAGATTCAGTACATCGACCACGTGCAGGGCATGAACATGACCGTCGACGTCTTCAAGGTGGACCGGAGCCTGCTGCCCGCCCTCTTTCCGGACGGCCATGCCTGGGCGGTGGAGGTGGCCACCCTCTCGTCGCACTCCGGAACCCACATCGACGCCCCCTACCACTACGGCCCCACATCGGGTGGCGCACCGGCGAGGACCATCGAGCAGTTGCCCTTGCGCTGGTTCTTCAGCGACGCCTTCGTCCTCGACATGACCCACAAGCGGCGCGGCGAGGGTATCAGCGCGGCTGATGTAGAGGCCGCCCTGGCGGCCATCGGCTACGTGATCAAGCCCTACGACATCGCCCTGATCCGTACCGACACCTGGAAGGCCTTCAAGCAGGCCGGTTACGACATGCTGCACCCCGGGCTGGAACGCAGCGCGACCCAGTACCTGGTAGAGCGCGGGGTGAAGGTGATCGGCATCGACGCCTGGGGGCTGGACCGGCCCTTCGACGTCATGTTCCGGGAAGCCGCCGGAGGTGTGCGCGGAAGGTTCTGGGAGTCCCACTTCTACGGCAAAGAGCGCGAGTACTGCCAGATCGAGAAGCTCACCAATCTGGACAAGATCCCCAGGCCTTTTGGATTCAAGGTGGCGTGCTTCCCCTACAAGCTGAAGGCGGCCAGCGCCGCGTGGACACGCGCGGTGGCCATCATCGAAGAGCCCGCCGACGGTTGAGGTGGCGCCCGGGGCGGGCGATGGCGACGAGAAAGGAGGAGGAGAGGTGAGGCTATCCCGCAGGCAGTTCCTGAAGACTGCCGCCCTGGGGGCTGGCGCGCTGGTGGTACCCCAGCTCCTGCACCGCGGCGCGTGGGCTCAGGCCAGACCCGTCCGTCTGGGCGGCACGCTCCCGCTCACCGGCCCCTTTGCTGACACCGGTGTGTGGGTGGAGCGTGGCTACCGCTACTGGGCCGAGCGGACCAACCAGCAGGGCGGGCTGCTCGGACGGCCAGTGGAGGTGACCATCCTTGATGACGCCAGCAGCGCAGACCGTGCTGTGAGTCTGCTCGAACGGTTGATCACGGTCGACCGCGTAGACCTGATCCTCGGCGGCTACCCCGGCACGGCGGCCGCCGCGCAGATGGCCCTGGCGGAGCGCTACCGGAAGGTCTACATCTCCATGGGCGGGCACATGGCATCGTTCCGGCGAGGCTTCAAGTACAGCTTCGGCGGACCTCCGCTGATGGGCCAGTGGTGGTACGAGGGGGCGTGGCGGTGGCTGGCCAACATCCCTCGGGGACAGCGGCCCACGCGAGCGGCAGCCATCACCGTCAACAACCCCGTGGGCATGTCCGTGCGCGAGTCGATGCTGGACGGCCTCAAGCGGCTGGAGATCCCGCTGGTCATGGACGAGCTCTACGACCTGCCCCTGGCCTCCGCGGAGCCCCTGGTCTCGCGAGCCCGCGCGCTGGGTGCCGACATGTTCCTGGCCAACGGTTTCTTCCCCGACGGGGTGCTGACCATACGAGCGATGAAGGCCCTGGACTACAATCCCAAGGTCATCCTGCAGGGGGTGGGCTCGCTCATCCCGGAGTGGGTGACACAGCTTGGGCCGGACGGCGACTACGTCGTTTCGGGAACGGCCATCCACCACAAGCTCCCCTTCCCCGGGATCGCTGAGCTGAACAAAGCGGCACGGGAGCGGTGGAACCTGAAGTGGGCGCCGCAGTACTTCCTGTTCGGCTACGCCTGGGCTCAACTGTTGCAGCAGGCCGTGGAGGGTGCCAAGAGTCTCAGTCACGCAGTGCTGGTGCGCTACATGCGCGAGACCACCTTCAAGACCATCGCCGGAGAGTTGCGCTTCGACGAGAAGGGTCTGCCGGCGCCCTACGAGTACACGACGCAGGTGATCAACGGAGAAGTGGAGCTGATCTGGCCGCCCGGACGACGCTCGGCGCAGCCGGTCTACCCGAAGCCGCCCTGGAGGCGATAGTCCCTTGCTGGTACAGGCGCTTCAGGCCCTGGCCACCGGGCTTCTGACGGGCAGTGTCTACGCGCTCCTTGGGGCCGGCTTCAGCCTCATCTGGGGTGTAGCGCACGTGATCAACATCGCCCACCCGGCGCTGGCAGTGGGGGCGGCGTATGCGGTCTACGCCCTGGCAACCCGCGGGGTCGATCCCCTGGCCAGCCTGGCGACGGTGGTCCCACTCTTCTTCCTGCTCGGTGTGGGATTCCACGAGGGGGTCATCCGGCCCGCGGCGCGGCGAGCCGGCGATCTGGTGCTGGTCTCCATGGTGCTGACCTTTGGGCTGGCCGCCGCGCTGGAGAACGCTCTCGCCGCCATATGGGGGCCCGGACCGCGGGTAGTCAATGTCGCCTACACCGGCCAGGCGATACGGTTGGGGGTGCTGGCTCTGCCAGTCCCCCACGTGGCGGGTGCCGGGCTGGCGGCGGTGACGATCACGGCGCTGTACCTCTTCCTACACAGGACTTTTCCCGGCAAGGCGGTGCGCGCCGTATGGCAGAACCGTGATGGAGCGGCGCTGTGCGCCATCAACCTCCGCCAGGTGACGAGCCTCACGTACGGCCTGGCGGTAGCCTCGGCCGGCGTCGCAGGTGTGGCCCTGGCCCTGATCTACAGTTTCTCCCCCGCGACCCACCTGACGTGGCTCGTCTTCGTCTTCCTGGTGGTGATCGTCGGTGGGGTGGGCAGCCTGGTGGGGGCGGTGGTGGCCGGGATGGTGGTGGGGGCGGTGACCAACCTCGCCACGTTGGTCATCCCCTTCGCCTGGGCACCCTTCCTCCTGTTCGCGTCGCTGGGCATCCTGCTGCTGTGGCGGCCCACGGGGTTGTTCAGGAGATGAGTCGGGCGGCGGCTGCCGGCTTGGTGGCGGTGCTTGTGGTCCTCCCCTGGGCGGGCGCAGGCGAGTACCCGCTGGCGCTGCTGTACTCCACCTTCATGTACGCTACGCTGGCTGTAGCCTGGAACATCATCGGGGGATTCGCCGGGTACCTGAGCTTCGGCCACGCAGCGTTCTTTGGCCTCGGCGGCTATGCCACCGGCTTCCTGCTGGTGCATGCGGGGCTTTCGCCGTTCCTCACAGCGCCGGTCGGCGGAGTGGTCGCAGCCGTCTTTGCGGCCTTGGCCGGGTATCCCTGTCTGCGGCTTCGTGGACCGTACTTCGCCGTGGTAACGATGATCCTGGGCCTGGCGGTGCGCGCCGTAGTTCTCAACCTGCCGTGGGCCGGGGCAGCGGAAGGGCTATGGATGACACTTCCGCCCTGGGAACCGCTGGCCGCCCGACGTGCCTTCTACTACGCCATGCTGGGGATAGCCCTCGTCACCGCGTTGGCCGGGCGGGCTGTGCGCCTTGGGAAGATGGGCGTCGGCCTGGAGGCGATCCGAGAGGATGAGGATGCGGCGCAGAGCATCGGCGTACCCGCGGTGCGGTTGAAGATGAGTGCTCTGATCCTCAGCGCCGGCCTGACGGGCCTGGCCGGAGGCATCTATGCCTACGACCGCTCTTACATCCACCCCGACTTCATGTTCGACCTCCACCTGTCGGTGCTGGCCGTGCTCATGGCGCTGCTGGGGGGAAGGCAGTCCTGGGCCGGCCCGATCTTGGGTGCGGTAGTGGTGCGGCTGGTGGATGAGCTCTTAACGGTCCGGGTGGGGACCGAGGCCGCCCGGATCATCTTCGGCCTGGGGCTGGCCCTGGTGATCGTGCTGCTGCCCGATGGGTTGCTGCCGCACCTGATGCGGCTGAGGCGCCGCGCTCCCCGGCCACCTGCGGCCGTGCCGGCAGCGGTGGTGCGGCCGTAAGCACCATGCTGCGTGTTGACATGGGCGCCATGCTGCGCGTCGAGTCGGTATCCAAGCGCTTCGGCGGCTTGGTGGTGCTGCGCTCGGTGAGCTTCAGGGTGGATGAGGGGGCCATTGTGGGCTTGATCGGCCCCAACGGCTCGGGCAAGACCACCATGTTCAACGTCATCACCGGCTTCCATCGGCCCGACGCAGGAGAGGTGGAGTTCACGGGCCGCCCCCTGGTGGGCCTGGCGCCGTTTGAGATCGCACGGGCCGGTATCGCGCGGACGTTTCAGCTGGTCCGTCCATTTGCCGGGCTGACCACCACCGACAACGTTGCCGCTGCAGTTCTCTATGGGCGGGGCGTGCGCCACGTCCACGAGGCCCGAGCCGAGGCCCGCCGCTGGTTGCGGTACGTGGGCCTGGAAGATGCGATCGACACGCCGGTGGGGACACTGACTCTGGCGGGCAAGAAACGCCTGGAGCTGGCCCGAGCGCTGGCGACCGGGCCCAGGTTGCTGCTGCTGGACGAGGTCTTCGCGGGTCTCAATCCGGCTGAGAGTGAAGGCGCCGTGGCCCTCGTGCGCCGGATTCGTGACGAGCTGAGGATCACGGTGCTCCTGGTGGAGCACGTCATGCGCGTCGTCATGGGACTTTGCGATCACGTGGTCGTCCTGGGAGCGGGCCAGGTCATCGCGCAGGGGCCGCCTGCCGCCATCCAGGCAGATCCGCAGGTCCGCCGCATCTACCTGGGGGAGGGTTACGGTGCTGCGCGTTGAGGGCCTCTGCGCCGCCTACGGCGAGCTGGAGGTGCTGCACGAGGTCTCTTTGACCGTTGACGCCGGTCAGCTCGTCAGCATCATCGGCCCCAACGGCGCTGGCAAGACGACCTTGCTGCGTGTGCTCTCGGGCCTTCACCCTATCGCCAGAGGCTCGGTGGTCTTCGATGGCGATCTGCTCTCCGGGCTCCCTCCGCACCTGGTCTGCGAGCGCGGGTTCGTCCACGTCCCGGAAGGTCGGTTGCTCTTCCCGAGTATGAGCGTGCGCGAGCACCTGGAACTCGGTGCCTATGCCCGCCGCGCACGGATGAGCCTGAAGGAACGAATGGAGCATGTCTTTGCGCTCTTCCCGGTCCTGCGCGAGCGTCAGGACCAGGACGCTGGCACACTGTCGGGCGGCGAACAGCAGATGCTGGCCATCGCCCGGGCGCTCATGGCCGATCCACGGCTGCTGGCGCTCGACGAACCATCCCTGGGCCTCGCCCCCCGCGCGGCCTCCGAGATCTTCGCCACCCTAGGGCGGCTGAACCAGGCAGGGCTGACGATCCTCCTGGTCTCCCAGGAGGTAACCCAGGCGCTGCCGATGGCACACCACGCCTACGTGCTGGAGACGGGCCGAGTTGTGCTGGAAGGCTCGGGTGAGGCCTTGCTGCACAACGCCCAGGTCATCGCCTCATACCTGGGTATTGCCTCTTCGACCTGAGCCTCCCTGGCATCCACCAGCGAGGGGACCGGATGCTGCCATAGGGCGCCGCAGCCGCGCGGCGGGGCGGCTAGCCGGCCCGCAGATCGGCGAGAAGGAGGACGGGGTTCTCCAGCAGTCGGCGCACCTCGCCCAGGTAGCGGGCAGCCTCCGCGCCGTCACTGACGCGGTGGTCGGCGGAGAGCGTGGCCTTCATCACGTGGGCCACGCGCACGGATGCGCCGTCGGCCACCGGGCGCGGCTGCGCGCTTCCCACGGCCAGGATAGCCGCCTGGGGCGGGTTGATGATGGCGATGAAGCTCTCCACGTCGAACATCCCCAGGTTGCTCACGGTGAAGGTGGCGTCCTGCAGCTCCTCGGGACGCAACCGTCCCTGCCGGGCGCGCTCCCCCAGGTCCGCCGCCTCCCGGGCGATCTCCACGACCCCTTTGCGGTCGCAGTGGCGGATGACCGGGACGATGAGGCCTTCGGGGAGGGCCAGGGCAAAGCCCATGTGCACCTCGCTGTGTCGGCGCACCGCCTCGCCGGAGAAGGAGGCGTTGAGGTTAGGATAGGCGCGCAGCGCTAGCGCCGCCGCCCGCAGGACCAGGTCGTTGACGGAGACCACCTTTTCGCCCAGGGCCTCGTTGAGCTGGCGGCGCACGGAGAGCGCCTCGTCCATGCGGATCTCCACCGTCACGTAGAAGTGGGGAGCCTGCTGCTTGCTCTCGCTCATCCGCCGCGCGATGGTGCGGCGCATGCGGCTGAGCGGCACCTCCTGCGCCGTCGCGGCCGCCGCGGGTGTCGGTGCTGGCGCCGCGGGTGTCGGTGCGGGGGCCGGCGCGGGGGCCGCACGCCGGGCTAGGTGGGCCTCCACATCCTCCTTGGTGATGCGGCCTTCCGGCCCCGTGCCCCTGATCTCCGCCAGGTCCACCCCGTGCTCGCGCGCCAGCCGCCGCGCCAGCGGCGAGGCCTTGATCCGCTCCTCCGGGGGTACGCGCCGCGGAGCCCCCTCCGCCGGCACAGCCGCGGTGGGCGGGGAAGGGGGTGCCCCGGCGGCGGAGAGGGCGCGCTCCCGGGCTACTGGCGCCTCGCCTGCGGCCTCCCCGGGCCGGGCGATGACGGCGATGGGCTGACCCACCGGCACCGCCTGACCTTCAGGGACCAGGATCTCGGCCAGCACTCCGGTCTCGTCGGCCGGCAGCTCCACGTTGACCTTGTCCGTCTCGATCTCCGCCAGGGGCTCGCCGGCCTGCACCGACTCGCCCGGCCGTTTGATCCAGCGGAGGACCTTGCCCTCCGTCATGGCGTCGCCCATCTTGGGCATGATCACCTCGGCCATTCTCGTCCTCCCGCTCTCCTCTAGCGGCCGTACGGCTTCGCCTGCTGCCCCGCCGCATCCGCCTACTGGCGATAGAGCGTCCGCCTGGCCGCGGTGACGATGTCCTGTTCGTGGGGCAGGGCCAGCAGCTCCAGGTTGCGGGCATAGGGCATGGGCACATCCGCTCCGGTGACGCGCTCCACCGGCGCATCTAGCAGGTCGAAGGCCTCCTCGGAGATAATGGCGGCTATCTCCGCGGCGGCGCCGAACGGCTTCCACTGCTCCTGCACCACCACCGCGCGGTGCGTGCGGCGGACGGAGCGGATGACGGTCTCGCCGTCCAGTGGCCGCAGCGTCCGCAGGTTGATCACCTCAGCCTCGACCCCCTCCCGCGCGAGTTGCTCCGCCGCCGCCAGGGCCAGGTGCACCATCCGGCTGTAGGCCACCACGGTGACGTCGCGGCCGTAGCGCATCACCTCGGCCTGGCCGAAGGGAAGGGCGGCGTCGCCTTCTGGCACCTCCCCCTTCACCCCGTAGAGGGCGGCGTTCTCCAGGAAGATCACCGGATCCCGGCCGCGCAGGGCGGTGAGCAGCAGGCCGCGCACGTCCGCGGGCGTGGCCGGGACCGCCACCAGCAACCCGGGGAAGTGGGCGTACAGCGCCTCCAGGCTCTGGGAGTGCTGCGCGGATAGCTGCACCCCGGCACCGTTGGGGCCGCGGATCACAAGCGGCACCTCCACCTGGCCTCCGGAGAAGTAGCGCAGCTTGGCCGCGTTGTTGAGGATCTGGTCGGCGGCCAGCAGGGAGAAGTTCCACGTCATCACCTCGACCACCGGGCGCAGCCCCAGCATGGCCATGCCGATGGCCGCGCCGATGAAGCCCAGTTCCGAGATGGGCGTGTCGATCACCCGTCGCGGCCCGTAGCGGCTGAGGAAGTCGGCGGTGATGCGGAAGGTGCCCTGGTAGACCCCGATGTCCTCGCCCAGGAGGACGACGGCCGGGTTGCGGTCCATCTCCTCCATCAGGGTCGCCCTCAGCGCCTCGCGGTAGGTGGTGACCGCAGCCATGGCTACGGCGCGTACACGTCCCGGGTCAGCTCCTCGGGAGGGGGCTCCGGGCTCTCCTCTGCGTAGCGCACGGCGGCGGCCACCACCTCCTCAGCCTCGCGCCGCAGCTCCTCCACCCGCTCATCGTCCAGCAGCCCCGCGGCGCGCAGCGCTTGCTCCAGCAGGAGGATGGGGTCCCGCGCCTTCCACGCCTCGACCTCCTCTTTGGTGCGGTAGGGCTGGAAGAGGTCGGCCGCGCCGTGAGCGGCGAAGCGGTAGGTGACCGCCTCCACGGCGTAGGGGCGGCCGGTTTCCCGCACCTGCGCCGTGATCCGCCGCGCCGCGCGCTGGACCTCCAGGAAGTCCTGGCCGTCCACCCGCTCGTGGGCGATGCCGTGGATGCCGAACTTGGAGGCTAGGTCGGTGACGGCCGTGGAGCGGTCCACTGCGGTGCCCATGGCGTAGCGGTTGTTCTCCACGATGTAGACGATGGGGCACATCCCATCGCGTCCCCAAAGCCCGGCCATGTTCACCGGCTCGTGGAAGGAGCCGGAGTTCATCGCCCCATCCCCCAGGAAGCACAGACAGATGCGGTCGGTCCCCTGGTAGCGCAGGGCGTAGGCGGCGCCGGTGGCCAGGGGGATGTGGCCGCCGACTATGCCGTAGCCGCCGTAGAACCCGCGGCCCACGTCGAAGATGTGCATCGACCCGCCCTTGCCCTTGACGGCGCCCGTCTGCCGGCCGAAGAGCTCGGCCATCACCGCCTCGGCCGGGGTGCCGCGGAAGATGGCGTGGGCGTGATCGCGGTAGGCGGTGAAGAAGATGTCGTCGGGGCGCAGCACGGCCAGAAACCCGGCGGCCACCGCCTCCTGTCCGCTGTATAGGTGCAGGTAGCCTCCGATCTTGCCCCGGCGGAAGGCCCGCTCCGCCTCCTCCTCGAAGCGCCTGGCGACGAGCATCAAGCGGTACCAGGGCAGGGCCGCGGTCAGGTCCGCATCGGCCGGTGCGCCCGGCCGCACCTTCGCCTCCCCGCGCTTCGTCGCCATGCCTCCCTCCCACACGCGGCGCGCCAGCCCACAAAATACCCAACCATTATATCGACGCAAAAGGAGTTGGGAACCCTGTGGGAGGCTCGTGATTGGCCCTCATGCCGCCTCTCGCCTATAATAACAGTAATGCTCTCCACTCTTCGGCTCCTCCCCAAGGTCGAGCTGCACCTGCATCTGGAGACCTCGCTCCGCCTCCGCCGCCTTATGGAGCAGGGCCCGGACGGCGATCCGCCCCTGGAAGGTCCCCACCTGGTGGCCGACCCCCAGGCCTTTACGGGGTACGACCGGCTGCGGCGCATGCGCTACGCGAGCCGGGCGGGTCGCATCCCGGACGCCCTCTACACTCGGGAGAACATCACCCGCATCACCTCCGAGGTGCTGGCCGCCGCGGCCGCGCAGCACGTCCGCTACGTGGAGATCCGCGTGGGCGGTCGGCGGGGTTTCTCAACGCTGGGCGTGCGGCCCATGCTGGAAGCCATGGCCGAGGCCGCCGCGCGGGCCGCCCCGCAGACCCAGGCCGGCTTCATCGTCACCGTGGTGCGGGAGCGCGGGCCCGAGCAGGCGGAGCAGATCGTGCAGCAGGCCGCGGCCTGCCGCGACTGCGGGGTGGTGGGGATCGACCTGGCCGGGGACGAGGCCAACTACCCGCCGGCCATGTTCGTGCGCGCGGTGGACCGGGCCCGCGAGGCGGGGCTGGGCATCACCGTGCACGCCGGGGAGTTCACCGGGCCGGCCAGCGTCTGGACCTCCATCTACCAGTTGGGAGCGCAGCGCATCGGGCACGGTATCCGTGCGGTGGAGGATCCGGAGCTGCTGGCCTACCTGCGGGAGCACCGGGTGACGCTGGAGCTCTGCCCAACAAGCAACCTCCGCCTGGGCCTGGTGGCCTCGCTGGCGGAGCACCCCATGCGCACCCTGCTCAAAGCCGGCGTGCCGGTAACCGTCAACAGCGACGATCCCGTGCTGCTGGGCACCGACCTGACCAGGGAACTGGCGGCGGTGCAGGCGGCGCTGGGACTTTCCATGGAGACGGTAACCGCGCTCATGCGCCACGCCGCCCGGGCTGCCTTCCTGCCGCCGGAGAGACGCGCGGCCCTGGAGCAGGAGGTCGCCCGGCCGCTGGCAGCCTCCTGACCCCTGCTCCTCGTCTTTGGAGGTTTAGTCAATTTATATCACATATATTTACAAACTCCCCCACCTCGCCTAGACTGGCGGTGAGACGAAAGACCGGGGGAACCCTCCCGTGCCTGGACGCACACGCCGGCGCAAGGACGCCGCTTCACCGCAGGCCGCGCAGTTCACCCGGCTGCGACGGCCGATGCTGCCCGCAGCCCCCGCCGGCCCGCCGCGCGAGGACGACGACTCCCTGCGCCGTTACCTGGAGGAGATCGGCCGCCTCCCGCTGCTCACCGCGGAAGAGGAAGTGGCGCTGGCCCAGCGGGTGGAGAGGGGAGACCCCGAGGCGCGGCGTCGGTTCATCGAGGCCAACCTGCGGCTGGTGGTCTTCGTGGCCAAGGGGTTTGCCGGACGGGGCCTGCCCTTGCTCGACCTGATCCAGGAGGGGAACCTGGGGCTGATCCGCGCCGTGGAGAAGTTCGACTGGCGAAAGGGATACCGGTTCAGCGGGTACGCCATGTGGTGGATCACCCAGGCTATCGCCCGGGCCATCGCCAACAAGGCGCGGACCATCCGGCTGCCGGTGCACGTCTCGGAGCTGATCAGGAGGCAGACCGCCGCATCGCAGCGGCTGGCGCAACGGCTGGGGCGGGAGCCGACGGTGGAGGAGCTGGCCCGGGCCCTGGATCTGCCCCCGGCGCGGGTGAGGGAGTTGACCTGGCTGCAGCGGGAGCCGGTGTCCCTGGAAACCCCCGTGAATGACGAGGAGGACACCTCCCTGGGTGAGTTGCTGGCGGCGGAGGGCGCTTCGCTCGAGGACGGCGCCGCCCTGGTGGAGCTGCGCCTCATGCTGGAGGAGGTCCTGGAGGTGCTCACGCCGCGGCAGCGCCAGGTGATCAGGCGCCGCTTCGGCCTGGGAGAGGAGCGGCCACGCACCCTGCAGGAGATCGGCAGGGAGATGGGGCTGACGCGGGAGCGCGTGCGCCAGATCGAGGCCGCCGCCCTGGGGGTCCTGCGGCGGCGCTCGGAACGGCTGCGCGGCGTGGTGGCTTAGAGCAACCCAAGAACCGCATGCGAGTGTTGGGGACTTCGCCCGGACTGCGCAGGTGGGGGGCGGTGATGGAGAAGGGGACGCGGTGGCGGATTCTGGAGGAGGTGCACCGGCGCGGCCGGGCCAGCGTGGCGGAGCTGGCCCGCAGCGCCGGCGTCAACCCTGCCACCGTGCATCATCACCTGGCCAGGCTGGAGCGGGAGGGGCTGATCCTGACCGAAGCCCTCCGCCAGGGGCCGGGTCGGCCGCGCCTTGTCTGCGTCCTCAGCGAGCAGGGACGGGGGCTCTTCCCGCAGGGATACCGCTGGCTGACCGAGGAGATCCTGGAGACGCTCCGCGCCATGGAGGGCGAGGGGCATCTGGACCGGTTCCTCCGCCGGATGGGTGACCGGCTCGCCGCCCGCTACCGCAGCCGGCTGGCGGACCTGGCCGGCCAGAAGAGGCTGGCGGAGGTGGCGGCCATCCTGGGCGAGATGGGCTTCGAACCCTTCCTCCAGCAGACCCGGAGAGGGGTCACCCTTTGCAACCGCAACTGCCCCGTGTGGGGAGTGGCGCAGAGATACCCGCAGCTTTGCCTGATGGAGCACCGGTTGGTGGATGCCCTCCTGGCGGCGCATACGCGGCGCACCGAGTACCGCCTGGGGGGCGCGCCGGTGTGCACCTACCTGGCGGCAGACAGTACGGTTTGACAGCGGTGCGCGCCCGCCAATAGAATGAGGTCAGGATTGTTGACTGGTTCGGTCAAGAATTGAGGTGACGTGTGGCAGACCTCGAAATTCGCGACCTGCACGTGCAGGTCGAGGACAAGGTCATCCTCAAGGGCGTCTCCCTGGCGCTGAACAAGGGGGAGATCCACGCGCTGATGGGGCCCAACGGCTCGGGAAAGAGCACGCTGGCCAACGTCCTCATGGGCAACCCTTTCTACCAGGTGGTCAGGGGAGATGTACTCTACAAGGGGGAGGACCTGCTGGCCATGGCCCCGGACGAGCGGGCGCGCCGGGGGCTTTTCATCGCCTTCCAGTACCCCGTGGCCATCCCCGGGGTGACCATGGCCTCCTTCCTTCGGACCGCCGTCAGCGCCCGCCGCGGTTACGACAGGGAGCTGATGCCTGTCGCCGAGTTCCAGAAGATGCTGCGGGCACGGATCGAAGAGCTGAAGATCGACCCGGCGATCACCGGACGCTACGTCAACGAGGGCTTCTCCGGCGGAGAGAAGAAGCGGGCGGAGATCCTGCAGATGGCCCTTCTGGAGCCTGAGATTGCCATCATGGACGAGACCGACTCCGGGTTGGACATCGACTCGGTGAAGATCGTCGCCGACGGCGTGAACCGCATGTTCGAGGCGGCAGGGGGGCAGATGGGCATCCTGGTGATAACCCACTACTCGCGGATCCTCCAGTTCATCAAGCCGGACCAGGTGCACGTGATGTTCGACGGGCGGCTGGTGGTCTCCGGCGGCGCCGAGCTGGCCGAGGAGCTGGAGAAGAGCGGCTACGAGGGGATCAAGTCCCAGGTGGACGTGGTGCACGCCGAGGTGGCGGAAAGCGGCGCCGTGCGCCGCGCGGGGAAGGTCTTCTGGGTGGTGCACTGAGATGGCGGCGCAGAGCCCGCTGGGCATCGACCTGGATCACTACAAGTGGGGCTTCCGGGAGCCGGAGCGCTACGTCTTCAAGGCGCGGCCGGGGCTGGACGCCGAGGTGGTGGAGCAGATCTCCTACATGAAGGGCGAGCCAGAGTGGATGCGCGCCTTCCGCCTCCATGCCTACGAGCACTGGACCCGCCGCCCCCTGCCCACGTGGGGGCCGGACCTGTCCACCATCAACTTCGACGAGATCTACTACTATCTCCAGCCGGTGGAGAAGCAGAGCCGCACCTGGGAGGACCTTCCCGCCGAGATCAAGAGGACCTACGACCGCCTGGGCATCCCGGAGGCGGAGCGGAAGTTCCTGGCTGGCGTGGGCGCCCAGTACGAGAGCCAGGTCGTCTACCACAACCTGAAGGAGGAGTGGGAGAAGCTGGGGGTCATCTTCCTGGACACCGACACCGCGGTGCAGAAGTACCCGGACCTGGTGCGGGAGTACTTCGGCACCGTGGTCCCCCCCGAGGACAACAAGTTCGCCGCGTTGAACTCGGCGGTCTGGTCAGGGGGTTCCTTCATCTACGTACCGGAGGGCGTGCGCGTGGACATCCCCCTGCAGGCCTACTTCCGCATCAACGCCGAGCGCATGGGGCAGTTCGAGCGCACGCTGATCATCTGCGAGCCCGGCTCCTACGT
>ENA-ORXB01002243-ORXB01002243.1-sediment-metagenome-genome-assembly--contig:-NODE-2243-length-17541-cov-6.011051_pt1 | contig 17541 bp, 16 predicted proteins | sample MGYA00237863_ERZ511475 | MGnify/ENA primary metagenome ERZ511475 (study PRJEB26305, sample SAMN06343858) | sediment metagenome | isolation source: hot spring sediment | place: Canada: British Columbia... | reverse complement strand
GAGCAAATGCTAGGATTCCTAGGGCGGCGAGAGCCAGCTCTTTCACATGCAGTGATGCCGAAAGGCGTTTGAAACTAGAGACGCAGGCCAAACCCGCCGCGGTCTGTCATACTTTCACATGCAGTGATGCCGAAAGGCGTTTGAAACAGTTCATCCCAGTAGAAAAAGCAGTTGCGCTTCACGACTTTCACATGCAGTGATGCCGAAAGGCGTTTGAAACTGCAGCTCGGCCAGCATGAGAAAGTAGCGGAATTGATTCTTTCACATGCAGTGATGCCGAAAGGCGTTTGAAACCCCCACGAACCGGCTTCGTTACGCGGGCCGTTCAAGCTTTCACATGCAGTGATGCCGAAAGGCGTTTGAAACGCACCCACACGACGTGCATGACGACGGCAGGTACGATCTTTCACATGCAGTGATGCCGAAAGGCGTTTGAAACAAACTTGAGCACCGCTTGGCCGTTGCGCACGCCCATCTTTCACATGCAGTGATGCCGAAAGGCGTTTGAAACATAGAATCAGCATAGTATCCCTCCATACAGTAGAAGCTTTCACATGCAGTGATGCCGAAAGGCGTTTGAAACTTGACGGAAGCTGCGCACCCCACCGACACGGACACTTTCACATGCAGTGATGCCGAAAGGCGTTTGAAACCAAAATGGGAGCCAGCATGTGGCCGAACACGGCGTCTTTCACATGCAGTGATGCCGAAAGGCGTTTGAAACCGGCCACTGACGCCTGGATGGCAGCAACCGTTGCTTGCTTTCACATGCAGTGATGCCGAAAGGCGTTTGAAACAGCAACAAACTATAATGTTTGGACGAGTTTGTGAACTTTCACATGCAGTGATGCCGAAAGGCGTTTGAAACTCTTGCCGCCGCGCAATCCGACCCGCGCCAAATAGGCTTTCACATGCAGTGATGCCGAAAGGCGTTTGAAACCGGATCCCGGCGGTTCGGAATGACCTCCTCGTAGACTTTCACATGCAGTGATGCCGAAAGGCGTTTGAAACTCTCAGAGCATACAGAAACTCATTAGAATCACCTTTTCTTTCACATGCAGTGATGCCGAAAGGCGTGGGAAGCCATCCCCTCTCCCGAAGCTTCGGGAGAGGGGAAAAAGGGGTGAGGGCCAGCCCCTGATGCCGCAAGGCGCGGGAAACTTTCAGGCAAGCAGCGAGCGGTGGAAAACAGCGAATAGCGAAGGGCGAAAGACAGCGAGCCGCGACCGCTAGGGAGCGGCAGGAAGCGGCGAATGGTAAATGGCGGGAAGCAGCGAATGGCGAAAGGCCCAGCGGCACGAGCGGACACTTCGAGACAGTGACCTGTCACTTCCGTGAGACGGCGAATAGCAAATGGTTCATTCACCCCCAGGATGTCACACGGGTCGCTATTGGCCGCTTGACCATTCACTGATGTTTGCCATGTCGGGCTGCCGAAAGGCATGGGAAGTCATCCCCTCTCCCGAAGCTTCGGGAGAGGGGAAAAAGGGGTGAGGGCCAGCCCCTGATGCCGCAGGACGTTGGAAGCTCAAATTCGCCTCTCCACTCCGTCGCTTCCTACAAAGATAAATCAGACCAAAGCGGCCCGTCGCCGGTGACATTTGCCTGCCACCGATCACCTTTCCCCGCTGCTCGTTCCTCCTGCCGCAGCCGATCGCCCCCTCCCGCCGTCGGAGACAGCCCCACTCCCCCAGGGGGGACAAGACCCACTCCGTCGCTCGTAGTCCGATTGGCCGGGTAGTACAATCGATAGCTCGGCGACAACGTTCTCCTATAGATTCGACTGATGAGGGCAAGTCATAAGTCGCTGCGGCGGGTGCTATCCGGTGTCAGCGGCTTGTCTTTTCCCTGGCCCGTCGAAGTGTGCCGCTCCCTGCCACCCGGTCTCTCCAGCACCCCCCACGAGAACGAGGCCAACCAACTAGCTTGACTTGCCGTTAGATTGTGAACAAGAGTTCCATAGATAGACGCGATTGCTCGTCGTCTTTCATATACCTTCAATAACATATCATATTGAGAGATCCAACACAATGGACTACGATCTCAAGATGAATCTATACAGATGAAACATCTTCTTCATAACAGAGGCTTCTTACCAGAAAACACCGGCGCTTGCGGAAGGAGACGGAAGCGGGCCGGCGTGAGTCCCGCCATCTCCGGCCTGCTGATCCCCCGTTCACACCACCTGCTGGGGAAGGGAGGTCGATCAACGTTCCCCCGTGGTTGTGCAGTTTCCGCAGGCGGCATTTGAGGAACAATTGGCACTCCAGATCCAGGGTGCCGGAACGATCCCTTCCTACCGACCTTGACTTCGCTTCTCTAGCGGTCGATAGTTCAGGCAGGGGTGCTCTGCCTTCCGGGAGGGTGCTCTGCCTTCCGAGAAGATACTCAACCTTTGAAGGAGAGGCAGCGAAGGCGTCAGGCGCGGAACAGAAAACGGCCGCGGGTCGGAAAAAGGCCAAGAGCCGGACGAACAGAAGAAACCAGGCGGCGACAGGTGCGACGGGTCCGGCCAAGCGAGTCGGGGCCAGCACCCCAGCGGAGAGGAAAGCGATGATCGGACCTTCAGCGGAAGCGGCGGAAACCACGGCCGGGGAGGAGGGCGGCAGCCGAACGGCTTATCTCGTGCTCGACACCGAGAGCATTCCCGACGGTCAGCTTCTGGCCGAGGTCCGCTATCCCGGCGAAAACCTGGACCCCCACGAGGCCATCCTCCGGGCACAGCAGGAGGCCCGCGAGCAGGGCAAGTCCGATTTCCTCCCGGTGTCGTTCCATCTGCCCGTGGCGGTGTGCATCGCCCGCGTCGCCCAGGACTTCTCCCTGCAATCCTTGACGCAACTGGACGCCCCCCTCTTCCGCCCCCGCGAGATCACCCGCCAATTCTGGCGCGGCTACCAGCGCTTGCGCGACCCGCAAAGCGGCGTGCCGCCCTATCAGATGCCCCGCCTCGTCACCTTCAACGGCCTGGGATTTGACATTCCGCTTCTGGAGTTGGCCGCCTTCCGCTTCGGCTTCTCCCTGGCCCAGCACCTGCTCGACCGCGACCGCTACCGCACCTCCATCTTCGACCTGCTCGACTGGCTCACCAACCGCCGCGCCTATCCCCTCGCCGGAGGGCTGCACCTGCTCGCCCGCCTCCTCGGCCTGCCCGGCAAAATGGACATCACCGGCGACCAGGTCTACCAGCTCTACACCCAAGGGCGGCTCCAGGACATCAACGACTACTGCCTCTGCGACACCCTGGATACCTACTTCATCTTCCTGCGCACCCGCGTGCTGACCGGCGAGATCACCCCGGAGCAGGAACGCCTCCTCCATCTCCAGGCCAGTCAGTTCCTCCAGGCGCAGGCCTCCCAGTTCCCCGTGCTGGAAAAATACCTCCACGCCTGGAACCCGCCGGCGTTCGCCCCCCAGCTCCTGCCCACCGCCTCGTTCTGAGCCTCAGGCTGTCAAGTCCGTGATGCCCTTCCACCCCTGCTGTCAGGGACAGGATAATGACACTTGACAATCCACACCCGACACCCCCGCGACAGGAAAAAGCCAGGCCGATGACACTTGACACTGGCACCCGACACTCGAGGCTGGTAACGGAGGCGAAGAGGCCACACGCAGAAACTCCACGATCTCAGGCTGGCCCTGGCACGCCGTGATTCTGCTGCATCGGTCCTCGCTCCGCTGAGCCGGTCCCTCTCCCCTCCACGCCGGCGGTCTCAGTGCTGCGTCTCGTCCGCCTCCAATCTGCGGGCCATCCTGAAGTCCGCCTGCGCTTCGGCTTCCTGCCCCCGGGCTTGCCGCACCGTGCCGCGGGCCTCATACGCCTCGGCATACCCCGGATGCAGCTCCAGCGCCTGGTTCAAATCCGCCATCGCCCCTTCCATCTCGCCTTTCTGACACCGGGCGAATCCTCGAAGGTAATAGAACTCCGCCCCGCCGGGAACATGCAGCGTTGGGAGCGTAAAATCGTCATAGTCCCCGATCAGGACGGTGAAGTCGGCAATCGCGCGGTCCCACTCCTTGGTCAGCAAATAAGCTCGGCCGCGAGCGTAGTACGCCTCGGTATACCGCGGGTTCCGCTCAATCGCTGCGGTGAGGTCCTCGATCGCACCGCCGTAGTCTCCCTGAGAAAACCGTACCAGGCCGCGCCGGTAATACGCTGCCGCATTATCGGGATGACGCTGAAGGGTCTCCGTCGCCTCCGTCAAGATGCGTTCCCGTTCCTCCTCGGTCATTCCCTCCAGAGCACGGCCTAGCGGATACAGCCCGACGTGAGGGTTCAACCTCCGAGCAGCCCGGAAGTCCGAAATCGCCAGGTCCTGCTGCCCTTGCCGCCAATAGGCCAGACCGCGGCGATAGAAGGCTTCGGCGTTCTCCCCATCGCTGTGGATCGCTGCGGTGAAATCCGCAATCGCCTGATCGAAGTCCCTCTGTTCCAAACGGGCCAAACCCCGGCCAAAGTACGCCTCGGCAGAAGAGGGATTCAGGCGGACCACCTGGCTGAAGTCGGCGATGGCTCCGTCCCACTCCTGCTTCTCCGCTCGGACCAAACCCCGCCGCTGATAAGCCGTTGCCAATGCGGGCTGAATGCTGGCAGCCAACTGAGGCTGTAGCTGGAGCGCCTCGCTCAAATCCGCTATCGCCTGATCCCAATCTCCCTTCTTTAGCCAAGATATCCCTCGCCGATAATAGGTCTCGGCATCTTTGCGGGGATTGAGCCGCTGGGATTCCGTCGGGATGGTGTTGGCCTGCTCCTGTTCCGCTTTTCTTTCCTGGGCCAGACTCCGATTGGACTGCGCTCGAGCATACCCCCTTCGCCGAGCCATGGCCTGGGTGAAGTCGGCGATGGCCTGGTCATACTCCCCCTTGCGGAACCAGGCCAAACCCCGATTGTTGTAGGCTTTGGCATAGTGGGGATCGAGCCGAAGGGCCTGGTCGTAGTCCGCAATGGCCCGGTCCCACTCCCCCTGTTCGAACCAGGCGTTGCCACGGTTGTAATATGCCGCCAGGGAGCGGGGCTGGAGCTGGAGCGCCGCGGTGAAGTCGGCGATGGCTTGCTGCCACTCCCCTTTTTTCGCCCAGCAATTGCCCCGGTTGGCGTAAGCCTTGGCGTAGCGGGGATGGTAGCGCAGGGCTGCGGTGAAGTCGTCAATAGCCCGGTCATACTCTCCCCTGTAGTACCAAATTAAACCCCGATTGTTGTAGGCTTTGACATAGTGGGGATCGAGCCGAAGGGCCTGGTCGTAGTCCGCAATGGCCCGGTCCCACTCCTCCTTTCTGGAGCAAGCCTGAGCGCGGTTGAAGTACGCCCTGGCACTCTGTGGATCAAGCTGAATCGCGGCGGTGAAGTCCTCGATGGCCCGGTCCCAGTTGTCTTTTTTCATCCACAGCAGGCCGCGGTTGTAATACGCTCCGGCACATCCGCCTCGGAGATCGATCACCTGCGTGAAGTCGGCGATGGCCCGGTCATAGTTTTTCTTCTCCACCCAAGCCCGACCGCGCTCGTAGTACGCCCTGGCATACCTCTTTTTCAGGCCAATGGCGGTGGTGAAGTCATCAATCGCCTGGTCGTACTGTTGCTTTTGGAGCCAGACCCAGCCGCGCTCGCAGTACGCCCTGGCATAGTGGGGATCGCGGTCGATGGCCTGAGTGAAATCGGCGAGGGCCTGGTCCAAGTCTCGCTTTTCGCTCCACACGAGGCCGCGATTGTAGTAGACCTCGGCCAGCTCCGGAGCATAGCGGAGCGCTTCGGTGTAGTCGGCGATGGCTCGGTCCCAATTTTTGCGTTGGAACCACATCCAACCCCGGCCAAAGTACGCCTCGGCGTAACGCGGATTGAGCCGAAGCGCCTCATTGAAGTCCGCCAGCGCCAGGTCCCACTCCTGCCGCTCGGCCCGCACCCAACCCCGGCCGTAGTAGGCCTCGGCATGGCGAGGATCGAGGCGAAGCACCACCGTGAAGTCGGCAATCGCCCGCTCCCAGTCCTGCTGGTAGAACCACCCTAAGCCGCGGGCATAGTAAGCCCGAACATAGGCGGCATCGAGCCGAATCGCCTCCGAGAAGCATGGGATGGCCCGCTCCCACTTTCTCCGCCTCATCCACGCTAGACCCAAATTGTAATAACGCTGGGCTTCAGGATGATTCATATCACTGTAGTTAACCATCGTTTGGCTCCACTTTCAGCTTTGTCTTTATCCAATATCTGCAATGATTTTCGCCGCCGCTGGGACGCCGTCCTTTTCTCTCAGCTCCGCTGACTCCGACGAGGGGAAACGCCGTCCTTCGCCGGCTTTTTTTCGTCCACCTTCCTCTCTGGCAGAAGCGGCGGAAAACTAGCCTCCTCCTCTAGCGCTCGCCGCAGCTCGTTCTCGATGGCAAAGGGGGCGATCTGCCGCAGTTTGTCATAGTCGGCCTTAGCTTTGGCCCGGTCCCCTTTCTTCAACCAGGCCAGCGCCCGCTGGTTGTACGCCCTCGTCTCCTTGGGTTTGAGGCGGATCACTTCGCTGTAATCCGCGATGGCCCGGTCCAGGTCCCCCTTTTTGTTCCAGACATCGCCGCGGAGGAAGTAGGTTGCCGGGTCCGACGGTTGCAGACGGATGGCGACGGAGTAGTCCGCGATCGCCTGGTCCAGGTTCCCTTTCTTCTCCCAGGCTCGGCCCCGGCCTCGGTACGCCTCGGTAAACTGGGGGTTGAGGCGAATCGCCTCGGTGTAGTCCGCGATGGCTTTGTCGGTATCCTCTTCCCACCACAGGGCTTGAGCGCGGCGGTAATACGCCTCGGCATACTTGGGGTTCAAGCGCAGGGCCGTGGTCAGATCGGCGATCGTGCGCTCCCGTGTACTTTGAGTCAAAGCCCGGCCATAGTACGCCTCGGCACTGCGCGGACTGAGCCGAATTGCCTCGTTGAAGTCCGCCTGCGCCTTGGCGCTGTCCCCCTTCTCCCGCCACGCATGGCCGCGCGTGATGTAGACCCCGGCAACCTTGGCATTGAACCGCAGGGCCTCGTTGCAGTCCGCAATCGCGAGGTCCCACTCCTGTTTCTGGAGCCACGCTTGGGCGCGCAAGGCATAAGCCTCGGCCAGCTTGGACGAATTGGTGTCATGGAGAATCACCTCGGTACATTCATCGATCACCTGGTCCCAATTGCCGCGTTTTCCCTCGTCCTGGGCACGCCGGAGATGCAGGTCCGCCTTCCCCGGCGGGAGTTGCCCCCAGGAGATGCCCCCCGTACCCGTCGAAAGCAGCAGGCAGGCCAAGCCCAGCAGCAGGACATGATATGAGCGCCTCATGACTCGTCCTCTTCAGTCGAACTTCCAGGCGAACACCACCACCGAGCCACCGCATTGTAGCACCCCTCGCAGCGGCTCACAAGCGACGGGTCCCCCCCACCGACGGCCAACCCACTTCCCCCTGGCAAACAAAAGACGGCCTGCTCTCCTTCCGGGAAAACAGGCCGCCCTGTGGAACTCTCGCCGGGAACGCCCCTCACCCCCCTGACAAGCTACGGTCCCAGGCCAATCCATCGCCCGAAACTTTCCTTATCGCTTCGGCCGGTCCAGACTCGTAGCCACGGCATAGTCCGCGTTGGCTTTCACCTTGTCCCCCTTCTTCTCCCAGGCCATACCCCGGTGATAGTAGGCCTCGACAAACTGCGGCTGGAGCCGAATCGCCTCGCTGAAGTCCGCGATCGCCTGGTCGTACTTCCCCTCCTTGAACCAGATCAAACCGCGATTGTAATACGCCGCCGCCTGGTTTGGATCACGCTGAATCGCTTGCGTGTAAGCCGCCTTGGCTTTGGCCAACTCCCCTTGCTTCAACCACGCATGACCCTGCTGGAGATAGGTCATGGAATCGCCCAGAGGAAATGGCGAGGCTTTATAAAACTCCGCCTTGGCTTTGTTGTACTCCCGCTCAAACTCCGCCTTCGCCCGATGTAAATGCGGATTCTGCAACACCGACTGCACACCCTTGTTGAACTGGGACTTCGCCCGGTTGTATTCCATCTGAAACATCATTTTGGCGCGCAGGTACAGCATCAGGGTGTGCCGGTCCTGGGACCAGGCGACGCTTGACATCAGGAGCAGTAGCGCGGTGGCGAGGAACGGCTTGTGGGCGGCCATGATCAGCACTCCTTCCCCTTGGGATCCCAAAAACCCGGACGAATCGATGCGCTCGCGGGAATCGACCCAGCCGGGGACATTCAGGGGTTGAGCAGTTCGGTATGGTCGTTACTCCGGATTATACTGCTCAGCCGAAAGTCCACAATCCCAGTTGGGCAAAAATAGCATGGTTCCGTCTATCAAATAGAGTTCCGATAGTTTTTGCCTAGCCGGAGATGCCCCCCGTACCCGCCGGAAGCAGCAGGCAGGCCAAGCCCAGGAAGAGTGCAGGACCTGAGCGCCTCATGACTCGCCCTCCGCAGTCGAACTTCCAGGCGAACGCCGCCACCGAGCCACCGCATTGTATCGCATCCCTCGCCGCGGCCCCCAAGCGACGGGCCGACTTCATCCTCAGCGGCCTTGCCTCTTTTTTTCACCCCTTGCTCTGGGATTGGTCCGCGACGGAAGGGCGAGCCGTCCCACCAGCGCTGCCGAAAGTTCTACAATAACGTCATCATGCCACCTCACCCGCGGCGGAAGGCGGACACCGAGGCGCTGGTCCCCTCCGGGCTGGCTCCTGGGAGTGTTCGTCCCGCGAGAAGGAGGGGGAGAAGAGGGACCGATGACTGAGGAGTGTCATGCCGCGCTATACACTGCCGCTCGAGGGAAGGGAGGACGGACCTGCCGGGGTGCCGTTGTGGGGTTCTGCCTCCTCGGCTTCGGGGGGAAAGGGAACGGCGCCGGGAGCAGCGAGCCGGGAGTCGCCGCAGGGAGCGGCTCCGTCGTTGGCGTTGGTGTCTCTCGGCTGTCCGAAGAACACGGTAGATAGCGAGCGGGTGCTGGGGCAGCTTCTGGGCAGCGGCTGGCGTTTGCGGCGGGTGGATGAGCCGGTGGATGCGGTGCTCATTAACACCTGTTCGTTTCTGGAGGCGGCGTGCCAGGAGTCACGGGAGGTGATCGCGGAGATGCTGGCGCGGAAGCAGCGGGGGGAGGTGGCCGCGGTGGTGGTGCTGGGATGTTTGGTCGAACGGCTGGGACCGCGCTTGCAGGAGGAGCTGCCGGGCATCGACCTGTGTTTGGGCACGGAAGCGTGGGAGGAGGTGACGCCGGCGCTGGTGCGGCTGTTGGAGCAGCGGAATCTGTTTCGTCCGGCGTCGGTGCGGGGCGGAGGCCAAGCGGAGGCGGCTGGAACGCGCCGCTGGCGCATCACCCCCCGGCATTATGCCTACCTCAAGATCAGCGAAGGGTGCGACCGCACCTGCACCTTCTGCACCATTCCCTCGATCCGCGGACCGTTGCGTTCGCTGCCGATCGAAGCGGTGCTCCAGGAAGCGCGGCAACTGGCCGAGGAGGGCGCACGGGAGCTGATCCTGGTGGCCCAGGACCTGACGGCTTACGGCGTGGACCGCACCGGCCGACCCCAGCTCGCCGAACTGCTCCGCCAACTCGATCAGCTCGACGCCCCCTTCGAGTGGGTCCGCCTCCTCTATGCCTTCCCGGAACATATCGACGATGCACTCCTGGAAACGGCGGCGCAAGCCCGGCGGATCGTCCCCTATCTGGACATGCCCTTGCAGCATGTGGTGCCTCAGATTCTGCGGCGGATGGGCCGGCCGTATCACCCCGAAGCGACCGTGCGGCTGCTGGAACGCATCCGGCGCCACTGGCCCGGCGTGGTCCTGCGCACGACCTTCATCGTCGGCTTCCCCGGCGAAACCGACGCGGACTTCGAGCAACTCCTCCGCTTCATCCAGGAGCATCCGTTCGAGCGGCTCGGCGCCTTCCCCTACTCACGCGAAGCAGGGACGCCTGCGGATCGCCTCGACGGCCACCTCCCGGAGGACGTCAAACAGCAACGCTTGCACGAACTGATGCTCACTCAGCAGGCGATCGCCTTCCGTTACGCCCAACGCCAGGTGGGGCGGCAGATGACCGTGCTGGTGGACGGGCCGGACCCCGAGCATGGCGGCTACTGGCTTGCCCGCTCGGCGGCGGATGCGCCGGAGATTGATCCGGTGGTGCGGCTCAAGGCCCGGCAGGTGCGGCCCGGCGAGTTTGTGCCGGTGGTGATCACCGCCGCCGACGGCTACGACCTGCTCGCCCGCCCCCATCGGCCCCACCCCCGCCGCTCTCATCCCCCCCACCCCCGCCGCTGAACCCACACGCCACCCCTCCCCCTCCACCCCCGCCGGTCCCAGGCTGTCCCACCGTCCCAGCCCCCTGAGACGCTGCGTCTCGGGGAACGGAAGCGATGGAAAGCCCAGAGGCGGCCCAGGAGGCCGCTATCCCCTGCCGCCAGGACCGAACAGCGAGACCCCAAGGAGCAGGATGAGCATCCCGCCTCATGGTCGTGGAAAGGTTTTCGGATCGCGGACTTCTGCGCAGAGGATCACGCGGCGCCCCTGGCCGAGCGGTTTATCCGGCATGCCCTTGCTGCCCCGCGGCGACACGGCACCTCACCGCCCAAAGTCTCGCAGAAGTGCCACTATCCCACACACAAACAGCGGAATCGCCACGAGCGCTAGGACAGGAAGGTGCCAGCCCCACCGCAAAACAGAAGGCGGCACAGAGGGGATTTCCTCGGTCTCGTCCTGGCATCCTCGCACCCGGCGAATGGATGCCGCCACCCGCAGGACCTGCACCAATCCGACGACGATGAAGCCCGTGCCGAAGCCAATCCAGAAAGGCGGCTCGCTGAAGTCCACCATCCACCCCTGGCGGAAACCGACTCCGATGAGTTGGACCGACCATTGGAAATATCCACCGCCTAGAGTCGCTCCCACCATGATGTACATCAGGGACCAAAATCCATAGCGCAGGCGGGCGGAGATGGTCATGAACCGCCATTCCCGGCGGTCTGTGAAACAAACCTGGCCGCACCGATAGCACATCTGGCGCGAGGGACCCAGACGGCTGCACACGCCGAGAATGCGAACATCAATTTCTGCCCGGCAATGCGGACAACGTTGTATCTCGACGTGAACCATAGTTTCGCCTCTGCCTCTTGTTGGCTTTCCTCCGCCTCTCCCTGTTCCGAAACCGCTAGAACGCGGACCTCCGTTCGGAATTGACCATGTGATGCCATTGAGCACAGAGGGGATTCCGCCCCACCGTGGCTCTAGCCCATCGGCTCCAACCCATCGGCTCCAGTCAACACATCGCAGAGAGGAAGCGCTCGTCCCACCGCCGGACCAGAAGCAGCGCCAATTCAGCCTCTGGTGCTTTGTGCGTCCTCAAAGACCCAGCCATAGCCCGACCAATCCGAACACGCAGCCCACTCCGAACTGTAGCCCCGCCATCTGCTGCATATCCCTGCGGAAGTCGTCTCGGAACGCCCAGCGTCCCCCCTCCAGCCATTCATCCCGAGGCACAAACACCCGCAGGTACCACCGCGGCCGAGACGAGAAAAACCACGTCAGCCCGGCGATCGACGAGAAGCCGAGGAATGCAACCAGCATCGCCTCTGCCGTAAGCATCGTTGCATCTCCCTCCGCCGAGCGAGCCGGTTCAAGGCCCCCCTCCACGGCTCGCCGGCCGCCCGCTTTCCGCCGCCCCGCCGCCGCCCTGAGCTTGGCTCTATCGGGCGCTTCCCTGGGCAGAGCTTTGGACAAGCCGCGCCCGGCTCCGGGCCAGGGCTTGTCGCACCTCTTTGTCGGATTCCGAGGCCAGCGCCGCTTCGATGGCAGGCAGGGACCATCCGGCATGCTCCGGGTAGTTGCCCAGGGCAACCGCCACTGAGTAGCGGGTCTCAGGTTCGCTGTCGCTGAGGTAAGGCAGGAGGTGGCGTAGTCCCGCCGCCACCGCACGGCGAACGGCCTGGACCTCGGCCGCTTCTTGCTTCAGCTCCTCCTCCAGGGTCTTGCCCTCCTGAGCGAGAATCTTTCGCCAGGTCTGCTCGCCGAAGTCATCGACGGCGTGGACCTCCAGGTACCCGGCCCCGTCGGCAATGCTGGCCAGCAGGCAGGCGATGCTCGATTTGTCTCGCACATTCGGGGCGGTCAGCAATTCATAGAGGAAGGGGACAGCGGCGGCCGACGCCGAGTAGACGGTACCCTGGTGGTAGATGGTGCCGAATAGCTCGTAAATGGCCTCTTGGCGCACCTTGGCATTGGGGGAGAGCAGGGCGCGCAGCCAGCCCGGCACGTCGCTGGCCTGTCCATAGGCGTGGCGGAGTGAGGTCCAATCGATCTGATCGAGACCTTCCAGCATGAGACACCCTCCTGCTGCGGACCAAGCCCGTTCCGCCGCTCCCCGCTCCGCCCTGGTCCGCTGCGGGATGAGCGAGGAGGGGACTCTCACTTCGCCCGGCCCCACGCCCAGCTAGGTGCTGCCGCCCGCTGCTCGCCGCTGCCGTGGCGGGTGGGGCCGAGCCGGGGTCATCGCCGGCGGGCCGCCCTGGATCACCGTTTCTTTCGGGTCGGCTTGTCTTCCCCCTCATTGGTCCACTGTCGGCCCACCGCATGGAGCGATTTCGGCAGCGACACCTGGGGGACCTCCCAACCGATCTCCTGGGAACGCTGCTCGCGGATTTTGGCGGTCGAGACTCCGAACTGCCGATCCCGGGCCGCGATCACCTTTTCATCGGCTTGGCCATCGCCGGTCAAGGCCCAGATCAGGAGCGGCTCGCCGAGCGGAACCGGGGTGCGGGGATCGGGCCAGGTGTGCCACGTTTTGCCCCAGGTCGTGAGGATGACCTTCATGAACTTCATCTCCTCGTCGGGGTTCATGCCCGGGGCGATGAGGCCGCCGGCCAGGACCTCATAGGTGTGCGGGTGCCAGTACTTTTTCTCTTCGTCCGGCAGCTTGCGGTATTGCTTGTCCGTGATGATGTATTCCACTCCCAGCAGCTTGGCATTTTTCTCGGTGGAGTCGAAGAGAATACACTGGAACATGGCCTCGTCATGGTCTGCGCCGCTGTGGGCCGTGCAGTAGTGCTGGACAATCCATTGCAACTTGGGGTCCTTCTTGGCGATGTGGATGCCGCAGAAGTGGGCATGCGGGCCGTGCATCGGGCCTGCCGCCCCCCCCTTGGCCTCCTTCCGATCTGGATGATCCGCCGCTTGCAGGGAAGGGCCGCCCGCGGCCAACCCCCCACCCACTGCCCCCAACCAGCCCAACATTTCTCGGCGATCCATGGGTCTCCCCCTCAAGTGAGGTGATACGAAACAACAAACAAGCCTGGCCCGGTGGCGCCACCGGGCCGCCGGACGTTGCCGCCCGAATGCGCGGAAATCACGCACCGTCCCCGCTGCTGAACGAACGATCTGGCTCGGCCGCCGGAAACCGCCCCGAGGCGATTCTCGACCGCGGTATTGCCACACGCCCCGGCTGCTGAAACGAAACAACTCCCCCTTACCCCCACCGGGAGCGGCCTTTCCCAGAATAACGGATGAGCTACGGCAATGCGGACAGTCTTCCCCCTGTCTGTTACCGTCCGCCGCTGGCCTCACATTCCGCTGGTCCCCCTCTCTTCTCGGCTCGCCGGCCGCCCGCTTTCCGCCGCCCCGCCGCCGCCCAGAGCTTGGCCGACAAACTACATCATCTCGACCAGCAATGCTAGCCCCATCCCCATCAGGACCACGCCGCTGACACCGCAGAGCCAGCGGGCGGAATCCTCCCCCAAAAAAGCCTCAGCTAGCCGAAACTCCAGAATGCTCTCATACCACTCCCAGTTCAGCAATGCTGACACCAGGAGCCACAGACCCACGAGGACGATGATATACGCCAAGGCCGCCATACCCCGCCCCCCACAAGCCGCCTGGTCCACCGCCGGTGGGAGAGTTAGCCCTCATCCGTCGCTGGACCGGCCAGGAGCCACGCGACCCCAGCGAGGCCCATCCCACTGAACACCAACAGATACAGACCGATGCCCCCGCTCTCGGCATCACTCACAGGTCCGTACCGCTGCCCACCGGTAACGTAGTGCCACCGCTTCGCCATATTGGTCATGTGCGTACCTCCTTTTCTGATAGACTCCCATCCGTACCCCTCCGTTCCACCATAGCAGGAACTGCGCGAATTGTGAATTTCAGGAAGCGGGCATGTCCCCCGCTGCCGTCTTCCGCTTCGCTGGCCTCCGTCGGCTCCGACAGGTTGAGGGCGGCAAACTCCACAGCGCAGTCAGGGTCGCGGAACTCATAGTCCACCGTGTCTGAGCACACCGTGATATCGAACGGCGGGGGGAAGAACGTCTCCCACAGTGCCAACGGCATCAGGAAAACGAGAACGATCCCGATCACCAGCCACCGTTTCAACGGTCCCTTGTACCACTGGAGCAGACTCCCGGCAGCGGCCAACCCGATGGCGATCACCCCACATCCAGGAGCCGGCACAGCCACCACTGGCGACGCAACGGCCGACGGCAAAGCTCGCAGGCCGGCACCTCCACAGTCAACTGCCGGCCCAAACACCAGAGGGAACCTCAGGACAGCAGGGTCCACCAACCGATGGCCCTAGCACGGAGGCGATAGACAGCGCCGGGAGATTCCACCCCGCAGGCCACACAACGATCCGGGAAAACCGGCGCCTGCGACTTGGGAAGTGTAACCTTTATGCTCAACGGCATACTTCTGACCCTCCGTCTCCCTCCTTTGCTGCACTGAGGCTTCGACTTCATCGTACTGGCGAGCATCCACTACGGTTGATAGTACCGTGGGGAGTTTGCCTCAGTCAAGCTGCGAGTTTAGCATCGGACCCAAGTTGAGGGTAACACAGGGGTGGGTTGCCGCGGGCCGGTGGCGCTTCCTACTTTAATGGTCCCGTAGAAAGGCAGACGCCGACCTCTACGTGCCCCGTAGAGAGACAGATGCCGACCTCTACGTGCCCCGTAGAGAGACAGACGCCGACCTCTACGTGCCCCGTAGAGAGAGACAGCGCGGAAGGGAGCTGTCCGAAGCGGATGGCGGCAGGCTTGGTTTCCTCCTCAGGAGATGGGGGGTTAGCCGCTCCGCGGGGCCGCCAGCCCGAACGCTCTCTGAAGCGCCGGCGAAGGCGGAAGGTGAGGAAGCTTCATCATTGAGGGAATCGCATGGGTGCTCGACGCCGGGGTAATGGCCGACGCAAAGTGGGACGGAAGAAGCGCCGGATGCGCTCGCGCATTCGCCATCGTAAGAAGTGAGCGTCCCCTCCGAGAAAATCCGACTCCTCCGAGCGGCAGCGGCTCCCGGAGAACGGGAGCGATCCGTTCGTCCCGCCTCTTCCGACGGTCCTGTCAAGAGCCGGAAAAGTCCACGGCCAACCTGCGCCGCCCAGGCCGTCAGGTCTGTCCCGCGTCGCCCGGTTGATGATGGATGACCACTCCTCTTGGCCAAGCCCGAAAAGTCCACCACCGACCTGCGCTGTCCGTCTGGTTGGGTTTATGATGGTGATGGAGACAAGAGCGGCTGGGCTGAGGGGAGCCGGTCTTGCCCTCCGTGCGGCGGAGCGAGTATGGGAAAGTCCGAGGGAGGCGCACGGCGGGAGCGGATGGAGGAGAAAGCGGAACGGCCCGCAGGGAGAGAGGCGATGGCACGGGAACGAGTGCTGGGAGGAGCGGGGAGTGCCGCCGGGAGTGCCGCCGGCAGCGGTGGGGCCGTCGGCAGCCGGTTCAGCGGCACCGACGAGGAGAGTCGGCGGCGCGACGCCGCTTTGCGCCCAAAGTGGCTGCGGGAAGTCATCGGCCAGCGGAAGGTAGCGGAGCGCCTGGCCGTCGCCGTGGCCGCCGCCAAGAAACTCGGCGAACCCCTCGGCCACATCCTCTTCGACGGTCCCCCCGGACTGGGCAAAACCACCTTCGCCACCGTCCTGCCCAACGAGCTAGGCACCTCCATCCAGATGACCAGCGGCCCTGCCCTGAGCAAACCCGCCGACCTGCTCCCCTTCCTCACCAATTTGGAAGAAGGGGCCATCCTCTTCATCGACGAGATTCACCGCCTGCCCCGCGTGGTCGAAGAGTTCCTCTACCCGGCGATGGAAGATTACCGCATCGACATCGTGCTGGGGGAAGGGGTGCACGCCCGCACCATCACCATGCGCCTGAAGCGCTTCACCCTGATCGGGGCGACGACCCGCAGCGGCCTGCTCTCCGGCCCAATGCGCGACCGCTTCAAGATGCATGAGCACCTGGAGTTTTACAGTGTCGAGGAGCTGGCGCAGATCATCCGGGTCAACGCAGCCAAGCTGCAAACGCCGATCACGCCGGAGGCCGCCGAGGAGCTGGCCCGGCGCAGCCGAGGCACGCCGCGCATCGCCAACGCCCGCCTCTACTGGGCCCGCAGCTACGCCGCCGCCCGCCACGAAGGAGTCATCACTGCCGACATCGCCCGCGCCGCCCTGGACATGGCTGAAGTCGATCCGGAAGGACTGGACAAAAACGACCGGCGCTATCTGGAGACGCTCATCGAGCTGTTCGGAGGCGGTCCGACCGGCGTAGAAGCCCTGGCCGCCACGCTCAATCTCGCCGCCGACACCTTAGCCGACGAAATCGAACCCTACCTGCTGCGGGAGCAGTACATCATCCGCTCGCCCCGCGGTCGGATCGCCACCCCCCGCGCCTGGCGCGCCCTGGGCAAACTCCCCCCCGCCGCCAACTCCTCGCCCCCTTCCTCGCCCCCCACGTCCACCTCCCCCCCCACCCTCTTCGACCCATCCTGAAGCGGCCCGTCGGAAGCAGCGGCACTTCATTTCGCTACATCATCACTATTATGATTTGAATTAGAATCTGTTTTATACTTATTATCTGAATTTTCAATCTCTTTAGTCTTATCATAATGCATAATTTTTATATTTATTTTCTTTAATTTATATATAATTTTGTGCAAGTCACATGATATATTTTCCAATCTTTCTTTGATCTCTGTTATTTTGATTTCTGCTAAGCCATAAAGTCTGTCTTGAAATTCTTTTCGCATCTCTCGCTGTTCAGATGATATTTGAGACAACGTTTTTCTGACTTCATTCATTTCACTGCTCAATTTACTAGACAAATACTGCAAATTTTCGATGATTTCATTAGATTTGATTATCCAACAAATACTTTCACGAATTAGATTAAGAAAAAAAAGAAATAATTGATATTACAAGTACAATAAACAATATATATAATACATGTATCACAATTAAATCTATAAATCCAAATGTTTGTCCTATGATTATAATATTATGTTTGACATTTGTATGGATTATAAAAGCGACTGCCATCATATTTATTCTCCCCCAAGTCGAGTACTTCCACTTCTTCTATTCCACTTCAGACTGAAGAGGCGGTAATAGTACTGAACTTAGAGACCACATTTTCCCCAGTATCACTCTGTTCAGTGTTTCTTTAGATCATGACGTATAAATGTCAAGTAGCATTGTGTGACACTGGTGGTGATAGTGCAGAGTCACTCACTAAGGAGGGGGGAGAGGGGCAGGGGGAGGGAGAGGCGGGGTTGCAGGGCGGGGAGCAGGCCGTAGGCCAGGGCCAGAAG
>ENA-ORXB01002237-ORXB01002237.1-sediment-metagenome-genome-assembly--contig:-NODE-2237-length-17588-cov-4.781737_pt1 | contig 17588 bp, 16 predicted proteins | sample MGYA00237863_ERZ511475 | MGnify/ENA primary metagenome ERZ511475 (study PRJEB26305, sample SAMN06343858) | sediment metagenome | isolation source: hot spring sediment | place: Canada: British Columbia... | reverse complement strand
GTGGACATCTTTCCGACGCCTATCCGTGCTTCGATAGCCTCGAGCTCGTGTGCGCCGAGGAGGCGCCGCTGGGCGAGGTCGACTGCGTCTTTTGCTCGCTGCCCCATGGCGCGTCGATGGGCACGGTGCAGCGCGCGCGGCGGGCCGGGGTGCGCGTGATCGACCTGTCGGCAGACTTTCGCCTGGCGAGCGCCGAGCTCTACCAGAGGTGGTATCGGGTGCCCCACGAGGCGCCGGGGCTCCTTGCCGAGGCGGTCTATGGCCTGCCCGAGCTGCACAGGGAGCGCATCCGCGACGCGGGCCTCGTGGCCAACCCCGGGTGCTATCCCACGAGCGTTATCCTCGGCTGCTACCCCCTGGCGCGCGCCGGGCTGCTCGCGGATGGACACGTCATCGCCGATTCCAAGTCGGGAGTATCCGGGGCCGGGCGTAGCCCGAGCCTGACGACGCACTTTTGCGAGGCGAATGAGAACCTCTCGCCATACAACGTGGGGCATGTGCACCGGCACGTGCCCGAGATGGAGCAAGAGCTGGCCCGCGTGGCAGGCCGGCCGGTGCACGTGACCTTTGTGCCGCATCTCGTGCCGGTGAACCGCGGGATGCTCACCACGCTCTATGTGCGCGTGACGCCCGGACAGGACCTGGCGAGCCTGCGCAGGCTGTACGAGGAGGCCTATGCTGCCGAGCCGCTGGTACGGGTGCTGCCGGAGGGCAAGGTCGCGACCATGCGCTGGGCGGAGCACACCGACCGCTGTGTCCTGTCGCTGCACGACACGGGTCATCCGGGTGAGCTCGTGGTCGTCTCGGCCATCGACAATCTGGGCAAAGGCGCGGCCGGGCAGGCGGTGCAGAACATGAACCTGATGTTCGGACTGCCGGAGGTTGCCGGGCTGAGGGTGTAGCTATCCCGAGGGTGGCCTGATTGTGGGGGGCGAGGCCGGGATGTCTGAGATCGTAGTGCTCAAGATCGGCGGCAACGAGGTCGATGACGATGCGTTCCTCAGCGGCCTGGCGAGGACGGTCGCGGCGCTGCGGAGCCGGTTCGCGCCGGTGGTGGTGCACGGCGGAGGGAAGGAGATCGCCCGCCTGCAGCAGGCACTGGGGTTGGAGCCCCGCTTCATCGACGGGCTGCGGGTGACCGACGCGGAGACGCTGGCCCTGACCGAGATGGTGCTTTCTGGGGCGGTGAACAAGCGGCTGGTAGCCCGCTTCCTCGCCCATGGCGTGCCGGCCGTCGGCCTGAGCGGCGTCGACGGCGGGCTGCTGCGGGCAAGGCGCCTGGTGCACCCCTCGGGTGACCTGGGCTGGGTGGGCGAGGTCACGGAGGTTGACCCGACCCTGCCCCGGCTGATCCTGGGGCAGGGGATGGTGCCGGTGGTCTCGCCGGTGTCCCTGGGGCCGGAGGGCCGCTCCTACAACGTCAACGCCGACCATGCGGCGGCTGCGCTCGCCCGGGCGCTCGGCGCGCGGAGCCTGGCGTTTGTGACCAACGTGCCGGGGGTGCTCGCCGGCGGCCGCGTGGTCGAGCGGCTCCTCGCCGGCGAGGCGGAGCGCTGGATCGCGCAGGGCGTGATCTCGGGGGGCATGGTGCCCAAGGTGCGGGCAGCGCTCGACGTGGTCTCCTCGGGCGTGCCCGAAGTGAAGATAGTCGACCTCGACGGTTTGCAGACCGGTGGCGGGACGAGGGTCATCGCCGGCATGCCGGCCTCTGACCGGCCGTAGCTTTCAGAAAGGCTGAGGCAGTGGAAGCAGACGAGATCATCCGGCTGGAGCAGCGGTACGTTCTGGGCACCTACAAGCGCGCCCCTTTCGTCCTCGAGCGGGGTGAGGGCGCCTACCTCTACGACACGCGGGGTCGGCGGTATCTGGACATGGTGGCCGGAATCGCCGTCAACGCCCTCGGCTATGGCGATGCCGAGGTTCTCGGAGCGATGGCCGCGCAGGCCCGGCGGCTGATGCACGTCTCCAACCTCTACCACACCGCGCCGCACGCGCTACTCGCCCGCGACCTGGTCGAGTGCTCCTTTGCCGACCGGGTCTTTTTCTGCAACTCGGGCACCGAGGCAAACGAGGCTGCGCTCAAGTTCGCCCGCAAGTGGCAGCGGGTCAATCGCCCCGGAGAGGACCGGAGCGAGATCATTGCTTTCACCGGCTCCTTCCACGGGCGCACCATGGGGGCGCTCTCGGTCACACACCGCGAGAAGTATCGGACTCCCTTTGAGCCGCTGCTGCCGGGCGTGCGCTTTCTCCCCTTCAACGATGTTGCCGCAGCTCGCCGCGGCATCGGCCCGCAAACGGGCGCGGTGATCGTGGAGCCGCTGCAGGGGGAGGGTGGTGTCAACCCTGCCACGTCAGAGTTCCTGCAGGCGCTGCGCGACTCTTGCGACGCCCATGGGGCGTTGCTCATCTTCGACGAGGTCCAGTGCGGCCTCGGACGCACCGGCACGCTCTGGGCTTATGAGCCCTCCGGGGTGACGCCGGACCTGATGACCCTGGCCAAGCCCCTCGGGGGCGGCCTGCCCCTCGGCGCAACCCTGCTCACCGAGCGTGTGGCGGCTGCCATCGCCCCCGGGGATCACGGGAGCACCTTTGCTGCCAACCCCGTCGTCTGCGAGGTGGCCCGTGTCGTTCTGTCGCGGATTACGGCGCCCGGGTTTCTCGAGGACGTCCGGCGGCGCAGCGCCTACCTCGAGGAGCGTCTGAGGGAGTTGCAGCGGCGTCACCGGCTGGTGGTGGAGGTTCGCGGTCGTGGGCTGATCTGGGGCGTGGAGCTATCGGTCGACGCTGCGCCGCTGGTCACTGCCGGGTACGAGCGGGGCCTCATCGTGACGACTGCAGGCGAGCGCGTGTTGCGGATCGTGCCGCCTCTCGTGGTCAACGAGGCGCAGATCGACGAGGCAGTGACGATCATCGACGGCCTCCTCACCGAGGCCGAGCGACCAGAGGCATAGATGGTAAAGACGGAAAGAGCCCTCCAGGGGGCGGATGGGACCCTGGCACCGGCGGAGGCTTCGGCGGTCATCGTGCGGCCGGCCGTGGTCGCCGACGTCGAGGCCATGGCGGAGCTGATCAACACCTTTGCGGCACGGGGCGAGATGCTCCCCAAGTCGCTCAATCAGGTCTATCAGAATGTGCGGGACTTTGTAGTGGCCGAGCAGGGCGGGCGGATGATTGGCTGCGGCGCACTGCACGTCCTCTGGGGGAACCTCGGCGAGATCCGGTCGCTGGCGGTGGAGGAACCCAGCCGTCGGCGCGGGATCGGCAGCCGGATCGTCCGGGCTCTGCTCAGCGAGGCGCGACAGCTTGGCCTGCCGCAGGTCTTTGCGCTGACCTACAAGCCGCGCTTTTTCCAGGCGCTCGGCTTCAGGGTTGTCGACCGCGAGCTGTTGCCGCGCAAGATCTGGGTCGACTGTATCGACTGCGTTCGGTTTCCGCAGTGTGACGAGGTAGCCGTGATCCTGGACCTCGAGGTGACGACGTGATCCGTCGGCCGCGTGTGCAGGACGTGCCCCGGATGGTGGAGATCATCAACGCCCGCGCCGCGCGCGGTGAGATACTGCCGCGCTCCCAGAACCACGTGTACCAGAACATCCGCGACTTCTTAGTGATGGAGCATGAGGGCGCTGTGGTCGCCTGTGGGGCGATGCACGTGCTGTGGCGCGACCTTGGGGAGATCCGGGCACTGGCCGCCGCGCCCGAGGCGCCGGAGGGCTGCGAGGAGGCGATCGTGCGGGCGTTGTTGGAGGAGGGGCGCCGGCTCGGCCTGGCGCGGATCTTTGCCTTCACCTACTTCCCGGACTTTTACATGAGCCTGGGATTCGTGCAGGCACCGCGGGAGAGCCTGCCCCGGGTAGCCTGGCGGGAGTGCATCGACTGCGTCAAGTTTCCGGCGTGCGACGAGACGACCGTCGTGATCGACCTCTGAGCCCGGAATACCCTTCGGGCCGTGTTTGCGAGAGATGAGGGCAGCTTGGACGCACTGCTTGCACTGGAGGATGGCACCGTCTTCACCGGGCGCTCCTTTGGGGCGCGCGGGGAGCGGGTTGGCGAGGTTGTCTTCAATACGAGCCTGAGCGGGTACCAGGAGGTCCTGACCGACCCCTCCTATCGCGGCCAGATGGTCGCCATGACCGCGCCGCAGATCGGGAACACGGGCATCAATGACGAGGACATGGAGTCCGAACGCCCCCAGGTGGAGGCGTTTTTTGTGCGACAGGTGTCGCCATTGGCCAGCAACTGGCGCGCCCGCAAGGACCTCGGGCAGTTCCTTCGCGAGCACGGCATCGTGGCGCTCAGTGACGTGGATACCCGCGCCCTGACCCGGCATGTGCGGGCCTTTGGCGCCATGAAGGCGGCCGTCTCGACGGAGGACCTCTCGCCGGAGTCGCTGATCGCCAAGGCCAAGGCAGCACCGGACATCTCCTCGCGGAACCTGGTGTGCGAGGTCTCCTGCCGGGCGCCCTTCGAGTGGAAGGCGGGCCTGCCTATCGGCTGGGGCGAGCCTCCGCCGCCGGCGCGGCGCCACATCGTGGTCGTTGACTGCGGAGTCAAGCGCTCGATCCTCTGCCAGCTGGTCCAGGGCGGGTCACGGGTGACGGTGGTCCCCTGGAATACGCCGGCAGCGGAGCTCATGGCGCTGGAGCCTGATGGCATCCTGCTCTCCAACGGGCCGGGGGATCCGGCGAGCGTCGGCGAGCTGGCTGAGACGGTTCGCGAGCTCTTGGGGCGGCGTCCGATCCTCGGCATCTGCCTCGGGCATCAGCTCCTGGGGCTGGCGCTCGGGGCGCGCACCTTCAAGCTGCGCTTTGGGCACCATGGGGGCAATCAGCCGGTCAAGGACCTGGCGACCGGTCATGTGGACATAACGGCGCAGAACCATAACTATGCGGTTGATGCCGGCTCGCTCGACGAGGGCGAGGTCCGCGTGACGCACATCAACCTCAACGACCGCACGGTTGAGGGGATGCGGCACCGGCGGCTGCCGATCCTCAGTGTGCAGTACCATCCCGAAGCCGGGCCGGGCCCTCACGATGCGCTGGGGCTCTTTGGAGAGTTCTGCCGGCTGGTAGACGAGTGGTGGGAGGAGCGGCGCGTGCGCGTCGCCGGGCTCTAGCACAGCCGCATACACAGGGGTGACCAGCTTTGCCAAAACGGACTGATCTGCACAGCATCCTCATCATCGGCTCGGGTCCGATCGTCATCGGGCAGGCCTGCGAGTTCGACTACTCGGGCACCCAGGCCGTCAAGGCCCTCAAGGAGGAGGGCTACCGCGTCATCCTCGTCAACTCGAACCCGGCCACGATCATGACCGACCCCGATCTGGCCGACCGCACCTATGTGGAGCCTCTGACCGCTCCCGTGATCGAGCAAATCATCGCCCGCGAGCGGCCAGATGCGATACTGCCGACCGTGGGCGGGCAGACGGCACTGAACCTCGCCGTCGAGTTGGCCGATAGCGGCGTGCTCGAGCGCTACGGGGTCTCTCTCATCGGCGCCCGGCCGGAGGCGATCCGCATCGCCGAGGACCGGCGCCTCTTTCGCGAGACGATGGTCAGCATCGGCCTCGAGGTCCCGCAGAGCGGCCTGGCCGGCTCGGTTGAGGAGGCGCGCCGGATCGCCCGCGACCTCGGGTTCCCTCTTATCGTACGTCCTTCCTTCACCCTTGGGGGCACGGGAGGCGGCATCGCCTACAACGCCGAGGAGCTGGCCGAGACGGTGCGTCGCGGCCTCGACCTGAGTCCGGTGCATCAGGTGCTCGTGGAGCAGTCGGTGCTTGGCTGGAAAGAGTTCGAGCTGGAGGTCATGCGGGACCTGGCGGACAATGTGGTCGTCATCTGCTCCATCGAGAATGTGGACCCGATGGGCGTGCACACCGGCGACTCGATCACCGTGGCGCCGGCCCTAACACTGACGGACCGCGAGTATCAGCGCCTGCGGGACATGGCTATTCGCGTCATCCGCGCCGTCGGTGTCGAGACGGGTGGCTCCAACATCCAGTTTGCCGTGCACCCTGAAACGGGCCGGGTGGTCGTGATCGAGATGAACCCGAGGGTCTCCCGCAGCTCGGCCCTCGCCTCCAAGGCGACGGGCTTTCCCATCGCCAGGATCGCGGCCAAGCTGGCGGTGGGCTATACCCTCGACGAGTTGCCCAACGACATCACCCGCCAGACACCGGCCTCCTTCGAGCCAACGATCGACTATGTCGTCGTCAAGGTGCCGCGCTGGAACTTTGAGAAGCTGCCCAACGCCGACCCCACCCTCGGGACACAGATGAAGTCGGTCGGCGAGGCCATGGCCATCGGGCGGACGTTCCAGGAGGCGCTCCAGAAGGCGCTGCGCTCGATGGAGGACGGGCGGGCCGGCTTTGGCGCCGACGGCAGCGAGGATCGCATCGACCCCGAGCAGCTCCGGGTCAAGCTCTCCATTCCCACGCCCGAGCGGCTGCTCTACGTCCGCTATGCCCTGCAGAGTGGCTGGTCGGTAGATGCGGTAGCCGGACTGACCCACATCGACCCCTGGTTCCTCGCCCAGATGGACGAGCTGATCAACCTCGAAGGGCGCCTGCGCGCCTTTACGCTCGAGAACGTCCCCCCGCGGCTCCTGCGCGAGGCCAAGCGGGCCGGTTTCTCCGACCGCCAGCTGGCCCGGCTCCTATCCGTCCCCGGTCAGGGGGCACAGCCGGCGCTTGCCGTTCGTCGCCGGCGGCTGGAGCTGGGGATACGCGCCGTGTACAACCGGGTTGATACCTGCGGCGCCGAGTTCGAGGCCTATACGCCGTACCTCTACTCGACCTATGAGAGCGCCTGCGAGGCGGCGCCGAGCAGGCGCCGCAAGGTCATGATCCTCGGCAGCGGGCCCAACCGCATCGGTCAGGGGATCGAGTTCGACTACTGCTGCTGCCATGCGGCCTTTGCCCTGCGGGAGCTGGGCATCGAGTCCATCATGGTCAACTGCAACCCCGAGACGGTCTCTACCGACTATGACACCTCGGACCGGCTGTACTTCGAGCCGCTGACCCTGGAGGATGTGCTCAATATCGTCGAGGTCGAGCAGCCGGAGGGCGTGATGATCCAGTTCGGCGGCCAGACCCCCCTCAAGCTGGCCCTCGACCTTGAAGCGGCCGGGGTGCGGATTCTCGGCACGTCGCCGCGCTCGGTGGATCTGGCCGAGGACCGCAAGCTGTTTGGCGCCTTGCTCCGGGAGCTGGGCATCCCGCAGCCGGAGGGAGGTGTGGCAACCTCCGGCGAGGAGGCGAGGCTGGTGGCCTCGCGCATCGGCTACCCGGTGCTGGTGCGGCCCTCCTATGTCCTCGGCGGCCGCGCGATGGCCATCGTGTACGACCAGGCGGGGCTGGATCGCTACATGCGCGAGGCGGTCGAGGCCTCTCCGGACCACCCGGTGCTGATCGACCGTTTCCTCGAGGACGCCTTTGAGGTCGACGTCGACGCCGTGTCGGACGGCACCGACGTGGTGATCGCCGGCATCATGGAGCAGATCGAGCTGGCAGGCGTTCACTCGGGCGACAGTGCCTGCGTCATCCCGACCTACATGGTCAAGCCTGAGCACCTCGAGACGATGCGCTGCTACACCCGCGAGTTGGCCCGGGCGTTGGGTGTGGTTGGACTGATGAACGTGCAGTACGCCATCAAAGATGACGTGGTGTACGTGCTGGAGGTGAACCCGAGGGCCTCGCGCACCGTGCCGTATGTGAGCAAGGCGACCGGCGTGCCCTGGGCGAAGGTCGCCACGCGGGCCATCATGGGCCAGAGCCTCGCCGAGCAGGGGATTCGGGGAGAGGTTCCGGTGCAGGGATACTTTGTCAAGGAGGTGGTCCTTCCCTTCGTCAAGTTTCCGGGGATGGACACCCTTCTCGGACCGGAGATGCGCTCGACCGGCGAGGTGATGGGCGTGTCCGATCACTTTGGCTGGGCCTATGCCAAAGCCCAGATGGGGGCAGGCTGCTCCCTGCCGCTGGAAGGGACCGTCTTTGTCAGCGTCAACGACAACGACAAGCCGACGGTCGTGCCCATCGCCCGTGAGCTCGCGGCCCTCGGCTTTCGTCTGCTGGCAACGCGCGGTACCGCCCGGTACCTGCAGGCGCGCGGCCTCGAGGTGCAGGCGATCGACAAGGTCGGCGAGGGGCGCCCCAACCCGGTGGACTATATCGTGAACGGGGAGATCCAGCTTATCATCAACACGCCAACCGGCAAGACGGCCTTTGTGGACCGCGGCGTCATCCGCCGCGCCGCCGTCGCCTATGGCGTGCCTACTCTGACCACCCTCTCGGCCGCATCTGCTGCTGTGCAGGCGATCCGTGCCATGCGGGCAGAGCCACTGGCAGTGCGCAGCTTGCAGGAAGTCCGGACTCGCATAAACTAGGGCTGCCAGAGGGCGAGAACCTGGCTGGCCGTCCAGGTGTCTCCCCTGAGCTGGAAGGCTACCTCGGCGCCGCAGGAGCCCTGGGGTGCCCTGCCGGCATCGCGGGTGGCCTTGCTGATCGCCCAGACAAGTGACAGGCGCACCCTGGCCCTATCGTCCTGGAGCTCGACGCGATCGAAGCGCAGGTAGAGATAGTCCCCCTCGCGGTTGGCCCGAGCGCGTATGGCACCGGAGTCCAGGAGCGTGACCGTGCGGCCGGGGAGCGAGAGCCGGCGACTGGCCGGGGAGCCATCGTCCTGGACGACAATGGTGGTATAGCGCGAGAGCATGTGACCGTCTGGGAAGGCGCAGTCGATCCCCGGCGGCTGCTGGCCGAGGACGGCCCACTCCAGCATGGTCTGACGCAGTGCGATCTCTTGCCGGAGCTGGGGCGAATCGGGGGGAGAAGCACAGGCTCCGGCAAGGACAAGGAGCGCAAGCGGCAGGAGAATACCGCAAAGGGGCCTGCGCATCATGGGTCGGGCCTCCGTGGGGCGTGGTGTGATCAGGTAGCGAGAATGATACCAGAGACCTGCCTGCGGTCCAAAACGCCGCTGGCAGGGGCAGGCTGGACCAGGTGAGGGGAGGCGATCCTTGAGTCGGCCGGTGGTTGTGCTCTCCCAGCCGATGCATGCAGATGCTGTGGCGCGCCTCGAGCAAGAGGCTGAGGTGCGTGTGTCCCCGGGCTGGGACGAGCAGTCGCTCATCGCCGCGCTGCGCGATGCCGATGCCCTGATCATGTTGGGGACCGGGCGGGTGACGCGCCGGGTGATCGCGGCGGCGCCAAGGCTGCGCATCATCGCCCGCCATGGGACGGGTACCGACAACGTCGACCTCGACGCGGCTCGCGAGCGCGGCATCATTGTGACCAACACCCCCGATGCTACCACCGCTTCGGTGGCCGAGCACACTGTAGGGCTGCTGCTGGCCGTGTCCCGGCGCATTGCTCTGGCGGATAGGGGCCTGCGGGCCGGGAACTGGGGAGTGCGCGGGCGCTGCCTGGGGCTTGACCTGGCGGGTCGGACGCTTGGCGTGGTTGGCTTTGGGCGCATCGGCCGGCGCGTGGCCACGATCTGCCATGACGGACTGGGGATGAGGGTGGTATACCATGACCTTCAGCCACCCCCGACCGGGTGGGACTGGGCGGAACGCCTGCCGCTGGATAGGGTGCTCTCCTCGGCCGATGCCGTCACGCTGCACGTGCCGCTGACTCCGGCGACCCGCCACCTGATCGGGCGGCGGGAGCTCGCGCTCCTCAAGCCAACGGCCATCCTGGTCAACGCCTCGCGCGGGCCCGTGGTAGATGAGCAGGCGCTAATAGAGGCCCTGCGGCAGGGAAGGCTCGCGGGGGCGGCACTCGATGTCTTCGAGGAGGAGCCTCTGCAAGGGGTCCATCCCCTGTGCGAGTTCGACAACGTCGTCCTGACGCCGCACATCGCTTCGGCTACGGGCGAGACGGTGCGCCGAATGGCTCTCGAGGCGACCGAAGAGGTGCTGGCCGTCCTGCAGGGCAGGGAGCCGCGGCATCGGGTGGTGTGAGGAACGCTCTGGGCAAGCGCGTTGCGGAGGGAGGCAGAGGTGTTGCGGGAGAACAGGGTCAGGCGGGCTCTGCAGAAGGGCGAGACGGTGTTCGGCACCATGGTGCAGGAGATGCGCACCCCCTCCGTGGCGCAGGCGCTCGCCGCTGCCGGCCTGGACTTTTTGATGATCGACCTGGAGCATGGCGCCTTCGACCTGGAGACGGTGGCCGACATCTGCCAGGTGGCGCGCCTTGCGGGCATCGTGCCACTGGTGCGGGCGAGCGATCATGGCTACCCCTGGCTGGCGCGGCCGCTGGATGTGGGCGCGATGGGGGTGATGGTGCCACGGGTCGAGTCGCGCGCGCAGGTTGAGGAACTGGCGCAGATGGTCAGGTATCCGCCGGCAGGCCGGCGCGGCTGCGCCGTCACCCTGCGGCAGACCGAGTTCAGCCGCGTACCGGTGCAGGAGTGGATTGCCTGGGCCAATGCCGAGACGCTCTTCATCGCCCAGATCGAAGAAAGGTCGGCCATTGAGGAGATCGAAGGCATCGTCAGCGTGCCCGGGGTGGATGTGGCGCTGATCGGCCCCAACGACCTCTCGATCTCTCTTGGGGTGCCCGGTCAGGTGGACCACCCCATCATGCAGGAGGCGATGACGCGCGTGGTCGAGGCGGCGGCGAGGCATGGGGTGGCCTCCGGCCTGCACATCGCCGACCTCTCGACGCTCCGCGCATGGCAGGGTAGGGGCATGCGTTTTCTGATGTACAGCAATGAGGTCGGCCTGATGCGGCAGGCAGCCGAGCAGGCTGCAAGGACGGTGCGCGGGTAAGAAGGCGCGGTGCCGAGGCCGCATCGAGGGTCGCACGGTCGGATCGAGGTTCAGCACGGCAAGGGCGGATTCGCCGGGAGCTCCAGGGAAAGGGGGACCACATGAGACGCCTGCTTGGCATCGTCGCTGTCGTGGCAGCAGTGGGGCTGCTGATGGCGCTGCCGGTCGCCGGGGAAGGCACGAACCTGATCGTGAACGGCAGCTTTGAGCAGGATGGAGTCGGCGGAGTCGGCGCCGGCTGGACGCCCTTTAACAACGGGGGGCACAGCCAGTACGGGTACGCGCTCGACACGCGAGAGGCCACGCTGTTCGACGGCACTCACTCGCAGCTTGTTTCGATCAGGGGCGGGGGCGTTGAGGAGGATCGGTACGCCGGCATCTACCAGACGGTGCAGGTCGTGCCAGGAGCGACCTATCGCCTGACCGTACACGGCGTGGTCTGCAGCACCGAGGGATCCCCGGAGGCTTCCGGCTATGGCTACCGCGTGCAGTGGGCCATCGACTACTCGGGCGGCAGCGACTGGCAGGCCCTCGACCCGAGCGCATGGCACGAGCTGGACTGGTACGAGTGGCCGCTGGATGCGCCGGGATACCTGGAGACCTTCAGCACCGACATCAAGGCGACCTCCGGCAAGCTCACGCTCTTCATCCGCGGCTGGAAAAAGTGGAAGACTGCCAACAGCGAAGGCCATTTCAGCTTTGACGGCATTTCGCTCGTCGGCCCGGCTCCTACCGGGCAGCAGCAACAGCAGCAGGGGGCGCAGCTCCCGGCTACCGGAGCGGGGCTGATTCTTCCCGGGGTGGGAGCTCTGCTGGGCGTGGCAGCAGTAGCCCGGGCCGGCAGGGTGCTACTGGCGCGCCGTCGGGCGCGAGGCTTCTGAGGGGCGCGTGGCGCGAGGCTGGAGGCAGCCCCGGGCGGCAAGCATGCGGGCGCGAGCCGTCCCTTCGCGCCTCGCTTTTGACGGGCTCTGTCGCCGCAGGGTATAATCGAAGCGGTCTCAGCCGCTACTGCCGGCCGCGATGGTGCGGCTCGTTTCCCAAGGGCGGGAAAGGAGATGTCGAGGTGCCCACCCGATACGCCTTCTTTGAGGGAGCGATCGTCCCCATCGAGCAGGCCCGGGTCAGCATCATGACCCATACCTTCAACTATGGGACGGGCTGCTTTGAGGGCCTGCGAGGCTACTGGAACGACGAGGAGCAGCAGCTCTTCGTGTTCCGCATGCCCGAGCACTTTCAGCGTCTGCACCGATCGTGTCGTATCATCCACTCCAGGCTCGCCTACACCGTTGAGGAGCTCTGCAGCATCACCATCGATCTGCTCCGCCACGAGGGGTTTCGCGAGGATTGCTACATTCGCCCCATCGTCTACAAGGCCGATCTGGGCATCGGCGTCCGGCTGCACAACCTGCGGGATGCCTTTGCCATGTTCTGTACCCCATTCGGCCGGTACGTGGAGCAGGAAGAGAACTGCCGTGCGTGCATCTCGTCCTGGCGGCGCCTGGAGGACAATGCGATCCCGCCGCGCGGCAAGATCATCGGTGCCTATGTGAACTCGGCGCTGTGCAAGACCGATGCGGCCCTCGCCGGGTTTGACGAGGCCATTGTGCTGACCGAGGACGGCCACGTGTCGGAGGGGAGCGCGGAGAACCTCTTCCTGGTGCGCGACGGGCGCCTGATCACGCCCGGGGTGAACGAGAACATCCTCGAGGGGATCACCCGGAACACCCTCATGGAGCTGGCCCGCAACGAGTTGGGGATCGACACCGAGGTGCGCTCGGTAGACCGCACCGAGCTGTATGTGGCCGATGAGGTGTTCTTCTGTGGCACGGGGATGCAGCTCGTGGCGGTGACGCAGATCGACCACCGGCCCATCGGCAGCGGCCAGATGGGGCCGATCACGCAAAAGCTGCGGGACCTCTACTACGGCGCGGTCCGCGGACGTGTCCCGCAGTACCGGAAGTGGTGCACGCCCGTCTACTAGAAGGCTGAAGGATCGGCATGGACTGGCGCCCCAGGAAGCTGGTCGGTATCCTGTGGGGTCTGGGCCTGTTGGCCGCCCTTGTGGCGGCCGAGTGCTCGCTGATACGGGGCGCGGCAGGTGCGCCCGTAGGCCTGGCGCTCTTTGCACGGCTCCTGCTGGCGGCTGCAGCGCTCCCGCTGGTGCTCTTTGTCGCATACTCGCTGTACGGGCTGGCGAGCCTGGCCTATCGGGTCGAGCGAAACGGGATACTCATCCGCTGGGGAGCCGGGCGGGATGTGCTGCCGATAGCCGACATCGTGGCCATCGAGCCGCTCGGTGCCGCTGGCCGCAAGGTCGCCGGCGGCATCGGCTGGCCCGGTTGCCGGTTCGGACGGGGGCGGCTGGAAGGCATTGGCCCCGTGCAGCTCTACATGACGCAGGGGGCCGAGCGTGCGCTGCTCATCCGGACCCGCGGGCGCTCCTACGTGATCACCCCCGCCAACGTTGATGGCTTTCTGGCGGACTATCGTGCGCGACGGTTGCTCGGGCCGATCTCCCGGTGGGAGCCCGGGCGGCGGTTGCCGGCCCTGCTTGACCCGAGCATCCGGCACGATCCTCTGGCAATCTGGCTGGCCCTTGCGGGCCTGCTCGTCAACCTGGGGCTCTTCGGATACCTGGCCGATCGGCACCCCGAGCTCGCGCCGCGCCTTGTGCTATCCTTTGGCCCGGGCGGGCTCGCCGACCGTATCGGCGCGAGCTCGGACATCTTCCTGCTTCCGGCCATCGGCCTGGCAATCCTGGTGATCAACGGTATCCTGGCAGCCCTGGTGCACCGGCGAGAGCGGATTCTCGCGCTCTTGCTCCTGTGCAACGTCTCGCTGGTGCAGGCGCTGGCATGGATCGCGGCCCGGCGCCTGACACTGTAAGGGACTCCATCGGCGGGCACAGGCCCGCCGCGGTGCTCTGCCCCACGGAATCCTTTGCCCTTCGGTGGTGACCCCTGGTCTTGGTGCCCGGCGGACCCCTTTGTACCCATCCAGGCCTGTGAAAGGTGGCCTACACCCGCAGAGGGAGGAGCCCCATGCGTCTGGAGATCGTACGCAGCAAGCGCCGGAAAAAGACCGTGGCAGCGCGGATCGTGGGCGACGTGCTGCAGGTCCGCGCACCGGCGGACCTCTCCGAGGGCGAGCTGAGCGAGGTCATCAGCCAGTTGCGGCCGAGGCTGGAGCGCGAGCGCGACCGGCGCCTGGCCGCGGGCAGCCGGGAGCTGGAGGAACGCGCCCGACTCCTCAACCAGCGCTTTTTCGGTGGGTGCCTGCGGCTGGGGCGCGTCCAGTACGTCACCAACCAGCAGCGGCGCTTTGGCAGTTGCAGCCCGTGGAGCGCAGATATCCGCATTTCGGAGCGCGTCGCCGCCATGCCCCGCTGGGTGAGGGACTATGTCCTGATCCACGAGATGGCGCACCTCGTGGAGCCGAACCACTCACGCCGCTTCTGGGAGCTGGTACGCCGCTATCCCGAGGCTGAGCGGGCGAGGGCCTTCCTGCTGGGTGTGGCAACCGGCGAGGCCATCGGCCGGAGCCTGCGCGCGTAGCGAACGGCAGCCCGGGAACGGTAGGGGATGGGGCCCGCTGCCCCCGTCAGCACCCCGCACGGGGGCGCCAGAGCCTTCACAGGCCGCGTGCCGGGCTCAGCCCGAGCCACGCCCGCAGCCGCTCCAGAAACTCGATCCACCACGGCCGGCGCACTATCGGCTGTCGGTCGAGGGGATCGAAGATGCCATCGCCGTTTGAGTCGCGCCAGCCGAGGTGTGCCCGCGTGTACTCGCACATGGCCCAGGTGTTGTGGCTCATGATGCAGGGCACGTGCGTGGGGGCACACAGCTCGCAGTTGCCGTTCTCGACCTGAAGGAAGCCGAACCGCTCCCGACAGTCGCACTTGCTCTCGGCGTACTCGTCGGCGGCGCCAAAGATGTGGCAGGTCTCGTGGGCGGTCACCCGGTCCATGTCGCCGATGCCCCAGCCATCCATGTCATAGCCGAGGACCACGCGCGGCTTGAACGCGTAGGCAAAGTGCCACAGCGGGAAGCGGGTGACGAATATGGCAAACGACCAGTCGGTGCCGAGGGCGGTACGACGGTCTCGGACGAATCGCTCGAGGCCCTCCCAACTCGCCGGATAGCCGAGCTGGGCCATGGCTGCGTCCCGCCAGGTGTCCTCGCTGAAGGCCGGATCCCGGGCGGGATCGGCGTCGACGCGTACGCGGCGCACCTCGTAGAGCCAGGTGACGTTGGCCTTGGGCTCTACGGAGGCCAGCCAGCCCAGGCCGTCCTGCACCTCTGCTACGATAGTGTCCTGCTCCATGGCAGTGAACGCATAGGCTGGAGCTTCCCCTTCCACCAGGATGAGGTTGACGGCGACCTTGCCGATCAGGTAGGCGCTCGTGTCCTCGGCGCCGCCCGGACCGGGCACGGCGGAGGCCGCATCCTTCCCCCTGTATTGGACGCCCGGCGGCGGCTGCATCGGGCCCTCCGGCGCGTAGCCGGGAGCGCCCCACGACTTGCCCTCGCCGGGCCGGCCCGATTTGAGCGCGCGGAGCGAGGCGGAGAAGCCCCGGTTCCAGGCCCGCACGGCGCGGATCGCTTCGGGGCCGAGGGACGCGATCTCCGAGAGCTCGATGCGCTTTCGGTGCAGCGCGCGGACGTTGGCCAGGGCTTTGACCTGATCCTCAAGCTCGGGGGGTATCTCGCCGATCAGCACGCGGGGCGGGTGCACGTGGAGTATGCGGCCCCCGAGGGCCTCGACCTCCCGGACCAGAGTGAGAGCCGCATGAGCGGCCTCGGTATCCAGGATGATCAAGGCGTTTCGGCCGGAAGAGGGTCTGGGCACCGTTACCTCCTTGCCGCGTGGGCGAAGCTACGACGCAGGCGACGGGCGGCAGCCTGCCAGCAGACGCGTGAGCGCGGTCACCGTGGGCAGGACGGCATCGGCCAGGGCGGTCAGGCGGTCGGCGCCGTTCAGGCCGGTCGTCACGCCGATGCAGGCGGCAACGCCGGCGGCCCGGCCCATCTGAAGGTCGGCGGGGCTATCGCCGACGACGATAGCCTCTGCGGGCCTGTGCCCGAGGCGCTCACAGGCGGCCAGCACCATGTCCGGAGCCGGCTTGCCGCGGGACACATCCTCGGCGCCGATACAGGCGCCAAAGTGCCGGGAGATGCCCAGGGCCTCAAGCGTTGCCTCAGTCCGCCAGCGGCGGTCGTTGGTGGCGATGGCCAGCTTGAGGCCGCAAGCCTGCAGGTCCGCGAGCAGTTCGGCTACACCAGGAAAGAGCCGCGCGCCGTATGGCGGGCGGGTCATCTCATCGGCGCGGTCATAGACGGCCTGAGCCAGCGCGCGTGCCTTGTGCCAGCCGTGGCCGAGCCGGTAGAGCACTGTGGCCGCGACAAGCACCTCCTCGTGGCACGGCGCCGTGCAGAGGGGTCCGTCGGGGTCTACCCATCCGCGCTCGAGGTCCGCGCCGACCGCCTGTTGCCAGGCCTGCGCGGCCTCGGGGCCGAGGGTCGCCGCCATGGCCTCAAAGCGGGAGCGCCCCAGCTCGAGCTGGATGCCCATGAGGTCCACGAGCGTGCCATCTTTGTCAAAGATGATTGCCCGGCACTCGACCTGCCGGTCGGTGAGGGTTAGGAGCATTGTAGGGGTACCTCCGCAAGCCTGCCGTGACCATTATAGCATAGGGTAATGCGGGGCTCAAAGGAGTCGGCAAGGAGGCGAGCACGCGACGCCCGGAAGCTCTCCTTGTCGCAGGTGCGGTCCGGGTTATAATGGACTGGCCTGCGTGGGGGGCGGTCCGACAGGCAGAAGCAGCGGCGACATAGCCGCACCCACGGGCCGTCGACAGGGAGAGCCAGGGCGACCATGCGGATCGTGCACATCTACAAGGACTATTACCCGGTTCTGGGCGGGATCGAGAACCACGTCCGTGCGCTGGCCGAGGCTCAGGCGAAGCAGGGGCACGAGGTGACCGTGCTGGTCACAAGCCGGGGAGGCGCTACCGAGCGCGGGGCACTCAACGGCGTGACCGTCATCAAGGCCGGGCGCCTGGCAACCGTTGCCTCGGCGCCGCTGAGCGTGGCCCTGCCGCTCGAGCTCTCCCGCCTGCGTGTCGACGTGGCGCACGTGCACACGCCCTATCCGGTGGGCGAGCTCAGCAACTGGCTGTGCGGGCGGGCCCGGCACACGGTGATCACTTACCACTCGGATGTGGTGCGCCAGCGGGGATGGCTGCGGCTCTATGCCCCGCTCCTGCGGCGGGTTCTGGCGGCCGCCGACCGCATCCTGGTGACGAGTCCGCAGTATCTGGCGAACTCCCCCTTCCTGCGGTCGCTGGCGCCGAAGTGTCGGGTTGTACCGCTGGGCGTGGCGGTGGAACGCTTCCTCTCGGCGGATCCGGACCGGGTCTCGGCGCTGCGGCGCGAGCTTGGGGAGCGATTGATCCTGTTCGTGGGGCGGCTCCGCTACTACAAGGGGCTGCAATATCTGCTGCGGGCGCTGACGTCGCTCCCGGGCGTGCATCTGGTCGTGGTGGGGACCGGCCCGATGGATCGCGAGTGGAAGGCCCTCGCCGGGGAGCTGGGGCTGGGCGGGCGGGTGCGCTTCTGTGGAGAGGTGCCTGAGAGCGACCTGCCGGCCTACTACCACGCTGCGGACCTGTTCGTCCTTCCCGCCTGCGAGCGCAGCGAGGCTTTCGGTCTGGTCCAGGTTGAGGCCATGGCTGCCGGCCTGCCGGTCATCTGTACCGAGATCGGAAGAGCGTCGTGTAGGGAAAGAGTGTAGATCTCGGTGGTCGCCGTATCATTAAAAAA
>ENA-ORXB01002234-ORXB01002234.1-sediment-metagenome-genome-assembly--contig:-NODE-2234-length-17596-cov-4.522005_pt1 | contig 17596 bp, 14 predicted proteins | sample MGYA00237863_ERZ511475 | MGnify/ENA primary metagenome ERZ511475 (study PRJEB26305, sample SAMN06343858) | sediment metagenome | isolation source: hot spring sediment | place: Canada: British Columbia... | reverse complement strand
GACGACGATGAAGGTGTCCCAGTTCCACTTGCCTTCCGCTTCCCACTCCAGCGGATTCTTGATGCCCGCTACCGAGAAGACATCCTTGTTGAACCAGAGGACCTTGGGACTGTCGCCGCTGGGCAGTCCGTAGGTGGCACCTGCGAAGGTGTGGATTCTCTCGAGGAAGGCCCCGGGGATCCACTTGTCCTTGGCAAGGTCCGGATCTGTCGCCATGTAGTCATCAAGGGCCAGGAGAAGTTTTCTCCCCACGAACTCGCACATCCAGTAGCTGGAGATCTCGACTATGTCTGCTCCCTGCCCGGCGGCAAAGTCGGTGAGCATCTTCTCACGGTAGGCAGTCCAGGGTATCTGCTCGAAGGTCGCATGTATTCTGTCCTGCGAGCTGTTGAACATCTGGATAAAGTTGTCCCAGTTGCCAAACCCCCAGGTAGAGTATATCAGTTCGACAGGCTTGGAGGGTGTGGCTGTGACCAGCTTCTCAACTTCCTTGACTTTCTCGACCTCAACTGTCTTCTCGACGATTCTCTCCTCCACTCGCGGCTGGCACGCGGCGAGCAGGACCCCGGCAGCTACCATGGCTGACGAACGCAGGAATCGCCGACGACCAACGGCCTTCATGTCATTTCCTCCATCTCTACGGGCACTGCTGAAGACAATCACTTGACTGCTTCTACAACGCTTGGTGACGGCCGCCACCTTTACTACTGCCATTATACCGGGCCTGAGGGCCCAGCTCAACGGTTTTTTGCCAGTAAGCTGCCCAAAAGCTGCCAACAACGCTCGGCGCCGCCTGATTTCGCCCCACAATGGGAGCTAGGTCCGGGCCTGCCCTGGTTTGCACGGCGCTGACGCATACAAGTGGGAAAATGGGTCTGTGGTGGTATACTCATGGTGGCGCTATGGCCATGGCAGGGACGCGCCCGCGATCCCATCAGCGGCCAACCGGTCTCTGGCCCCATCCGGCTTCAGGAGGGGCTCAAGCTGCGCTCGCGAGCGAAGGACGAGACCGCCCCGCGGAGCGTCGCGGGAGTTGGCGACGGTTGCTCGCGCGTCAACGGGTCAGCTCTAACACCGCGGCGCACGGGGCCTAGAAGGAGTTGCCGATGGCAGCGGACAGCATCAGAGGTACGGCACTTGGGCGTAACCCGTCGGACCTGCATGAGCTCAGGAGAGATCTCACGCGTCTGATTGCGGCGGTAGTTGCCGTGACAGGGACCATCGCATGGTGGTCGTTCCTCCCGGCGACCCGGTTCGACCCGCAGAAGCTGCTGATCTTCTTCCTGGTGTTCTGCACTGGCGGAGCCGGCTATTGCCTGGCAGAGCGCCGACCGATGCTCGCGGGCACCATTCTGCTTGTCGGCTCAACCCTGAGCCACTCGTTATCACTGATGGCCATACACGACGCCTCCGTGCCGTTCTTCGCCGCTCTGGTCGTGATCGCGAGCGGAGCCATCAGCCCGGTTCTGGGGCTTCTGGCGGCGCTATCGAACACGGCCTCCCTGTTTCTCTTGCTCGCAAGGCCGGGCCCGGCGCTGGCTCTTGTCTGGCTGGCGCTGGTGATAGTCTGGATCCAGTCGCGCCAGCTGTACACGGCCCTGCATTGGGCCTGGGAAAGCGAACAGCGTGCAATCCGGCTGTTGGAGGAGCTCCGCGACCGGCAAGGGCAACTAAACCGCACCGTCAACCTGCTCACCGAGGCAAACAGGCGCCTTGAGCGGATCGGTAGTGAGTTGGCCATCGCCAAGTCAAGAGCTGACGAGGCCAGAAAGCTCAAGCAACAGTTTGCTGCCAACATCAGCCACGAGCTGCGCACGCCGCTCAACCTGATTCTCGGCTTCACAGAGATGATGTATTACCGGCCTACAGTGTACGGACCCATGGAGTGGCCTCGCACACTGCGACAGGATGTCCACCGGCTGTACCAGAGCAGCAGGCAACTGATGGACCTCCTGAACGACGTGCTGGATCTCTCGCGCGTTGACGCGGGCGAGATGCCGGTTCACAAGGAATGGGGAGAGCTGAGACCAGTCATTGACGAAGCGGTCGCCGTGATGCGTGACCTCCTGAAGGGGAGGGACGTCGAGCTGAGGCTTCAGTTTCCCGCCGCCCTTCCCCCACTCCGGTTTGACCGCACGCGCGTGCGTCAGATACTGCTGAACCTGCTGAACAACGCTGCCAACTTTACCGAGCGCGGATCGATTACTGTCTCCGCCGAGGTCAGGCAGAAAGAGATCGTCATCAGTGTCGCCGATACCGGGCGAGGTATCCCGGACGACGAGCAGGCACGGGTGTTTGACGAGTTCCACCAGGTCGACATGTCCTTGAGAAGATCACACCGGGGAGCAGGTCTGGGGTTGGCGAACGCCAAACGCTTCGTCGAGTTGCACGGCGGCCGTATCTGGCTCGAGAGCCAGCTAGGGAAGGGAAGCACCTTTTCATTCACTCTTCCCCTCTCCAGAGAGGCCGAGTGGCGGGGCATGACCGAGAGCCGCCCGGTGCGACCGGAGGCCAGGGCCTATGAGCCGGTCGTCGTCATAGTTGACTCAGATCCTGACGTGGGCTCGATGCTAGCTCGTGCTCTCCGAGGTTTTCGACTCCTCCAGGCCGCGGACCTGCGGCAGGCGCTGAGCATCTCGACGCAGGAGCAGCCGCGAGCCGTCATTGTGAATGTGCCACCGGGCAGGCACGACCGGTCCGGAGACCTCAGAGAGCTTGGAGCTCTATTGCCGCCCGAGGTCCTGCTGCTCAGCTGCTCGATCCCCAGCCGGAACTGGCTCGCCGTGGAGAGCGGCGTGCAGGGGTGTTTGTCCAAGCCCCTGGCGTACCAAGAACTTGCCGATCGTCTGGGTGAGTTCGACGGCGTGCGCGAAGTCCTCGTCGTCGACGATGACCCCAGCTTCGTCGTGCTGCTGAGCCGGTACCTGTCTGCCACTGGCCGAGGCTACGTGGTGCGTCGGGCGTATCGGGGAGACCAGGCGCTCGCGGAGATACGAGCCAAAAGGCCCGACCTCGTTCTGCTCGACCTCGTCATGCCAGGGATGGATGGATTTGCCGTGCTGGACAGCCTCCGCTCCGAAGGCCTGCTGTCCTCGCTCCGTGTGCTGCTTCTGACCGCAGTCGACTATGCACAGGACCTTCTGAGGCGCCAAGGCAGCGTTGTAACGGTGTATCGCCGCAAGGCCTTTGGCACTGCGGAGGTCGTCAGGTGTCTGCAGACGATGCTCAGCCTCTCCGAGCCTGCCGTTGCTGGAGACAACGTGCCAGCACTTCCAGCAGCTGATCTCGGCTGACGGGCTTGGCCAGGAAAGCCGTTGCGCCCAGTGCCTGTGCCAGGTCCGGATCATCGAGAACGCTGCAGACGATGATCGGGATGCTCTTGAGGTCGTCGTCGGCTCGCAGTTGTTGTAGGATCTCCCAGCCGTCGCAGCGGGGCATCATCACGTCCAGGACAATGACGTCCGGTCTCGCCGACCGGGCGAGACTGAGCCCCTCCTGGCCATCTCGTGCTGCCAGCACTCTGTAGGGCTCACCCACGAGGTACCGTTGGAATAGCGCCGCAAGTCCCACATGGTCGTCGACCACGAGTACGGTGCTGGCCCTGTGCTCCCCCAACGCAATCTCAATCGCAATCGTGTCGTCTCGCTGCCGAACCGTGGAGCAGTATCCGCCACAGCGTTCAATGAGCCTCAGGGTGGCTTCAGGGACTAGGTCGTTGGGCACTGACTTGCCGGCGGAAGGGAAGGCGATGCGTACGGCAAAACCGTTACGGTGCGGCTCTGCTGTCACCGCCACTTCGCTCCCCGGATGGGAATGGCGCACGACGGTGCTGAGCACGCTGACGATGGCCTGGCGAGCAATGTCCCGATTCACTCGCACGCCACCGAGTTGCGGGGCGGCGGTGCATTGCAGATGGACCTGACGCTGCCTGGCAAGCGCCTGCACAACGGCTGTTGCTCCGTGGAGAAGGGACAGTGGGTCCAGTTCGGTCTCCTGATCCTGCAGCCGCGCCGCCTCGCGAAGGACGAGTTCGCTGCGACTGAGTTGGGTCTCGGAAGGAGGCGCCGATATCGACTGCCGCAACTCTGACCAGAGCACGCCAGCAAGGATGTCCTCTGCCCGGCGCAGCTCGCGGTACACTTGCCGCTCAGAGAGCGCCATCTCCTTGGCCACCTCTTGTATGCTCAAGCCTTCCACGTAGTGCAGGTTGAGAGCATTGTAGGCCAGCGCCTGACGGGAACCGCACGAGCGGGATGGTCCCACATTCATCCGCTCGATCGCCTCGAGAATCTTTGTGCGGACGAGCAGCATTCGCTCCTCCGGCCGCAGTGCGTTTGTCGGGTCGAACTCTCGAAGGAGCGGGCAGTTCTGTAGGTACGGGAAATCGTAGAGGTGGGCTAACGCGTCGCGAACAAGGCGACCGAAGCTGCGCTCCCCTCCCATGGCACCCCCGGATTCCTTGCCTCGGGTGCCGGCGGCTTCGCTCCCGTTCAACTCAGCACCCAGAGGTTCATAGTACAATGGCATACGCCATTTGTCAACGCAAGGTGTGCCAGGCATCGCCGCCCCCGCACTGGCACACCCCTGTGGGACCAGAGGGAGGTGGAGGATGGCGATCTGCATAGCCTGCCCCCGCGCTTGGCACCGCGAGTGACGTTTCGCGTCTGGGTTGATGGCCATGCGATGGCTCTGCAGTTCCCGGCTTTGGGGCGGCTCCCCGTGTTTGGGCTCGTGCTGCGTCTTCTGCTACAATGTGCTCGGAGCAGCGACTGGGTCTTGCGAAGTCGGGAGTGTTCACCGCACAGGGAAAGGACGAGGACACCATGTTCAAATCCCTTGCCACCGGTGCCATCGGCGTGCGCGCCGACCTGGCGCGCGCTGCCGAGCTGGCAGCCAGGTTCGGCTTCGAGGGGGTGCACGTCAGCATCGAGGAAATCGCCGGGCTGGGCGTGGAGCGTGCGCGGGCGATCCTGGCAGATGCGGGCGTTCGGCCGGCGGCCTTCTGGCTGCCGGTCGATTACCGGGCGCCCGAGCCGCGGTTCTCCGAGCAACTGGGGCGCCTGCCCGAGCTCGCGCGCGTGGCGCAGGCGATGGGGCTGACCCGCACCTCGACTTGGGTGCCAAGCTGGCACGACACCATGGACTTTGATGAGAACTATGCCTTCCACAGGGAGCGCCTCGGTCGGATCGCCCGGGTCCTCGCGGACTATGGCATTCGCCTCGGCCTCGAGTTCCTCGGCCCAAAGACCCTGCGGGACGGGCACCGGTTCGCCTTCATCCATACGATAGAGGGCATGCTCAAGTTGTGCCAGGACCTGCGGACCGGCAATGCGGGGCCCTTGCTGGATGCCTTTCACTGGTACACTTCTGGGGGGACTCTTGGGGACCTGGCGACCCTGAGCGATGCCGACGTGGTCGACGTGCACGTGAACGACGCTGCGCCGGGCGTTCCGAGGGACGAGCAGCAGGACCAGGTTCGCGCGCTCCCCGGCGAGACCGGCGTGATCGACCTCGTGGGCTTTTTGCGGGTGCTTCAGGGAATCGGCTACACCGGCCCGGTGATGGTCGAGCCGTTCAGCAAGCGCGTCAATGCGCTTCCGGAGGAGGATGCGGTGCGCGTGACGGCGGAGGCCCTCGACGCCGTCTGGAAGCGCGCCGGGCTGTAGCCTGGATGAGCCGGTGCCTCGAGGGTCGCAGAGATGGCCTCTAGCGATGCTGCCCCGAGGACGCCCCTCCCCTGCCCGCTCCCTGAGGCGGACGCTGCAGCGTCCGCCTCAGGGAGCGGGATACCTGAGGTGGGGTGTTTGGCGGCAGCACAGGCAAGCCTGCCCCCGGTGAACTACACCCCGGTTGGCCGTTCGGCCGCAGCATTTGCCGCACACAGACACTTGCCGCGCACCGGCAATAATGGTAGAATCAAGACAGGCATCCGGCCTGGGCCTGACGGCTCCCGGCATGGGGTGACCGGTCAGTCCGGCCAATCTCGGTACAGGTGTGTTGCGTGGCGCGAAGACAGGCCGCGGACAGGTCGTCGAAGCCATCGGCGTCGGCTGCGGGTGGAGTGACGGGCAGACCGGAGGGCGCCGCAGGCGCCTCCGGCCAGAGGGAGCCACAGTTTGCTCACCCCTCCGAGGCTCAGTTTGGGGCCCTCCTCACCTACTATGGCATCTCCTGGCTCTACGAGCCGACTACCTTTCCTCTCTCGTGGGACGCGGAGGGACACGTCACCCAGGCCTTTGCTCCCGATTTCTATTTGCCGGACTATGACCTCTACATCGAGCTGGCTACCCGCAAGCAGGCGCAGATGACGGCCAAGAACCGCAAGATTCGGCGTCTGCGGCAGCTCTATCCCGACGTGCGCATCAAGCTGGTCAACCGGCGCACCTTTGCCGACCTCTTGCTCAAGTTTGGCCTGCAGGACCGGGCCGACCAGCTCATCGGCGACGTCAAGGCCCAGAGTGGCCATGTCTAGACCTTCCGGAGGCACCGGATCGGCCATGGGTCAGCCGCTCGCGACCCCTCACCAGGGTATGGAAGATCTCGCCCGCATCATCATCGGCGAGGAAGAGCTCCGTCAGAGGGTGCGCGAGTTGGGCGCCGCGATCTCCCGCGACTATGCGGGCAAGGATCTCCTCCTCGTCGGCGTGCTGCGCGGGGTCATCATCTTTATCGCCGACCTTCTCCGGGCGATCACCATCCCCGTTTCGGTCGATCTGATCGGCATCTCAAGCTACGGCCCGAGCGTCAAGACGCATGGCGTGGTGCGTCTGACCAAGGACCTTGAGGAGCCGATCGAGGGGCGGCACGTTCTGTTCGTCGAAGACGTGATCGACACGGGGCTCACGCTCTCGTACCTGTTGCGGACGCTGCGGGCGCGTGGCCCGGCCAGCTTGCGGGTGTGTGTGCTGCTCGACAAGCGTGCCCATCGGCTGATCGATATCGACATCGCCTACCGCGGGTTCGTGCTCGCCGATGAGTACGTCGTCGGCTACGGCCTTGACCATCGGCAGCGCTACAGGAACCTGCCGGTGATCGGCATTCTGAAACCGGACAAGTATTAAGGTGGGTCCTGGGGTTGGGTGCCAAGGGGCCGCCTTCGAGGCACAAAAAGAGGGGCCCCAAGTAGCCTTGCAGCCTCCCGAGACGTTTCCACCGGCCTACTCCCCACCTCCCGTGCGGGTGGTGAGCCACCTCGGCTGGCTCACCGGGCCTCCCAACTCTCGTCAGGAGACCCGGCCTGTGGGCTTCCTGGCTCGTCACCTTTGTGCCCACTTACGGTCGTCACCGCCGGTATACCGACAGTGGCCGCCGCTGGCCAACCTGCGCTTCGTTCGACCGGTTTTCCCTGTCCCGAGGGCATCCAGCTTCTCGGAGCCCCTTTGGAGGGGTCCCAGGTAACCTTTCGACACCCTCGACGTTTCCACTGGCTTACTGCTCATCCCCTTTCGGGGATAAGACACCCTGGGCTGGCTCACCGGGTCTCCCGGCTTTCGCCGGGATCCGGCCTGTGGACCTCCACGCTCATCGCGTTTCCTTCCACTTACGGTCACCACCTCCGGTCACCCGGAGGTGACGCCGCTGGCCAACTTGCGGTTGGCTTCGGCCAGTTTCCCCGTCGGAGGTTCTTATGGCCTCCCGGAACCCCTCCTCGTAAAGGCCCTGCGTTGCCTGCAGGCAACGGCGGCGTCTCCACCGCTGGTGCCAAGGACCTCAGAGCCCTTACGCTGCCCAGTATACCATGGGACGGGCGCCTGTGTCAAGGGTCCGCCCGTGGCGCGTGCCCGGGGCGTGCGGGCACCACAGCCCATTGTGCCTGAAATAGACCTCAGGCCCCGCAGGTAGTGGCTCGCTGGCGCCGCGAACTTTTAAGGTTCGGGGGCCGCAGCTTTTAAGGTTCGCCGCGGCGGGGCAGTCGGCCATGGGGTGTAGCTGCGGAGCCAACTGGCATGGTTGTTGCTGCCCACAAAGGAGCGCTGTTCTTCAGGGGTCTGCAGGCGATGCGTGCCAGCTGGACGGGAGCTATCAGCTTTGGCCTCGTGAGCATACCGGTTCGCCTCTTCCGTGCGGTGCAAGAGCACCACGTCCGTTTCCGCTACATCCACCGTGTGTGCCGTACGCCGGTGACCATCCGCCGCTACTGCCCCTATCATGAGGATGTAGTGCCCTGGGAAGAGGTGGCCCGGGGCTTTGAGGTAGCTCCAGACGAGTACATCATCGTGGAGGAGCAGGAGCTGGAAGAAGCCGCAGCCGACACCATGCACCGACGTACCATTGATATCCGGGCATTCGTAGACCTCGCCGAGATCGACCCCATCTACTACGACACCGGCTACTATGCGGAGCCGCGGCCCGAGGCCTCCAATGCCTATGCCGTGCTGCAGCAGGCGATGCGCCAGACCGGCAGAGCAGCCGTGGCCACGATGCTCCTGCGTGCCCGCGAGACCCTGGCGGCGATCCGACCCTACGACGACGTGCTCCTGGTACACACCCTCTACTTCGCCGATGAAGTCCTGTCACCGGCGCCCCTCGATGTGCCGCACGAGGCTGTGCCGCCGCGGGAGCTTCGCACCGCCATACGCCTCATCGAGAACATGGCCGAGCCGTTCGCTGCCCAGCACTTCACGGACGAGTATCACCGTCGCCTGATGAGCACGATCGAGGAAAAGGCCGCGCGCTTGGTGCCCGCCTGGAAGGTCGAGGGCCGCGAGGCACAGGAGGCGCGGCTCATCTCCGATCTCGAGTCCTCCATCGAGGCGGTCAGACAGTCGCGACGTGAGGCGGAATGAAGCCGGTGCCGCCGGCCCCCGAGGCCGAGATTGTCGTCGAGGGACAGCATGTCCGGCTGCATAACCTGCACAAGGTCTTTTGGCCAGAGCTCGGTCTGACGAAGGCGGACCTTGTCAACTACTACCTGCAGGTCTCCCCATACCTACTTCCGTACCTGAAGGGACGTCCCTTCATCATGAAGCCCTTCCCCGACGGCGCCTCGGGAAGGAGCTACTACCGCTGGGAGATCCCCGACTATGCCCCCGCCTGGGTGCACCGCTGGCGGTATCAGGCAAGGACCGAGGAGCGCACCATCGACATGGTCGTGGTTGAGGGCCTGGCGGACCTGGTCTGGGTGGTGAACCAGGCCTGCATCGAGATGCACCCATGGCTCTCCCGCCGTGACGACCCGCTGCACCCCGATGTGGCGCTCCTGGACCTCGACCCCGGCCCGGGCACGACCTTCACCGACGCCCTGCAGGTGGCCGCATGGCTGCACCAACTGCTCGAGCGCGCAGGCACGCGGAGCTATGCCAAGACTTCCGGGCGCAAGGGCGTGCACGTCCTCGTGCCCCTGGAGCGGCGCTACTCCTTCAGAGAGGTGCGGGACTGGGTCAAGGCCGTGGCCCGGCGCCTTGCCGAAGAGCGTCCCCATCTCGTCACCGCTGCGAGGACTGCTGAGGCCCGGCGCGGGCGGGTGCTGGTGGACTATGCCCAGAACGGCCTGGGGAAGAGCGTCGCCTCGCCCTACAGTGCCCGTGCGACCCGCACCGCCACGGTGTCGACCCCGCTGACCTGGGCCGAGGTGGAGCAGGCTCAGGTGCGACCAGAGCAGTTCACCCTGCTGACCGTGCCCGAGCGGCTGGGAGCGGTCGGCGACCTCCTCGCCTCGCTGGCGGAGGGGCAACTGCTGCCGGATGTGAGCGCCCTCGGGAGCGGAGCATCGGCCTGAGCCATGCGGGCGCCCTCCCCGGTGTTCACCCGGAGCTCGGCTTGGGCGTGCGCGTGGGCGTGATGGTGGGCGTCGGAGGCAGCTCGGCCCCGAGGCGCTGAAGCCCTTCGACCGCCGGCGGATAGCTCGGGTGGTACAGGAAGGCCAGGCGATACTCTTCCCGCGCCATGTCCGTCTGCCCGAGGCCCTCGTAGGCGCGTGCCCGGAAGATGTGGAGCTCCTCGATGGAAGGCAGCCCCGCAAGGATCGGCTCGCTCAGTGAGAGCACCTCCTCGTACTGACCGAGGGCGAGGTGCGCCTCGAACGGGCCGAAGCGGTACCAGAGCATGTGCTCCGGCAGGCCGATTTGGGCAGCCCTCCCATAGGCTTCGAGGGCCCCGGCAGCATCCCCGAGCGCAAGCAGGTCATCGCCGAGGCTGAACCAGGCGTAGGGATCGTTGGGAGAGCGCTCGATCCACGCCCGGGCGGCGGCTGCAGCCCGCCGGTACATACTCTCGCTGTGGCAGTCCTCGCCGAGGATGCGGCAGACCTCATCCGCCCGCTCTGGCGGATAGACCGGGATGTAGCGGTGATTGAAGGGCGCCCAGACCCGCTCCAGTGCCGCAAAGGTCAGGGTAACCTTTGGGCCGTAGTAGGAGTCGTTGAGCACAAAGACGCCGGCGTTGCGGTCATAGCCGCGGATGACACGATAGTGGCCGGTTGGCCGGTCGTTCAGCCAGGTCTGGATGAGCACCGGCACGCCGGCGCCGACGAGCGCCTCGAGCCGCTCGGGCGTGCCGTTGACGTACAGGCCAGCCTCGAGGCCATAGCCCCGCAGGTAGGCGATCACCTCATCGGCCTCGACGTGCTTGTCATCCTTGTATGGGCGCAGGGCCGCTGCGACCTCGTACTGGCCCTTCTGGATGCCATAGTAGCTCAACACCATGGCCGTGGAGATGGGCGCGCAGTTGTTCCAGTCCTGATACTCGTGGCTCATGGGCGAGAGCAGCACCACATCCGGCGGCGGGGTGTTGGTCGGGGTGAGGGTGGGCGTCGGCGTGGTGGTGGCCGTCGGCGTTGAGGTCGGGCTGGCGGTGGCGGTCGCCGTGCAGGTCGGCGTGGGCGTGGGGGTGCTGGTGGCGGTCGCCGTGGCCGTCGCCGTTGGGGTGGGGTTGGGGCGGGCGAAGGCGATGCCACACGCCGTCTGGCTGAGCAAGAGCAAAAGGGCGATGCCCGGCGCGGCGAGGTGAGCGTGCCGGCCGAAGGCGCAGCCTGTGCGGTCCCTGGACACGCGGGGGCTCCCTTTCTAGTCCGGCGATGCCGGCGGCGTCTGCGTCAAAGGAAAGGTGCGCGGATTATACTTCAGGTCGGCAGGAGTGTCATATTGAGGTTGTCCAGGACTCAGGGGCGCCCGCCGGCCATGCGCGCGGCCAGAAGGATGGCGGCGACCATGCTGCCCGGGCGCGCGACGCCGGTCCAGGCGATGTCGAAGGCGGTGCCGTGGTCAACCGATGTGCGGAGGATCGGCAGCCCGAGGGTGACGTTCACGCCCTCGTCGAAGCCGATCAGCTTGGTCGGGATGTGTCCCTGGTCGTGGTACATGGCGATGACGGCGTCGAACTCGCCGCGCAGCGCCCGCAGGAACACCGAATCGGGCGGCAGCGGGCCGGCGACGAGGTATCCCTCTGCAGCGAGCTCTTCGACGGCAGGCGCGATCTCGGCCGCCTCCTCGGTGCCAAAGAGGCCGCCTTCGCCGGCGTGAGGGTTCAGCCCGGCGACGGCCAGGCGAGGACGGTCAACTCCCATTCGCCGCACCGCCTCCTCGGTCAGGCGAGCGACCGTCACAATCCGTCGCCGCTGCACCCTGCGGATGGCGTCGCAGAGCGGCACGTGCGTGGACACGTGGCCGACCCGCAGCCCGCCGGCCACGAGGAGCATGGCGACCTCGCGTGCGCCGGTCAGATCGGCGAGGGCCTCGGTATGGCCGGGGTAGCGATAGCCAGCCTGGTTCAGCGCCTCCTTGTTCAAGGGAGCGGTGACCACGCCCTGTACGGCGCCGGCAAGTGCCAGCTCGGTGGCCTTGCGCAGGCAGGCAAAGGCGGCGGCCCCGGCCATGGGGTTGACCCGGCCGCGCGGCAGGGACGGGAGGTCGACGTTCTTCAGGTCGAGGACCTCGAGCGTCCCCGGGGCGTAGGCAGCTTCGTCGGGGCTCTCGAGGGCGCGCACCCGCAGCGGCACGCCGGTGACTTCGGTCGCGGCCTCCAGGGTAGCCGCGTCCCCCACGACAAGCAGGCGCGCCTGCTCAACGACCCGCGGATCGTCTGCGGCCTTGGCTACAATCTCGGGGCCGACGCCCGAGGGGTCGCCCATGGTTACGGCAAGGATGGGCCGGTCACTGCTCTCCACTGTTTTCCTCCTGACCCGTGATCGTAAGGCCTTCGAGCGCGGTCAGTATCCGGCAGAGAGTCCCCTCGTCGCCAAAACCGCCGCCCTTGGTGACGAGGGGCAGCCTATCGGCCATGCCACCGAGGACGCGCCCGAAGGGGATTCCCGGCTCCAGCTCACCCTCGATGGCGATGCCGGCGGCCCCAAGGCCGCGGCAGATGGCCGAAGCGACCTCGCCGCCGGTGATGACCAGCGCGCCGGGCCGCACCTGCGCCACGAGGCACCGCACGACCTCGGCGAGGAGGTCGGCCACGAGCCGGCCGCCTCCGGCCAGGCGGGGCTGGTCGCAGGTGGTGAGGACGGCATCCTCGCCCGCGACCAGGGCCGCGGCAAGTGCCCTTGCCCGCTCGTCAGGTACACCTTTGCCCTGCGGCAATAGTGCGCCGAGCAACCCACCCACGACCTTTACCCTGCGCTGCCGCTCAAGCTGGCGCAACTGGGCAACCAGGCTGGGGTGCTGCGTACCGGCGACGAGGAGGACGGGGCGGGCCGGCGCCAGAGAGCACCGACGGCAGCCCGCAAGCCCCCACGCCTTCGGAAGATGGGCGGCGAGGCCCGCCGAGCCCGCCGGGAGCAGGTCCGGGCCGACCAGGGCAACGGCCTCGGCCAGGCGGGCGAGGTCGGCGTCATCGACGGCATCGGCGACCACGATGCGCCCGCTGCAGCCCCGCAAGAACGAGGCCAGCGCCACAGACCCACTCTGCACATGCGAGAGCGGCACCCCGGCGATGGGCAGGTCCGTCCGTGCGGCAAGAAGGGCGGCTATGGTCGCGCAGGACCCTCCCGTGGCGCCGGCCGGGAGGTCGACCGGCTTGCCATGCAGGTGCAGGCGGCCGTCGAGCACCGTCCGCCCCTGTGCCGGGAAGGCGGGTGCGAGGACCGCACGGGCAGCCCCGGTCAGCTCCAGGAGTGCCGCAAGCTCGGTCCCCACGTTGCCGCGGAGGGTAGAATCCACCTTCTTGTACAGGTGCCGGGCCACCCCAACCCACGGCGCGACCAGGGTCTCGAGGCGGCGCCGTGCGTCGGCAGGCGGCAGCTCGCGGGTCCCGGTGTCGATCACCAGGACCTCTGCATCCGGCACCTGCGACGCCTCCCACAGGACCAGGGTACGCAGCCCTGCTCGGGCGAACTGTGCCCCGGTGTCCAGGGCGCCGGTCAGGTCATCGGCGATAACCAGGAGCTCCAGAGGCGGTGCCAAGGGAGTGAGCCTTTCAGGAAGGGGCGGTTGGCCCGCCCTTCGCATGCCACGCAGGTGCGGCCATGCGGGCCTTGCGAGGGCGGCCGCACGGCACGGCGCGAGTGTAGTCGAAGGAGGGAGCGCGGTCAAACCTGGTGGTTCAAGTCGGGGGAGGCGAGCCGGACGCAGGACGGCTGGGCGCGGGCGGGCCCGAGCTTGTGCAAGCGCCCTCTTCCCGCTTGGCAGAGGCGGGCTGTCGCCATAGAATGGAGGCGCCGCTCCGCCGCCGCGATCCTGCGGCGGAGGGCCCCGGCAGGAAATGGCCTGCCGGCTGCAGCGTCGAGAGGAGGCCGATCATGGCATTGCAGGCGGTCGACACAGGATACGGCTTCATCGGCCTTGGGGCCATGGGCAGGAACGCGGTGCGCAACCTGCTGGCGCAGGGGCAGCGCGTGGTCGTCTACAACCGCACCCACGAGCGAGTCGACGAGATGGTGCGCGAGGGCGCGGTCGGTGCCTACTCTATCCAGGAGCTGGTGAGCCTTCTGGCACATCCCCGAATCGTCTGGCTGATGGTGGCCGCGGGTGCCCCCGTCGACGAGATGATCTTTGGTCCCGGCGGCCTCGTGGACCATCTCTCCCCCGGCGATGTGATCATCGATGGCGGGAACTCATTCTATCGCGACTCTATGCGCCGGGCGGAGGCGCTGTCCGCGCGCCACATCCACTTCCTCGACTGTGGCTCGAGCGGCGGCCTCGAGGGGGCGCGGAACGGGATGTGCCTGATGGTCGGCGGCACGCCCGAGGCTTTCGCGCTGGCCGAGCCGCTCTTCCACCTCCTGGCAACGGAGGGCGGCTATGCCCACGTGGGACCGAGCGGGGCGGGCCACTTTGTCAAGATGGTCCACAACGGGATCGAGTACGGGATGCTCGAGGCCATCGGCGAAGGGTTCGAGCTGCTGCAGGCCGGGCCCTTTGACCTGGACCTGGCACAGGTGGCCGACCTCTGGACCCATGGCAGCGTGATCCGCTCCTGGCTGGTGGAGCTGGCCGCCCGTGCCTTTGCCAAGGACCCGCGTCTGACCAGCATCACCGGGCAGGTCGGGGGTGGCGCGACCGGCTCGTGGGCCATCGAGGAGGGCTGGAAGGCGGGCGTGCCGATGCTGGCCATAGCGGCAAGCTACGCGCTGCGGCTGCGCTCCCGACAGCCCGATACCTTTGCCGGGAAGGTCGTCGCAGCCCTGCGCTACGAGTTCGGGGGCCACGAGACGGTCCCCTCCGGTGAGGCGCCGGCGCCCTCGTGTCCATCCGAGCCAGGCGCGTGACCCGGAGCGGGTTGGCGCGACTGCATCGGACGGGAGAGTATGCAGTCGGGCCGTGCCCCGCGTGGCGGACCTGTTGCGGGCGCTTCGGCCCGCGGTGTTTCCCGAAGGAGGTTCCTCGTGCGGGCAGAAGGGCCGCTGATTGTGGCGCTCGACGTCGGCACCTCTTCGCTTCGCGCCTCGCTGTACGACGCGCAGGGGAGGGCCATACCGGGGGCCCGGGCCAGCGAAGGGACGCCGCTTTGTGTCACCCCAGATGGTGGCGCCGAGATCGACCCCGGTGAGCTTCTGAGGGCCGTGGTGCGCGCCGTTGCGGCGCTTCGGGAGCGGGCAGCGCCCCTCATGGGGCAGGTCGTGGGCGTGGGGGTCTCGACCTTTTGGCACAGCCTGATGGCGACCGACGCGCAGGGGCGGCCGCTCTCGCCCATCTACACCTGGGCCGACACCCGGGCAGCCGGAGCGGTCGGCAGGCTGCGCCGGATGGTCGATGAGCGGGCTGCCCACGCCCGCACGGGCTGCCACTTTCACGCCAGCTACTGGCCGGCCAAGGTGGCGTGGCTGCGGCGCTCGCGGGCGGACCTGCGGGGCCGCGGGGTCCGCTGGCTCTCGCCGGCAGATTACCTCTTTGGGCAACTCTTCGGCTCCCCGTTCTGCAGCTACTCCATGGCCTCGGCTACGGGGCTGTTTGACCAGAACCGCCTGGAGTGGGATGGCGTCCTCCTCGAGGTGCTGGGCATAGATGCCGGTCAGCTTTCGCCGCTGGTCGATCGCGACGTCCAGGTACGCGGCGCGCGGGCCCCCTGGCGCGATGCCCTGGGCCCCCTGGCCGATCTGCCCTGGTTCCCTGCCGTGGGCGATGGGGCCTGCAACAACGTCGGCGCGGGCTGCATGGGCCGGGAGCGGATTGGCCTGATGATCGGCACAAGTGGCGCCATGCGCGTGCTGTGGGAGGCAGAGCGGGCGGAGGCGCCCTGGGGGCTATGGTGCTACCGGCTGGACCGGCGCCATGGGCTGGTCGGCGGCGCCATCTCCAACGGGGGCAACCTCTACGCCTGGCTGGTGGATAGCCTCCGCCTGGAGAAGGGGCCGGCGCTGGAGAGGGAGCTCGCGGCGCTGGAGCCGGACGGGCACGGCCTCACCTTTCTGCCTTTCCTGGCGGGCGAGCGAAACCCGGGCTATGCTCACGGAGCGACGGCGACCATCACCGGCCTGCGCTGGCATACCCGTCCCATCGACATCCTGCGCGCGGGACTTGAGGCGGTAGCCTACCGCCTGGCACTGATCCATGAGCTCCTGGCCCCCTATGCCTCGCCCGAGGCCGGGATCGTGGCGAGTGGCGCGGCCCTGGTCAGCTCTCCGGCGTGGGTGCAGATCATCGCCGATGTGCTCGGTCGCCCGATCACCGCAATCTCGGAGATGGAGGCCTCAAGCCGCGGTGCTGCGCTCCTGGCGGCGCAGATGCTGGGGCTGATCGAGAGCCCGGCCTGCATCGCTCCGCCGCCGGGAGTGCTCTGCGAGCCGGACCCCGTCCGGCACGCACGGTATCGCGAGGGCCTGGCGCGACACCGGCGGCTGTACCGCCGCCTGCTGGGACGGCGGGCGGTGGCCCGGGAGGCGGTCTGAGGCGAGGGGTCAGCCCGGATGGGGTTCCAGCACCCTGAGGGGCTCGCGCACGACGACCCGGCGCAGGAACTCGATGCTGTGACGCAGGCCGTCGGCCGGGAGGAGCATCGTGTCCTCGTGCTCGACGGAGATGACGTCGTCGTAGCCGGCGAGGCGGAGGGCGAGCACGATGTGTCGCCAGGTCTCTTCGCCGTGCCCGTAGCCAAGGGTGCGGAACTGCCAGGGCCGGTCCAGCTCGTGGCGGAACTCTTTGGCATCGAGGACGCCGTTGCGCGGTGCGATGACCGGGTCGATGCGGCAGTCGGTGACGTGGACGTAGCCGATGGCGCCGCTGAGGGCGCGCAGCGCCTGGACCGGGTCGATCCCCTGCCAGAAGAGGTGCCCGGGGTTGACGCAGGCACTGATCACATCCCCGACCCAGCGGCGCAGCTCGAGGAGCGTCTCCGGATTGTACACCAGGTTGACGGCGTGCAGCTCCAGGCAGATATCCCGGACGCCGTGCTCAACGGCAAAGGCGGCCTCGGCGGCCCAGAACGGGATGAGCACTTCGTCCCATTGCCAGCGGTGCAGCTCCACGAGCTCGGGCGGCCAGGGGTAGATGACCCAGTTCGGGTAGCCCGGCTCTGTGGGGTCGCCTGGGCAGCCGGAGAGGGTCACAATGCGCTCGATGCCCAGGCGCTCGGCGAGGAGGATGGTGTTCCGGAACTCGCGGCGGTGCCTCAAGGCGACCTCGCGGTCGGGGTGCAGCGGGTTGCCGTAGAATGAGAGGGCGCTGATCTCCAGCCCTCGTCCCATCACCTCCTCGCGAAAACGATCGAGGCGGGCCGGATCGGTGAGGAGCACCTCCGGGTCGCAATGCGCCTTGGAGCCGAACCCGCCGGTGGAAAAGTCGACGGACTCCACTCCGAGGGACTGGACGATGTCCAGCGCCTCGGCGAGGGACAGCTCCTGCAGGGTCGCCGTAAAGACACCGAGCTTCATGGGCCATTCCTCCTGGCTGCGCCGGTGTTGAGCAAAGGGCGTGCCAGGGGGTGTTGTCAGGGCTGGGGTGGGAGGGTATAATAAGTTGTGGACCCGTCCTGGCCGCCTGCGATACCGTTGAGGATCCCGCGGCGGCCCGTTACCCGTCGAGGTTGACCGATGCTCGTGCCGATGCCTCCGCTCCCCTCCAGGTATCGCCTCCGCCAGCAGTTCGACCGCCGCAAGCTTGGGGACCCTGCCGCGGTCCTTGCCGAGCGGCTGCGCAGTTCCCCCGCCATGGCCGGCCTGCGGCCGGGGATGCGCGTCGCCATCACGGCCGGGAGCCGGGGCATCAACCACGTCGGGGAGCTG
>ENA-ORXB01002233-ORXB01002233.1-sediment-metagenome-genome-assembly--contig:-NODE-2233-length-17601-cov-5.176215_pt1 | contig 17601 bp, 7 predicted proteins | sample MGYA00237863_ERZ511475 | MGnify/ENA primary metagenome ERZ511475 (study PRJEB26305, sample SAMN06343858) | sediment metagenome | isolation source: hot spring sediment | place: Canada: British Columbia... | reverse complement strand
GGCCGGTCCATTCCCGGAGCGGAGGCGGGGTTCGGAGGTTATGGGGGCTATAGCTGGTCTGGTTCGGCCAGTTGGGGTCAGCTTTTGGCGACACGGCAGTGGAGCGGTTTTTCCCTGTGGGGAGGGAGTATCGCGTTCGATTCCAGCCGCAACTGGTATTTTGGCCTGGATCCGTCGGGATTGCGAGCGGATCAACTGGATTTCTACTCCGCCGCGGTGCATGAATTGGGCCATGTGCTGGGAATCGGCACAGCGCGGCAGTGGTGGTCGCAGGTTCAAGGGAATCAGTTTGTGGGACGGCAGGCCCAGAGCGTTTATGGCGGTCCGGTGCCGCTGTCTTCGGAGCGCGCCCATTGGGCGGATGGTGTGCGCGTCAGCGGTCAAGCCGCGGCGATGAGTCCGTATCTCTACTATGGGCGCCGGGTCGGCTGGTCGGCGCTGGACCAGGCGGCCTTATATGATCTGGGTTGGGCAGCACCGGCACCGGCAGGACTGGCCGTGCGCTTCCCCGTGACTCGCCCGCCGGTGCTGGTCAGTTCCGCAGGCAATCCGACCGTGCAGGTTTACGGCTTCGATGCCACAGGGAATGTGTCTTTCAGCGGGTTGAGTTTCACACCGTTTGGTGCGAATTATCGCGGAGTGATCCGGGCCACGAGTGCTGATGTCAACGGCGATGGCTGGGTGGATTATCTCTTTGCCACCGGGCCGGGTGTGGCGGCACGAGTGCGGATCGTAGATGGCGTCACAGGGGCCGACCTGCTTCCGGTCACCCCCGTGCTGGGAGGATTCGGCGGCGGCGTCTTTCTCGCGGCGGGAGACATCGACGGAGATGGCCGGGCGGAAGTCGCCATCAGTGCCGATGCCGGCGGCAGTCCTGTCGTGACGGTGGCGCGGGTGGCCCAGGCACAGTTGGCATACCTCAGTTACATCCAGGTGCTTCACCCTCTGGCGCGATCGGGGGTGCGGGTGGCCATGGGGGACGTGAATGGAGACGGACGGGCCGACCTGATTGCTAGTGCGGGGCCGGGGTGGTCGCCGGTGGTGCGGATTTACGACGGAGCTGCACTGGCGGACGGCCAAGTCCGCTTGCAGCGCTCGGCATTTTTCGCCTTCGACCCCACTTGGCGCAACGGCGTCAATGTCACGGCCGGCGATCTGGATGGCGATGGACGGGCCGAATTGATGACCAGTCTGGATGCTGGCGGTTTGTCCCTGGTTCGTGTCTGGAATGGAGTTGCCTCCAGCGAGGCACTGTCATTGCGCTTGCAGTTTTTTGCCAACGGGGTAACGGACCGCAGTGGCATTCGGCTGTTGGCCCGCGATGTGGACGGTTCCGGCCGCACCAGTCTCATCACGGCTCCCGCGAGCGGCTCCCTCGCCTGGCTGCGTGTCCTGCGACTCAACGCTACCAGTGTCCTGCCACTTCCCCCGATCTTCCCCCCCAGCTCGATCTCGGCCCTTCAGGGGATCTTCGTCGGCTGATGTGCGCCGGCCCTTTTTCCAGCGACTCATGCTGTATTCGCCTTCCTCTTAGCCCTCATGCCGGAAGGCTTGCAATAGGAGGAACTGGCATTTGGCTATGGCTCCGCATTCCATTCGGGAAAGTCTCAGCATAGATTCGGAATCCGACAGGACAGGGGTCACAAGAAGGCAACTTGCGATCTCAGGGCGAATGCCGTTCATGGAATGCCGATCATGAGGCCGGGCGGAGATGCTGGGCCAGACGTTGCAAACCTTCTTCTAGAGTCAAGCGGGGATAGTAGCCGAGGTCGCGGTGGGCGGCGGAAATGTCGAAGTAGTGGCAGGTGGAGAGTTGCTCGGCGACGAAGCGGGTCATGGGGGGTTCGCCGGGGAGGCGGAGGAGCCAGTAGGCGGTTTCGCACAGGGTACCCAGGGTGCGTGCCCACCAGGCGGGAATGGTCTTGGTCACAGGGGGGAGTTGAGCCAGTTCGAGGATGCGGTTGATGAAGTCCCACAGGTCCACCGGCTGGCCATTGGTGATGAAGTAGGCTTTGCCCGCACACGGGGCATGCGGCTGAAGTCGATCGGCGGCATCCAGGTGGGCGTAGGCCGCGTTGTCGATATAGGTGACGTCAACTTGGACAGCCCGCCGGCCAATGCGGCGGAGGCGTCCCTGCCGTGCTCGTTCCAGCAGGCGGGGAATTAGGTGGGGGTCGCCGGGTCCAAAGATCAGGTGGGGGCGCAGGGCCACGGTCGCCAGTTCCGGGCCATTGGCTGCCAGGACCAGCCGTTCGGCTTCCGCTTTAGTTTGCGGGTAGTAGGCGCTGTAGCGGGGCGGGTAGGGCAGGGATTCATCGCCGCGGATGATGTCCTTGCCGCCGTAAACGACGCTCGGTGTGGAGGTGTATACCAAGCGGGGCACACCGTGCTGGCGGCAGGCTGCCAGAATATTCTTCGTGCCGAGGACGTTGGTGGCATAGAAGTCGGCATAGCGCCCCCAGATGCCAGCCTTAGCTGCCGTGTGGATGACCAGTTCGCACCCTTCGACCGCGCGGGCCACAGCCGCCGCATCGGCCAGATCAGCCAGGGTTTGCTCGACGCCTAGCTCGTCCAGCCAGGGGTAATGGGTGCGCGTCAAGGAGCGGACGGTATCGCCCCGCTGGTGGAGCAAGCGGACGATCGCTCCCCCGAGAAAGCCGCCGCCACCCGTGACCAGCACTTTCATCAGGTTGTATCCTGTCGAGGTTGCCAGTGGGGACCGAGGCGTCGATCGGCCCAGCGTGCCAGGGATTCGCGAGCAATTTTCGCATTATGGCGGCGATCCACGGGAAAGGGCCGGGAATGGGCCAGGAAGGCAGCGATGGTGCGCGTCGATTCCAGGCTCTGGGCCTTCTGCCGCAGGGAAGACTCCACAACCGCCCACGGCTCTGTCCGGTCCCACTCCACGCACAGCACCGGATAAGTGACCCCGCCGCGCTCCACACCGACCAGGGCAGTCCGCCCTACTCCAGGCAGACCATGAAAAACTGGTTCTACCATATCCGTGAACAGGGTTCCCCAAGGCGTCACCACTCGCTGGGATTTCCGCCCGCAAAACCAGATGCGCCCCTGTTCGTCGCGGTAGCCCACGTCTCCCATCCGATGCAAGATTTCGCCGGTCGTCGGATCATAGATTTTGGCCAATTGTGTCGCTTCGGGTTGCTTGTAATAGCGAGGAGTGACGATTGGCCCCCGCACCACCAGCTCGCCGATGACGCCTGTGGGCAGTTCCAGTTCCTCACGCCACTGCGGGATGGCTTCGTCGGTGATGGGAATGATATGCAGGCGGATGCCCGGCAACGGCCGGCCGATGCAGACGCCGCGCCCCTGCGCCGTCAGCGATTGCGTCTCGTGGAGGATTTCGCCACTGTCGATGTTGGCCACGGGCAAGGCTTCGGTCGCCCCGTAGGGTGTGTAAATGGGAACCGCAGCCGGCAACAGGGCGGTGAAACGCTGCAACTGCAGCGGACTGGCCGGTGCTCCCGCCGAGATTACCCGGCGCAAAGCGGGCAATAGCGGACCCTCCGCTTCCGGTGCCGACGGTGATGAAGCCGATGCCTGCGACCCGGCCAAGGAACTACCCCAGCGCTGATGGTACCATTCCCCCAGGACGCGGATCACCGCGGGCGAGCCAAACATGTTTGTGACGGTGAATTGCCGCATTTGGGCGATCGCTTTGTCCGGCCGCAGGCGGGCGGGCCGACTGGCGTCCATATCCGGGATGACGCAACTCATGCCCAAAGCTGGACCGAACAGGGCAAAGAGCGGAAACGTGCCATAGTCCACTTCTCCCGGCGCAATACCGAACGCCTGGCGAAGCATCTGCACCTGGGCAGCGAAGATGCCGTGGGTGTACACCGCTCCTTTGGCCGGTCCGGTGCTGCCGCTGGTGAAGAGGATAGCAGCCATCTCCTCGGCGGAAACAGCGGGGATCGGATAGGTTCCGCGGGTACTGCCCAAGCGGCGAAGTTCCTCCAAAGAGTAATCGCAGAAGAAGCGGCGGCGCCCGGCGTGAATGCTCAGGCGGAGCGAGGACCTTGCCCAACCGAACAGCCAACGGGCGAGATGCGCCCGGAGCACACCGACGAAGGCTGCCGGTTCCGCTCGTTCCAGGCAGCGTTTTAAACCCTGCCATCCCATGCCTGGGTCAATGAACACCGGTACGGCGGCCAGCTTGAACAAAGCGAAAACCACAGCGTAAAACTGCGGCGACGGCGGAATGAACACAGCCACGCGCGTTCCCCGCTCGACACCAGCGGCTTCCAGACCGTGGGCCAGGGCGTCGCTGTCGGCATTCAACTCGGCATAAGTGATGACCCGGTGGGGTGTAGGGCGGTCCCCGCGCACCGCACGCTGCGGCACATACAGGGCCGGCCGCTGCGGCGTCTCCGCCGCTTGACGCACCAGATGCATTGCAACATTGAGCGCCGCCTCTGCCGTCGTGGCGGGAGAAATCATCCTCGGCATGGACCCTGACTCCCTCGGGGCAGACTTCATTTTCGGCTCCGAGCCATTTGCTAACGGACGGCTTCCGGCGGCGACAGCGAATGGTAATGTCGCACCAGGAAATCGCGCAGAGCGGGCAGGACTTCCTCCGGGGCATCCTCCAGCAGGTAATGTCCGGCGTCCGCCCAGGCCTGCACCTGGGCCTGGGGCAGATACCGCTGCCAGGCTTCGAGAAAATGCCGGTCGAAGACAAAGTCCGCCAATCCCCACAGCAGCAGAGCCGGCACCCGCTGCCAGCGGGAAAAACAGGCGGCCGTTTGCTCGACGATGTCGTAGCCGGCGTCGGTACTGCGCAGGGGAATGGTCTGGACAAACCGGAGGATGGCCCAGCGCTGGGCCGCCGAGCGGTAAGGCAACAGATACAGGCGGCGGACCTCCGGCGGCAGCGGTCGGCGCACGACGCACCAGCGCGCAGCGAGGCGGCAGAACAGGCGGGTCCGACGGACGAGAAAGGCCCCCAAAGCTGTATGGCGGGCCAGCCACAGACCCCAAGGCAGGCGTTTCGCCGCCGGTTTGGGAAAGGCCGCTGTGTTCATCGCCACCAACGCTGCCAACCGCTCCGGATGCCGGGCCGCCCACCCCAGTCCGATCATCCCGCCCCAATCGTGCACTACCAACGCGATCGGCTGTCCCGGAGCCACGTGTTCGACCAGGGCTTCCACATCGTCGATGCGCCGCCGGAGGGAATAGTCGTACTCCTGAGGCGAGGGATGATCCGACAAACCGCAACCGATGTGATCCATCGCAATGCAACGAAAGAATGGCTGGAGATGAGCAATGGCCCGGCGAAAGTAAAAACTCCAGGTCGGGTTGCCATGCAGGAACACGACTGGCGGCCCGCTCCCCTCATCCACGTAATGGAGCCGCCAGCCGCCGGCTACTTCGAACCAGCGCGAGGTCCAGGGATATTCCGGGTGTAAGGACCCCGCAACCGTCGGCATCTTCGGGGATGGTACACGCAACCCTTCCTGAATAGACATAGTCTTGTCACTTCCATCTCACGGGCCACTTCCCTCTCACCAGCCCAAGGGCCGCGCGTGCTCCAGGATAGCCGCTCCACGCCCGCTCGGCGCTAGGCCACGCTGGAAACACCCGCTTGCTGCCATCGCTTCCTACTACCATTCCAGACCCAGCATCAGGCAATTCAAGCCGCTGCCGATACCCAGCCAGCCGACACGATCTCCGGGGCGCAGGAACTCGCGTTCCTCAGCTAACGCTGCCGTCAGGGGTAAGGAAACAGTCCCTATATTTCCCAGATAAGGATAGGTGCTGAAGTCCTTTTCCGGAGGGATGCCAAAGGCCCGCAACATGGTCTCACGATGTACCGCTCCCACCTGATGGCAGATGACTTTGTCGATTTCCTCGACGGCCCAACCGAAGGTACTCAGGAAGCGCTTCCAGGTGCGCAGGCCGACTTCGATGCCGTATTTGAGTAGCTCACCAGCCTGAGTTTCCATGAAGGGCACCATGACGTGTTTGAGGCCGAAATCCAAGCCGCGCTGGAGCAAGACACCCGCTTGCGTGCCGAAGAGCTTCTCCACGGTGTGCACAGTCGCAGGCAGCAGCGAGCGCATGCCCCAACGGCAGAGGGCGTGATACTCCGGGGCCGCCTGAGCTACGCCGCCAAGCACCTTGCGCCGCTTGTGGCGCGACAGCTCTTCGCTCACCACTAGCACCGCCACCGCTCCCGAACCGCCTGTGAGAGTGGCAATCGATGCCCGGAATAGCTCCAAGGATCTCGTGCGGATGATCTGATCGATGATGTTTTCGTTGATCTCGCGGGCCGTCTCAGCAGAAACGACCAGGCCGGCGCGGGCTTGGCCCAATTCGATCCGGTTGGCGATATCGAGCACGCCGTTGAGCACCCCCAGACAGGCATTGCTCAGATCGTAGATGAGAGCGTGTCCGCCGATGCCCAAGCGGGCTGCGACAGCGCAGGCCGTTGCTGGCTCGAATTGCTCCCGGCAGACGCCCGCGTAGATCAGCACATCCACTTGGGCCGGGTCCAGCTCAGCCGCCGCCAGGGCTTTGCGTGCTGCTGCCGCAGCACCTTCCGACAACGGATAACCTGGCTCCCACCAGCGCCGCTCGTTGATCCCCGTCAGCAATTCCAACTGCCCCGGCTGCAATTGCAACGCCTCATATACCGGTTGCAACCGGGCCTCCAAATCCGCCGTCGAAACGACCACAGGCGGCAGTTCATAGCCGATGGCCTCAATATGCACCTGCGAATAGCGCATGCTCAGCTTCCGTGGCCGGACACCCGACTCTTAGCTCCAAATGCTTCACACCCACAACGACCATATCTCCATCACTGTAGAACTCGTGCACCCGGATGGCAGCCGACCGAACGTACACTGCTTTCCTGTTCCGTCTGATGGTAGTCGGATCGTGGGAACCCCAGCATCCTTACGGTCGAATCCGGCAGACCCCTTTATCCTCACGCTCAAATCCGGCGAACCCCTGGGCCTTTACCCTCCCGGCGGCCATTCCAGCGTGAATTGCTCCATGCGGTAAATGGGGCGGCCATCCACCCAAAGCAATCCGTTGGCGGTCAGCCGCCGCTGCCGTTCGTCAATCGCCACAACGTCGGCCTCCACTGTAACGCGCTGGTGGGTCGGGATAATCTGGCCGCGATAGCTCCAGTGATGGCGCACACCCAAGGCAGGAGCTTGCCACGAAACATTGGCCGGTAAGTGATGAGCCACGGTTCCTGCTCCCTCTCCCTGGGGACAGCGATGAGTCGAAGTCTCTTCCGTCCCCCACCGCCGCCAGGCCAGATATTGGAGCAGTTGCAGAAACGATTGCAACCCCAGCGAACCAGGCCACACCGGGTCCTGGTAAAAATGGGCTTGGAAGAACCAAGCGGACGGGTCAACGGCGCTACTGCCCACGACTCGCCCCAGTCCCCAGGGGCCGCCATCAGACTGATACGTTTCGATCCAGTCGATCATGCGCAACTGCCGTCCCGGAAACGGCGGATGGACGGGATAAGGTTCCCGCACGCCGGGCGGACCGGCCGGCGGTTCCCGCCGCTCTGCCGCGACCTCCCGCAGCCCCACTTGGTCTCGGAGCGCTGCTTTTGTGAAGAAACCGAAATAGGTGGTTCCCTCGTAAACCGGGCCGAGAGCATCCCGTACCTCAAAGGCGAAATGTTCGAGGATCATGCCGGCAGCGCGAGCCGTCTGGGTCAGGCGGGCGCGTGTGAAGAGCCGGCCGCTCGCACGAGTCACCGGACGGTGCTGGATGGCCGAGCCGCCCAGGTTGCGGAAGGATAGGTCTTCGTCGCTGAGCAGGGCCGAGCCGCAATAGGCCGCCAGCCAGCCGCACGGTTGCAATGCGATCTCCAGAAGCACGCACAGCGGCATGCATTCGGAGTGCTGTTCCTGGAAATACCATGCGGACGGCGGAACGTCATAAACCGCTTCGCAACTCGCCCCAGCTTGCAAGACGAACGGCTGGCCCTCCACCGCCGTGATGCCATCCAGGAACTGGTACGGCGGCCCAGGCAAACGGGCGATGACCCGTTCATGATCAAAAATCCGGTACGGTTCCCCGAAGGCTTCGGAAGGCTTGCCATTGGAAAACGCCAGAATGTGCCGAGAATCGTAAAGCAGCCGCAGCGGCTCACTCGCCTCAGAGGGGAAGGCTGGCACGCTTGGGGCAAAACTCTTCTCCGCAGCAGGGTCTGAAGAGGACGGCAGCCTCCTGCGATCGGCCACACTCCCCAGGCGGTGCGAGCGCTGCCATCTCTGTTCGACCTCCTCCCGCTTCAGCCCGCTCACCTGCAGGGACAAGTTGAGGATTTCCACGATCGGCTTGCCGTCGGCGTACATGAGGGCATCCGCCAGACAATACGGTTCCGGGCGGTAACCCAACTCCTTGATGGTCACCTCGTAAGCAGTAGTGCGCGTCGTGCCAATGACTTGACCACGGCACTTCAAGCGGCTGGCGATCCCCGGTACGGGTTCGTACATCACCTCTTCCGCTTCCCCAATCCAACCCAGGCGCAGTAATCCCACCCGCAACGTTTGCAAGCAGCATTCGTACATGAGGGTGCCGGGCATCACGGGATCATCCACGAAATGGCAGGTGAGGAACCAGTCGTCGGGGTGGATATCCAGTTCGCCGCGGATCAGTCCGAGTCCGAAGCGTCCGCCCTGCAGATCGATGTGAGGCACCCGGTCGAGCAGGCGAAGCGGGCCGTCCGGCAGCGTCCGGGGTTGCCGCAATCCCAACTGGGCGAAGGCCGGTCCGAAGGCTGCCGCCAGCTCCCCCCGCCGCAAGGCAGCCAGTTGCTGTTCATCCAAAGAGGCTGGCTCCAGGGGCGCCAATTCTCGCCAATCCGCCGGGCGCTTGCCAGGACGTGCCTGCCGATCGAGGGCCGTCTGGACGATTCCTTTGCCAGCCGCCAAAGCCGCCGGTGTGAAGAACCCCGCGGTGCCATGCCGCATCGTGATGTACGGTTGGCCGCCGATCGTACCATCGAAGCGGAAGCGGAACAGCCAGGCGCCCCCCTGCTGCACAAATTCATCGATGGCAATATCGTAGCGGATCGTCTCTCCGACTTGCGGCAAGCCGCGATGGAAGGTCACCACCGCATCCAGCAGCCGGTACACCGCCTCCCCTCGTGTCTGAAGATCGATCCCCAAAAAGCCGCTGAGGAATAAGTCCGCCTGTCCTGCTTCCACCGACAATGCTGTCGGCATGCGCTTGCTTTCGAGGTACCAACGCTGTTCGTGGACCGTATGTTCGGTAACCACCCGGCCCGGCTGGAGGGAAAGCGGTTCGCCCTCGATCTGCAAGATGCGATCCACCAGTTGCAGCGGTCCATCCGGCAAGCGGACGCGGGTTGGGAAGGTGTCAATGAGGGCATAACGGGGACCCAGTACCTCGGCGATGCGGCCGGCGGCGAACCGGCAACACTGCTCGTAATTCAAGCTCCGGGGCACCTCGCCCTCTGGACAAACCACTGTCATCGCCAGGCTGCCCGGCTGGGGCGGCATAACTCGGTCGGTCTCGGCCCGATTCGGCAATCCTCTCGCCTGTACCTGGGCTGGAGTGGGGAGCCATTTCTGGGCCGGAGCCGGGCCTGAGCACTGCTCTTCCGCCAGGGGGTTGCTCGCCAGCAAGGTCTGGTGGTGTTCCCACAGGCGGGCGGCCAAGGTGAACCATCGCTGCTGGGTACGCAGGAAGGCCGACTGTGCCCCTAGCCATTGCTCCTGAACCCGGCCATAGGCCGCTAGGAGGAGCGCTGGCACTGCCTGGATTCCACCTTCGGGGGTAAGAGGAAGCCGATCGTTCATCGCTACGGGTTCCGGAAGAGGGGGTGCCTGGCCTGCCACCGGCAACGCCGCCCCACCGGCAACGCCCCCAGAAGCTGACAGACTGGAAGAAGAGGGGGGTATGCTCCCTGGAGTGCCGACGAGACCGCACCCGCTCGTCGCTCCTGGAGTTCTCCCCGCTGATACGGGAATGTCTTCGGCTCTGGGTCCAGAGAGGGGAGAAAGAGGAAACGGCAGTAAGGAAGCGGGGATGGAGGCGGAAGTTGCTGCTGCTGTTGAAATGGAACCAGGCTCTGGCATGCCGACCGGCAAGCGCAGGGTCCGAGTCGAACGGGGAGGGGGGAACACGGGTCGTGCAGACTGCCGGGGGACGTATTCCTCCAGCACCAGAGCCAAATGGGTCGTACAGGACGACGCCGTGACATAACATCGTCGTGAAGCCGGAGGTGGGACAGCCTGATCCCCTGCGGAGGAGGACGGGGAGCCAAAGAGGCGGAAGAAGGAGGACGGTTCCGCCGCGCCCACCAGGAGGGCGGCATAGGCCAGGTCCGCCGCTGCTGTAGCGGCACCACATTGTCCTATCAGTGATGCGGTGTGGACACGGGGAAGCTGGGTCGTTTCTGCGAGGTTCCACCCCGCTTGTTTTATGGCCTCCGCCAGGGCCGACGGTTCGTCCTCACCGCATCCCGCGCCCTGGATCACCGCATAGATCGCGTCACCATCCCGTTGGGCATCCGCTAGCCGTTTCAGCACGAAAACAGCCGCTCCTTCACCGGGGTATACCAACCCTGCGGGGATCACCGAACGCGGGTCCACGGCGAAGTCCACCGCTCCCACAATGGCCAAATCGATGGTGCCGCTCTGAAGGGCTTGCCACGCCGCCAGCACCGCCCGCAAGCCTGAAGCTTCCTCATTACACAGGGTGTAAGCCGGCCCCCCGATTCCCCATGCGCGCGCGATCCGACTGGCCGCAATGCTCCCAAGTGCCCCCATGGTCCGGTTGGCATTGAGCGGCGGACTGATCTGCTCGGCCAGCTCTTCCCGACCCGCTGCCAGCGCACTCCAGCGCAGATGGAAATTCATCGTGTTGGGGTCCAGTTCCAGACCGATGAAGACTCCCCAGCGCTCCCCATTTTCCGCCACAGGCGGGGGAAGGGGCCGCCCGGCCGCGGGTACATCACCCGGCGGATCAACACCTGGCCGGTGGGACGTGGGATGCCGGCTCACCGTGGGCAGGATTCGCGGATAGGCGTGACTTGAAGGATCGGGACAGGACGAGTCTGCAACCGCTTCCCGTTCCTGGGGAGAGGTAGAAGGTTTTTGTGTCCGCCGCGGGTCATCAGTTCGAGCTGTTCGTCCGGCTTCCCGGCCTGCGCAGTGATCGGCGAGGGCTGCATCGGCCAGTTGCAGGATGAGCAACTGCTGAGGCAGAGTCTCCTCGATTTCCCGAGGCGGTATGCGGAAGCGATCGGTGGGAAACTCCAGCTCCTCGATAGCGTGCGCCGGGGGGCAGGGCCGGGGCGACCAGGACCAGCCCTGGCGTTTCGGCCGGGGAGGAGGCGGCGGCGTACCCTGGAGGGTGGCCAGTAAAGAAGGAGCATCCTGCCAGGGACCGAAGTGACTAGCCAAACCGACGATGGCCACGGGGATCAATCGCTGCGGGGAAATGTCTTTTGCTGGCAGCGGCATGTCACCTTGCCACTCTTCCAGCACAATATGGGCATTGATACCCCCAAAGCCGAAGGCGCTGACAGCAGCCCGGCGGGGTCGGTGCCGGGGACGGTCCCATGGTTCCGCGGCTTGCACGATGCGGAATGGACCGCCCGCATAAGCCAGTTGCGGAGAAGGGCGGGTGAAGTTCGCTTGCGGGGGCAGTTGCTGGTGCTTCAAAGCCAGCAGCACCTTGGCCAGAGCGGCGGCTCCAGCCCCGGTGAGCAAATGGCCCACCGTCGCCTTGACCGAACTGAGCACGCATTGGCCGACCCGCCAGGTGCCCCTATCCCACAACTGCCGCAGGCTTGCAAACTCCACCGCATCACCGACAGGAGTCCCCGTGGCATGGCATTCGATGTAATCCACTTCCTGGGGCAAGCAACCGGCTTGCTCGTAAGCGCGGCGCATAGCCCGGAGCTGGCCTTCCTGAGCTGGAGCGAGCAAATTACCCGCTCGATCATTGGATAAGCCTATCCCCCGGATCACGGCGTGAATCGTGTCACCGTCCCGGATGGCATCACGGAGACGTTTGAGGACGAACAGGGCTGCCCCTTCTCCGACCAGTAAGCCGTCCGCCGCTGCGTCGAAGGGAGCACAGCGGCCCGACAGGGACAAAGCCCGCAATTGGGCGAAACCCATCTGGGTGTATTGGCAGTCAGGACGGCAGCAACCTCCGGCCAGCATAGCATCCGCCCGCCCGCTTTGGAGTTCTTCCACTGCGAAAGACAAGGCATAAAGGGACGAGGCGCATGCCGCATCCAGAGCATAGCCCCCCCGCCCCAGATGCAAGGCGTGAGCGAGCAGCGCCGCCGGAAAACCGGCCACCCGCCGATTGTCCGCGAGCAGCGGTTCGTTGGCTCGACCCCACCTCTCTCCCAGCAGCGACCGGCACAGCGCGGATGAACCTTCTGTCGGCAGGCAGATATTCCCCAACACCACGCCTACACGCCGACGATCCACCCGCTCCATGCGGGCGCTCCGCCAGGCCCGCGCCCCCACATCCAGCACCAGTTGCACCAGGGGGTCCAGCCGGGCCACCAGGGACGGATCGATGTCCAAACCCTGCAGATCGGGCACAAACGGTTCGAGGAAGTATCCCCGGCGGCAATAGACGCGATCGCTCACCCCTACGCGGGAGTCGTAACAGCGCTCCGGCGGGAGCATCCACCGCTGCGGCGGCACATCGCGGGAACAATCTGCACCCTGGACAATCGCCTGCCAGTACCGGGATTCTTGGTCCTGAGCGCCAGGCAAGCGCATCGCCATGCCCACAATCGCTACGGTCTCTGCTCTCATAAGTCGCTACACCTGCCGGGAAAGCTCCAGGAATTGCCCGCTTCTGCCAGGGGCATGTCTCGGACACCTTGGGCACGGGTCAATGACTTCGCAACCGGTTGTTCCGGAAGGCCCGTGCCAACTGTTCCTGGAGGACCGCCTCGCAGTCCTGGATTTGAGCGATCAGGCCGTGGTCATCCCGGAACTCGATGTCGGCTTGCACCAGGGCATGCTCCCGGCAACGCAGACGCAGGAGGACGGTGGTTTCGGTAGCCGGGAAGTGACGGCGGTATTGGCGGTAACGCCCTAAAGCCACGGGCAGACAGCGCAGTTGATAGTGCTCGTAGGCCGCCACGATCAGCAACTGCAAGGCGCCGTCGAGGACCAAGGGATCGGCCAGCCAGGCGGAACGCAAGGGGGAGGTGAGCCATTGGGCTGGTGGCGGAGCAGTTCGGACCTTGGCCAGCCACAGGTCGTCTTCCAGTTTCTGAATGTGCCGCACGCCGCGCCACTGCGGGCCGTGAAAGAGCAAATGCTCATACGTATCCTCCATGCTCCAGAGCCAGGGCTGGCCGCCCTCTGGTATCGGTTCCGTCGGCGGCGGGGCCGGCCACTGCTCGGCTACCAGCACACAAGCGCGGGCATGGAGCCATTCCCGTCCGGCAGCTCCCCGGCTGCGCACCTCCACCGTCTGCCAGTAGCCGCCGTCCTGTCGGGAGGATGGACCGCACCAGACTTGCAGCACCGCCGACTCGCTAGCCTCCAGCATCAGGCCGTGGTAAATCCGGAGCTGGTCGCAGCCGCAAAACTGCAAGCCGGGATGGCGATGCACCGCCGCGTGGGCCAGCCACTCCAGATGCAAAGCCACGGGCACCACCGCCCGCCCCTCTAGCACATGGTCGGCCAGTACCGGATGATTGCTGACATCGAGGGGCCGCTCGAATGCCAGGGTCATCTCCGCTCCCCGCGGCGGCGCAGGATGGGGTGTCACGCCGTTGCTGCGGAAGGCCGTCCCTTCCCCATTCCCCCGGCTGGGCATCCGCGGAGCGGCCAAAGGTTCCCCCGTCCCTCCCACCGGGCTGGTGCCGGCCAGGGTCAAGGCGAAAGTCGGAACATCCTTCCCGGAAGTCCGAGCACTGATGACAATTTCCACTCCGCTGTCCCACTTCTGGATTTCCCACGCTCCATAACGGCCACCAGCCTGGCGAGGAATCAAGCCGACACCTTCCGCCGCAAACAGCCGCTTGAGCGCGGATGTCACCATGCCGCCATCCCAGGGTCCCCAGTTGAAGGCGATAACGCGCGTCTGAGGGCGCCGCCGGGCTTCGCGCTGCATCAGTTTGTTGAGCACTTCGTTGGCGCAGGCATACGCCCCTTGGCCGGTGCGACCTAACCGGGCCGTTGTCGAACTGAACACCGCCAAAGTCCGCAGCGGCTCCTGACCTAGCGCCGCCAGCAAGTGTTCCAGGCCGATGACCTTGGTCCGGTACACCCGCTCGAATTGTTCGGCCGTCAGGTCCTCCAGGCGGCGGTCCGCCAGCACGCCGGCGCCGTGAATCAGCCGCGTGATCGGCCCCCAGCGCTGGCGAACTTCGGCCACCAAATGCTGCACCGCCGCCTGGTCAGCAATGTCAAGGCTGTAGTAAGCGATCCGGGCGCCCTGGGCCGACAGGCGCTGCAAAGTCCGCTGCAATTCCTGCTGTGCCCGCCGGAGTTGGTACTGCTCTTGAATCTGACGTGGGGAAGCTCCAGGTCCCAGATGTTCGGCGACTGCTCGCTTGAGGACAGCCTCCTCCTCGCTCTCCGGCCACCAGGAGGGCAGATCACCTGTCGGCAAGGGCGTGCGGCCCACCAGGACCAGCGTACCGCGTCCCGCCTCGGCCAGAGCTTGGGCCAAGTCCGCCGTCACTCCGCGCCCGCCGCCGGTGATCAACACCACATCGTCCGGCTGGAGCGGGCCATCCCCACGGAGGCCGTCCAGCGGTTCCTCCTTCAGCACCGGCACCCACCGCTGCCACGGTTCGGACAGTCCGATCTCAATCGGGCCGTCGGCCAGCACTTCTGCCGCCACTTCCTCGGCCATTTCCGGGGCTTCGGACCATTCCGGCGCCACATCGATCACCTTGCAAGCGACATGCGGCCATTCCCAGCGGGCGGTTTTGATCCAGCCGGCCAGGCCGCTTTGCCCAACCGGTGTATCCGGCCGCAGCGGTCCCAAGCCGAACTGACCATCCAAGCGGATCAAACCCACGAGGAAGGCCCGTCGATCTCCGGATCGCGGGAAGGCCTTCGCCGCGCGTTGCAACCAGGCCAGTACCCCAGGATGGAACGGCCGTTCCTGAAGCGGCGCTACCAGAATCAGACCCGCCCAGCTTCCCGTCGGGGTTCCCGCAGGGGCTGCCTCCCACGCCTGATGGCGCACGGGCAGTCCGCGACCCGCGAGAGCCTTCCCCACTTCCGCAGCCAGTACGTCTCCCTCGTCTGCCACGAGCCAGACTTCCCCTGCTTCCGGCCAAGGTATTGTGGCCCGCGGCTCACCCCCCCAGGAGACAGAGCACAACACCTGGCGGCACAACACAGCGGTCCAATCGCCAGGAGGAGAAAATGGAGGCACCGAAACCGGTTCCCCATCAGGCCGTGGCACGTCCTCCCCACGAGGCGGGATCGGTTCAGCACGGTCCAGCATGGAAGGTGATGGTGCCGCTATGGAAGGTACGGGTACCCCTGGCGCCTCTACGGAAGGTGCAGGTATTTCTGCCACCGCCTGCACGACGGCTTTTCGCGGCGTGGCATCGTCGGCCGCAGCGTTGTTACCGGCCGGCAGCGTTGGATTCGCCTCAGCCGTGTTGCTTTCCCGCCTGGCAAAGTTGGCTGGGTTGGGCATGGCCGGTGGACCGATCCCCGCCGCAGAAACCAGCCTGAAAGGGTCGGCCGAAGGGGACCGGTTAGCGGCAGAACGAGTAATCGCCGATAGCTCTTCGCCGCCGACCAGAGTGGTTTCCGGGGGAGAGTCGCTCCAACTGGCAGGCCGCCCCGAAATTCCTCTCGACGCCAATGTACGCGCCGGCGCGGCCACCACGGGCTGAGTGGGTTTTTCCGCCTCGACGTGCTCTACCAGCGGTGGGTCTGCGCTTTCGATCGTGGAACCGCCGTCCCTTCGAGCCTTAGCGATTGCCACCGCACCTAGAACCGCTACCATGGCCAGCACGCCGGAAAGCCACAAAATGCGCTTCATGAGCCGGACCCTCGAAAACCGTCTGCTAAGGGGCTGGTTAGTAGCAAAAAACCGGCCTGGCCGCAATGCCAATTTACCCCCCTAATTGGCCGATGATAATTGCAATATCGTGTGGGGTTGCGTAGTCCATCTGCCAACTTGCCGGCTACGGGGTGATACTCGGAACTGAAAAGCCACTTCGCAGAAGCCGCACGCGGTTATCTGCCGGATGACTGGTTGATCCCTTGCGGAGGAAATTGTGCGCGTTTTGCACGCATGATGTCGGGCGATTTGGAGGGCCACGCTCCGTCGTGGCCGTGTCCCCAGGGCCAACGGACGCGACCGCAGCGCGTCCCTCCACCTCCACCATTTGGTTGTGGCCGAAGGCCGCTTCAGGCATGTGGCACTGGCTACGATTGCACCCTAGCGTTCTGCAAACCCCGGCAACAACTGCTGGCTAGGAGGATGGATGCGCTGGTAATACCTGGTCTGATAACCCTCGGCCAGGCGAAGCATCATCTCCAGAACCATCAGGTCTGCCCGGGTCATCACGTGACGAGCGCTGCGCGTCCCCAGGCCGCGGACCAGTTCTTCCAAGACGTAAAGGTGCAAGTGCATTAGTTCTTTGGCGGTAATGCCCGCACTGACCAGCACTTCGGCCAACTGCTTAAGCTCGCAGCTCAGGTTGCCGGTGCCCATGATTACGTAAGTGCGGAGCAAGTCGCGGTAGTGGGAAACAAGCTGTTTGGGAAGCTGGTGGGGAGGCGGAAGCCTTGCGGGCGATCTTTCGGCCGATTCGTCGGCTTTGCCAGCCGCAGCTCCTTGATGACCCAGCATCGCCCGCTGTTGCCGCAAAATCCGCTCGGCCTCTTCTCGTTCTGCCTGGATACGGGCCTGCTGGTCTTGTGCAAGGCGTTGGTTCTCTCGGACAAGCTGATGCCGCTGAATCGCCCGCGCGACAATCCACAGCAATTGGCGTGTGGTGGCAGTGTGGACGCACAGATAGCCGTCGGCGCCTACTTCGTAACACAAGACGGCCATCTCTTGTTCGCTTTGGGTGCCGAGCACGATTATCGGCTCTTCGGCCCCGCCAGCGCGATAGCCTTCCACCAGGTCCAGGGCGTCCAATACTCCCGGCTCATGGCTTATCAGCACAACGTCGAACGTCTCCTCCCGGAGCCGTGCTACGCCGGCCAGACTACCGACGGCTTCTTCGATCGCAACTTCGGCGGCGCTATCGGCGGCCAGTGCATCGGCCAGCCACTTGCCTGTCCGATGCCTGGTCGTTATGTACAGGGCCTTAATCTTGTGGGGGAGCCGGAACCCGGACATCGCGGCCAGTCCGAGTCGCGATTGACGGTCCTTGATCGGTGCTTCCATGAGGGCACACTCCATGGCGGAACCCTATTGCACCAAACTGGTTAGGGCCAGAGAGCACTTCCGCGCACATTGCCCCTGCCGAAAACCAACAGACCATTGCCCACTATCCTAAGCCGGCAAGGCATCTGCGCAGTTCGGGGCGTACTGTAGCCAGATGGCCTGTGCGGGTCAACGCCGACCTTGGCCGCGGCAAAATGGGCAACATGGGGGAGATAAAGAAAGGTTGTT
>ENA-ORXB01002230-ORXB01002230.1-sediment-metagenome-genome-assembly--contig:-NODE-2230-length-17618-cov-3.474716_pt1 | contig 17618 bp, 17 predicted proteins | sample MGYA00237863_ERZ511475 | MGnify/ENA primary metagenome ERZ511475 (study PRJEB26305, sample SAMN06343858) | sediment metagenome | isolation source: hot spring sediment | place: Canada: British Columbia... | reverse complement strand
CGCCTCGAGCATCTGCTCGAGGGTCGCGAGCCCGTCGGTGAGGTTCGTGTGGGTGTGGAGGTCGCCGCGGATGTCGCGCTCGGTCACGAGCTCGGGGAGCCGGCCCTCCAGGGCCGCCTCGATCTCGCCCCGGTCCTCGCGCAGCGTGGGCGGGATCCAGGGCAGGCCGAGCCGCTCGTAGACCTCCTCCTCGGTGGCCGCCACGACGAGCCTGCCGCTGCGGGCCCGGAACAGCCCGTACTCGTTCAGCTTCAGGCCCTTGCGGACGGCGAGCTCGCGGATGCGGATGTTGTGGGCCTTGGATCCGGTGAAGTAGATGAGGGCGGCGCCCCACGCCTCCGGCTGCACGACCCGCAGGTCCACCTGGAGCCCTTGCGCGGTGAGGATCGAGGACTTCGTGTCGCCCTTGGCGAGGACGCGCTCGACCTCGGGGAGCGAGGTGAAGGCCTCCATGACCGGGGTGGGGTCCCGGCTCGCGACGAGCAGGTCGAGGTCGCCGATCGTCTCGCACATCCGCCGCAGGGACCCGGCGTGGGCGATGCGCTCGACGCCGGACACGTCGCGGAGCCGACCCTCGAGGAGCTCGGCGAGGTCCGCGGCGACCGAGATCAGCACGCGGCCGCCGGCGCCGCGCAGGCGCTCGATGCCGGCCCTGATGTTCTCGGCGGTCTTCGCGCCGAAGCCCCGCAGGCCGGCCAGGCGGCCCTCCTCGATCGCGCGCAGGAGCTCGTCGACGGAGCTGATGCCGAGCTCGCGGTAGAGCACCATCGCCCGCTTCGGGCCGAGGCCCGGGATGCGGATCATCTCGCGGACGCCGGGCGGGATCTGCGCCCGGAGCTCCTCGAGCGCCGAGATCGTCCCCGTCTGCAGGAACTCGTGGATCTTCTCGCCGATCGAGCGCCCGACGCTCGGGATCTGCAGGATCTGCTTGAGGTCGAAGCCGGCGATGTCCGCGGGGTACCCGGCGACGGCGCGGGCGGCCTTCTCGTAGGCCCGGGGCTTGAAAGGGTCGTCGGAGAGGATCGACAGCAGATCGGCGTACTCCAGGAGCACCGCCTCGACGGCATCGTTCGCGCGCGGCATGCGCCCAGCTCACCCCCGCGGGGTCACACGGCGCCGAGCAGCCAGAGCAGCAGCGCCTTCTGCGTGTGCAGGCGGTTCTCGGCCTGGTCCCACACCGCCGAGTGCGGGCCGTCGATGACCTCGTCGGTGATCTCCTGGCCCCGGTGGGCCGGCAGGCAGTGCAGGACCGTGACGTCCGGCTTGGCGACGGCGACCTTCTCGGCGTCGAGCGCGTAGGCCGGGAACACGAGCGCGCGCTCGTCGGCCTCGGCCTCCTGCCCCATGCTCGCCCACACGTCCGTGTACAGGACGTCGGCGTCGCGGCTCGCCTCGATCGGGTCGTGCGTGAGGCGCACGCTCCCGCCGGTGCCGTGCGCGATCTCGGTCGCGCGCTGCACCACCTGCGGGATCGGCTCGAAGCCCGGCGGCGTCGCCACGCGCACGTGCATGCCGGCCTTCGCCCCGGCGAGCAGGAGCGAGTGCGTGACGTTGTTGCCGTCCCCGAGGTAGGTGAGGGTCCGCCCCGCGAGCCCGCCCTTGATCTCGCGCACCGTGAGGAGGTCGGCGAGCGCCTGGCAGGGGTGCTCGAAGTCCGAGAGCGCGTTGATCACCGGCACGGTCGCGGCGGCGGCGAGGAGCTCGAGCCGCTCCTGCTCGAAGGTCCGCAGCACGATGGCATCGACGTACCGCGAGAGCACGCGCCCGGTGTCCTCGATGGTCTCGCCGCGGCCGAGCTGCAGCTCCGTCGAGGAGAGCGGGATCGGGTGCCCGCCGGTCGAGGCCACGGCCACCTCGAAGGAGACCCGCGTGCGGGTCGAGGGCTTCTCGAAGATCAACGCCACCTGCCGGCCGGCCAGGGCCCCGCCGTGATCGGCCGGCTTGGCCTTCACCTCGGCCGAGAGGTCGAGCAGGAACGCGAGCTCCTCCGGCGAGAGGTCGTCCACGGACAGGTAGTCGCGCTCCATCGCAGGCAGTCTATCCGGACCCGGCGGTGCGCGCTGCCACCCGTCGCGCGGGGCGCGCGGGCTACCCGGCCCGCAGCTCGGCGCCCAGCTCGCGGGCGAGGCGCTCGGCGATCCGAGCCACCACCGCGTCCGCCTCCTCGCTGCCGAGCGTGCGGTCCGGGGCGCGCAGGTCGATCGAGAACGCGAGGCTCCGGGTCCCCGGCCGCAGGGGCGGGCCCTCGAACACATCGAACAGCAGGCAGGCATCGAGCAGCTCGCCGGCGGCCTCCCGGAGGGCGCGCTCGACGGCCGCGGCCGGCACGGTGGCGTCCACCACGAACGCGAGGTCGCGCCGGACCGGCGGGAAGCGCGGGACCTCCGCCCCGGTAACGCGGACGGCCGCCGCGGCCCGGCGCAGGCGCTCGAGGTCGAGCTCGCCCACGGCGACCCGCCCCGGGAGGTCCAGCGAGCCCGTCACGGTCGGGTGGAGCTCGCCCACGACCCCGACCGGCTCGCCCGCGACGAGCACCTCGGCCGAGCGGCCCGGGTGGAAGGGCCGTCCCGGCGTCCCGCCCACCTCCCCCTCGAGCCCGAGGCCGGCGAGCAGGGCCTCGACCACGCCCTTGGCGTCGAACACGTCGTAGGGCCGGCCGCCGCCGGTCCAGCCGGGGTCGGCGACCCCGGTCATCGCGAAGGCCGCGCTCGGGCGCTCCTCGGGCCGTCCGTCCACGAGGCGGAACACGGTGCCGACCTCGAAGATCGCGGCGCTGCGGACCTGGCGGTGCAGGTTGCGGCGGACGGCCTTCAGCAACCCCGGCAGGAGCGAGGTCCGCAGCCACCCCTCCTCGGCCTGGAGGGGGTTCGCGATGCGGATCGCGCCCTCCGCGCCACCGGCGAGGCGCAGGTCCGCCTCCGAGGCGAAGGGGATGAGCTGCACCTCCCGCAGCCCGGCCCGCACGAGCAGTCCCCGGACGCGCGAGAGGAACGCCGCGGTCTCCGGGACCCCACCGGCCTGCCGCACCGGGGGGAGCCGGGACCCGACCCGGTCGTAGCCCTGGATCCGGACGACCTCCTCGATGAGATCGACCTCGCGCTCGATGTCCACCCGGTAGCCGGGGATCTCGACCCAGACCACGTCCCCCTCGGTCCGGTTCGCCATGCCGAGCCGGTCGAAGACGGCCGCGGCATCGGCCGGCGTGACCTCGTAGCCGATCAGCATCGAGGCGCGCGGCGCCCGCATCGAGACCCAGCGCCGCTCGGGGGCCCGGCCGGCGTCGATCGCCCCGGCGAGCACCCGCGCGCCGCACCAGGCGACCATGAGCTCGCAGGCCCGGTCGGCCCCGCGCGGCACGGCCTCGGGGTCGACCCCGCGCTCGAACCGCATCGAGGCCTCGCTCGAGAGCTCGAGCCGGCGCCGCGTCCGCTGGATGCCGCCCCGCTCGAAGGTGGCGCTCTCGAGCAGGATGTCGGTCGTCGCCTCGGAGATCTCGGCGACCTCGCCCCCCATGACGCCGGCGACGGCGACCGGGCGCTCGAGGTCGCAGATGAGCAGGTCGTCGGCGGTGAAGGTGCGCTCCACCCCGTCGAGCGTCACCATCCGCTCGCCCTCGCGGGCGCGCCGCACCACGATCCCCGGGCCCTTCAGCAGGGCGAGGTCGAAGGGGTGCAGGGGCTGGCCGATCTCGAGCATCGCGTAGTTCGTCGCGTCCACCGCGGCCGAGATCGGGCGCATGCCGGCCGCCGTGAGCCGGGCCTGCACCGGGATCGGCGAGGCCGCGTGCCGGACCCCCCGCAGGATCCGCGCGAGGTACCGGGGGCAGCGGTCGGGGTCCTCGATGCGGACCGTGGCGACGTCCTCGGCCCGCTCGGGATCCTCGGGGAACGAGGGCGTGGGGATCCGCAGCGGCGTGCCGGTGGCGGCCGCCACCTCCCGCGCGATGCCGATCACCGAGAGGAAGTCCGGGCGGTTCGGTGTGACCTCGATGTCGAGCACCGCGTCGTCGAGCCCGAAGACCTCCTTGAGGTCGGCGCCGGGCTGCAGGTCGGGGGGCAGGATCAGGATGCCCTCGTGCGAGGGCGAGATCCCGAGCTCGTCGGGGGCGCAGAGCATGCCGTTCGAGACCACCCCCCGGATCTCGCGCGCGCCGAGCGGCTCCGGCAGCAGCGGCACGCTCGCCCCGGGGCCGGCGAGCGGCACGAGATCCCCCGGCGCCATGTTCCGCACGCCGACCACCACCTCGGTCTCGCCCGAGCCCGTGTGGACCCGCGCGATGCAGAGGCGGTCGCTGCGGGGGTGGTCCCGGACCTCGAGCACCCGGGCGACGATCACCCCGCGCAGGCGCTCCCAGGGGCGCTCGATGGCCTCGACCTCGGCGCCCTTGCTCGTGAGCAGCTCGGCGAGCTCCTCGGCCGAGAGCTCGGTCGGGCAGAACTCGCGGAGCCAGGACAGGACGACCCTCACGCCGCCCCCTCGAACGCCGCGAGGAACCGGACGTCGCCGTCGTAGAACAGCCGCAGGTCGGTGACCCCGTAGCGGACCATCGCGATGCGCTCGACCCCCATGCCGAACGCGAACCCCGTGTAGCGCTCGCTGTCGTAGCCGCAGTTCTCGAGCACCTTGGGGTGGACCATGCCGGCACCGAGGAGCTCGATCCAGCCGTTGCCGCACACCCGGCAGCCGCTCCCGTCGCACAGGAAGCACGAGACCGCGACCTGCGCGCCCGGCTCGACGAACGGGAAGTAGTCGGGGTTGAGGCGCACCCGGCGCTCGGGGCCGAACAGGGCCCGCGCGAACGCCTCGAGGGTGCCCTTGAGGTCGGCGAAGGAGATCCCCTCGTCCACCGCGAGCCCCTCGACCTGGTGGAAGACCGAGCCGTGGGTGGCGTCCGCCGCCTCGCGCCGGTACACGCGCCCCGGCGCGACGACGTAGACGGGCGGCTCCTGGCTCTCCATCGTGCGGATCTGCACGGCGGAGGTCTCGGTGCGCAGGAGCAGGCCCGGGACGTCGAGGTACAGCGAGTCCTTCATCGTGCGGGCCGGGTGGTCCGGCGGGATGTTGAGCGCCTCGAAGTTGTGCCAGTCGTCCTCGATCTCGGGGCCCTCGGCCACCCGGTAGCCCATGCGGGTGAAGACCTGGACGATCTCCTCCTGGACGATCGTGAGGGGGTGGAACGAGCCGGGGCGCGGACGGCGACCGGGCAGGGTGACGTCCACCCGGTCGGTCGCGAGGAGCTAGTCCTCGGCGCGCTCCTGCAGCTCGGCGCGCCGCTGTTCGAGGGCGCGCTCGAGCTCGTCCTTCACCTCGTTCGCGAGCCGGCCGAGCTCGCGCCGGGCCTCGGGCGGGAGCGAGCCGAGCGAGCGCTGGACCTCCGACCAGGGCGAGCGCCGGCCGAGGAGGCGCACCCGCGCCTGGTCGAGCTCGGCGAGCGTGCCGGCGGCGGCGATCTCCGCGAGGCCCCGCTCGCGCTCGGTCTCCAGGGTGCGTCGGGCCTGCTCGGGGTCCATGGTGCCGCGAGTCTAGCAAGCACCCCCGCGCGCCCCGCCGCGGGTCAGCGCGGGTCGGGGAAGCTGGGCTCGGGCTCCGGCAGCTCCAGCACGAACGCGAGCCCCCCGTCGATCTCGACGCCCGCCCTGCCCCCCTGCGCCTCGGCCACGCCGCGGGCGACCCACAGCCCGATCTTGCTCCCCGAGCCGCTGCCCGGGGCGCGCGGCTCGAACAGCTCCGCGGCCCGCTCGGGGGTGAGCTCGGTGCCGCGGCGGGCCGCGCGCACGGCGATCAGGCCGTCCCGGCGCTCCGCCGAGATCCGGATCGGCCCCTCCCGCGCCCACCACACGAGCGCCTCCACGAACGCCTCGAGCACGAGCCGGAGCCGCTCGGGGTCCACGAAGGCCTCGACGTCGGGCCCCTCGAGCTCGACCGGCGGGTGCTCCGGGTCCCGGGCCACCGAGCTCGCGATCTGCTCGACGACCTGCCCCACGCGCACGCGCTCGGGGTACAGGTCGAGGGCGCCGGCGGTCAGGCGCGCCGCGTCCACGAGCTGGCGCACGATCGCGTTCAGCCGGTCCGTGTCGTAGACGATGCCGCGGAGCATGAGCTCGCGCTGCTCGGCGGTCATCTGCTCCCACCGGGTCACGAGCGCGTAGCCGAAGCCCTTCATCGCGGTGAGCGGCGAGCGGATGTCGTGCGCGGCGGCCGCGATGAGCGTCTCGAGCGCGACCCGCCGCCCCTCGCGTCGTTGGCGGGCCCACTCGAAGAGCGTCACGCTCGCGGCGGCCGCGAGGTTCAGCGACTCGGCGCGCCCGGCGATCGGCACGCGGACGGTCGTCTCGGCCAGCCGCGCGATCTCCTCCGGCAGGCCCCAGGCCTCGTTGCCGAAGACGAACGCGCTCGGGCGGGTGAGGTCCAGGTGGTACAGGTCGGCCTCGCCCTCGGCGTCCATCGCGTAGACGCGCAGGCCGCGCTCGCGCAGGGCAGCGACCGCTTCCGCCGTGTCCGCCGCCCGCACGATCGGCAGGTGGAACAGGCTCCCGGCCGAGGCCCGCACCGTCTTCGGGTTGTACGGGTCGACCGAGGTGGCGGAGAACACCACCGCGTCGGCCCCGGCCGCGTCGGCCGAGCGGACGATGGTGCCCGCGTTCCCCGGATCGCGCACGGCGTGCAGGACGGCGACGCAGGCCGGGTCGTCGAGCGCCTCGAGCTCGACGTCGAGGAAGGGCGCGACGCCGACCAGTCCCTGCGGCGTCACCGTGGCGGCGAGGCGGCGCATGAGCTCCTCGCTCACGTGGTGGACGGGGATGCCCCGCTCGGCGGCGCGGCGCGCGAGCGGGTGCGAGGGGTCGGTGCAGAACAGCGCGGTGAGCGCGCCGGGTCGCTCGAGGGCCTCCTTCACGGCCTGGGCGCCCTCGACGAGGAACGCCCGGTCGCGCTCTCGGAACGCCCGCTTCGTGAGCCGCAGCGCGGCCGCCACCTTCGGGTTGCGGACCGATGTCAGCACCCGTCCCCTCCCGGGCCCGGGCGCGGCGCCCGGGCCGCGCTCATCCTATGCGCGCGCCGCGCGCCCGTGCGGGATGCGGAGGTGCGCGGGGCCCGCCGCGCTCAGGCGGCGAGCGCGCCCTTGGCGGTCTCGACGAGCCCCGCGAAGGCGGCGGGGTCCCGGACGGCGAGGTCGGCGAGGATCTTGCGATCGACCTCGACGCCGGCCTTGGCGAGGCCGTGGATCAGCTGCGAGTAGGACAGGCCGTGCTGGCGGGCGCCGGCGCCGATGCGGGCGATCCACAGGCGGCGGAACTGCCCCTTGCGGTCCCGGCGGTCCCGGTAGGCGTACATGCCGGAGTGCATGACCTGCTCCTTCGCCACCTTGAAGCGGCGGGAGCGGCTGCCCCGGTAGCCCTTCGCCTTCGCGAGGATCTCGCGGCGCTTCTTGCGTGCGTGGACCGAGCGCTTGACCCTGGCCATCGTTCCCCTACTTCCCCAGGAGCCGGCGGATCACCCTGCGCTCGGCCGTGACCTCGGCCATGCCCTCGACGCGACGCCGGCGGCTCCCGCTCTTCTTCGTCAGCATGTGGTTCCCGGTCGCCTTGCGGTGCAGCACCTTGCCGGTACGCGTGATGCGGAACCGCTTGGCCGTCGCCCGGTGGGTCTTCATCTTCATGCTCATCCCTGCGCTTCCTGCGCCTGCCGGCGCTCGGGGGATCCCTTGCCGGCCGGCTTCTTCGCCGGCGCGATCACCATGACCATGTTCCGGCCGTCCTGCTTCGGCGCCGCCTCCACCACCGCGAGGTCCCCGAGGTCCTCGACCAGCCGGTCCAGGATCCGGCGCCCGAGCTCCGTGTGGGCCATCTCGCGGCCCCGGAACATGATCGTGACCTTCACCCGCGCTCCCGCCGTCAGGAACCGCACGACGTGGCCCTTCTTGGTCTCGTAGTCGTGCGGGTCGATCTTCGGGCGGAACTTGATCTCCTTGACCTCGACGCGCGCCTGCTTCTTGCGGGCCTCCTTCTGTCGGATGTCCCGCTCGTACTTGTACTTCCCGTAGTCCATGATGCGGCACACGGGTGGGTTGGCCAGGGGCGCGACCTCCACGAGATCCAGGTCGAGCTCCCGGGCCCGGCGCAGGGCCTCCTGCGTCGAGACGATCCCGATCTGTGCCCCATCAGGACCCACGAGCCGCACCTGCGGCGCGCGGATCCGGTCGTTCAAGCGCGGTTCGGCCGAGACCCCGCATCACCTCCCGTCGATGAAAACGCACCGACCGCCGCCGGTGCGCGCAGACCACACGGAGAACCTGCCGCCCAGTATAGGCAGGGTGCGGGGAGGTGTCGACGCACGCTCAGCCGAGCGCACGGACGTTCGCGGCCTGCTTGCCCTTCGGGCCGTCGACGATGTCGAACTCGACGGCCTGGCCCTCGGTGAGGGTCTTGTAGCCCTCCCCCTGGATGGCCGAGAAGTGGACGAAGACGTCCTCGGCGCCCTCCCGGGAGATGAAGCCGTAGCCCTTCTCGTTGCTGAACCACTTGACGGTGCCCTGCTCTGCCAACGAAGCCCTCCTGGTGCGTCGAGCGCGCGCGAGCGTAGCACGGGGGCTCGGCGGGGGCAACGGGCATGGTGCCGCTCACCAGTCGGGCTCGAGCGGGCGCCCGTAGTCGTCCTCGAGGCGCTGGGTGTCGTCCTCGGTCGTGTAGCCGTAGGCGATCTCGAGCACCCGGCCGCGCGCCGCGCTCCGGTTCGCGATGCGGTGGGCGGTCTCGGCCGCCACCTGGAACTCGTCCCCCGGCTTGGCCTCCACCACGCGGTTCCCGATCATGATCGTGAGGCCCGGGTCGAGCACGACCCACATCTCGTCGCGGAGCCGGTGGAAGTGCACGCTGGTCTCCTGCCCCGGCTCCACGGTGATCACCCGGACCGAGGCCGGCTGGTTCAGCGCGTAGGTCACGACCTTGCCCCAGGGCTTGTCGATGATCATCGCCTCATGCCTCCGGCAGGCGCTCGAGGAGCGAGGCCATCTCCATCGCCGCCATCGCGGCGTCCCAGCCCTTGTTGCCGTGCGCCCCGCCGGCCCGATCGGTCGCCTGCTCGAACGTGTCGGTGGTGAGCACGCCGAAGATGACCGGCACGCCGGTGTCCTCCGCGGCGCGCCGGATCCCGCTCGCCGCCTGCTGCGCGACGTGGTCGAAGTGGGGCGTCTCCCCGCGGATCACCGCGCCCAGGCACACCACCGCCGCGTACCGGCCGCTCGCCGCGAGCCGCCGAGCCACGAGCGGCAGCTCGAAGGAGCCCGGGACCCAGGCGAGGTCCACGTCCCCCTCCGCCGCGCCGCGGTGGCGGAAGGCCTCGAGCGCGCCCTCGACGAGCCGACGGACGACGACCTCGTTGAACCGGCTCGCGACCACCGCGTAGCGGCGCCCGCCGGCCTCCTCGACGCCGCGGAGCTCGGTCACGGACCCTCCGCCGCGGCCGGCGCGCCGAGCGAGAGCAGGTGCCCGAGCTTCTCCCGCTTGGCCCGCAGGTAGTCGATGTTCTCCGGGTTCGGCCGGACCTCGAGCGGCACGCGCTCGACGATCGACAACCCGTAGCCCTCGAGCCCGGCGCGCTTGGCGGGGTTGTTCGTGAGCAGGCGCATCGAGCGCACGCCGAGGTCCACGAGGATCTGCGCCCCGATGCCGTACTCGCGCGGGTCCGGCGGGAAGCCGAGCTCCTCGTTCGCCTCGACCGTGTCCAGGCCCTGCTCCTGGAGCTGGTAGGCGCGGAGCTTGTGCTGCAGGCCGATCGCCCGGCCCTCGTGCCCCCGCATGTACAGGACGACGCCCCGGCCCTCGGCCGCGACCGCGTCCAGGGCGGCCTCGAGCTGCATCCCGCAGTCGCACCGCAGCGAGCCGAACACGTCCCCGGTCAGGCACTCGGAGTGGACGCGGACGAGCACGCGCTCGCCGTCGCCGATCTCGCCGGCGACGAGCGCCACGTGGGTGAGCCCGTCGATCGTGCTCTCGTACGCGTAGGCCCGGAACGTGCCGTGGCGGGTGGGGATCCGAGCCTCGGCGACCCGTCGGACGAGCTTCTCGCGGCGACGCCGGTACTCGATGAGGTCGGCGATCGAGATGATCTTCAGGCCGTGGCGCTTGGCGACCTCGACGAGGTCCGGCAGGCGCGCCATCGATCCGTCCTCCTTCAGGACCTCGCAGAGCACGCCGGCCGGGTACAGGCCCGCCAGACGCGCGAGATCGACCGCGGCCTCGGTGTGCCCGGCCCGCCGCAGCACCCCGCCCTCCTGGGCCATGAGGGGGAAGACGTGCCCCGGCATGCGGATGTCCTCGTGGGTGAGGCTGGGGTCGGTGATCGCCCGGGCCGTCGCCGCCCGGTCGTAGGCGCTCGTGCCGGTCGTCGTGCGGTCCTTCACGTCGATCGAGACGGCGAAGGCCGTGCCGTGGCTCTCGTTGTTGCGGCTCACCATGAGCGGGATGCCGAGCTCGTCGAGGCGCTGCGCGGTGACCGGCATGCACACGATGCCCCGGCCGTGCGTGACCATGAAGTTGATCGCCTCCGGGGTCACCTTCTCGGCGGCGATGATGAAGTCGCCCTCGTTCTCGCGATCCGCGTCGTCGACGACGATGACGATCCGTCCGGCCCGGATCTCCTCCAGGGCCTCCTCGATCGTCGCGAACACCGACCGGTCGAGGTCCTCCTGCGTGCGGCTCATGCTCGTCTCCCGTCCATCAGGGCCTCCACGTACTTGGCGATCACGTCCACCTCCAGGTTCACCGGGTCCCCGGCGCGCGCGGCGCCGAGGGTGGTCACGGCGAGCGTGTGCGGGATGAGCCCGACCGAGAACCCGCCCTCGTCCAGCGCCGCGACCGTGAGGCTCACGCCGTCGACAGCGATCGAGCCCTTCTCCGCGAGGTACCGCCGGAGCTCCGCGGGGACCTCGATGCGCATCCACGCCCCGCCGGCGGCATCGGGCTCGAGCGCGGCGATGGTCCCCACCCCGTCCACGTGCCCCTGGACGAGGTGCCCCCCGAGCCGGCTCATGAGCGTGAGTGGGCGCTCGAGGTTCACCGGATCCCCCGGCGCGAGGCGCCCGAGCGCCGTGCGCCGCAGGGTCTCCTCGGAGAGGTCGAAGGCCAGCCGCTCGGCGTCGCGCTCGACGACCGTGAGGCAGCACCCGTTCACCGCGATCGAGGAGCCGAGCTCGGCGTCCGAGCTCACCGTGCGGCAGGCCACGGCGAGGCGGTGCGGCCCGATCTCGCGCACCGTCCCCCGCTCCTCGACGATCCCGGTGAACACGCTCAGCCCTCCCGCACCACGACGGCCTCGACCTTCAGGTCCTCCCCGACGGGGTCGAACGCGCGGATCCGGAGCCGGAGCGCGCTCCCGATCGGCGCGAAGCCGCGTCCGCCGAGCACGGTCGGAGCCTCCGCCCCGCCGATCAGCTTCGGCGCGAGGTAGACCACCACCCGGTCCACGACGCCCTCCTCGAGCGCCGACCAGGCGAGCGTCGGCCCGCCCTCCAGCAGCACGGCCTGGACGTCGCGCTTGCCGAGGTCCTCCATCAGGCGCGCGAGCGGCACGCGCTCGCCCTCGGCCTCGTAGACGAGGACCTCGGCGCCGGCGGCCGCCCACTCCCCGCGCCGCTCCTCCGGCGCGAGAGAGGTCGTGGCGACGAGCGTCGGCGCCTCGCCCGAGAACAGGTCCCCGCGGGCCGAGACCCGGCCGCGGGCGTCGACGAGGACGCGCAGCGGCGGGCGGCCGCGGTAGCCGGGCATGCGGACCGTGAGGCTCGGGTCGTCGGCGAGGGCGGTCCCCGCCCCCACCACGATCGCGTCCGAGGCCGCGCGCAGGCGGTGGACGTCCGCCCGGGCCTCCGGACCTGTGATCCAGCGCGAGGTCCCGTCGCGCGAGGCGACCTTCCCGTCCAGGCTCGCCGCCATCTTCCACGTGACGAACGGCAGGCCCGTGCGCACGTGCTTGGCGAAGGCCTCGTTCAGGCGCTCGGCCTCCTCCCGCAGGACCCCCTCGCGGACCTCGACGCCGGCCTCGCGCAGCCGCGCGAAGCCTCGCCCGTCTACGATGGGGTTGGGGTCGCGCATCGCGGCGACCACCCGGGTCACGCCGCCCTCGATGATCGCCTCGGTGCAGGGGCCCGTCCGGCCCTGGTGGTTGCAGGGCTCGAGGTTCACGTACAGGGTGGCGCCGCGGGCGGCCTCCCCGGCCTCGCGCAGCGCGAGGATCTCGGCGTGCGGGAGGCCGGGCCCCTCGTGGTGGCCCTCGCCGACGATCCGGTCGTCGCGCACGACGACGGCGCCCACCATGGGGTTAGGGGACACGAGACCCCGCCCGAGCTCCGCGAGGGCAAGGGTCCGCTCGATGTACGCCTCGTCCGACACCACACGCTCCGGTTCCCGAGGCGGTCGTGCGGGGAGGCGGCAGGAGGCGACGGCGCACGGCGCCGCCGGCACCGCCCGTCCTCTCCCATCCCGACTCTCACGGTCGGTCCCGGAGTTCCACCGGGTCCACCCCCGCGTGGCTCGCGGGGGGTCGCGGACTGTCACCGCCGGTGGGGACTTGCACCCCGCCCCGAAGACAGGCTTCCGAGCGCCCAGTATAGGGGGCGGCGGCGCTTCCGTCGGCCTCGCCGTCTGGCCGGCGGGCGTCGCGACCCGCGCCGCCTCACCCGCCGGCGGGCGAGGCTGAAGGTCGTGCCCTCGTAGGAGAAGGACCAGGTCTCCCCGCCCTGGGTGCGCAAGGCGACCCGTGCGAAGGCATCGAGGGTGTAGGTGATCTGCGAGCCCCCCGCCGCGGCGGCGGAGAGCCGCCGTTCGGATCGTGGGTGGATGACGACGCTCATCTGAAACTCCCCAGATCGGCTCACTGAGATTCCCCACCTCCCGGGCCCAAGGTCCACCAGTCGGAGGGGGCTCCCCCCGATGCTGACGGCGGCCAGGCCGTCGATCGGAAAGGAGCCCTCGGGGATGTTGGCACGGGAGGAGCACGTGGAAGCACACGCACTTCGCGCCCAGGGGTGGTCGATCTCGGCCATCGCCCGCCACCTTGGCCGCGATCGCAAGACCGTCCGCGCGTACCTGTCGGGAGAGCGCACGCCCGGGATCCGCCGCACCGGTGGGGAGGATCCGTTCGCCCGCTTCGAGCCCTACGTGGCACAGCGCCTGACGGAGGACCCTCACCTGCAGCTGTCGACGCTCATCCGGGAGCTCCGGGACCTCGGCTTCACCTCGAGCTACCAGACCCTCACCCGGGAAGTCCGGGACCGGTCGCTCCGCCCGCACTGCGAGGCGTGCGCGGCCGCCAAGGGTCGGGCCACCACGGAGATCGAGCATCCTCCAGGAGCCGAGACCCAGTGGGACTGGCTCGAGCTCGAGGCCCCGTGGGGCGGCAAGGCGTACGTGCTCACCGGCGCGCTTGCCCACTCCGGCAAGGTGCGGGGGTACTTCTCCGAGGCCAAGTCGACCGCTCACCTGATCACCGCGGTGGACCAGGTCGCCCGACGCCTGGGCGGGCTCACCCGGCGCTTCCGGATCGATGCGATCGAGGGCGGGGTGATCCCGGGGACGAGACGCCTGGTCCCCGAGTTCGCCGATGCCTGCTCCTACTACGGGGTGGGCGTGGATATCTGCCCGCCCCGCCGCGGCAACCGCAAGGGCGTGGTCGAGAAGGCCAACGACTACCTGGCCCAGTCCTGGTGGCGCACCGCGGAGGTCGCCGGTCCCGAGCAGGCCCAGGCGTCCTTGGACCGGTTCTGCACACAGGTCGCGGACCACCGTCCCCGGGCTCATGCCACGGTCGCCGAGCTGGCCGGGGCCGAGCGCCTGCGTCCGGTGCCCCGTCGCCCCTACCCCGTGCTGGTGCGTGCGCCGCGGAAGGTGAGCTGGGGGGCGTTGGTCTCCTTCGAGGGGAACCGCTACTCGGTCCCGCCGGAGTTCGTGAACGCCGCCGTGGTGGTCTCCTGGCACCCGGGCGAGCGAGACCTCAAGATCCGGTCGCTCTCCGGCGAGGTGATCGCCACCCACCGGCGCCGGCCACCGGGAGCGGGCGCGCTCTCGCGCCTTGAGGAGCACGGCACGGCGCTCGAGCGCGCGGTGCTTTCGGCCTTCACCACGCAGAGGCCCTGCCGGCGCAAGGCCAACCGCCCGCCGTCGCGGGCCGCCAGGGCGATCGCCGCGCAGATCATGGGCGAGCCGGTGCAGCAGGTGCTGCCGCGGTCGGCACGAGATCGGCCTTGGCCACCCGAACCGTCGCCTCAGATCCGCCCTTGGACTCGGGGTCGGCCACGACGCAAGAGGCGACGGTCAGGCCGTAGTAGCGGGAGGCCTCCACGAGCGCGGGGTTCCTCACCGCAATCCCCGCCACGTGGCAGGTCGTCACCGTCTTCTCGTTGTCGGTGAGCCCGTAGGTTGGAGCGCCCCCGAACCGCCGCAGCGTGGCGTCCAGGCACGCCACGAGCGTCTCGAAGCTCCGGTCTAGGGTGGGCAGGACCACCCGGAACCTGGACCACGCGAGCCAGGCGCAGAACAGCAGGGTCTCCTGCCGCCGGACCACCGGACCGGCCCCCCAGTCCCACTGGAACCACATCCCCGGCTCGGGGATCCACGGCCGGTAGATCCGGCGGTGTCCGGCACGCCAGGCCCGCTTCGCCTCGGCGACCGCCCTCCGGGTGGTCCGCTCGGAGCCCTCGTGGTCGAGCGAGCGGAGCCGGCGGTGGCAGATATCGGCCCGGATCCTGCCCTTGGAGCGCTCGACCCACTCCTCGATCTTCGCGAGGTACGGGTCGGTGATCCGTCCGCGGCGGATCACCGGGTCGGGGAGCTGGCCCACGTCCCTGAGGGCGACGTAGCGGTCCACCGTGTGGTGCGAGACCCCGGCCAGGGCCGCGGCGGCCCTGAGGGAGCCGGTGAGGTCGTAGGCCTCCAGGATCTCCATGGCCTCCTCCTTGGACTTCATCTCCCCCTCCTCCGGGGCCGCGGGGAGCGTCGAAGCGCCCCGAGTGAACCCCGAAGGGGGGCCGTCGCCGGTGAGGTCGGCGACGAAGCCGGCCAGGACCGGGCAGATCTGGTGGCCGCCGATGGGCAGTTCTCGTGTCCGTCAGTGGGCAGGCTCGTGACCGCGTGTGGGCAGTTTCTGATGGCCGCCGTCAAACCCCCACAAGAGCCAGGCACTCCAGCCTGCGATCCAGGTCACCGCCGCCAGACGTCGGCTTGTCGGATCCGATCCCAGCCGCGCAGCGATCCGTGGTGGGCCGGGCTCTATCGAGACCTGGAAACCGGCGGTGGCCAGCGCGAGGAGGAACCCCTCCCCGATCGCCCTCACCAGGCTGCCCCGCACCGCTCCGAAGGCAAGGCCACACATCCCGGCGGCCAGCGCGGCGCGCGCAAGCTGTGCCCACCGCGTCCACCTACCGACCCAGGTGATCGCCAGGGCTCCGGTCGCGAGGCCGACGAGGAGGATCACGATCCGCGCGGTCCGCACCATGCTCCCCTCACGGTGCTGGCTCCCAGCACCCCTGCGGATAGGGACAGGCGCCGGCCGACGGACCGCACCAATCCGCTCCGTGCTCCGACCAACCAGGTCCCCCATCTCCCACATGAACCGCGCGAGCAGCGCGGCGGCCAGCAGCGCGCGACATACCGCGCCCACACCCCGGCGGAAGCCCGTGAGGCATCCCCGTGGCCGGATCCCGCGGCGGCAGGGGGGTTGGGGGAGCCCGAAGACCGGGCACGGGGGCTGCCATCCTCAAGGTCCCGGAGATGGGCTCAACAGGGCGTCGGAGATCGCCATCCGCACGTCATGCCTCCCGATCTGCCCCATCGGACCCACTCAGGTGGTGGATCGGCAAGCGCGGTCGCACCCCCAGCGATCCGAGCGCGAGACCGATGAGGGTTCCCGCGGCGATCGTGCAGACCAAGACGAGCGTCCAGTCGAAGCCCGGCAGGCACCACGGCTCCGTGCGACTGCTCCCATAGAAGCAGTCCACCGCTAGGGCGGCGCGGAAGCGGCGCGCCGGATCCACGGAAGCGCCGGCGGCGACGATCACCACCATGAAGATGTGCGACCACCGTCGGATCGGCCGGAGGGCGAACAGTCCGGCCCCGAGCGCCGCACCAATGAGCGAGAGACCGCCGAGGAGCGCTCCCACCTCGACGAGCCCGTAGAAGGTCTTGGGCCACCAGGCGATCCAGGCGAACGCGAAGGCGAGGGCGGTGACGGCCCCGCCGACCACGAACCCCGAGAGGAGGCGAAGCGGTGCCGAGAGGACGGAGCGCCTCACCGCGTCCGAATCCCGAAGGGCGGCACCCACGTCACTACGGCGACGGATCCTCCCCGTCGCCTTGGCCGGCTTCAGCCGATGTCGGTCCGCGCCCCGCGGGAACGCAGCGCGGGGGTGCCCATCCATCCGGAGGTACGAGCGCGGGACCCACGTCGGCCCCGATGACCCCAGCGACGCCCCGCGCGACCGATGCCGCCGCCCGCCCGGCGTGGAGTCTCTTCCTGCGGTCCATACCGGGCTCGAAGGCGACCTTCAGAGTCCACGGGAGCTCCCCGGGCGGCACCGGAATCCCTACGGCATCACGGAACTCGCGCGCGCCCCGGCTAGGCGGCACCAGCTCGAGGCACGCCACGGACTCAAGGGCGCGCAGCTGATCCAGGAGACCGACCGCCACCGCGCGGCCCGCTTCCGGACCAACGAAGACGATAAGGTCCGGCATCCCCACTACCCGCATCGGCTCGTCCCTCACCCCTGAGGAGGACGGTCCGGGGCCGCTTGCCCCGCAAGCAGCGACCGCCGTCACGACGCAGGCGAGGCCCACTCCTACGAGCACCCTCTCCCTCACAGCGCCACCATCCCCTCGACGATCACGAGGACCCTCCTGAAGGTGCTCCGGTACACCTCGGCACGCGGGCCGAACGTTCCGGAAGCGAGGTACAGGTCGCGGTACGCCCCCAGTCCCGCTTGGTATGCAGCGGCCACCAGTGAAGGATCATCCCGATCTCCGGGTCGCATGGCGCTCCGAAGGTCGCTGAGATGGGCCGCCGCGTACCGGATGGCCAAGCCCTCGCGCTGCAGTCGCGACAGATACGCGACCCTCCACCCGATCTCCGACGACGCACCTGATGGCAGGCCGAACCGATCGATATGCCCGAGCGTCGTCTCCTTGAAGACCCCAAGCTGCATCTGGACGATTCCGATGGACGGACTTGGATCCCCCGCGAGGACCTGGAGGCGCTCGAGATCCTCGGCCGCGAGCTCCCAGCGCTGCCTGCCCTCCCCCTCCATCAGGACGATGGCCATCAGCAACCTCGGGTCGACCCCGAACTCCCGAGCAGCGCGGACTGCAACCGGCATGTAGCGGACCACGGGGCCGAACCTCTGGTAGCCCATGTACAGGCCAGCAGCGTTCAGTCCGGCCAGTGCGTTCCCGTCCCCGTGCTCGATCCGCCCAACCTGGTACGCGCCGGTGCCGGAGGAGGCGGCCTGCACCCGCGCCTGCGCCCAGTCGCCCACGACCTCCTCGTAGTCCTGCGGCGTGCAGTCCTCGCAGGAGGGACGCAGCCCCGTCGGATCGGCGAGCGTGATCGGGTCATCGAGCGCGTAGGCGAGGCGGAGA
>ENA-ORXB01002227-ORXB01002227.1-sediment-metagenome-genome-assembly--contig:-NODE-2227-length-17642-cov-4.290863_pt1 | contig 17642 bp, 16 predicted proteins | sample MGYA00237863_ERZ511475 | MGnify/ENA primary metagenome ERZ511475 (study PRJEB26305, sample SAMN06343858) | sediment metagenome | isolation source: hot spring sediment | place: Canada: British Columbia... | reverse complement strand
TCACGCAATTAAAAACATGATATAAAGTTATTGGTTTTATCGCAGGACCAGAATAACCTCCAAAAATATTTCCCAAAACTGGTTTTTTAGTTTCAATATCCACCTTCATGCCTGTATAAGTATTTGCTATAACAAGTGCTGATGCACCAGCATTTTCAGCAGCTTTTGCGATAGAAACCATATTCCCCGTATTTGGAGTCAGTTTAACCCACAAGTCTTTTTTTATAAGTTTTTTCACATCTCTTACAAGTGAATAAACCATTTCAGGATCAGTACCAAAACATATACCACCTTCTTTAATATTGGGACAGGAAATATTCATCTCTAAACAACTAACCACACTATGTTCATCAAGAATTTTCGCCACATCCATGTATTCTTCCATAGAATTGCCAAAAAAATTTACAACAATATTTGTTCTATAAGTCTTCAATTGATCTAAAATATCTGAAAATTTATCTATTCCCACATTTTCCAGACCAATCGAGTTTAACATACCACCTGGCAATTCGTATATTCTCGGTGGTTTATTACCCAATTTAGGTTTCAAAGAAACACCCTTGGTAACTATCGCTCCTAATTCTGATAAATCTCCAAAATCTCCATATTCCAGTCCAGAACCAAATGTTCCGGAAGCTGGCATAAAAGGATTTTTGAACAACAAATTTCCAATTTTTATTTCCAGCATTATCTTATTCCCCAAAAATGTCTTTTAACCTGAAAACAGGTCCATCACTACACACCTTAACCATACCCTTTGGTGTTTCTATTGTACACCCAAGACAAACTCCAAAACCACATGCCATATGTGTTTCGAAAGAACCGTATATTTCAATATTTTTTACTTCTTTTTCAATCTCCCATAATCTTTTTAAAAATCCTTGCGGACCACAGGCAACAACAGTTCCTTTATCTTTCTCATTGATTAAACATTGATAAAAAAACTCCGTTATGAATCCCTTTTTTCCATAACTACCATCATCAGTAGAAATAAAAGCCTCTTTTTTTAATAAACCATTCAAAAGATATACTTCCCCTTGGTTTCTAAAACCAACAAAAACTTTTTTGTATCTTTCTTTCATGATGCTTTCATAAAGGGGCACCAAGCCAAGACCACCAGCTATGCACAACATATCTTTGCCATCGGGAAAACTATTTCCAAGAGGGCCCCAGAGTCTAACGGGGTATGGAAGCGGTTTTGTTGCAAGCAAAGTTGTGGCTACACCCACAACTTTAAATATGAGCTCCAAACTCCTCTTTTTTGCTCTAAAAATACTAAATGGCCTTGGTAGCAACGGACTTAATTCCTCCTTAAGATTAACCATCACAAAATTACCATAGCTATATTCAGGAAATTCTTTATCTAATTCAATCTTTATATGATAGATGTTATCTGCTAATTTTTTTCTATTACAAATAGTTCCTTCTAATAGAACTTTTCTACTTTCCCTCATCCCCTTTCTCCCGCCACATAATTATTGCGTCTTCATTTGTATCCTGATAATATTTTTTTCTCACACCTCTGGGTATAAAACTAAATTTCTTATAAAATTCTATCGCATCCTTATTACTTGCCCTAACTTCAAGTGTAAACTTACAACAATTCCTCCTTTCTGCCTCTGCGAAAAGCCCTTCCATCAAAGCCCTCCCAATCCCTATACCCCTTGATTCAGGCTCTACTGCAAGGGTTAGAATATGTATCTCAGGTGGTATTTGCCAGGATAGCAAAAAACCACAAATCCTATCTTTATATTTAGCAACTAAATTTAATGATAATGGAAAAGTTAACTCTTCCCTAATCAATTCTTTTGTCCAGGGAGTTTTAAAAGAAGCTTTCTCAATCCTATATATTTCTTCAAGGTCATCTAACGTAGCAATGTCAATATATATTAGATCCACATTTTCCCCTGAAAAATGCCTTCTTTTTCCATAAAATTCTGAATATCTCTTAAAACACCAGCTTTATCTTCAGACCATTTGGGCGCTATCAATTCACCCCTATGGGCATCTCCAGTTAATCTATGTATCACAATATCATATCTTAAATGTTCTAAAAATGTACAAACTAATTCTATATATCTTTCACGCTCTATTGGAACAAAATTACCTTTTTCATATTCCTTTTCTAAAGGAGAATTTTTAGCAACATATAATAAATGAATCTTTACACCATGTATGTTTTCTTTAGACAAAAACTTTGCAAGCTTTATCATATCATCTCTATTCTGCCCCATAAAACCAATTATTATATGTGCCACAATATGGAAATCATATTTGCTGGCCCTTTTAACTGCATCTACAAAATCAGCAACACTATGACCTCTATTTATCCATTTTAATAGATTATCATCAATTGTCTGGAGTCCCAGTTCTAAAAAAACCTTATAGTCTTTTGAATATTCATTTAATAACATCAGTACTTCTTCTGGTAAACAATCTGGTCTGGTACCAACAGATAATCCAACAATCTCTTTAAAATTTCTTATAATAGACCAATTTTTTTCTAAAACTGGAACTGGAGCAAAGGTATTGGTGTAAGATTGAAAATAAGCTATATAGCCACCTATCTTTTTATATTTCCCTTTCAACCCCTCCATTCCAATTCTAATCTGCTCTTCTATACTAATGCCTTTTGAAAACAGACCCGTACCAGAACCTCTATCATTACAGTAGATACAACCACCACCGCTAACTCTATTAGGGCATGTAAGCCCCGCATCTATTGTAATTTTATATATTTTTGTACCAAAAAGTTCTTTTAGATATGAAGATAGGTCATTATAAAGCTTATTTTTCATTTCCATTATCTTTTTCTTTATTATAAAATAATTAAGTTAATATAACAAGCAAATGGAGTACAATCTTGTCAGAAAATCATTACGACGTGATTATTATAGGTGCTGGTCATGCTGGGTGTGAAGCAGCCTTTGCATCTGCAAAATTAGGGAAAAAAACTCTTTTGTGCACAATAAATCTCGATAATATTGCCCTCATGCCCTGTGCACCCGCAGTTGGAGGTGTAGGAAAGGGACACATAGTTAGAGAAATTGATGCATTGGGCGGTTTGATAAGTTTTATTACTGATAGGTGTGCAATCCAGTATAAGACATTAAATACTTCAAAAGGAATAGCCGTTCAATCAACAAGGGCTCAGGTGGATAAACATAGATATAAATGGGAAATGAGAAAATATTTAGAAAAAGTGGAAAATCTTTATTTAAGACAGGCTTTGATTACAAAAATCAATGTAAAAAATGGAAAAGTTGAATCTATAGTTGACCATTTTGGATTTACTTTCTATACAAAGGCCTTAATTATAACTGCAGGAACTTTTTTATCTGGTTTAATACATATTGGAAACCAGACCTATCCTGCTGGGCGAGCAGGTGAGTTCCCTGCAGTTGAACTTTCCCAATGCCTAAAAAGTCTTGGATTTAAGCTGGGAAGATTTAAAACAGGGACAGGACCTCGCTTTAAAAAATCTTCAATAGATTTTTCAAAGATGGATATAAGACCTGGTGATGGAAAGCCAAGATATTTTTCAAGGCGTACATCAAATTTACCCTATAATGAATATCCCTGTTACGTAACATACACAAATGAGACTACTCACAACTTAATTCTCGATAATCTTAAACACTCAGCTCTATACAGTGGACAGATAAAAGGAACTCCTGTAAGATATTGCCCCTCCCTTGAGGATAAGGTTGTTAAATTCCACGATAAGGAAAGGCATCAGGTTATATTAGAACCTGAAGGAATTGATACTGATGAGATATATGTATCAGGACTTGGAAATAGTATGCCACCGGAGATTCAAGAAAAAATATTCAGATCACCAAAAGGTTTGGAAAACGTTATCATTCTAAGACCTGCATATGCAATTGAGTATGATTATTTAGAACCACATCAATTAAAACATACTCTTGAATCCAAGGAAATTAATGGTCTTTATTTTGCAGGACAGATTAATGGAACAACAGGATACGAAGAAGCAGCTGGACAGGGAATAATCGCTGGAATAAACGCTGCTTTACAAATTGATGGAAAGGAACCATTTATAATAAATAGAGATGAAGGCTATATTGGTGTCATGATAGATGATTTAGTTACAAAAGGGACAGACGAACCTTATAGAATTTTCACATCAAGAGCTGAATTCAGACTTAATTTAAGAGAAGACAATGTCTATTTTAGACTTTCTGAAAAAGCTTATAATTTAGGATTAATTGATGGAAATTTAATGAGTGAAATTGAAAAAGAGATGAAATTATCAGAGCAATTAGCAAACTACATAGCAAATAAAAAAATTTTTGATGAAAATAAAAAAGAAACAATTAACCTTGAAACATTAATCAGAAGAGATAACATTAGTTTATCTGAATTTCCTGAAATAGTTGCAATGTATCCTGAAAATGTCATCAAATATGTTGAAATAGAAACAAAATATAAAGGCTACATTGAAAGACAAAGAAGAGAAGCAGAAAAAATAAAGCATTTAGAGTATATAAGAATTCCAGAAAATATGGACTATAATATACCAGGCATCTCCAGAGAAATTAAAGAAAAGCTTAATAAAATTAAGCCTGTCAATTTAGCCCAAGCCTCCCGAATTCCCGGAATAACTCCTTCTGCTATAACCCTATTAATGATATACATTAAGAAAAATGATGAACCATATAAGGAGGTTATATAGTGATACCAAGATATACAAGAACTGAAATGGCAAAAATATGGGAGCCAGAAAACAAATACAAAATCTGGCTGGAAATCGAAATTAAAGCCTGCGAAGCATTTAATAAGTTAGGGATAGTACCAGATTATGCCTTAAAAAAAATAAAAGAAAAAGCAAAATTTGATATCAAAAGGATTGATGAAATAGAAAAAAAAGTTAAACATGACGTTATCGCCTTTTTAACCTGTGTAGGAGAATATATTGGAGAGGAATCAAGATACCTTCATTTCGGTATGACATCATCCGACGTACTTGACACTGCTTTTGCCCTTCAATTAAAACAGGCTGGAAACCTTCTACTTGAAGATATAACTCAATTGATGGCTGTATTAAAGAATAAAGCTTTTGAGTACAAAAATACACCAATAATAGGTAGGTCTCATGGAGTTCATGCAGAACCAACAACCTTTGGTCTGAAAATGGCTATTTTTTATGAAGAAATGAAAAGAAACAGAGAAAGACTTGTTAATGCAATAGAAAATATATCTTATGGTCAAATATCAGGTGCAGTGGGCAATTTTGCCAATATAAATCCCTTCGTTGAAGAATATGTATGTAGTGCTTTAGGACTAAAACCCGAACCCATATCAACACAGATAATTCAAAGGGATAGACATGCCCAATTTTTTTCTACTTTAGCGATAATCGCAAGCACGATAGAACAATTAGCAACTGAAATAAGACACTTACAAAGAACAGAAGTAAGAGAGGCAGAGGAATACTTTACAGAAGGTCAGAAGGGCTCTTCTGCCATGCCCCATAAGAGAAATCCAATTATCTCAGAAAATCTAACGGGACTTGCAAGGATTGTTCGTTCCTATGTAATACCTGCTTTAGAAAATATTGCTCTCTGGCATGAAAGAGATATTAGCCATAGTTCAGTTGAAAGAATAATAGGACCAGATGCTACGATTGCTCTCGATTACATGCTTTACAGGGCAACAGAACTTGTAAAAAACCTCATCGTCTATCCAGAAAACATGCAAAAAAACTTAGATATTACCGGTGGACTTATATACTCACAGAGATTGCTACTAATGCTTGCAGACTCTGGTATTTCAAGAGAGGAAGCATACGAGCTTGTCCAAAAGAACGCAATGAAAGCTTGGAAGGAAAATTTAAATTTCAAAGAACTCATCAAAAATGATAAAAAAATAAAAAAATATCTCACTGACGAGGATATAGAAAGAGCATTTGATATTAGTTATTATACAAAAAATGTGGACTATATTTTCTCAAGAGTATTTAACAATGAGACACCAGATGTAAATATGAAAAAAAGGAAAAAATAAAATGGCATTAAGAATAGAAGTGGGTTTAAAGAAAAATTTAACCGATCCCAGAGGTAACAGCCTTGTAAAAAAAGTCAAACAATTCTTCAACATTCATATTGATGAGGTCAGGACTTCTGATATTTATACTATAGATGCCAACCTTGATCCCGAACAAATATCAGATTTCATTAATAAAACATTATGCGATCCCATTATTAATTATGTAAAAATAAATCCCCAATTTGATCCCTATTTTGACTTCTATTGCGAAATTGGTTTTCTTCCCGGTGTGACAGACAACGTTGGCAAAACTGCAAAAAGTGCGTTAGAAACTTTTTTAGGCTACCGCCTTAATGACAATGAAAATGTTTACACTTCCACCTTGTATGCATTTAAAGGCAATATTACAAAAAAAGACATAGAGTTTATTGCATCAGAACTACTTTACAATCCACTTATTCAACAACATTTTATTTATAAAAAGTCTGATATTCCAATTGTTTATATACCAAAAGTAATAATTAGACAACAGATAAAAGTTGAAACATTTGATCTGAAAAATTACACAGACGAAGAACTTCTAAAGATATCCAGAGATAGGCTTTTAGCTTTAAATTTGGAAGAGATGAAAAGAATAAGAGATTTTTTTCAAGATCAGGATTTTTTAAATGAAAGAGAAAAATTTGGACTTAAAGAAATCACTGATGTGGAATTAGAATCTTTAGCACAAACATGGTCTGAACATTGTAAACATAAAATCTTCAACGCAACAATAGAATACGAGGATGAAAAGGGTAATAGAGAAATCATAAAAAGCCTTTTTAAAACTTACATAAAAGCTTCAACAGAAAAAATTCGTGAGGAAAAAAACGATGATTTCTTGGTTTCTGTCTTCGTTGACAATGCTGGTGTTATATCTTTCAATGAGAAATACAATGTAGTTTTCAAAGTTGAAACTCATAATAGTCCTTCAGCACTCGATCCCTACGGTGGTGCCTTAACAGGAATTGTTGGAGTAAATAGGGATGTATTGGGAACAGGACTTGGAGCAAAGCTAATATTTAATACCGATGTATTTTGTTTTGCTGATCCTTTTTATAAGGAACCATTACCCCCTAAAATACTGCATCCTAGACGTATCTATGATGGAGTGGTTACTGGTGTTGAACATGGTGGCAACAAAAGTGGTATACCTACTATCAATGGAAGCATAGTATTTGACAATAGATATTTGGGTAAGCCTCTTGTTTATTGTGGTACCGGTGGCATAATGCCAAAGGTTATCGCTGGTAAACCCTCTCATATAAAAGAAGTTAAAGATGGATATTTAATTGTCATGTGTGGTGGAAAAATTGGAAAAGATGGAATTCATGGAGCCACTTTTTCTTCTGAAGAGTTACACGAAGGTTCACCTGCAACAGCAGTACAAATAGGTGATCCCATAACTCAAAAGAAGATGGCAGATTTCTTATATGTTGCAAGGGATAGAAACTTATATACTTCAATAACTGATAATGGCGCGGGAGGCCTTTCATCCTCAGTGGGAGAGATGGCACAATTATCTGGTGGTTGTGAAATAGAATTAGAAAAAGCACCATTAAAATATCAAGGTTTACAACCATGGGAAATTCTTCTTTCTGAATCACAGGAAAGAATGACCCTAGCAGTACCACCTGACTCAATAGAAGAATTTCTTAAATTATCGAAACAATATGATGTTGAATCCACAGTAATTGGCAAATTTACATCCACGGGATTTTTCCATGTCAAATACTCAGGGAAAACTGTTGCCTATATTCCCCTTGATTTTCTGCATAATGGACTTCCCGAAATGAAGCTGAAAGCTAAATTTGAACCAGTACGGGAAGAAAAAGTCCAAGTTAATATAGAAAACACAAGTGAAGTACTTAAGCAACTCTTGGGCTCACTTAATATTTGCAGCAAAGAATCTGTTGTCAGGAAATATGACCATGAAGTTCAAGCAATGACCATTATCAAACCATTTGTAGGCGCATACAATGACGGTCCTTCAGATGCAGCTGTTATAAAACCACTACCCGATAGTTTTGAAGGATTGATTATATCTCATGGTATTTGTCCAAAATATAGTGATTTTGATACCTATCACATGGCAGCATGCGCCCTTGATGAAGCTATTCGAAATGCTGTTTGTTGTGGTGGTAACATAGATAAAATGGCTTGTCTTGATAATTTTTGTTGGTGTGACCCAATTAAAAGCGAAAAAAACCCCGACGGTGAGTATAAACTCGCTCAACTTGTTAGAGCAAATAGGGCTCTTTATGACTACACAACAGCCTTTGGTGTGCCCTGTATTTCAGGAAAAGATTCTATGAAAAATGACTACATAATGGGTAACATAAAAATTTCAATTCCACCTACCCTTCTATTTTCATTAATAAGTGTTATTCCCGATGTGAGAAAAACAATTACCATAGATTTTAAAAATCATGGTGATATAATATATATAGCAGGTATTACAAAAGAAGAATTGGGTGGCTCCGAATTTGCAAAGCTTCTAAACCTCAAAAGTGGCATAGTTCCAAAGGTTGATGCTCAGCTGAATAAAAAAATTTACAAAGCTGTTTATGATGCAATTCAAAGGGGATTGATTAATTCTGCCCATGATTGTTCCGATGGTGGGTTTGCTGTAGCAATTGCAGAAATGGCATTTTCTGGAGGACTTGGTTGTATAATTGACTTAGAGAAATTACCTGCAACCCCTGATATAAATTACATAGACCTTCTTTTTTCTGAATCAGCTGGAAGAATTATCTTTACCACGAATGAGAAATATGAAAATGATATTCAAAATATTTTTAAAGGACTTCCCTTCTCAAAAATAGGTTACGTAAATGATAGTAATAATTTAACTTTAACATATAAAAGCAAAAAAATTATCGAAGAAAATATCTTAATACTTAAAGAATGCTGGCAAAAAACACTGAGGGATTTATAAAATGGCTAATTGTTTGGTTCTTACAGGATTTGGAATAAATTGCGAACAGGAATGTCTGTGGGCTTTAGAATTAGCTGGAGCAAAAAAGGCAGAAATTATCCATATTTCTCAGATTCTTGAAGGAGAAAAGAAACTTATTAACTATCAGTTTATTGTCTTCCCTGGTGGTTTTTTAGATGGTGATGACTTGGGCTCAGCAAAAGTACAGGTTAACAGATTTAATTATGCTAAAATAAAAAACAACAGGGAAAAGCTTATTGATAGTCTTAAGGAATTTATAGAAAAAGGGAATTTAGCTCTGGGTATATGTAATGGATTTCAATTTATGGTAAAAGCTGGAATTATACCAGATATAGATAAATCGAATAACTTCAAACAAACAACTACTTTAACATTTAACGACTCCGGGCGTTTTGAAGATAGATGGGTATATTTAACGGTAAATAAAAACTCTCCTTGCATCTTCACTGATGGGCTTGACCATCTTTATTTACCAGTAAGACATGGCGAAGGTAAATTCTATTGTGAAAGTGACACATTGAAGAAAATAGAAAAAAATAATCTTTTTGTCTTGCAATATTCTACTTCAGATTATAAACCAACGATGGAATACCCCGATAATCCTAATGGTTCTCTCCTTTCGATTGCCGGTATATGTGATACTTCTGGAAGATTATTTGGACTCATGCCCCATCCCGAAGCTTTTATTTATCCCTATCATCATCCAAGATGGACAAGAGAAAAAATTGAAGACCCCGATGGGTTGAAGATTTTTAAAAATGCATTAAAATATTTTAAATAAAGAGGTTATATGGAAAATTTTTGCTGGAAAGAAGAGTGTGGCGTTTTTGGAATTTATAATCATAGAGAAGCTGCAAACATAACTTATTTAGGGCTTTATGCCCTTCAACACAGAGGACAAGAAAGTGCTGGAATAACTACATCAGATGGAAAGTGTCTTCATAGCCATAGACAGATGGGACTTGTGGCAGACATTTTTCACGAAAATGTACTAGCCAGACTTCCCGGTAGAATGGCAATTGGACATGTGAGGTATTCCACATCGGGTTCAAGTAACATAAAAAATTGTCAACCTTTTGCCATCGAATATTCTTTAGGTAGTTTGGCAATTGCTCATAATGGTAATCTAATAAATGATATTCCCATAAGGAAAAGGCTTGTAGATTCTGGAGCACTTTTCCAGTCAAATTCAGATACAGAAGTAATTGTTCACCTGATTGCCCGCTCTCCATTGCCTACTGTAGAAGATAGAATAATCGATGCTTTAAGGCAGGTTAAAGGTGCATACTGCCTTGTAATACTCACTGAAAATAAATTAATAGCAGCTCGAGACCCTCATGGATTTAGACCACTGGTTTTAGGAAGAATGGGAAACTCTTATGTTGTCGCATCAGAAACATGTTCATTTGATCTTATAGAAGCAGAATTTATTAGAGAAATTGAACCGGGAGAGATCCTTATAATTGATGAAAATGGCATTCATAGCCTTTTTCCCTTTGATAAAGTGGAAAAGAAACAGTGCATTTTTGAATTTATATACTTTGCAAGACCTGATAGTTTTATTTTCGGTCACAATGTATACATGGTAAGAAAAAAATTAGGTGAGTTACTATGCAAGCATTGTCCCTGTGATGAAGCAGAAATGGTTATTCCTGTTCCAGATTCGGGTATACCCGCATCAATTGGTTATGCTAATTGTGCAAAAATACCACTTGAATTGGGTTTAATAAGAAACCATTACGTTGGAAGAACCTTTATTGAACCAAAGCAATCGATAAGACATTTTGGAGTAAAAATAAAACTTAATGTAACTTCAGAAATCTTAAAAAATAAAAAAGTTGTTGTTATAGATGATTCAATAGTAAGGGGAACAACAAGCAGAAAAATAATTAAAATGATACGAAATGGTGGAGCAAAGGAGATTCATTTCCGCATCAGTTCACCACCAATCATATCACCCTGTTATTACGGAATTGATACACCAACTCACAAAGAACTAATAGCAAGCAGCCATAGTATTGAAGAAATTAATAAATATGTAACATCAGATACCTTGGGATACCTCCCAATAGAAGCACTAAGAGAATCGGTAAGTAATCCCGATGAATACTGCTATGCCTGTTTCACAGGTAAATACCCACTTCCATTTCCTAAAGAAGAGTTAGAGCAGCTAAATTTGTTCAGGAGTACGAGATAATGAAAGAGAAACTATTAAAATTGATAAGGGAAATAGCTTATGAAAAGAAACGTGTTATCCTTTCATCCGGTAAAGAAAGTGACTTCTACATAGATTTAAGGAATATAACCCTTCATCCAGAAGGTATTTATCTTATCTCGAATATGTTTTATGAGATAATAAAAACTGATTTTCCTGATGTGAAAGCCGTTGGTGGACCCACCTTAGGTGCAGATCCAATTGTTGCTGGCGTAAGCATGATAAGCTACATTAAAAAAGATCCTATAATTGCTTTTATTATCAGAAAAGAACCAAAGAAACACGGACTTGCAAAATTAATTGAAGGTGATAAAAACTTATATAAGGACATGAAAGTACTTATTCTTGAAGATGTAGTTACAACAGGTGAATCGTCATTTAAAGCATATAATGCTGCCATGGATTTTGGGCTGAATGTAAAGGGAATACTTGCTATTGTTGATAGAGAAGATGGTGCAAAAGAATTTTTCGGGGCTAAAAATATCAAATTCCGCTCACTATTCACAAAAAAAGATATAACGGGTGAATAAAATGAAAAAAATATTTATTTTAATTGGTTTTATTGTTTTTTTTGGATGTTCTGATAGTTTGAAAATTAGATTGGAAGAATTAGGGATATTGCCGAAAGAACAAAGCAGAGAATACCTCTCCCATTTTGCTAATGTAACACAATCCTATAAATATTATGATCAGTTTGAAACAAAATCCATTATTAAAGTCACCTATTTTTCAGAGCCTTTTTTAAATGCCTATTTAAAAGAAAGAAAAAAATTCATGCCCGATTCGGAATATGAGATGCTTTTTGATAAAGAACGTCAAATAAAAAAATCAACAATCAGGTTCTTAGTGAGCATCTACACACCAGACCAAGAATATTCAAATTTGAAAGACAATAAAAAAGTCTGGAATATCTACCTCGAAAACGAAAGAGGTGAAAAAATATACCCCCAATCAATAAATAAAGTTACAGAACCTTATCAAATCATTAGTTATTTTTTCCCAACCCTTGACACATGGGCAATACCATATTACATTACTTTTGAAAATAATGGCTCATTCGTGAAAAATAAAGAGAATTTCAGATTAGTTTTTAAAAGTGTTATTAGCTATTCAGAATTCAAATTTCAATATGAATAATATAGGGGTGAAAAATGACAATTACTTATAAAGATGCTGGTGTTGATATTGACGAAGGGAATGAAACTGTTAGAAAAATTAAACCTCTTGCAAAAGCAACTTTTAGACCCGAAGTTTTATCAGATATCGGCAGTTTTTCTGCTTTTTTTAGCCTGAATAACTCAAAATATAAAGAACCTGTTTTAGTATCTTCCACCGATGGGGTGGGTACAAAATTAGTACTGGCATTTAAAAGCGGTATTCACAATACCGTAGGGATAGACCTTGTAGCCATGGTCGTTAATGACATCATTGTTACCGGAGCAGAACCACTTTTTTTTCTCGATTATTTTGCCTGTGGGAAGTTGTCTTCGCATATTGCAGAACAAGTCATTTCGGGTATTTCTCAGGGATGTATAGAAGCAGGTTGTGCCCTCATTGGTGGTGAAACGGCAGAATTACCAGGATTTTACAATGATGGGGAATACGATTTAGCTGGTTTTGGAGTTGGCGTTGTAGAAAAAAACTCTATTATTGATGGAAGCAGTATTAATGTGGGCGATCTAATAGTAGGAGTACAATCGTCGGGATTGCATAGCAATGGATACTCATTGGTGAGAAAGATTTTCTTTGAGATTAATAACTATAGACTTGACACTTATTTCGAAGAATTAGGTAAAACTCTTATTGAAGAGTTACTGACCCCTACGAGAATATATGTAAAACCTGTTCTAAATATCTTAAAAAATCACCCCATCAAAGGTATGGCACACATAACTGGTGGAGGATTTATAGAAAACATACCAAGAATATTACCATCACAACTTATGGCAGTTATAGATAAATCAAGTCTTGAAATTTTACCCATATTTAAAATAATACAGAGGCTTGGCAATATAGAAGAACACGAAATGTTTAGAACATTTAACTGCGGAACTGGTCTTATCCTTGTTGTTAGTAAAGACGTTGCAGATGATATAGTATCCCTATTTAGCTCAATGAAATTAAAAGCAAAAATAATTGGAGAAATAAGAAAAAAAGAACAACAGGAACAACAGATACAAATACAGTGAGGATTATATGAGTCTTAGACTTGGTGTCTTAGTTTCAGGTAGTGGTTCCAACTTGCAATCAATTATCGATTCTTCAGAAAAGGGGTTTATAAAATCTAAGGTTTGTGTCGTAATCTCAAATGTACCCGGTGTCTATGCTCTTGAAAGGGCAAAAAAACATAATATTCCAGCAATTGTTATCAATCACAAAGACTTTAGCACAAGAGAAGATTTTGATAAAGCAATTGTTAATAAACTAAAAGAATTTAATATAGATTTAGTCATAATGGCTGGCTTTCTCAGGATTATTACCAATGTGTTACTTGATGCATATCCTATGAAAATTTTAAACATACACCCTGCACTCCTACCCTCATTTCCAGGCTTACATGTTCAAAAAAAGGCTTTAGATTATGGATGCAAATTTGCTGGCTGCACAGTTCACTTTGCTGACAGTGGTGTTGATACTGGACCCATAATAATTCAAGGAATAGTTCCAGTACTTGACAATGATACAGAAGAGACTCTTTCTAAAAGGATTCTTTCTGTGGAACACAAAATTTATCCCCAGGCAATAAAACTTTATGAAGAGAACCGACTAAAAATTATTGGAAGAAGAGTAATTATTGAACCACCACTTTCACCAGAAGAATCTGTATTTTTAACCAATCCATTGGTTGAGGTATAAATAAAGTTTATGGTTGGATTTAGTGAATTAGCGGCTTTAACTACGTTAACAGCCATAGAAGTAGTTCTGGGTATTGATAATATAATTTTTATTTCCATACTCTCAGGTAGGCTTCCCAAGGAACAACAAAATAAGGCAAGATTAACCGGGCTCTTTTTAGCCATGTTTACAAGAATACTTTTTCTTTTTTCCATAACCTTTCTTATGGGACTTACAAAACCAATCTTTACAATATTTAGTAAACCTTTTTCTGGAAGAGAGATAATATTACTTGCTGGCGGACTCTTTCTTCTTGCTAAAAGTACCACCGAAATACATGAAAAACTTGAAGGTGCCGAAAAAAAGAATATAAGAAAAATGACCTCTACATTTGTAGCTGTTATTGTTCAAATTATTCTATTAGATATAGTCTTTTCCCTTGACTCTATAATCACTGCCATAGGATTAACACAAAATATAAAAATAATGATTATTGCAATCGTAATAGCAACATTTTTTATGATGATTTTCTCAACTGCTATAAACAAATTTATTGAAAAACATCCAACTATGAAAATCCTTGCTTTAGCCTTTCTTATACTTGTGGGAGTAGCACTGATTGGTGATGCTTTAGGTATGCACATACCAAGGGGGTATATATATTTTTCTATGGCTTTTTCATTCGGTGTGGAAATGATTAATTTAAGAATCAGGCCTTTATCTCAAGAGCCAGTGAAACTTCATACACCTTTTAACGATAAAAAAATTGACAATTAAAATTTAAATGGCATAATTTAAAATAAAGTACAATGGAGGGATAAAAAATGAAAGGAGATGCGAAATTAATAGAAACATTAAATTCACTACTTGCAGATGAACTTACTGCAATTAGTCAGTACATGGTACATGCAGAAATGTGTGCAAACTGGGGTTATAAAAAACTCCATGAAAGTTTTGAAAAAAGAGCTTTTACTGAAATGAAACATGCTGAAAAACTAATTGAAAGGATAATTTTTCTCGAAGGCAAACCTATTGTATCAAATTTAAGAGAAATGCATATTGGCAGTGAAGTTCCAAACCAATTAAATAATGATTATGCCTTAGAACTAAATGCGGTGGCAGCATATAATAATGCTATAAAATTAGCTGGTGAATTAAATGATAACGCTACAAGAGAATTGCTTATTAATATCCTGAATGATGAAGATAAACATGTGGACGAAATTGAACAATTAAAGGATCAGATAAACCAGTTAGGAATTCAGCTATTTTTATCAGCACAAATTTAAATTTGATTTAGGAGTTAACAATTATGGTTAAAATTACCTATCACGGACATGCATGCATAGAATTAAATGATGGCAAATATGATATTATTTTTGATCCCTTTATAACAGGTAATCCAGTTACAAAAACAAATCCCGATAATTTAAAACCAAATGCAATTTTAATCAGTCATGGACATGCTGACCATCTGGGTGATGCGATTAATATATCAAAAAAAACTGGGGCTTTAATCATAGCCCCTTTTGAATTAGCAGATTTCTGTCAGAAACATGGAGCACCAAATATCCACCCCATGCATATTGGTGGCAGTTATAATTTTGAATTTGGTAAGGTCAAATTAACTTTAGCACTTCATGGTTCTGCTTTTGTTACACCCGATGGTACTCACTATACAGGAAATCCCTGTGGATATATTATCCACTTTGGTGGCAAATGTTTTTATTTTGCTGGTGATACTGGGCTATTTGGTGATATGAAAACTATTGGCTCGCTAAATGCTATAGATGTTGCTTTTTTGCCCATTGGTGATAACTTTACCATGGGACCCGATGACGCAGCTAAAGCAGCGGAAATGCTTCAAGCAAAAACAGTAATTCCAATTCACTATAACACCTGGCCATTAATTGAACAAGATCCAGAGAAGTTTAAAGAAAAACTCAAAGCAGCAGGTATTAACTGTATTATAATACCCTTCAATAATTCCATAGAAATCTAAGAATTAAAAATGCAAAGATATGATTTAATTTTTCTTGGCAAATCCTCTTTTACAGAGGATTTGTATGATCATTTTCATAGTCATGTGAATACAGTTATCATAGATAACGACTGTATCCCTTTAAAATTTTCCTCCTGTTTTTTTCCAGAAATTAGTTTCATACCGTTTAATAATGAGGTTGATTATCCATATGGTTATATTGTTACAAATAGCTACAGTTTTGAATTAAATCCAGATATTAATATATTGAAAATTTTTTTGAGCGAATGTTTTAGACATATAGATGGACTTGGCGAAAAACTAGCATTTGAAGCCTCTTTATATGCTAATTTTTTAAATCAATTAATCCTTGATAATTTTACAAAATCTACCTTTAGCTTTATTATCAAAAATTTCTTTAAAGAGCCCAAAACTATCTGGAAAATTTTGAAAAAATTAGACATAAATGATAAAGAATTTAACGAATTTATTAATGCTTTAAGTATATTTTTTGCCCCGGGAGAATGTAATAACCAGTTTTATAGCAAATACTTGCTCTTCTCCCTTCTAACAAAGAAACTTTACAAAGCAAAGGCACATGAGAAAAAATCAAAACAAATTATCTCAAAAGAAAAACTTAAAGAGATCAAAAAAAACGATAAGGGCTTTGAACTTACATTTGAGAATCTAAAAATTGAAGGTAAATTTCTAATATCAACCATACCTCCACATGTACTGAATTTATCAAAGATAAATAATCCTTTTTCACAAAAAGCTGATGAAATTTTTTATAATATTAATTTCAGCGAGAGCATAGCTTTGCCATCTTACTTACCAGAAAATTTAATATATTACGATACCAGAGATTTTGTATATTTTGTCTTAGAAAATAATAAGTTGAATTTGTTTAAAAAATGTCCTATCAACGCAATACCAGATAAAGAAGAGATCTGTAAATTAATCAAATTAATCTTTCCTCACATTGATACTTTACCTGACTATGAAATAAAACCACATATATTTACTGCCCATAAAATAAGAGATACAAAGAAATTAAACCTGAATAAAAATTATTTTTTTACAAAAAACATAGAATACCCCTATTATGGGAGTGACGGTGAGATTTTATACAGGAATATCATAAAGGAAACGATATGGAAAAAGCTTTTATAATAACTTCCCTGTGTATAACCGTTTATCAAATATTTTTTAAAAAGAGTATTTTCCTTAATTTTTTAAGTTTTATAATTTTACTCTCACTGATTACATACACAACAATACTCTACAAACACTTTCCAGTAACTGGTTTATTTGAAACCCTCTCTTTCTATGCATTTTCCATGATAGGTTTAAAACTAATAATTAAGGAACCAAATACAAAATTTAACTTATCATCTGATATTATCATAGCAATACTGCTATCTCTATGTCTTATGACAACAACAAAAAAATCAGCATTTACACCAGATGCACTGAATACAATTCTATTCCCTTTACATGTCGTTTTCTCATTTATATCATATGCTATGTTTAGTCTTGCTTTTTGTGGCATTCTTTCAAATATTGATATTAACAAGATTCAGAATTTTAATTATATTGGTTTT
>ENA-ORXB01002226-ORXB01002226.1-sediment-metagenome-genome-assembly--contig:-NODE-2226-length-17651-cov-6.336463_pt1 | contig 17651 bp, 20 predicted proteins | sample MGYA00237863_ERZ511475 | MGnify/ENA primary metagenome ERZ511475 (study PRJEB26305, sample SAMN06343858) | sediment metagenome | isolation source: hot spring sediment | place: Canada: British Columbia... | reverse complement strand
CAGCATGCTGCTAGTGCTGCTTCCAGCTTCTCTGTTTCATAAACAGTCAATTTGGAATAAATAGTGCCCTGCAGCAATTCCGCTCAAAACAGGTGAACATCCCCGCCGCAAGCGACCGGGGCTTACTGGTTAGGCTTGGTTAAAATATTTTCAATCTCATTTTCATCTACCTGGATTAACCGCCGTTTTCGGAGAAACTCTATAAGCCCATCTTTCTCCCAATAGGACTGCGAACCCCCAAAGGCCTCAGGCGTTAAGCGAATTATTTGCCGGATAATAGACCGTTCCTCCTCTACCATGTAATCCCTTTACTTACGAGCACCTGCTGTGATGGCCTTCATGCCCTTCTCCTTGAAATCAGCTATAAGCTGTTCGATATACTGGGGCGTAACGCAGTACTCTCTGGATAGTTCATCTACAGAGCTCCCCAGCGCAGAGCCAGGAATGATTTCAGCGCGCCGGGTCGATATGGGATTTGTTCCATGGCGAATCATTCGTTGTAGCTTCTGTCCTAAATCTGGAGTAAGACGGACTTCCATACAGGTAAATGTCCCCCACACAAAGTTAGTATTTTTCTGCTCAATGGTACCCTCTCAGGCCACTTTCGTCTTCGCCTCTTCCTTCAGGAGGGGTCTAGCCGTCCGCCGCTACGGCCAGACCCGGTAACCAAAATATATCCATGACGGATTCCTTAAGACATGTTGGTTTACCTTCTTGCCAGGGGATAAATAGGGTAAGCAGTGGTTATAGAAGGTAAGAAAGATTGATTGAGATGGCCTGTATTGAGACTATCAGATATCTCCGTTTTAGGAAAGATTGGAGCATAAGAAAAATAGCCCGTGAGCTTGGCGTCAGTAGACAGACGGTGCGTAAGGCTATCACAAGCCCTGAGGTTCCCAGGTATAACCTATCCAATCCGAGACCTAAGCCTGTTCTCGGCCCTTTTATCCAGTATATCGACGAGCTTTTGGAAGAGAACCAAACCTTGCCCAGAAAACAGCGGTATACCGCCCGTAAGATATTCGAGTTGATAAGGGATAACCACGGCTATCCCGGCTGTGAGAGCATAGTAAGGGATTATGTCAGACAGAAGAAGATTGAGGTAAAGGAGGTATTCTTACCCCTTGAGTTTGCCCCGGCACAATACGCCCAATGCGATTGGTTTGAGGTTTTCGTAATCCTCCGTGGTCAAAGGGTTAAGGTCCAGTGCTTTGCCATGAGGCTCTGCGCCTCCAGGGCCTCCTTTCTCATGGTCTTCCCAACACAATCCCAGGAGGCCTTCTTTGAAGGCCACAGGAGGGCGTTTTTGTGGTTTGGAGGGGTTCCACATAATATCACCTACGATAACCTCGCAACCGCCGTAAAAAAGGTCCTTAAGGGCAAGAACCGGGTGGAGCAGGATAAGTTCATCTCGTTTAGGACCTGCTTCGGGTTTAAGGCCCATTTCTGCGATGTAGGCAAGCCCAACCAAAAGGGTCAAGTGGAGAACTTCTCCCAGTTTGCCGAGGAGAATTTCTTCTCTCCACTCCCGGAGGCTCAGTCACTGGAGGAACTGAACTCGTATCTACTATCCATGTGTGAGAAATACCTTGATAGGCCACATCCGGAATCCAAAGACATGACCATAGGGCAGGTGCTTGAGCTTGAGAGGGAATCCCTGAATCTTTTGCCTGAGCATGAGGTTGAGGTCTGCCGGGTGGTTGTGGTCAAGGTGACGAACAAATCCACCTTCAGGTTTGAAGGGAACTCTTACTCAGTGCCCTCTAGATACGCAGGTAGAGATGTGACCGTGAAGGCGTTTGTAGACAAGCTAAAAGTTCTCCACAAGGATAAGGAGATTGCAATCTGGCCCCGCTGTTACGAGAAAGGGCACAGGTTTGTGGATTTCGACCACTACCTTGAAGTGCTGGTAAGAAAGCCCGGTGCCGTTCCTTTCGTGTCAGGTTTCAAGGACCTAAGCCCGCTGTATAAGGAGCTGTATGGGGCCGTTACGAAAGAACCGTCAGGGAATAGATTATTTATCCAGATACTGCTCTTAAGCCGGGAATACCCCAGGCCTGCGCTTGATAGGGCTATTGAGAAGGCCTTACGTTGTGGGAATGTGTCTTACGAATACATAAAACATAGCCTTGAGCGCTCAGCCCTCCCGATAGGAAGGGAATCCCATGAGAGTAACGCGAATGGCAGGATTCCTGGCAAGCTCCTTGAGTTCAAGGTAAGGCCGGTGGACCTTACGCACTTCAATAGCCTCATAAGGGAGGGCCGGTAAGATGCCAAGTGAGATGTTGGTTGAATCCTATCTTAGAAGGCTCAGGCTACCTGCCATGCTCAAGGACTACAAGGCCATAACCCGCGATGCGGAGGAGAACGGATACGGATATATCCAGTACCTCACCTCACTTCTTGAGCAGGAAATCGTGGGTCGGGAGGAGAGGGGGATCCAGGCCCGGATAAAGAAGGCGAGGTTCCCTCTGGTGAAGACCCTTGAGAGCTTCGATTTTACGGCTATTCCATCCCTAAACAAGATGACGGTGCTATCCCTGGCGGAGTGTGAGTTTATCAAGGGCAAAGAGAACCTGGTGATGTTAGGCAATTCCGATCCCGTAACATAATACACCACCTCGCTACATGCCTGGTAGATTGAGTTTCAGTTGATTCGGATCCTCTGGTAGCGGACTCTTCCTTCCAGCCTTGACGGCATCGATTGCGGCCTTGACCTCGGGTCTTGCAATTTCCTCCGCCTCGATGATCCATGGCGCATACGGAACAAGCTGCCTTCCTTTTATGATACCTTTCTTAATGAGACGCCTAACGGACATTGCGCTTACGCCCAGGCATTCCGCGACCTGCCTCATGTTGAGCCAGCTATCTTTTTGCTGCAAAGCAATGTTATGGTATGCCCTTAACCAGCGCACTCGAGACTGGGTCCAGGAGTTTAATTTCCCAGTCCTAACCCCGAGACGGTTCAGGATCCTCGCTATGTCCATGTCGCTTGAGGTCTTGGCCAGGTCCTTCACCAGCTCTATGACATCGCGATCTGTGGAATGTCGGTGCTTCCCAGTCCTGTTCTTCTTCACCTTAAGAGCCGTATGACAGCCTCCGGACCATCGGATTATCATCTCTATGAAAGATGACTCCTCATCTATATCTACGAGGATCTCCTCTATTAGAATTCGAGCAATCCTCTTCTTAAGTCCCATATCAGTAGAAGGAGCCTCCCATACTGTGCGGAATTTCTTAGCTAATGAGAGGATTAGGTTCTTCTCCTCAAGGGTAAGGGCCCTCGGCCCAGAGGGGACACACGAAAGCTCCATTTCAAGTCTTTTCACCTCTTTAAGGGCCTCATCCCATCGCCTTTCAAGTTCGGAGGCAACAAGTCGGTTTTCGGGATCTACGAGGTCATACTGGCGAAAGGCCCTATCTGCCTCATATCTAGCCTGCTCCAGGGCTAAGGATATTGACTGACAACGAGCATCTTCTTCTTTTCCGAAAGCTTCCATAGCCTTTATCGCTGCATCTATGGCTCCGGGCTCTAATACTCGCAGGATCTCTTTCTCAACGGCGCGATCTATGGCAAGCCCACCAAAGGAAATACAACGTCCTTCTCCATGGTTCAGCGCAGCGCCCTGGCAACTATACCTCGGAACATTCCCCTTTGTGCCAGAGTACGATACGTGAAGCTTTCTCCCGCACCTCCTACAGCGAAGAAGCCCGGAAAGAAGGCTCCTCCCACCCCTTGCCGGCCCTCGGGTCATCAATCCTTTCATGGTAACATTCTCCTGTATCTGCCTCTGGTTCCTTTCATACTCCTCCCAAGAGATGTACCCCTCATGATGATTCTGTATTAAAGCCTCCCATTCCTCCCTCGGACGGCTGCAATTTTTGGACTTGACAGGGTGACCATCGACCACCTTCGTCTTTGTGAAGGTCTTCCCATAGGCATATGCCCCGGCGTATATGGGGTTTTTGAGGAACTTGAGGATCGTGTTATACACAGGAAGCCGCCAGTGGATTTTTCTTGTGCCGTTTTTATGGCTCACCGACGGAAGCAGAACTCTCTCACTCCTGAACCAGAGAATGACCTGTCGGACGCTTCCACATTCTCTGAACTTATGAAAGACAAGTTCTATGGCGTGCTGAACCCTCCTATCAGGGTCCTTCTCACACCTGTTGTCCGGTGTCCTGACATATCCCACCGGGAGCGTTGTGTATAGCTCCCCTCTCTTCGCCATGGCCTTCTGAGCCTCAATCGCCCTCTGACGTATGAGTCCGAGTTCAAACTCGCTCATCGTCCCTTTAAGCCCGAGAAGGAGCCTGTCATTTAAGATCCTCGGGTCATAGATGCCGTCTTGATCTACCACCAAGGTGCCGGTGAGTGAACAGAGGTCTATAAGCTGATACCAGTCTCTGTTGTTCCTGGCAAGCCTCGATGCCTCCAAGCTGAACACCGCACCCACCTGCTTCATGGAAACCTCTGCGACAAGTCTTAGAAACCCCGTCCTCTCACATGACGAAGCCCCTGAACGTCCAAGGTCTTCGTCGATCACCTCTACCTCTCTAAAACCCATATCCCTCGCCTTGTCAGCTAAGGCATATTGTTGCCTTTGGCTCTCCTTGTTATTTCTTACCTGGTCCTGGGTTGATTGCCTTACATAGACAACGGCTTTCCTCTCCAGGTGTTCCATTGTTATCTTTTCCATCGCTTCTTCCCTCCACGAACCCTAAAATCATTTCGGTCATAATCTCCACTGCCTTCTCCCTGAGATGAGGGGAAATTGAACCCCATATCTCCAACAACCGCTATATGATCTATCATCTCTGGCTGGAGATGAGAACATAGGGCCAAAATACCGGTATAAGATCGGGCTGTATGTAAACCAGGGACGTTAACCTTGGGATAGACAGGGATGGATCTTGGTGGGCATCTGCACAGCGCCGAGACCGCAGGCGGGCTCCTTCTATAGCCCGCCCGGTCGAGGCGCCCTCCGATAGAGGCACGTATATATCATCTATCTGGGGTTTTGGAGAGGCGGTCCATGAGGAAGGCGATCTTCCTTGTCCATGGATGCAAAATTTAACCATGGGATGTGCCAGAAGAAATGGAGATTAACCCGAAGGTGGAAGGTGGAGGCTCTACAAGTGAAGTCATATGACAGAAAGATGCGTGCATCCCGCCGCCCATGTTGGAATCGGTCCTGAGGTCCTGGCTGGCAGGTGTCATCCCCTCCGGAGGGAGAGGTCAAAGACAGCGAAGCGGGCTCCCCAGTGCTGACGCATGAACAGGGGATGCGGCACGGGCTCCCATTTACCCTTGAATTCTCCCGGGCGGGGGATACGATGTCAACTCAAGCCAGGACCGGAGAGGAACCCGGATTTCTAATCCTTGAAAGTGCACCTTGAAAATTGAACGAAGTAGTTTTGAGGGGAGGCCCTCTTCAAGGCCTGAGGGAGAATGGATATCGAAGTTTTGAAACCCTCCGTAGACTGGTCCTCACCGTATTTTAGGGGAGGATGCGTTTACGATATCCTGGTGGGCTTGTGCAGGAAAATGCGGCCGGATGTAGTAATGGATGGTAGATGTTACGGGGAGGTGGGACTTATGGGTCGCCCTGTATTCTACCGTCAACGCATCCGGAGCCAGGCTGCATCAGTGGAGGCTAAGTCTCTTCTTGCGCATCTTGCAAGTGAGATACGCTTGCGCAGGGAGGTAGCCCTGGAGGAGGCCTGGCTTATCGCCATGGACGCGTATCGGTTTCTTATGCGGGGGCTATTGAATATTGGGCCGGGAGAGGTTGAATTTCCATGTATAGCAGGGCGCAATAGCCACTTCAGGCAAGCGCGCCGGGATCAGCCGGAGAAGGTTGTGCGCATCATGGTGGTGGCGGAAGAGGATATAAGCCTTGTGGAGGAGTTCGGGATACGCACCATGCAGCAAGGTAGGCTTGCCCGGATAATCGAGGAGGCCTACTGGGAAGATGCGCTTTTAGACGCAAGGCGCTTGTGTGTTGTCATGCCTCTTACCATGGCGGCCATACGCGAGCGTCTTAGGGGGTTGTGGGACCAGGGTGTGCTCTTGCCGATCTGTGGCATGACCTACGAGAGCCGGAAGAAACTAAAGCTTCCCCGGGGTGTATTGGCCGTAAAGCGGTATCTTTTGGGTGAGGAGCTAACCTCCATAAGGAGGGAGCTTGCCATAAGCCGTATAAGGTGGCAGGAGTGGTGGAGGGCTTTTCAGGAGGCGGCTATCCGGCTTGGGGATGACCCCGAGGTGGTAGCGAAGGACCTGGGCTACCCTGTGGAATTAGTAGAGGGCTGGCAGAGCTTGTGGGAGGAGCATCGTGATATTCCTGTGGCACGGGAACGTGCGGGGAAGCTCGTCCAGATAGTACCTTCAGGCCTTCCACTGGACGAGGAAGAGAGGGTGTATGATAAGCTCATAAGGGATCACAGGTACACCTCTGCCAGTGCCCGTTCCTTCGTGCAGGAGCTACGGGACCTGGCATTTCGGATAAACCGGGTGGAGCGCAGGCCCGGGGAGATCATCGCCTTTGGGGTGGCTCTAGATGAGCCTCCTGGCAGAAGCCTTGCGGAAGCCCGGCTTTCCATGGTGGTGCTCGATTACGTGGCATCTGAAGACTGGGGATTGGTGGATAAGACAAGCCCAAAGGAGCTAAAATGGAGGCGTCTTGAGAGGCTTACCACCCAGGCATATGAACAAGGGGTGGCACTGTCCTTGCCGGATTTGAGCCACCTACTTGGGATTTCGGTTGATGCGATCCAGAAGGCGATGAAGGACCATGACAAGGTGGTCCTGCCCACCCGGGGAAGGGTGGCTGATATGGGGTCCACCTTAAGCCATGCTGAGAAGATAATTGCCCTGTATATGGACGGGTATACGGAGACGGAGATAAAGCGGCGCACAGGCCACTCGTATGATAGCATAGAGCGGTATCTTTGGGATTTCTCCAGGGTGGTGTATCTTTGTGAGAGGGGCATGCCGCTACCGGCGATACGCCAGGCCCTGGGCATGTCCAGGAGGGTTGTGAGCAAGTATCTTGAGCTGTATGAGCGGTTCCGTCATCCTGACTATGTCTTCAGGATGGCGAGGATTCGCAGGATGGTGGAGGTAGAGGGCCCACCAAAAAAAGTTAAAGGAATCCTTGCCAAGGAGGTGATGGAAATGCGTGATGGGAAGGGTGGCAAGAGCCGATATGCCGCCCTTCCAGCCAGAGATGTAGAGCTGGTGCAGGGATCCCACCTTAGGGAGAGGTTCGAGCTTGCGCCCCATTCTCAGCTTGCCGAGGAGGTGGTAAGGCGCACCAACGAGGCCTTGAAGGCGTATGAGGCTGAGGTAAAGAGGGAACGGGTCGAGCCGGGGGAGGTTTTAATCGAGCATGAGGGGAAAAAGGTCTATTTACCGCTATTTTCTCCTGCTTGGGGGAGGAAGTTATCCGAAGGGCTTTCAGTAGTGGCGGTTCGACGTCACCTTGAGCATGAACAGCTTGAGACCCTTACAAGGGTAGACCCCCAGGTCACGTTGGAGGACTTGTGGCGGTGGACTGACCAGAAGGAGCTGGCATGTAGCCGAGGGAGAAGGGGAGACTTCCTGCCGCCTGAGCCATTCAACTCCGAGGCCACCGTGGTCTACCCGCGGCGTCTGGAGGATATAAGCCTTCCGGAGTCGGTGGTAGCTCCGATAGTTTCTGGCCTTGTGGAAGACTATGGCCCCAGGCCTGCTCTGGCGAGGGCCATGGTGGAGCTTGCAGCGCAGATAAGGCAGTGGTGCTCTCCACGGGTGGAGGAGCTTGTGCCGGGGCAGGCGGTGTGGCTTGCCTACAGCACGAGGCGGCCAAGGCGGGGGAGCCCCAGGTTGGTCGTTCCCGTGGTGTTGACCTTGATTACGCCAGAGGAATGGGCTATGTCGATAACAAGCCGGAACGATTTAAAGAGGCTGAAGGTGCGCCAACTTGAACGGATCACCACTGAAGCCTGGAAGCAGGATGGGGTTCTCACCATGCTCGACCTGGAGTGGCTTCTAAACGTAAACAGTGGGCTTCTGAGGGAGCTATTGGAGGCCTATCAGGAACGCTTCGGGGTGGTGCTGCCTACAGCAGGGACGGTGCTCGACATGGGCAGGACACTGACCCACAAGACAATTGTGGTAGAGATGGCCCTTTCGGGGATGAACACCCAAGAGATAGCGCGTCGCATCTACCACTCCCCTGAGGCGGTGGACCAGTATCTTAGGGCCTTCGACAGGGTGTTGGTGCTGAGGCACTTCGGGCTTCCGGTGAAGCTTATGGTCCAGGTGACAGGCCATAGCATGGGTCTTATCGAGGAACACCTTGCACTGGCTGAGAAACACTTCCCCACCAGGGAGGCTCTAATCCAGTATCTTACAAGTCGGGGAGTCGATCTGGAAGGGGTAGGTTAGATCATCTAACGGTTATCTTTCTCTTCTCACTCTTCTTACCAGGCTTGGGGATGACTACACGCTTCACCCCAAGCTTGTGTAACTCTACCTCGTTCTCCTCAGAGAAAAACCCCTATCAAATGCAGCTTCATCTGGCGCTCTCCCTAAAACCTCCTTTTACCAGTTTTCTATATCGCCAGTTTTCTATATCGAATATTAACAGAAAGAGGGTAGTTTTATTTCGTGGGATTTAGGGTTTTGGAGGGAAAATTTATCGGAAGTAAAAGTTATTTGTGGAATTATCTTACCAGATACAATCGTATTTCCGGGGGTGACGTGGAGGTATCTAGCTCGTAAACCTAGTGGCCATGAGACGTCGGGATTTCCGAGAGCTCACCAGATCAACTACATAAGGGGGTATATAAATGTCCTTTGGATATCATGGAAAAATCCTGCGGGTAAACTTATCTACAGGGGAAGTAAAGATAGATAGACATAATGAGCAGTTTTATCGAACCTACATGGGAGGGGCAGGCATTGGCCTATACTATCTTCTCAAAGAACAAAGACCAGGTGTGGATCCACTTGATCCTGATAATATGTTAATCTTCGCTACAAGCGTAGTTACAGGTATCCCTGTTTCAGGTTTCTCGCGTCATACTATTATCACTAAGTCTCCCCTTACTGGCGCCCTTGGTGAAAGTCAGGGAGGTGGCTTTTGGGGACCTGAATTAAAGTTCGCTGGGTGGGATGCAGTAATCATCACCGGACGTTCAAGTAAACCCGTCTATCTTTGGATTAACGATGACAAAGTAGAGATTAGAGATGCCTCTCATCTTTGGGGTAAGGAGACTAAGGAGGCCCAGCAGATGATCCGGGAGGAACTGGGCGATAATAGGGTGCGTATAGCTCAGATCGGACCGGCAGGGGAAAGGCTGGTAAGATTCGCTAATGTGACTAATGAACTCAAACACTTCAACGGGCGTACGGGAACCGGTGCCGTGATGGGGTCGAAGAACTTGAAAGCCATTGCTGTCCGTGGTACAATCGGCGTCCCTATGTATGATAAGAATGCACTTCTTGAGAAAGCCAAATGGTTTGCCCAAAACAACCAGCAGAACCCCGCTAACCATGAGGTTCGTGAGCTCGGCACCTCTGGGATCGTCAACGGGCACAATGCCATGGGGATGTTACCGACACGCAATTTCCAGACAGGGTACTTCGAAGCGGCGGACAAGATTTCCGGAGAGACTATGGCGGAGACCATTCTTGCCAAGCGGGAGTCATGTTATGCCTGCGCTGTCTCCTGTAAGCGGGTGGTATCCTGCGAAGAGCCTTTCCCTGTAGACCCGGCCTATGGTGGCCCGGAATACGAGACCGTAGCTGCTCTGGGCTCACTTTGCGGTATTGATGACATCAGGATAGTGGCAAAGGGGAACGAAATATGCGGGAGATATGGCATGGATACGATCTCTTCCGGTGCAGTGGTGGCCTTTGCCATGGAATGCTATGAGAAAGGCATCCTGACTAAAGAGGATACCGGTGGTATCGACTTACGCTTCGGCAACGGTGAAGGGATGGTTGGGCTTCTGGAGATGATAGGCAAGCGGGAGGGTCTTGGAGATATTCTGGCGGAGGGGGTTAAACGGGCTTCTGAGAAAATCGGAAGGGGATCAGAGAGGTTTGCCCTGCATACCAAAGGACAGGAATTACCTATGCATGAACCACGGGTTAAAGGCATGTTGGGGATCTCGTATGCCTTATCGGAGTTAGGGGCTGACCATACCAGGGTGGAGCACGATTCCGACTTTGACTTCCAGGCACCGGAGATCTTCTTAAAGCAAGCAGAAACGCTGGGTATACTAGAGCGTCTTGAGACATGGACCATTGATGAAAAGAAGATGCGGATGTTCTATTATCTACAGCACCATTTCAGCTTCTTAGATACGCTCTGTTGTTGCCTATTCTGTTTTGCTCCTGTGAGGGCATTTACCATGGCTGATTTGGTGAATATCATTTCTGCTACTACCGGCTGGGAGGTCAGCCTTTGGGAGCTTATGAAACTTGGTGAGAGGCGGACGAACATGGCGAGGGCTTTTATCATCCGGGAGGGCTTTACTCGGGCTGATGATTGGCTACCGCAACGTATGTTTGAGGAAATCCCTAACGGCCCGAGCAAGGGTCGGAGGGTTTCCCCTGAGGAACTCGAGAAGGCGCTTAATCTGTACTACAGAATGGCAGGGTGGGATCCTGAGAAAGCGATGCCTGGTGAAGCAAAACTGGTTGAGTTAGATCTTGGATGGTTGGCAGATATACTTTACCCTGAGAGGGTCTCCGTGGCAAAGTAGGCCATTTAAATTATAGATGGAAAGCGGGATACAGTCAAAATGGATGAGCGGATTAAAGTTAAATTCATATTGACGTCTGTCCTGCGCCTTCGGTTTAAGCGGAATGAAATAGAGTTACTCCTGGCTCCTGGGGCAACTTTGAGGGAGGCGATCCAGACATTGGTATCTCAATATGCCCCTGATGCAAGCGAATTCATTTTCGATTCCGCCGGGAATCTTAAGGTGAGATGCATTGTGAATAAAGGTCTGGCGAATTTAGATGATGAATTACCGGACAATAGTGAGGTAATCATTCTATCGCAGGTGGGAGGAGGCTAGGTCTCGCATTGTCTAAGGGGATAACCCGCTTGTTACTTGAGTTGGTTAATTTACAACTTGTAAAAACTTATGTGTATTTGGATTATATGGCCTAAGGTCCCGACTTATGCCACCATGGATTGCGCTTCTTATGGTGTCCGATTATAACGAAGGGATTGTAGGGCCATGAGCTGGAGACGCATGATGGGGTAGTGAAGGGCATGGTTATTAACTGGACTCATCCATCGGTGAGTGACGCTGATGGGACCTGAAGGGTTTCTGAGCGTGCAGGAGGCCCGTAGGGCCGTCCCAAATGGCCAGGTAGGAAAAATATTACCCGGCCTTTTTCTTGGCCTTGTAGGCCAAAATAGAGGCCTTGGAGGACGTTTAGAAAACCAACCCCATGACAGGGAAGGCCATAGAAGCGTCCAGGAGGCCCGTAGGCGCGAGTTTCAGGCCAGGCTATGGGATCCCTACATGCCCGGCGCAGGGAAGGGCTTGGGAAGCTCTCTTTATGGGATTGGCCCATGTCAGGGAACCATATCCTCAGCCAATCCCATTTCATTGCGTCCATGAAGTACCTATAGTATTTACTATGGGTATTTTTATGGTATAATGGTACCGTATAGTAATGAAAACCGGGGGTGTTTTTTGTGGCTATCGGTACCCTCGAAAACTTCGAGAGCCACCTTAAGGGAAGGGGCCTCTCCCCCCACTCGATCAGGGCATTCACCACGGACCTCCGCCAGTTCTTCGAGTTCGTCAATGGACGCAACATAACGGACGCCCTCATCTCAGAGTGGTTCGGGTCCTTAAAGGAACGGGGCTTGACGAATAAGACCCTGGCAAGGAAGGCAACAAGTCTTGCGATCTACTCAAGATGGTGCGGGGCGATCTGGTCCATCCCCAGGGTAAGACCCGAGAGAAGGCTCCCCGAAGCGCTCTCGGAGGTCGAGGCAAGGGCTGTGCTCCAGGCCGCGTCGAGCACAAGGAAGGGCGAGAGGGATCGTCTGATGGTGGAGCTCATGCTCCGGTGCGGCCTGAGGTCTTCTGAGCTTCTTTCTTTGAGGAAAGGGGATTTCGAGGAGGAAGGCGGCATACTCTATCTCAGGGTAACCGGCAAAGGAGACAAGGAGAGGCGCATTCCAATAGTCCATAAGCAGCTCATAGGGGCCCTGAAGAGATATACCAGGGGCATGCTCCCGGGTGATCTTTTATTTCCGATGAGCCCGCGCAACCTCAGGAAGCTCGTAGCAAGGATAGGGGAGAAGACGGGGCTTGAAAAACGACTCCACCCCCACCTCCTCAGACACACAGCAGCAACACTTTATCTTCGCAGGGGCGCAAACATAGAGAGCGTTCGCAGGACCCTGGGACATGAAAGCCTTGCGACGACACAGAAATATCTTGCGCTTACGGACGAGGATGTCGCGAGGGATCTCTCGAAGGCCTCGTGGTGATCACAATGGAAATGTATTTTGAGAACACAAACCCTCCCCATAACAAGTTCTACTACATGCGTATCGAAGAGACCCTCTTTCACTATGTGGCTCTCCGGCGCCACTGGGGTCGCATAGGGAAGAAGGGCAGGGTCAAGGTGAACATCTTTGATACGGTAGATGAGGCGAAGAAGGCGCTGAGGGCGCTCTACAGGCGAAGGATGAGGCACGGATACCGGGTGGTGGAATGCCGGGGCATTTTGGAGACACAAGAGCCTGATATCTGGTTGTCCAATATTGAAAGACGACTACGAAGGCCTCCAGAGTGCGTAGAAGGCCCCTAGGACCGTGGTATAGGTCGGGGGATATATAAAACTATTGCCCGGCCTTTTTCGTGGCCTTGCAGGGCAAAATATGAAGCGTATAAAAACCCTCCAAATGATTGCCCCGGCCAGGGCTTATAAAGTTTCTCGAGAATTTATAATACACCTTCAATAAGGCAACGTCAATACCCATATTGCATCTTCAGTGAACATGGTGTATTCTATTATCGGGAGGTGACAGCATGGCTGAAGATATGGAGGATATAATGACCCCCGAAGAGGTAGCCAAATACCTGCGAGTGAACCCACGGACCGTATACCGGGGGCTAAACCAAGGGCAGATACCTGGTATAAAGATAGGGCGCCTATGGCGTATTCGCAAGGAGGACCTGGACCGACTAGCTACAAGCCCAAAACAGGACGAAGAGCATTCGTGAGGAGCTTATAGAGGCCATGAAAAGGGGACGCAGGAGTTAGGGAGTGAGCCTGTTTGGATATTGAAAAAATCCGGACCAAAATAAGGGAGGGCAATTATCGCTTAACCACCCATGCTGCAATTCGCTCCAAGGAGCGAGGAATTACAGCAGGGGACATGGAAGCCGCTATCTTGAATGGGGAGATTATCGAGGAATACCCTAATGACAGGCCCTTCCCAAGCTGCCTTATCTACGGGCATACTCCAAGTGGACTGCCATTGCACGTAGTTTGCAGCATGGCCCCGGTTAGCGATATCATAACGTTCTACTTCCCGGATGAAAAGCAATGGATAGCCTATAAAATCAGGCGTAAGGGGGGACATCCGAATGAATGATGCAAATATCTGCCCGGTTTGTGGCGGGATTCTGGAAGAAAAGACAATCCAGCTCGACTTCCACTACAAGGGTCGTTTAATCGTGATCGACGGAGTACCGGCACAGGTTTGTAGGAATTGCGGGGAGCAATTGATCTCTGCATCAACTTCTAGGGATATCGATACCATCTTGGAATCGGATATCAAGCCAATCAGACAGATAAGCGTACCCGTACTGCCCTTTCTCCATCACAATGCGCAGGTTTAGGGAATCTATGCATGTTGCGTAGGAGTTGCTGCAAAGTGTAGGTAGCAGGGTTATGCAGGTGCATAGAGACCCTATGCCCAACCCTACCCAATGGCAAGGCCATACTGACAGGGGTTGTCACGGTGGATAGGGTGTGGTGATAAGGGTTGTCATGACCCTATCCATTGATAAGGGTGTGGCAAGGCGGCCGAACGGTTGGGAGTATCCTTGACCACGACCCGGCGCATGGTGAAGGGCGGCCGGCTAAAAAGAGAACTCAAAAAGGGGCCCAGGGGACAGGCTTATTACGTGGAGGTGGTATCCATGGCTTACCCAGAACGTGCCTTCGCGATATTCGGACATCTGTGCATCGTGGTGGGGTGTTACCTATTCGCGTGGGGCATATATCTGTTACCCTCAAGTTCTCCAACTCCCGTAGGCATCTTAACAAGGCCCCTCTTTTGGGGGCTGTTTTCGATATTCGGTGGGATATGCGCCCTTGTGCATTCAAGGTGCAGGTGCGTCATAACACGATATACCCTGAAAGAAAAAGATCCTGACTGTATATCCTCACGAGATACGCGTTCTGACGGCTAAAAAGAAAGGGCGGCATCAGCCAGGCGAGACCCTTTCTCTACGGCTTTGCCCGGCCTTTATGAAATATTCAGGCCATAGGCAAGGGACCCAAAAGCTGCGGCAAAGAGGGCAGCCCGTAGAGCCGTTAAAATAGCCGGGTAGGTATAAAAATACCCGGCCTTTTTCGTGGCTTGTAGGGGAAAATAGAAGGCGTTCTATTGACTTCTTCTTTGAAGTAAGCTATTATAAAGGTAAAACGTAATGTTAAGATTAATTTAGGGGTGATTGTATGGAAAGAGTGGTAGGAGTAGACCAGTTAAGACCACGGCTAGGAGAGTATGTGGACCGGGCAGAAGGAGGCGAGGTATGGGTTATTGCTTCACGTTCAAAACCCAAGGGTGTTTTGATTGGGTATTCTCGTTATGAAGAACTGAAACAATTGGCCGAGAAGGCAAAGCAACTGGAGCTCAAAATCATATTAGACGAGATGCGGCAGCGGGGAGAGAAAGCGGGACTTACTGAAGAGGATGTATTGAAGGAAATTGAGGAAGTACGGAAATGCGGGCAGTAATTGATACCAGTGTTCTAGTTTCAGGTTTTTTAAGTAGAAGGAGTCATCCAGCAGAGGTGCTTGATGCCTGGATTTTGGGGCGGTTCACACCTGTTGTGAGCCCGGAACTGGTGAAAGAATATGTGGCTGTCCTGACCCGGGATAAATTTGTCATACTGGGTTCAGTCATGGATAGGATCAATTTGCTGGAGAAAATTCTTGCGCTTCCCTGGGTAGCAATGGTGTATCCTCGAGAAAGAGTTTCCATGGTATCGAAAGACCCCCAAGATGATAAGGTTTTAGAATGTGCCATAGAAGGCAAGGCTAGGTGGGTAGTAACCGGTGATAAGCACCTGCTGGAATTACCTTGTATGAAAGATATAGCCATTATTACAGCGGGAGAGTTCGTACGAATTTTGGAAGGAACAGAAGCGTAAAGTGGCCAGTGTTATGGCCGTCAAGTGGCAACATTGGCCACGGTCATGGCCGTGGCCAGCTACCATAAACCAGATTGCCAAATTCTGAATTTGCGGGTAATGGGTACTAGGTGTCCAGGGGCATGGGTAGGGTGTCTGGACAGCGTGGATAGGGGTGGGTAGGGAGACTACCCAAATCTCTACCCGATGTCCAGGGGTTGACCAGGGGTGAGGTGGCAAGGGGGCCTACATTGATGAGGCCGAGATTCAGACTGCCCAGGCGATAACTGAGGTTGTGCCCGTGACCCGGCAGGTAGCCATGCCCGACCTTGTGACCACGACCGCGGTCAAGGTGACAGCGACCCTCACAGAAGAGCTGGCCCGAACAAGGGCGGCCATAGAAGACATCGTCGAGAAGGTAATTATGACAGAATGGCTGTCGACCTGGAAAAGCCTCTGTATGCGGCCTGCAGGATCCTGGGGATGGAATGGGAAGAGATGAAGCGATGGGGAAAGCACTGCAGGCAGGACAGGCGCACGGGGGTTTGACCGGGCCTTGAACCAGCCAGGGTTGGTGCTCGAGGTGAAGGACACGGGCTGGGGATGGGTTTGTTTTGTAGAATGTGTAAGACTCCCGATCCATATGGCGTAACCAGGCATTACCGCTGAGAGCTGCTAAGGGATTTCCCTCTGGTTCAGCCCTCTTGACGGTAGGCCCTTACCGATGTAAGCTTTATTTGAAGCAACTCAAAGGAGGCGGTTTAATTGAATAGCTCTGCGTCCATCAGAACCTGCTGGATCGCTTGGGTAAAAAGGGAACTTGGGCTTACAAGGGGCCGTGCCCCAAACAATCTCGGAAACTTGGTCCAGCCGCCCCCTCCATCTGTGCAGCGGGCTATCAGGGACTTCATTGAGGAGTTCAGAGCGAAGGAGGGGAGGATCCCAACATACAAGGAGGTCCAGAAGGGGGTTCTTCCCATGTTGAAGATTCCCTCCCCGGAGGCTGACCCGTTCTTTCAGGTGAAGGATTGGGCCGTAAAAACCGGGATACCTGATCTCGCTCAAGAGCATCACCGCTACATCGAGGAAGACTTATGAAAACGGTCTTTATTGATACTGCAGGGTGGCTTGCCCTTGGCAACAAAAGCGACCAATGGCATTCCCGGGCCGTCGACGTATACCAAGAGATAGCCCAGGAAAGATGGCATCGCCTTACCACCGATGCTGTGATCATCGAAGTTTGTAATGCGCTGCGAAAGCCATCCCTTCGGCCTCTCGCCCTTGCCCTCGTGGATAACATCTATAAAGCGGAGCGCTTAGGGTACCTGGAGATCGTCCATGTCACCCCTAACCTCCTCCATCAGGGGCTTGTGCGGTTTCGTGAGAGAGAAGACAAGGACTGGAGTCTCACAGACTGTATCAGCTTCGTCCTTATGGAGCAGCGTCGAGTATCCCGGGCACTCACCACAGATCACCACTTCGAGCAGGCGGGCTTCGAGCGCTTGCTAAGGTAGAGACGGATAGGGCTCAGAATACCCTCCAGACGCATTTTAAGGCCATCTGGAGCGAGCTTTTAGAAACAGTCCCACGCCGAGGGCCCTATACATGAGAAGCCCTCCAGAGTGCGTAGAAGGCCCCTAGAACCGTGGTATAGGGCCGGGGATATATAAAACTATTGCCCGGCTTTTTCCCTGGCCTTGTAGGGCAAAATATGAGGGCCTGAAGGGCATTTCTAAACCATATATGCCCATTAAAGACCGGGGATATGGCCCTTACAATCCGCAGGGGGGTGGCAGGCCATGATCGGCCTGACAGCTTTCCAAATGAGGCCACCAAAACTGCTAAAGGGAGGCTGCGGTTATCCTAGTTATCCTGACAAATGGCCGCGGTAATGAGGGCCAAAAGTTGGGCCCACCTGACGTTGACTCAAGAGGGGAGCGTCTGATCAGGTGCGCGGCAGGCCTTTCACCCCTTTCGCGCCTGCTCTTTCCCGCGAGTTTGGCGGCAGGTGGGCAATTCTATATTCGACAGGAAGAGGAATTTCCCTTCTGCTTCAATTCAAAATCTAAACTCAAAAGAGACGAAGAAATATTGCTATGCGCATTGGGGTAGAAAGAAATCGGAAATCTATAGTGAATCGTAATTCTCGTCAGAATTTGGACCATCCCAAGGAGCTGTCAAGTCTCCATTGTGCAATAGTGGGTAGTAGTGTATACTATTGGTAGGAGGTGCCTATTATGAGTGGGGAATTG